>ERZ827043.3639-NODE-3639-length-10881-cov-2.966654_pt1 | contig 10881 bp, 12 predicted proteins | sample MGYA00519923_ERZ827043 | MGnify/ENA primary metagenome ERZ827043 (study PRJEB31778, sample SAMEA3449251) | human gut metagenome | biome: human gut; feature: human-associated habitat; material: faeces | place: United Kingdom | collected 2010/2012 ...
GTACGATCATATTTCGGCGGGATTGCGGCGGTATCCGGGCAACCATATGCTGCTGATGGAAAGCATCACGCTTGGGGAAGGTCTGTCTCTGCCAGAGAACGGCTGGCTTTATGCCGGGGAACGCGCCAAAGACATTTCCGCCGATACGATCCGCCGCGCCAGACTGGTGATTGCGTACACGGAAAATACCAATGATGTCTTCCGTGCCAGACAGGTTCTCATTCATCAGCTTGTTTTTGCCGGACGGCACACGGAAGCGATGGAGGAGGCGAATAAGTACCCGGAACGCGTGGATTTCACGGCAAATTCCCATAAAGCCCAGATCCTCGCCGCAGCCGGTGATATACAGGACGCGATCGTCTGCGTCAGTACGGAACTTGACTACAGTTTGCAGGCATTCGAAAACAACGCGGTGACTCTCGCGAAGGCCTGCTATGCCGCCGGAGCGTATGCGGACGCAGCCGTCGTATACGAGCGGTATCTGGCCGCTATGGACGTGCTGTTTGACGGAAATCCGGCGCCGTATCATGATTTTGATTCCGGTGATTGCTATATTCTTCTGGCGCAGTCGTATCTTGCCATGGGAGAGCGGGATCGAGCCATGGACTGCGTGGAAAAAGCCATAAACAGCTGCATCGCCCGGATGGAGCCGGATCGGGAGCATATCTCGCCGTTTCTCCGCCATTCCGCATCCGGCTGGGCATACGCGCCATTATCCCCAGAAACGGTTCGTGTGAAGTGCGCGGAAAAGCTGGCGTCCCCGGAGATTGCCCCTCTGACCGGCGACGCAAGGTTCGCGGCTATGCAAAAACGGATTAAAAATTTGTAAGCAAAACAAAAAAGCCGGAAACATTTGCTTCCGGCTTAATTTGGTCGGAGTGAGGTGATTCGAACACCCGACCTCTTGGTCCCGAACCAAGCGCTCTACCAAACTGAGCCACACCCCGTAACGTAGTTATTATATCACTATGTTTCTTTCTTGTCAATAGATTTCTATATTTTTGATTCTGTTTTTAATAAAAACACCGCTATCAGGCTTGACAAAGCAGTCGATATATGGTATAATACCGCTCGTAAACATGAGCACCCTTAGCTCAGTCGGATAGAGCAACTGCCTTCTAAGCAGTAGGTCGAGGGTTCGAATCCCCCAGGGTGCGCCATAAAAGGGCTGCAAAATAGATACAGCCCGTAAAAACCCCGATTTTATCGGGGTTTTTATCGTTTATACGGCAAAATTTCAGCAAACCGTTTTGACAGATATAAAAATGATGTTTTCCCTTTGTTGGATGTCTTGAACTCTCACACAACCGAATAATGATACGCAAGGCAGATAGAAATCAAAAATCTATCTGCCTTTTTTATTACCCTAAAAAGGAGAAATCAGATATGCTACAGAAAGAATTATCCAAACGGCTCAGGGATCGGTACGACACCAAGATGGACGGCAACGGATGGTTGGAGGTGTCCTCGGACGGCATCCCCCTCTGCCGGATAAAATACAACGGTCAATTTCTAAGCAACGCCGACCAAAACCTCTCGGATGAATACCGCAGTAAAATTGCAGACATTCAAGATGAGATTTCTACGGTGCGGGAATATGTCGGTCTCTACGAACACGCACCGCAGATGAAAGCTGCCGATGTCTCCGATTACAGACAACTTGCCGCCTTCGGAGATACGGTGTTGGCGGCAACCTATGCCGCAGAAAGGCATCGTCAACATTTCAAAAAGCGGCGAGGTCTTCTTCTCCGCTGTGGAATCGGACGGCGTGTACAGCTTTGTTTTTGCAGATAAAGGTCTCGCAGGTGCGGCCTATGAGATTACCGCCGCCGAGGACATTATAACGCCTGACGGCACGCTCCGCTATGCAAAGGGAACGGCAGCAGATACCGTTACAACAGATAAAAAAGGCAATGCTGAAAGCAGACCGCTGTATCTCGGAAAATACACCGTAAGAGAAATAAAGGCGCCTTACGGTATGGTATTAAATGACGAAGTGAAATCTGTTGAATTGACCTATGCCGGAGAAACCGTAGAGATGACCGAAACGGCGATAGAATTATATAACGAGCGCCAAAAGGCAGAGGTGTCGCTCTTTAAAACTCTTGACAAAGATGAGATTTTTAATATCGGGAATAACGGCGAAATTCTATCGGTGCAGTTTGGATTGTATGCGGCAGAGGAAATGACCGCGGCGGACGGCTCGCTTATCCCGACAGATGCTCTGCTTGAAACCGCAGGCTGCGATGAGAACGGCAAGCTGACCTTTAAAACAGATATTCCCGTAGGCGCAAAGCTCTATGTAAAGGAAATTTCGACCGATGAAAGATATATTTTTTCGGATGAAAAATATCCTCTTTCATTTGAGTATGCAGGACAGGAAACCGCACTTGTAAAAATTAAGGTGAACGGCGGCGAAGCCATTAAAAACAATATCCTCTACGGCTCGGCCAGGGGACTGAAAATCGACCGTGAAACCGAAAGTATAATTGCAGGCGCGGTATTCGGGCTTTTCCGCGGTAATGAAACGGAATTTACCGATACGAACGCAATTTTAACCGCCGAATCAGATAAGGACGGTATTTTTACATTCGGCAGTGTTCCTTACGGCAGTTGGATAATTAAGGAGCTTAAACCCGCAAACGGGTACTTGCCGAACGATGAAATTTATACTGTGACAATAGATGCTGATGGACAACTTGTTGAGACTACAGTAACTAATAACCGCGTCCCGGAAATCCGGACAAAGGCCGCCGTAAACGGTGAGAAAACCGCTGTTGCGGACGGCGAAATTACGGTTGAGGATATTGTATATTATACCCACCTTATACTGGGTAGGAAATACACGATAAAAGGCATACTTATAGACAGAACCACCGGTGCGGCGCTGCTTGTAAACGGAAAGAAAATTACCGCCGAAATAACCTTTACACCCGAAAAAGCGGAGGGAGAAGTAATTGTCCGTTATATCTTTGACGGCAAGGGAATAAAACGCAAAACGGATTTTGTGGTTTTTGAAGCCTTGCACTGTGACGGAGAGGAACTTGCGGTTCATGCGGATATTGATGATACAGATCAGACCGTAACGCTTACCGTGCCGCCTGCGCCGTATATTCCCGCTCCGAAAACAGGTGACAATTCAAAACTCGGCTTTTGGATAGGTCTTGCCGCCGTTGCGCTCGGCGGGGTTATATCCGCAGGCATTATCCGTATTAAATCCCGAAAGGATGACGACGAATGATGAAGCGCGTGTATATCTGCGCTCCTCTCGGCGGAAATACGGAAGAAAACCTTAAAAAAGTAAGACGGTATACCGAATATGCTTTAAGGTGCGGCGTGTCTCCGGTCGTGCCGCATTTTTACGCGGAGTGCCTTGACGACGCAAAGCCCGCGGAACGGGAAATGGGTATATCGGCAGGACTTGCGCTTTTATGGTTCTGTGATGAAATGTGGGTATTCGGGGATACCGTTACAGGCGGTATGCAGAATGAAATACAGTTTTGCAAAAACCTCAATATCCGCGTTCGGAATATTGCAGACGAAGAAATTATGAAAGTAATCGGAGGTAAAAAATATGATTAAAAAAACGGCAAAAGTCCTTTTCTGCGTTCTGCTTGCGGCGGCGGTTTTGTCCGTGTTTTCGGTGACAGTATTTGCGGCGGGCGATGTGGCGGGAGCTATTGAGAATACATGGAACGCAGCCAAGGGTCAGATTCAGACTGTCGTTAATAATGTGGTCTTTCCCGTGTGCGATATGATACTCGCAATTCTGTTCTTTGTAAAGGTAGGCACGGCTTACTTTGACTACAGAAAGCATGGACAATTTGAATTTGGCGCGCCTTGTATCCTCTTTGCCTGCCTTATTTTCTGCCTTACCGCACCGCTGTATATCTGGTCTGTTATTTGAGTTTATTTCTCTGGACTTTCCGCAAAATATGTGGTATGTTGTTGTGCTTGAAGAAAGGAGGAAGTTCGGGTGAAATTTTTTGAAGAACTGTTTTCGGGACAGCTGCACCCAATAGAGGAGGTAACATCCAACAACCCGGAATACAAGCTTAAAGCTAAAGAATTAGCGCTGTATTCCGCAAGACTTGAAGGTGCGCTGACAGAGGAACAAAAGGAACTGCTTTGGCAGTACAGGGACACCCATTCGGATATAACGAATATTCTGCAGACCGAGGCATACCGCATAGGCGTTATACACGGAATGAAAATAAAAGAAGAGCTTGAACCGCCGGACCGATGAGCCGGCGGAACTTTTTCGGAGGTGAATTATTCTGAATTGGCTAAACGACCTTTTTGCCGGACTGAGTGAAAAAATGTCCGGCTTTATTTTTGATAAAATGCTGCAATGGATATATCTTGCGGTATACAGCGCCGTTGCGGAATTTTTTGAGCTTATGGGAAATATGGGCGCGGATATGTTCGGGCTTGAATGGGTAAAGGCGACGGTAAAGCTGTTCGGGCTTTTCGGGTGGTCCTTGTTCGCTGCGGGAACGGTTGTCGCCGTGTTTGATACTGCAATAGAGTACCAATGCGGAAAGGCGAATGTTAAGACTGTCGCGCTTAATATTTTAAAGGGCTTTTTTGCCTGCTCCCTTATAGGCGTACTGCCTGTGGAACTGTATAAGTTCTGCATAACCCTGCAAAACATATTTTCGCGTGATTTAGCCGCATTAGCTGCCGGAACTAAAAGCACGGGACTGTCGGAGCTCAGCTTATCTGCGCTGACAAATTTCTTCTTAACGGACATAGAGGCTAACATAAGTCTTTTCAATACGCTGTCATTGGTTGCGTTCGCGTATTGTATTATAAAGGTGTTTTTCGCAAACATAAAGCGCGGCGGAATATTGCTTATACAAATGTCGGTAGGCGCGCTGTATATGTTCAGCGTACCGAGGGGATATGCGGACGGCTTTAATCAGTGGTGCAAGCAGGTAATAGCTATCTGCCTTACGGCGTTTTTGCAGACAACCCTGCTTTACCTCGGACTTATAACCTTTTCGTCAAATATGCTGATGGGGCTCGGAATTATGCTTGCGGCGGACGAAGTGCCGAAGATAGCGCAGACCTTTGGACTGGACAGCTCTGTAAGGGTTAATATGATGAGTGTTGTTCACGCCACGACTACGGCGGTAAATCTTACCCGCGGCGTGGCAAAGGCTGTTTGAAAGCAGGGAGTATTATGGAATATTACAAAGAGGCAAACAAATTTTCAAAGAAATACGGTATGGACGCATTTAAGATAATTGCCGCATATGAGGACGCGGCGGATATTCCGCAAAACGAGCAGTATGCCGGCTGGTACGGAGATTACGGTATATTTGAGCCGTCATTAAACGAGGATATGACCTATGATAAGCTCATCTCCCGTTACGGGGCGGGACTTAAATACCTCGGAATTATCCATGAACAGGCAAAAGCGGTATGCGGCAACTTTTTGTCAGATCAGCTTGCGGAGCATATCCGTGAGCAACTGAGCAACCATAACGCCGACGCGGAATACCGACCGGTATCTGTTATTACAAAAATGGATACGCCGGAGTTTACAAAAGAAACGCTCGGGGTTGACCGGGATATGGAAGTCGACTGTGACATATGCAGCGAGATAACCGTAGTTTTCAGGTGTTGGTTTGACGCAGACAAGAAATTCGCATTGCACATAAATGATACGGATGATGTATGGCTCAATATGTATGGGAAATATGACCCATATGCCGATACACTGCGCATTGAATGTGAAATAGATAAGCTCGATGGCTGCGTGTATTTTGATTATGTCCCGACTGACGCGGAATCGCAGCTCATCAAGGATATGATAACGCAGAAAATCCGCGAAGAATACAGACAAACGCCGCAGGAGTTCTGCGAGGAAGCAAGAGCTATTGAGAACGGGGGAATAACGCAATGACGAGATATATCTACCCGCAGAACCTCAAAGCCACCGCCAACCTCTGGCTTTGGAGTATGAGGGACTTTGTGATTTTGGCGATAGCGGTGCTTTTGTCCGCTGTCATATTGGTGCAACTTAAAACGGTTATGCCCGCCGCAGTAACGCTTTGTTACGGCTTTCTTACTATTCGCATGGACGATACCACCGTGCTTGACTTTATGCGTTACGCCGTGAAATACCTTATATCTGCACAGCAATATTTTGAATGGAGGTAACGACAATGAAACAGCAGAAAAAAGGCCGTTCGGTACAGGAGCTTATCGGCATTAAGACCTTTACAAAATACGGGCTTATGACCGGCAGGGGAGAACTGCTATTTTTCCGTGTGGCTCCCACCAATATATCGGTGTTGTCACATGCGAATATTGAAGTGAAAATACGCCGCCTTATGATGGTGCTGTCGGCTCTGCCGGATATTGAGATAGTCTGCACCGATTCATCCGAATGCTTTGTCGATAACAAAGCCTATCTGACCGCTCGGCTTGAAGCAGAGGATAACGGCAGGGTAAAGAGGCTTATAAAAAAGGATATAGACTTTCTCGACACCATTCAGGTAGAAATGGCTGCCGCCCGTCAGTTTTTCTTTGTTGCACGACTGAAAGGACAGAAAGAAAAGCAGGTATTTGAGACCGCAAACCGCATTGAAAGCAAAATCTCCGGTGAGGGCTTTGAGGTGCATAGGCTTAAAAAGCCGGAAATTAAACGGATCTTAGCGTTATACTTTGACGCGAGTATGCAGGGAGATACAATGCCGAATATTGACGGGGAGCAGTATTTTCAAATTTGAATTGATTTTTATATATGCAATGTGATAAAATATCTTTAATGAGAAAAGGGGGCAATAAGCTTGAAATGCACCTTTATGCATAAGCGTATTCCGGTTGCCGAAATCGAGGTGGATAACGCTGCGGGTTTTATACTGAAAATATATAAGATATATGCTCCGGAGCATTTACCTGTCGGCGTGTCGTTTAAGGACGGTGCTGCCGACCGTGCAGCCTTAAATGATTGGTGGACCGACCGCTCAATTCCGGCAAGCCGCTCGGGGATAAGAGAAGCGCTTGAAACCTTGCAGATACCGAGCACGAAAATGCTGCTTGTCCGCTGTTACGGACTGAGCCTTTCCGACCAATATTGGATATGCCCCGACGGATCGGGTCTTAATTGGGACGAAGTGAATTTCTTCAATAACGATTTTTCCGACGATATAGGCGACATACTGTTCGGTGGAAAAAGGAAAACGGGCGCGCTTAATTTCAGCACGCCGGACAGCACCTCGGACGGTAATCTGAAAAAGCGTTGGAAAATTATAAACGGAAAACGCTGCCTTATCAAAGGCGGGAGCAATCCGTTCAGACAGCAGCCGTTTAATGAGGTTATAGCGGCAAAAATAATGGAGCGTTTAAGCATCCCGCATATTCCGTACACGCTGATGTGGGATAACGGCGCGCCGTATTCCGTTTGCGAGGACTTTATAGACGAAACCACGGAGCTTATACCCGCATGGCGCATATTGCAGACAAAGAAGAAAAGTAATAATACCTCGGTATATACGCATTTCAAAGAGTGCTGTGAGGCTCTCGGAATAAAGGGCGTCGTCCCGTTTCTTGACCGTATGATAGTTCTGGATTACATTATTGCGAATGAAGACAGACACCTTAATAACTTCGGAGCAATCAGAAATGCCGAAACGCTTGAATGGATAGGAATGGCACCGATATATGACAGCGGTTCTTCACTCGGCTATGATAAAATTCCGGCAAAGATACACTCCGGCAGAGATGTTGTTTGCAAGCCGTTTAAAAATCACCACAGTGAGCAGTTAAAGTTAGTTTCGGATTTCGGGTGGATAGATTTTGAAAGCCTTTCGGATGTGGGCGGGGTTATAAAAGAGATTCTTTCATCGGACGGCGCAGAGGAATATATTGACGACAGCCGGATAAACGCAATAACCGACGGGGTTAAAAAAAGAATTGAAACGCTGCGGCAGTTGGCTCTCTCCGAGCGCCCGGTTCAGGCGGATACCGCAGAGGATGATGTGGCGGGGGATATAGCCGAAGATTATACAATGAATATGCTGTGAAAAAATCGGTCGCTAAACATACTCAGCGGCTGATTTTTTACGGCAGAAAGTAAAACAGGCGGCCGAGAAATTTATAAAGCAAACAGATAACCTCTTGACTTGTAGGTTATCTGTGGGATATAATATACTAAGAGGTGAAATCCACATGGTTGACGGAAAAGAATTACGGCGGCGGGTTGAGTCAAGAATTGCGGAGCTGCCACCCGGATATATCTCCAAGAAGAATATAAAGGGGAAAATACAGTATTATCGCCAATGGCGTGAAAACGGAAAACTGAAAAGTAAATATATCCGTGCTGACGATGTGGAAAGTATACGCAAACAAATAGAGGAACGCAAGGCACTTCAGGAAAGACTGAAAGAGCTGCAACTGCGTTACCCAAACGAGGGGGAAAATATTATGAAACCAAGATTGTTTACGGCGACGATCTGCGCCAAATGATTGAAACCGTAAAGGGCTTTAAGAAACGCGATTGTTTCGGCAGAATCGAAAAATTTTTGCACGGTACAGACAGAACGCGTGTATGCGCTCTTTACGGTTTGAGAAGAACGGGAAAAACAACGCTGTTGTTACAGACTATTGCAGAAATGTCTGAAGAAGAATTCGGCAAATGCTTTTATGCAAAAATGAATACCGAAAACACAATGGCTCAAATCACGCGGGATTTAGACAAAATGTTTGATAACGGCTATCGTTACGCCTTTATTGATGAAGTTACCCTTATGAAAGACTTTATTGATTCCGCCGCACTTTTTTCGGATATCTATTCTATGATGGGTATGAAAATTGTTCTTTCCGGCACAGATTCGCTCGGCTTTTGGTTTGCACACGATAATGAATTGTATGACCGTGTGCGTATGATTCATACAACATTTATTCCGTTCAGAGAGTACAGCCGCTTGCTCGGAATTGACAGTATTGACGAATATATCAGGTACGGCGGAACATTACGGCTCGGTGAAATCAGCTTTGGTGATCCCGATGTATTGGCAGCGGACGCATCATTTCGTGATGATGAATCAACACGCAGATATATTGATACGGCAATTTGCGAAAATATTCAACACTCGCTTGAATACTTTGAAAATGGAAAATATTTTTGGAAGCTGTATGAGTTATACTCTGCCAAAGAACTTACTAATGCCATAAACCGCATTATTGAGGATATGAACCATAAGTTTTTAAAAGAGGTATTAACGAGAGATTTTGTATCCTCCGACCTTGGTATATCTGCAAAAAATCTTCACAAGGAACGCGATCCGGAAAAGCGTACCGACGTTCTTGACAATATAGACCGCAAAGCTGTTACCGAACAAATGATGAAGCTACTCGGTATTCGTAATAAAGAAGAACAGCAAATAGAAATTACTCAGTCACATCTGACGCAAATCAAGCAATATCTTAAAGCAATGGATCTGATTGTGGAATGCCCTGTCCGCAATGCCGAAATGGGGCTTGAAAAGGAAGAACGCATACTGTTTACTCAGCCCGGTATGCGCTATTGTCAGGCACAGGCGCATGTGTATTCGCTGATGCAGGATGAAACCTTCGGGCAGCTTACGGAGGATGAAAAAACATTCATCACCGACCGTATTCTCGAAGAAGTGCGCGGTAGAATGCTTGAAGATATCGTGCTGCTTGAAACTATGAAAGCGCTCGGAAGAAATTACGATGTGTTTAAATACCAGTTCGCAACCGGCGAATACGATATGCTTATCTACGGAAGAAACGAACGCGGCTGCGCTGCATATGAAATAAAGCACAGTGATAAATGCGTAAGTGAGCAGTCAAGGCATCTGCGCAATGAAAATATGCTCTCGCTTACCACTCCGCGCTTCGGCACATTAGAGGGGCGCTATGTGCTGTATCTCGGTGAAAATAAGGATACCGAGGACGGCATTGCCTACCGGAATGCCGAACAGTTTTTGAAAGCATTGCCGGAAATTTCGCTTACAAGCGGACTTGAAGAAACCGAATCCGAGGATGAAACAGAGGGCATGCAGCCGACTATGTAAAATTAAAAAGTGTCACAGCAGTCAGCCGTCCAGGAATTACCGAACGGCTGATTTTTTATATCTTTTTTACGGCAGAAAGGAAAATATTATGCTCAAAAGAAAACCGAAAGTATTAACGCCGGAGCAGGCAGAGGAAATCCGCACCAAGGATTTCTTCGATATGATTCTGCCCGGCACAGTTAAATTTTTATCCGACCATTATATCGTCGGCGACAGCTACCGCTGCGTGTGGGCGATTCGCGAGTATCCTCCGTCTACCGAGGAACAGGCAATCCTCTCGCAGCTTGCCGACCGCAACGGTGTGACCTTGCGCATTTACCATAGACTTGTGGAATTTATGGAACAGCGTAAAATTATTCAAAATGCCACTCGACGCAACAGGCTTAAAAGCGGCGGCAATGATGTAAGCGAAACCATTGAAGCCGAGGGCAATTTGCAGGATGTTATTGAACTTCTCGCCAACCTCCGCAAGAACAAAGAGCCGTTACTCCATGTGTCGGTGTTCATCGAACTGAAAGCCAAGAGCATGGAAAAGCTCAAGGAATTGCAGAGTGACATCGCTATGGAACTGACTCGCTCCAAGATCTCCGTTGACAGGCTGACCTTACGGCAGAAAGAGGGTTTTCTTTCTGTTCTGCCCGTGGGCGCAAACCAGTTCGGGGCGCAGTACGAACGGGTGCTGCCTGCTTCTTCGGTCGCCAATATGTACCCGTTTAATTTCAGCGGAAAGACAGACCCACGCGGCTTATATATCGGGAAAGATAAATACGGCTCTAACATTCTCGTAGACTTCGACCGCAGAGCCGAGGACAAGACTACAAGCAATATC
>ERZ827043.3642-NODE-3642-length-10871-cov-33.478550_pt1 | contig 10871 bp, 5 predicted proteins | sample MGYA00519923_ERZ827043 | MGnify/ENA primary metagenome ERZ827043 (study PRJEB31778, sample SAMEA3449251) | human gut metagenome | biome: human gut; feature: human-associated habitat; material: faeces | place: United Kingdom | collected 2010/2012 ...
AAATTTTCTTTTCAGGAGTCTTTGCAAACAAAAAATAAAAGCCGAAGAATAACATCAACGGCAGTGCGGTATAAAGTGAAAAACTGTATATAGATGGCTCCATTGTTATGCTTATTTGATTTTGATACAAAGTTACGTCTTTTTCTTCACAAATAGACACATAATCTATGATTTAACGTTATAGATTCGGTCATATTAGATTGAAAAATTATTAGAATTAAAGCCAGTGGTGAAAAATTCAACCACTGGCTTTTTCTGTCAAGACTTCGATATTAAAGTTTTACACCTTTGGATTCCGATAAACCGGGTCTCCCTATAATTAAATGACTGCGTACAAAGTCCACGTGCGGGCTTTCCGGCTGTTGTTCCGTCTGTTTTTTCTCGTTGCCTTGCCGGTTCTCTTCTGTGTTTTCCTGAGCCGGAGCCAGCTCAAGCTGTATCTTGCGGTCCAGTGCGGCGAGTTCGGACTTCAGCTGTTTCAGCTCGTCCTCCTTCTTCCACACCTTGCCCGCTATCTCCTGCAACTGCGGAATCTCCTTTTCCAGCACTTCGTTCTTAGACTTGTACTGGTCGATGATGGTCGGAATCCTCTCCAATGCGTTCAGAAAGTTTCGTGCGGCAGCAATCGGGTCTGCCATCGCCAGATGCCCGTTGTTGTAGGTGTACTTGTAGTTACCCTCCACCACGAAGCGGTTGTCAGTGAACTCCAGACCTTCTTTGAGTGTCCTCTCGCTGACCACCTTTATCGGAAAGCCGTAAAGTTCCCCGACAGCCTTGTACAGTCCACCAGTCGTGGCGTTCTTGGCGATTTCCTGCAAACGCTTACCGATGACCTTCTCATCCGTTGAATCCACGCCGTCCACCTTGACAAGATTAAGACGGCTGCCTTCCCTATCAGTCTGCACAACGGAAAGAAAACGGTTCCAGTCTTCCGTCATGGCTTCGATGAAAGCCGTGTTGTTGCGCAGTTCTCCCGTCTTGGATTCCAGCTTGAACTCCGAATCGCGCTTGCCCTTGCCCCACGACTTGCGTTCCCCTTCGAGCGAGGCGATACGCTTCTCTAATTTCGCCTTATCCAAAAGGTCGGTATTGCCGGAGAGCAACGCCATATACTCCGAGAAGTTCATACCCGATTTTTCGTCCATTGCTCCCTCGTCGATGGTACGTGCGCCCATCGCTCCACTTTTGAGCTGCGATATGAACGTCTGCTTGCAGTGCAGCAGATTGAACTTGTAGCTGTCCAGCGACTTTTCCACCGCGTAGATGATGACATCCACGTTATTCTCGGCAAAATGCTTGGCAATCTCGTTCCCGGCTCTAACACCCCGTCCGTCACGCTGTTGCAGGTCGGACGGTCGCCACGGTGTATCAAGGTGATGGATGGCGACACATCTTTTCTGCGCATTCACGCCCGTTCCGAGCATACTTGTGGAGCCGAACAGCACTCGCACTGTCCCTGCGTTCATGGCATCTATCACCGCCTTACGAGCCTTATCCGTCTTACACTCCTGAATGAAGCGCACCTCACTTGCCGGTATGCCGTAATCCTCCACCAACTTGCGTTTTATCTCGCTGTACACGTTCCATCCTTCCCCCGGCTGGTATGTCCCCAAGTCGGAGAACACGAACTGCGTACCCTTGTGCGTCTCGTACTTGTGGTAATACTCTGCAATCATCTTGGCACAATGGCTTGCCTTGTTGTCGGGATGGTCCTCGTAGTTCGGGTCTATCATGCGCATATCAAGAGCCATCTTTCTCGCATAGTCGGTGGCGATGAGCATCTTCGCCTTTTCCTCCGTTTCCGACAGGGGTAACCTGCCAAGCAGAGTGGCATCGCCGGTTTTGGCAAACTGCATCAGCTTCTGTATGAAGTCCTCCTGCTCCGGTGTGGGCGGTATGTGGTGCAGTATCTCATTCTTGTTTGGTCTGTCCACACCTACATCCTCCGCCGTGCGGTAGTCGGTAATCTCGTTGTAGAAGGCGGCAAGCTCCGGCACCTTGATGAAATAGCGAAAACGCTCCTTCTGAACGATATTGTTCGTTACGTTGAACTCAAAATCGGTCGTCTTTTTGGCGAAGATGGCAGCCCAAGCATCGAAACAGCGGATGTCCTGCCGTTCCAGTTCGTTGGGGCGCAGGTATTTGAAGAGCAGGTACAGTTCCGTCAGACTGTTGGAAATGGTCGTGCCCGAAAGGAACGTAGCCCCCAAGTCCTTGCCCGTGCGTTCCTGTATGGTACGGATGGCAAAGAGCATATTCAGGGCCTTCTGGCTTCCTTCCGAGTTTCCCAATCCCGCCACACGGTCATGACGGGTGTTGAAAGTCAAGTTCTTGAACTGGTGACTCTCGTCAATGAAGATGTGGTCGATGCCCATCTGCTTGAAGTCCACCACATCATCCGTGCGGGACTTGATGGCGTGTTCCACCTTCTCCAGCTTCGCCACAAGGTTGTGCTTGCGCTTCTCCAGCCCTTTCAGCATCGCCCGCGACACGTTCTTGCCCTGCTGCCGCAAGACTTCGAGGTTTTCCTCCACCGTGTCAAGCTCCGCCTGCAGGATGCGCTGCTGCAACTCCGGTGACTGCGGTATCTTGCCGAACTGGTCGTGCGACATGATGACGCAATCGTAATCGTTATTTTTGATGTTGTTGAAAAAACGCACGCGGTTGGCGGTCGAGAAATCCTTTTCAGAAGCGTAGAGAATCCTCGCATTGGGATATGCCGCCTGATAGGTGGCGGCAATCTCCGCCACATTCGCTTTCAGCCCGATAATCATCGGCTTGTGCGCCAAGTTCAGACGCTTCATCTCATGTGCCGCTATGCACATTATCAGCGTCTTGCCGGTTCCCACCTCGTGGTCGCAGATCCCGCCGCCGTTCTGTTTCAGCATCCAGACGCAATCCTTCTGCGACGGGTAAACGCTCTTGATTCCCCGGCTTGCCAGCCCTTTCAGGTTGAGGTCGGGAAAAGTCTGGTGCGAGCCGTCATACTTCGGGCGCACGAAACAGTTGAACTTGCGGTTATACATCGTCGTGAGCCGTTCCTTGAACTGCGGCGACTGTTCTTCCAACCATTCGGAGAACCCGTTACGGATTTCGTCTATCTTCGCGTTGGCGAGCTGTATGCCCTCGCTGTCGCGTACCTTGATGTCGTTGCCGTTCTCGTCCTTGCCGATACTTTTCATCATGTCGGGGCAGGTGTTGTGCAGGGCGTGCTTCAACAGGTGCATACCGTCATAGTTCCGGTAATAGCCCTTTACTAAAAACTCGTCCGTGATCTTCATGGTGTGGTAGCCGCACGCCACGGAAAATTCGTCCATGCTGGCGGAATAGGCGATTTTCACGTCCGTGTCGAAAAGATGGCTCATGTATGCGGCATACACGCCCGTGGGAATCCAGCGTTCACCGAAGTTGAAGTCGAGGTCTTCAAAGGCTATGCGCTGCGGTTCGGCTTCCTTCAATGCCTCCCACGCCTGTTTCACCTCCGGCATCCGCTCACTTTCGGGATTGTCCTCCATCCAGCCCTCTATGCGTTCCGCCTTCTCTATCACGTTCCCCGCGATGAAGCGGTCTTTGATTTCGTAACCGGTTACGAGCGGGTTGTAGAAGATGCGCCCCTTGAGGGCACCAAGCAGTTCCTCTTCCGTAGTGTCGGTTATCTCCTGCATATAGCCGAGATTGACCGTGCCGAACTTGTTGAGCGATGCGGACAAGGCTTCTTCGGGAGAGCCTGCATTGACACGGCTCTCCACCGAGAAGGAAACGGGACGGTCGAAGATGTCCGCCTTGACAAACTTGCCGTCCTCCGCACGTTCCAGCGAAAGGATGTCGCGCCCTCCGGCATCCATCATCACCAGTTTCACGTTCTGTCTGGCGTTGAGGTTACCGTAACGCATGACAAACTCATCGTAGTAGGTGTTGAGATACCCGCGCTGCGGTTTGTGTTCCGTATGGTTCTCCGTCTCGTGGCTATACAGACGTTCGTAAGCGTCACGGAGCGATATATACAGCATCGCTTTCTCTTTTTGATAGCCACGGAGGTCGAGCGGTTGGAAGGTCGCACCGTAAGGCGTGAGGTCTTTCAGGTAACCGAGATTGCGTGAAGCATCCAGCACCATCGAGCCGTCACGGTGGTGTGGCTCCAGCAGGCCGTTGAACGGACGGGGAGAAAGGTCCATGACTTCCTCCTTCGGCTTTTCCGTTTCAAGTTCCGGGAACAGGGAAGTGGCAACCGTTTCGGAAGTAGGCACAACTTCTGCCGGTGTTTCAGGTTGCTTTATTTCTTCCGTTTGTTCCGGCTTTTTATCCATATTGTCCGAAGAAGGCGCAAAAGCAGGGTTCAACGTGTCTTTGATACCCATCTTTTTCAGTTGTTCCTGCCTGTGCCGTTCTGCCTCAAGCCGTAGGGCCTTGCGCCGTTCCGCTGTCAGGCTCATCATTGTCTCATAGAAGCCGTTGATGGGAGGATTGGTTTCCCAATCCAGAGTGGCGTAAATGTCGTCCGGGTCGTTTGGCTTTTCGGCATTTTCCGGCTTTTCTTCCTTATTACCGTTTATCGGCTTGGCGGCTTCAACGGGTGGAGTAACTTTGACTTGCGGTTTAGGCGTGGACGGCATAGGCTTCGGCTTGCTTTCCTTTTTCGCTGCCTTTTTCTTTTTTACCGGTTCCTCTATGGGCATACCCCAAAGGTCGAGCAGGGTAAGCTGCACGGCTGACGAATGATTGGGTTGGCGCGGCTCAATCTCCGGCTTTTCCTCTATGGGCTGTGCCTGCGGCTTCTCCACTCCCTTGACAGGCTCAATTACAGAAACGGGGGCTATTACAGAAGGTGATACCTTTTCTGTTTTCGGAGCAGGTTGCACTTCCGCAGCCGTGCTTTCCTCCTTTATCGGATGCAGCCTGTGTCTCTCATACAGTTTCCTGTCAAGTTGTTGCAGTTCTATTTTCAGATGCTCCCGCAAGTCTTCCGCCAGTTGTGCGATGTCCCCACAGTGCAGGAGTTTATAGGCTGGTTTCCCGTACGGGTCGGTACTTCTGATCAAATCCGTGTGTGAAAGCGAGCCGATGCTCCATACATACCCATTTACGGAAGTGCCGATAGGGGTCTGTTCGGTCTGCACGAAGAGTTTTTCGTTGTAATACAGTTCACCGTTCTTTCCGCTGTTCTTTTGCAGGATAATCAGGTCGCTGCCCACCTCCGTTCCCGCGTTATCCGTAAAGAGGTTGTTCGGCAGGCGGGCTACGCCCACCAGATTGGCATGGTTCATCATATACTCGCGTATGGGCGCGTTGGTCGGGGCATCCAGTACCCCCTGCGAGGTGATGAACGCCACGATTCCGCCTTCACGCACCGCGTCAAGGCTTTTCAGGAAAAAGTAATTGTGTATCGTCCGTGCCGCCGAGAGCCTTGCAGGATCCTTGCTGCCCGAAAAATCCGGGTCGAACACCGCCACATCGCCAAACGGTATATTGGAGACAGCCAAATCAAAATGGTTCATGAACGGCTTTTCTATCTTCTCGAAGCCCTGTACCCTTACTTTCTGTCCGGGATGCAGGTGCTTCAGTATCTTGCCCGTCATCAGGTCTTTCTCAAAAGCCATGATGTCCGCGTCCGGTCTGTTCTCCAGCACGGCGTCCACGAATGCACCGACACCTGCCGACGGCTCCAGCACCCGGTCGGGACGGATGCCGTGTTCATGCAGCACGTCCGCGATGGTCCCGGTTATCTCCGGCGGGGTATAGAAGGCGGTCAGCACGGACTGCTTCATGGCATCCATATTCCGTTTGTACTCCGTCTCGTCTTTTGTGTTCTCCCGCAGCAACCTGTGCAGTTCCACGGTAGGGGCAAACAGTTCGAGGTCGGACTTCGCCCAGTGGACGGCATCCGTCAGTTCCCTTGCAGGGTTGAGTATGTTCTTCAGTCCCCCGAAACCGCAATAACGTTCTAACAAGAGCCGTTCGCGTGCGGTGGGTGTGCGCTGTTCCCTGTCAAGGAGGAATGCCGTCCGTATCGCCTCGATGTTGTCCCGCAGTCTCTGTTTGCGGTTAAACGCCATACTCTTCGATATAGAGGATGACGGCTCCCGTCAGCTCCGTGTAGAGCAGGTCATATTCGGGCGACAGGGCGAAATTGTCGTCCGAGAGGTCATAGATGGAGAATACGTTTCCGACAAGCGGTAGCAGCTTCTGGGTAAAGGCTTCACATTTTTCTCCCGGTACTTCACCCGCAAATTCGTTCTCCACGACTTCGCGCAGGATGGCGTGCTTGGAGTAGCGAAGGCCCTCCGTCAGCACCTTCATCGCCAGTTCCTGCGCCCCGTCGGCAGGATAGCCTTCGAGCCTTGCCCGTTCATACGCTTCGGCGGCACGGTCGGTTCTTTCTCGGATGAAGGCTTCATCGGCTGCCTGTTCGAACTTGTTCGTGGTGAGGTAGTCCAGCAGGTACAGACCGTAATAGGAAAAGTCGGTCCGACCCTCGTTTTTCTTCTTGTTGTTCATTTCTTTGGAATTTAGTGGATTGATAATGATGATAGGGATAATCGTTGGAAAACGAGAAGAAAAAGGCACCCGGTATCCCTCCGAGTGCCACCACTAAATCCAAAGTATGAGTGTAATCCGGTATCGAAGAACAATTCATTACTCTGAACCAGTGGCAAAGTTAAACATTTATTTTCTTCTTTTCGCAGAGGTCGCTTTACTTTTCCTTTCTGGGAACACGAAAACCGTGTTATAGTCCCCGTCAAAGGCGACTACGGCATCAAAACTCTTGCCCTGCTTGCTCTTGAATCCTTTGAGCAGTTTCGTGTGTCCGTCGGTGAGCAGGTTTTTGATTTCATCATCAGAGAGGGTGCGGTTTGCTTTCAGGCGGAACACGGGCAGACCGCACTCCGCGTTGTCGCAGCGGACGACCTTGCCGTAAAACTGCATCGTCCCCGCTCCGCACTTGGGACACTTGCAGCCGGAATCCCTGCGGGCGAACAGCTTGTCGCACGACAGCAGTTCGGAGGTAATTTCCCGTGTATATGCCTCAATCTTCCTGCGGAAGTCATCGGCGGGCAGTTCCCCACGCTCGATGCGTGCCAATTCCTTTTCCCATTCGCCCGTCATGGCGACATCGGCAATACGCATCGCCTTCACGACCGAGTAGAGGGCAAGCCCTTTTTCGGTGGGGACAAGCGACTTCTTGCAGCGTTCCATATAGCCGCGCTTGAAAAGCGTTTCGATGATGGACGCACGGGTGGCGGGCGTGCCGATGCCGCAATCCTTCATAGCCTGCCGCAATGCGTCGTCCTCTATCTCCTTGCCAGCCGTTTCCATCGCGGACAGCAGGGTGGCTTCGGTATGCAGCGGCTTGGGTTTGGTCTTTCCCTCCGTGATGGAGGCGGCTTTCAGTGCCAGCGTGTCGCCTTCCTGCCAACAGGGAATGGCGGCGGTTTCCTCTTGGCTGTTGTTCTCTTCTCCATTCTCCTTGCCATAGACGGCACGCCATCCGGCTTGCCTGATGATGCTGCCTTTTGCCACGAACTCCACTCCGGCACACTCTGCCGTGACGGTGGCAGTGTCCTTGACGCATTTTTCGGAGAAAGCCTCAAGCATGCGCCCGGCTATCATGTGATAGACGGTGCTGTCCTCTTTGGAGAGGAACAGCGGCTTCTCGCCCGTGACGAGCAGGGCATGGTGGTCTGTCACCTTGCCGCCGTCCAGGCTGCGGCGTGTCGGCACGGCTTTCGGCTGCAACTTGCCCTTCCATTCGGGCAGGCTGCCGATGAAGGCAAGCAGCTTGGGGATTTCCGCGAACACGTCTTCGGGAATGTAGCGGCTTCCGGTTCGCGGATAGGTGATGAGCTTCTTCTCGTAGAGCTTCTGCGCGATTTCAAGCGTCTGTTCCGCCGTGAAGCCATGCTTGGCGTTGGCTTCCTTCTGGAGCGTGGTCAGGTCGTACAGGAGCGGTGTTTCCTCCGTCTTCTCCTTGCGTTCGGCTTTCGTGACGGTGGCTGTGCCTGCCGACTTCACCTTATTATACAGTTCCGTCGCGGACTCTTTCTCTTTCCATTTTTCGGAAGAGGAAAACTTCACCGTTCCTTCATCGCAGCCGTCCGTTGCGATATGGAGCTGCCAGAAGGCTTCGGGGGTAAAGCGGCGGTTCTCCCAATAGCGTGCGCACACCATCGCCAACGTGGGTGTCTGCACCCGCCCGACGGAGTAAGTGCCGTGTCCGGCGGCGATGGAAAGTGCCTGCGTGCCGTTGATGCCCACGAGCCAGTCTGATTCGCTCCGTGCTTTGGCGGCAAGATAGAGGTTGTCGTATTTGTCGCCCGCTTCGAGGTTGCGCAGTCCCTCGCGGATAGCCTTGTCGGTAAGCGAGCTTATCCAGAGGCGGACGAACGGGGTGGTGCATCCGGTATAATGATAGAGGTAGCGGAAGATAAGCTCACCCTCGCGTCCGGCATCGGTCGCCACGATGATCTGTTCGCTTTCCTTGAATAGCCGGGCGACGGTTTTGATCTGCGCCACCACGCTGCTGTCAGGCTTGTAGCCCTTCTCCGTCTTTACCTGACGGGAGACGAGCGTGAAGGTGTCGGGTATGACGGGCAGGTTGTCACGGACAAAGCCGCGTATGCCGTAACCGTCGGGCATGGCAAGCTGCACGAGGTGTCCGAACGCCCATGTCACGGCGTAGCCGCCTCCCTCGAAATATCCTTCCTCTCTCTTTGTCGCGCCCACGATACGGGCGATCTCACGTGCCACAGACGGCTTTTCTGCAATGATTGTCTTCATATTTTTCTGTCGTTTTGAATTTTACAAATGTTACTTCGGATTTAGTGGCGGACACCGGATTACATCTTCATGCCCTTATTGTTTTTCTTTTGCGGCTTCTCCTGCTGCTGTTGCTGTGCGGTGTCCTTCGGGGCGGTCTGTCCCTTCCGCAACGGCTCCTTCAGGTTCTTGGTAGCCTCGTTGGTCTTGCCCTCGCTGTTCACCGCCACCTGCGTGCGGCTCTCGTTGGAAGGCGCGACCTTCTGCGCGTTGTCGGGGTTGGTGTCGTAGCGGTACGGGCGTCCCTTCTCCGGGTTGAACCTGATGTACATCGTGGCGTGGAAGCCCTGCTTGTCGGTCACGTTCTCCAGTTTCACGGCTTTGCCAGCCACGTAGTCGGCTTTCTGCTGCTCGGTGAAGTCCACGCCGCTCCATTTGCTGATGGGGCGGATGCTGCCGTCGGCGTTCGTCCACGTGTTGCGGCGTTGCTCCTTGTTCGTGTTGGCTGTGTTTTCCGTACCCTGCGCCTGTCCCTGTGTGGGGTTGTTCTTGGCTTCCTGTGCTTGTGCGGCACGTGGCGACCTGCCGGTTCCCGGCACGAACTCCACGCCGCGCTGCTCCACGTTCACTTGCAGGGTGGTGACGAACTTCCTGCCGTCCTTGCGCTCGATGAGTTTGTCGCGCACAGGCAGCCCGGCACGCAGCATGTCCTGCTCCTGCTTGGTGATTTCCGTCTTGCCGATGCGCTCCGGTATGCGCACCTTGTTTGCCGGGACATCCGTGATTTCGTTCGTCTTGCGGTCGATGCTGACGAACGAGGGGATGATCTCGCCCGTTTCCCTGTCCACGAGGTCCACAACCCTGCCGAGGTTGCCCGTTTCGCGCAGGTTCTTCCGGTCGTCGTCGGAGAACTTGTGTTCCTTGTACTCGTCGAGTTTCTGCTCCTTGCGGATGAAGTGCGGCACAAGGCTGACGTTGCCCTCGCCGTCCTTCTTGATGAAGGAGAGGCGGGCATCCAGCTCGAAAGCCTCTCCGCCGAAATTGGGCGCCACCCTCACCAAGTCGGACTTGCCGTAGTTGAGCATCCGGTCAAGGTCGCCCGACTTTTCAAGGTCGTCGCGCTTCACGCCCCATTTCTCCTCCAACTCCTTCCAGTTGATCTTGCTCTCGTCGATGGGTTGGTAGCCCCGGTTGCTCTGCGCCTGCTGCGGGTTTTCCTGATTCTGTTCGTTTTTCTGTTCCATTTCTTCCTGTTTTTTAGGTTCGTCATCTTGTTTCTGTTCCGGTTGTTCCTGCTTTTCGGCGGACTGCTCCTCCTGTACTTTCTTTTCGTAGCCGGAGGTGTCCACCTTGTGGGGCGCAAGCATCTCCTTGTTGCCCTCGGGGTCTTTCAGCAAGTCCTTGATAACTTCCAGCAGCTTGTCGGCTTGGTCCGCCGCGACACGGTAGAAACCGAAGCGGCTGGGTTCCTTGCACTGGCGGAAGAAGTTCTTGAAGAAGTTGTCCAGCACGTCGCCGTGCCGGTCGAATTGCAGGAAGCTCTGCGAGTTCTCCGCTTTCGCGGGGATACGCTTGGGGGAGCCGTCGGCGTTCAGCCCGGCTACCACGCTGATTTCGCCCGTCTTCTCGTCACGGACAACCAGCACGTCCTTTTCGTCTTTTTTCTTTGCCATCTGAAAAATGTTTTAATGGTTATTTTTGAAAGAAATTATGGATACGAGCCTTGTAGAAGGCTATATCTTCCTTGCGGAAGTCCTTTACATGTTCGGAGAGGAACGTCAGCACGTCCGCCTCGCTGTAATAGGTCTTTTTGCCGAGCGTCTTGTAGGGCAATGCGCCGATGCTGCGGTAGCGTTGCAGGGTGCGCTTGCTGATCTGGAGCAGCATGCACAGGTCTTGGTTGTCGAAAAGCCTGATCCCGTCCATCGGGTTCGGGGCTTTGCCGGACGGCTGCATGGAGAGCAGCATCTCGTCCTGACGGTCGAGCCGTTCCATAACTTTCTGCATCCAGTTCTCGAAATTGTTGCGGGTAAGCAGTTCCATGTCCTACGTCCTCCTTCCTTTGGGTTTGCCGCCCGTGCGCAGCGTGTGGTTGCGTTTCATCTGTTCCGGGGTCG
>ERZ827043.3655-NODE-3655-length-10843-cov-5.014646_pt1 | contig 10843 bp, 8 predicted proteins | sample MGYA00519923_ERZ827043 | MGnify/ENA primary metagenome ERZ827043 (study PRJEB31778, sample SAMEA3449251) | human gut metagenome | biome: human gut; feature: human-associated habitat; material: faeces | place: United Kingdom | collected 2010/2012 ...
CTGGGCGCAACTGTAACTGTGTTCTCCACCAGCTTTACAACGGCCTTATCGTGGTCCGCCAAGGCTCCAACCAACTCGTCCGATGTTTTGACCTCCGTTGCCGTCCCGGCGGTCTTCTCCGCCGCCGCCATCGTCGGCAACAGCGTCAGGCACAGGCACAGGGCCGTCAAAATGCTGAAAATACGTTTTTTCATATCATTCCTCCATCAAAGCGATTGGTGCATCCATCGGATGCACCAAGGGGATATCCCCTTGCGGTTTTTCTTAAAATGCCGGTTCGGCCTTCACGGCCTCGAAGCCCTTTTCGGCCTGCTGGACTGTCGTTCGGATGATGCCCGCCGCCATGGCGTGCAGGTCGAGCTGCAAAACGGCTGCGGTGACCTCCCGCCGCCGCTCGACCGGCACATTGTAGAGCTTGAGCGCGCACTCCAAAAAGCGCGCGATCTTGCGCTCCACGGTAAAATACACGTCGCACGGCACAGCCATGAACGAGCGCATCATGCCCGCCGAGGCGATCTCCATCTCGTAAAAGTCCTTGGCCTCCGCGTCCGGAAGATCGTCCCCGAAGATGCCCTCCAGCCGCTTCGCCGTGCTGCGGTACAGGTATGCCGAGGTCGACGGCAACGTGTAGGCCGTCACGTACAGCTCGCGCAGCGGCTCGGTCAGCTCGGCGATGTGGAGCTGGATGGCCGTCTCCACCGCGTAGAGCAGGACGGGGTCCTGTGCCGTGCTGTGCTGCTCGGCCAGCGCGAACTGCCCGCTGAACATCCGCTTGTCAAGCTCGAGCAGCAGCGCCTCCTTACTGGGAAAGGCCCGGAAAAACGAGCTTGGCGGCATGCCCGCGGCGCGGGCGATCTCCGCGGTCGTCGTGCCCTCATATCTCTTTTTCAAAAACAGCTTTACGGCGGCGCGCAGCATCTTCTGCTGCGTCAAAAGTCCGCTCGCCTGCTTGCCGCGCAGCGGCATATCGATCACGCTCCTCAAAGTCCGCTTGTGAGTATAGTCACATAATAGCATAGTTCGCCGCTTTCCGCAAGAACGAAACGTGTAAAATTTTACCTCTGCCTATATAAAAGAAGTGCGGCGGTCCTTCGACCGCCGCACTCTCTCATTTTATTTTCCTTTACAGCATCGCAAAGCGCTGTGCGCCCTTCGTTTTGAGCCAGCGAAGAAGCAGCGCTGTCACCGCGAGCGTCACCGCCGCCGCGATGGCGAGATACGCAGCCGCGCCGAGCTTCCACCCCTGCCAGAGGTAGAGCCCCGCGAACACGATGGCGTAGAGCCAGCCGCCGAACAGCGCGATCGTCACGGCCAGACTTTGCTTGATGGGCATGAGCTCGCTCGTCCACGTCAGGTTTGCCCGCGCGACGCCGAGCGTCAGCCCCAGGCACGCGGAAAACGCGATGTACGCGAGTGCCTCGGCAAAAACGAGCGGCAGCGCCGCCGTCACAGGCAGGATAAACGCCATGCAGGCAAGCGGCACGAGTGCTGGAAGGGCCGTAAGCGCAAGCTGTACCTTGAGCTTTGCGCGAAGCACCTGCCAGGGCTTGACGGGCAGCGATTGCGCGAGCCAGAGGGACTTTCCCTCGAGCGAGACCGACGGCGTCGCCATGTCGTTCATCGACGCAATGGCGCACACGCCGGTGCAGAGCAGCACCTCCGCGCAGCCGCTCTGCGAGGTGAAGGCCTCGTTCAGCAGCGACACGACCGTTCCGCCCTTCCACAAAAGCAGGATGCCCGAGATCGGCAGCAGCAGGATACCGAGGCCGCTGTTGAGCATGTAGTTCGGGCTCGCGGTGAAGCGCGCGAGCTCCTTGCCGAAAAGTGCCCCATCGATGCTCCGGCGCTTGACGGCCTTTTCGCGGTACACAGCCTTGCCCGATGCGCCCGACGCGGTCGTGATCTGCAAAAAGCTGCGCGAGAGCAGCGTCCACGTCAGCGCAAACAGCGCGAGGATGACCGCCGCGCTCAGCAGCATCGCTGTCACATCGCCCGTACCGGTCAGGCCAAAGACGTAGAGCGGGTGCGCCGCACCCTTGATCTTCTCACCGTAGACCGCGGCGTTGGCGACGAGCTGCTCGATGGCCGTCTGCGCCTTGAAGACGAAGAAATAGTAGATGGCAAGCCCCGCGAGCGAGACGATGACCGTGATGAAGCTCTTGTGCTTGAGCTTACGGCTCACCTTCGCCACGACCCAGCCCAGCGCGCACGAGAGCGTGAGCACGAAGATTGAGATGAGCGCCGTCAGCAGCACGCCGCCGAGGAGCGCCATCGGCGCCGTCGAGACCGTGACCCAGTAGACGATGACCGCGGGCAGGATGACGACCGCGGAGTACATGAGGCCCATGAGATAGACCGTCAGCAGCCGCGAGGCCATCAGCGTCCGCACCGGGATGGGTAGAGACAGCAGCAGGTCGTTGTCCTTAGCGAAGTACAGGCCCGAATACGTGTTGAACACGCTGCCGAACGCGCCGAGAAAGATGGCGAGCAGCGACATGAGTGCAAAATAGAGCCAGCCCATCCCCGCCTGCGTAAGCGGCGCACAGAGCGAAACGGAAAGCCCCGTGAACATCCCGCCGATCAGGCCGATCATCAACGCGGCAAAGAGCAGGATATAAGCGATAATCCCCGCCGTCGAACGTTTTTTATTGGTTTTGGCATTATAAAAGTAGCTGCGGAAAATTTCCATCAGCTGCTTCTTGACGAGCGTTTTCAGCATGATTCGCCCTCCAGCTCAAGGAAGACCTCCTCGAGCGAGTCGTCGCCCTTGACCTCCTCCATCGTGCCGGAGCGGATGAGCTTGCCGCCCTTGATGATGGCGACCTTGTCGCAGAGTTTTTCAGCCACCTCGAGCACGTGGGTCGAGAAGAAGATCGCGCCGCCCGCGTCGCACACCTCGCGCATCATGCCCTTTAAGATATGTGAAGCCTTCGGGTCGAGGCCGACGAACGGCTCATCCATCAAAATGAGCTTCGGCTCGTGCAGCCACGCCGAAATGATGGCAAGCTTCTGCTTCATGCCGTGGGAATAGGCCGCGACGGGCTGGGCCAGGTCGGTCGTCAGCTCGAAGAGGTCCGCGTACTTGCGGATGCGCTCCTGCCGCGCGCTTTCCTCCACACCGAAGATGTCGGCGATAAAATTGAGGTACTGGATGCCCGTCATAAACTCGTAGAGGTCGGGGTTATCCGGGATGTAGGCGAGCATCTTCTTGCAGGCGATGGGATCGTCCTGAATGGAGTGCCCGCCGATCGTGATCCTGCCGGAATCGAACTGCTGGATGCCGACGACGGATTTGAGCGTCGTGGTCTTGCCCGCGCCGTTGTGGCCGATGAAGCCGTAGATCTCCCCTGGCGCGATGTGGAGCGACAGATCATCCACGGCTTTCTTTTCGCCGAAGGTCTTGGTCAGGTGTTCAATATAGAGCATAAGGTTCTCCCTCTTTTCTTCTTGCAGCCGTTTCGAACATCTTTGTGATATCAAAATAATATCATGTGATTTCCAACTGTCAAGAGCCATTTTGCAAATGTCAAGTTTGCTTTACTTGTAGGATATCACTGTCGTTCTCATTTGTCAAGTCTGCTTTACATTTTATCTTTGTGATACAGCACGAGCGACACAATACCCACCACCGCCGCATACAGTACGCCGCCAACGGCCCAGATAAACCAGCTATACTGCGGCTGGCCGTTCCCCTTGGGTCCGAAAGTGTAGAACAGGAAGATCGCCGTCACGCTCAGCCAGTAGATGAGCGACACTGTGCTCATTACGCCGCTGCGCGCCTTCTTTTTGCGCGTGTAGTCGCCCTCCTCGAGCAGCTGGTCCATCGCGCCGGTGTACGTTCCGCTCCAGACGAGCACGCCCACGCCGCAGGCGACCAGAAGCAGCAGCGCATCCACCGCCGCCGCGGCGTAAACATCCGCCGGAGCGACGCGCACGAGCAGCGCGGCGACATCGGACGACGCGAGACCGACCCCGAGCATCAGCGGCACGACAGCAAGGATGCACAGCACCACGCCGAGGATCGTACAGCGCGAGGCGGTCGGCTCATAGGCCTTGCGCCGCTCGCGCACCATGCCGCTCACGCCGTACTCGGTCTCAAACGGCTCTTTTTCAAGAAAGTCGAATTCCTTCGTCTTCGCCCCGCACGAGAGGAACATCCCCACCGCAATGGCGACCAGCACCAAAATGACGCTCACGCCGAGACCTGCGGCCAGATCCTCCGAAATACCGCCCAGGCCCGCGTCCGCCATGGCGGAGAGAAAAATGATCACGACCGGCGAGACGATGCACATCGCCACCGCCAGTGCGATCTTCGGCGCGCAGGCCTTGCGCAGCGCAAGGTATCGCGCCGCCTGCTCCATCGTCACTCTCCGCAGCGGCGTTTCGTCCGCCTCGGATTCGACGAACTCCTCTTCTTCGAGTTCGTCCTTCAATAAATAGTCGGTGCTCACGCCAAACAGCCGGCTCATCTGCACCACCTTGTCAAGGTCGGGCACGGACTGCGCGCCCTCCCACTTGGATACCGACTGGCGCGTCACCCCGAGCTGACTTGCCAGCTCCTCCTGCGACCAGCCCGCCTTTTTGCGCAGCGTGATGATTTTATCCGCTAAGATCATATCGTCTTCCTCCTGAATTCTAAGGCGCGGTCCCGCGCCGTCTGGATGGCGTTATCATAGCCTATTTCGCGGTTGCGGGAAAGAAAGCGCACTGTCAAATTTGTCAACCGGCAGTTGCAATCCTTGATTTTTCAAGGTTTTTTCGCCGTGCGCTCCTATTACCCTATGTATCTTCGTCATGATATCATACCGCGGCGCAGAAAAAAAGAGCGTCCCGTTCGGGACGCTCTTTTTAAGGTTTTTTCACACACTTACACGACGGCGAAGAACTTGACAAGGAACAGAGCGGAGATCACGTAGGTCAGAACGCTGACGTCCTTAGCCTTGCCGGAGAGCACCTTGACAAAGGTGTAGGAGATGAGGCCGAGGCCGATGGCGTGGCCGATGGAGCCGGAGATCGGCATACCGATGAGCATGATGGACACCGGCAGCATTTGGTCCATGTCGCTGAAGTCCACATTCTTGAGGCCCTGGAGCATCAGAACGCCGACATAGATCAGCGCGGCGGAGGTCGCAGCGCCGGGGATGACGGCGGCGATGGGGGCGAGGAACATGCAGGCGAGGAACAGGATGCCCGCGGTGAGCGCGGTCAGGCCCGTGCGGCCGCCCGCTTCCACGCCGGAGGCGGACTCGATGAACGTGGTGACGGTGGAGGTACCGGTGCAGGCGCCCGCGACCGTACCGATGGCATCGGACAGCAGGGCTTCCTTCATCTGGGGCATGTTGCCGTCCTGATCGACCATGCCGGCGCGGGAGGCCGTACCGACGAGCGTGCCGATGGTATCGAACATATCGATCATGCAGAAGGTGATGACGAGCGTGATGGCGGTGAACCAGCCGATGTTCACAAAGCCCGCAAAGTCAAACTTGAAAAGCGTGGTGGAGACCATGTCGGCGAAAGGCGGGACAAAGCTCGCAGTCGCGAGGCTCGCAAACGGATTGACATGCAGGAAGATGGCGCTGCCCGCCCAGTAGATGACGGACGAGAACAGCATGCCGAGCAGCACTGCCGCCTTCACGCCCTTCTTGGCGAGGACGACCATGACGAAAACGCCGAGGAACGCGGTCACGACGGTCAGGACCATCGCATCGTAGCCCGAGCCCATGTTGCCCTTGATGATGCTGGGCGTCAGCGCGCCGAAGAAGTCACGCATCATGTAGAACGGGCCGCCGTTTTCAGAGTAGATACCGACGTTGGAGCCAAGGCCCACGTTCATCAGCATCAGGCCGATGGCGGGAGCGATGCCGTAGCGCACGCCGAGAGGAATGGCCTCCACGATCTTCTCACGCACCTTTAAGAGCGTGAGGATGAGGAACACGATACCCTCGACAAGGATGATGACGAGCGCCGCCTGGAACGCGGACTCGTACTCGCACTCGTTGATGACCGCGATGTTGGCGACGACCACCGCGAAGAAGCTGTTGAGTCCCATGCCGGGCGCCATGACGAACGGCTTGTTGGCGAAAAACGCCATGCAAATCGTGCCGATCGCCGAGGCGATGCAGGTGGCAAGGAACACACCGTTCCACAGCGGCGTACCCACTGCAAAGTTGGTCAGCAGGTTCGGGTTGAGCGCGATGATGTAGGCCATGGTCATAAACGTGGTAAGACCGGCAAGGATCTCGGTGCGTACCGTAGTACCGTTGGCCTTCAGCTTAAATAGCTTTTCCATGATTTTCTCCCTTTCTTTTTTGTTTTTCCGCCCGCTTCCTAACAAAAAATTAGGAAGCAAAACAGATTTTCAGTCAATATTATAAACATCCCGACAAGAAATTGCAAGTGTTCTGTTTATTTTTACCACACTTTCTCACTCCGCGCCGAGAGTTCCGCCGGTTTCTGTTGTGTTTTTGTTTGCTTTGCGCTATACTATATTTAGTAAAAATTTGCATTTTGGGAGGTGCATGCCGTGAAGCTGATGGTTTTAGACGGCAACTCCATCATCAACCGCGCCTATTACGGTGTCCGTCCGCTCACCACGCGCGACGGGTTTTTCACCCACGCGATCTTCGGCTTTCTGACGATGCTCGGCCGCTTACTCGACGAGGAAAAGCCCGAGGCGCTGTGCGTCGCCTTCGACCGCCGCGAGCCGACGTTCCGCCACCTCGAGTACGAGGGCTACAAGGCCACGCGCCACGCCATGCCCGAAGAGCTCGCCATGCAGATGCCGGTGCTCAAGGACGTGCTCGACGCGATGAACATTCCCCGCTACGAGCTCGCGGGCTTTGAAGCCGACGATCTGATCGGCACGATCTCGCGCAAGTGCGAAAGCGCAGGCTGGGACTGTGTCGTCGCCACGGGAGACAAGGATTCTTTGCAGCTCGTGACCGAGCACACGACCGTCAAGCTCATTTCCACGCGCATGGGCCAGACCACGACGAAGGACATGACGCCCGAGAGCTTTCGTGAGGTCTACGGCTTTGCACCCATCCACATTGTCGACCTCAAAGCCCTGATGGGCGACGCGAGCGACAATATCCCCGGCGTGCCGGGCGTTGGCGAAAAGACGGCGATGGCGCTCATCCAGAAATACCAGAGCATCGACGAAATTTACCGGCTGCTCCCCGATATCGAGGCCAAGCCGAACGTCATCAAAAAGCTCACCGAGGGCGAGGAGAGCGCACGCCAGAGCTTCCACCTCGCGACCATCGTGACGGACGCACCACTCGAATTTTCTCCGCAGGACAATCTGCGCAAGGCGCCGTCAGACGCGCTCTATCCGCTCTTTATGAAGCTGGAATTTACCAAGCTCATCGACAAATACGGTCTCAAGCCGCCCGCCGACATCCCCGCCGCCGAGGAGCCGGTCGACCTCACCGTGACCGCCGAGGCTGTGACCACGGTGGAAAAGGCCAAGGAATATCTCTCGCTCTTCCGCAAGGCGGAGCACGTGACGCTGCTGGCGCTGCCGGACCTTTCCGGCGTGATCGTCGACTTCGTTGCAGGCGAATCGACCGCCGTCTCTGCCGAGTTCTACTTCAGCCGCTACGAGGGCGACTGGAACGCGCTGCTGCGCGCCCTGTTCTCGGATGATATCAAGAAAGTCAGCCACAACGTCAAGGACCTCCAGCGCACGCTGCTCGAAAACGGCCTTCCCATCGAAGGGTTCATTTTTGACACCGCGCTCGCAGGGTACCTGCTCGACGCGACGGCGGGCAAGTACGATATCGCGTCGCTCTTCGCCGCCTACTTCCACCAGACGCTTGCCGAGCCGAAGCACTTAGATCCAGACGCTTTCTCGATGCTCGGCGACACGGCCGAGGCCGAGACGGCGTTCCACGTCTATACCAGCGCCGTCGATGCGCTGTATGAGGCCTTTGCCCCCGAACTTGAGAAGCGCGAGCTGCACGAGCTCTATTATGAGGTTGAGCTGCCCCTCTGCGCCGTACTCGCGCGCATGGAGCACGCGGGCATGCGCGTGGACGCGAACGCTCTCGCGGCCTTCGGCAGCGAGATGGAAGTGCAGCTCAAGACGCTCGAGCAGCACATCTATGAAGAGGCCGGCGGGCCGTTCAACATCAATTCCCCCAAGCAGCTCGGCGAGGTGCTCTTTGAACGCTTGCAGCTCCCGCACGGCAAAAAGACGAAGACCGGCTGGTCGACGAACGCGGACGTGCTCGAAAAGCTCCGGTGGGAGAATCCCATCGTCGAAGAGGTTTTGCAGTACCGCCAGTACGCGAAATTCCGCTCGACCTACTGCGACGGTCTTTTGAAGGTCATCGCGCCCGACGGGCGCATCCACACGAGCTTCCAGATGACCGTCACGGCGACGGGCCGTTTGAGCTCGACCGAGCCAAACTTACAGAATATCCCCACGCGCACGCAGCTCGGCAGCGAATTCCGCCGCATGTTCGTCCCCGCGGACGGCTGCGTGCTCGTCGACGCGGACTACAGCCAGATCGAGCTGCGGCTGCTCGCGCACATCGCGGATGACGAGGCGATGAAGCAGGCGTTTCTGACCGGCGAGGACATCCACACCGTCACGGCCGCGCAGGTCTTCGGCGTGCCAAGCGATCAGGTCACCAAGCAGATGCGCTCGCACGCGAAGGCCGTCAACTTCGGCATCGTGTACGGCATTTCCGCCTTCTCGCTCGCGCAGGACATCGGCGTTCCCGTGTATGAGGCGAAGGAATATATCGAGACCTACTTTGAGCGCTTCCCCGGCATCCGCCGCTATATGGACGAGGTCGTCGCGCAGGCGAAAGAGCGCGGCTATGTCGAAACACTGATGCACCGCCGCCGCGCGCTGCCCGAGCTGGCGGCGAGCAACTTCAATACCCGTTCGTTCGGCGAGCGTGTCGCGCGCAACATGCCCATCCAGGGCACAGCCGCGGACGTCATCAAGCTCGCAATGGTGCGCGTCGACGAGCGGCTGCACAAGGAAAACTTAAAGGCAAAGCTCATTTTGCAGGTGCACGACGAACTCATCGTCGAGTGCCCGGAGGAGGAAAAGGAGACGGTCGCACGGCTCCTCACCGAGGAGATGGAGGGCGCAGTGCACCTCTCCGTTCCCCTGACCGCCGAGGCCCACTGGGGCAAAAACTGGCTGGAAGCCAAATGACCGGAGGAAACCAATGGAACAGTTAAAGAAAAAAGTCCGCATCGTGCCGATGACGAACGAATATTTGAATGACGTTGCCGAGCTTGAGCGCACATGCTTCTCGAACCCCTGGTCGCGCAACATGCTCGCAGAGGAGCTTGAAAACGCGTGCTCGGCCTTCTTAGTCGCGCTGGATGCAGAAAACGGCAGCGTCGTCGGCTACGCGGGGCTGCTCGCCGTCGCGGACGAGGGCTGCATCACCAAGATGGCCGTCCGCCCCGACTGCCGCCGCGGCGGCGTGGCGGGTCAGCTTCTCGACGTGTTTATCCGCTTCGCCGAGGGCAGCGGCCTTGCGTTCTTGACGCTTGAGGTGCGTGAGAGCAACTATGCCGCCATCGCGCTGTACGGCAGCCGCGGCTTCCGCGGCGAGGGCCGCCGCAAAAACTACTACGACCACCCGAAAGAGGACGCCATCATCATGACGAAGGAATTCGGCGCGGCAGAAGCGGAGGCGCAGCAATGAAAATTCTCGCTTTCGAGTCCTCCTGCGACGAAACCGCCGTCGCGGTCGTCGAGGACGGACGAAAAATCCTCTCCGACGCCATCGCGTCGCAGGCCGACCTGCACGCGCTCTACGGCGGCGTCGTGCCGGAGATCGCGTCGCGCAAGCACATCGAGGCCATCGCCGCGCTGACCGATCAGGCGCTCAAGGAGGCGGGCGTCGAGAAAAAAGACATCGACGCCGTGGCCGCGACCTACGCGCCGGGTCTCATCGGCGCGGTGCTCGTGGGGCTGAACTTTGCCAAGAGCGCGGCCTACGCGCTGAATGTGCCGCTCATCCCTGTGCACCACATCCGCGGCCACATCGCCGCGAATTACTTAGCGTTCCCAGAGCTTGAGCCGCCGTTTCTGGCGCTGTGCATGTCCGGCGGCAACACGCTCATCGTCGACGTGCGCGACTACACGGACTTTGCGCTCCTCGGCGCGACGCGTGACGATGCGGCGGGCGAGTGCTTTGACAAGGCCGCGCGCGTGCTCGGCCTTCCCTACCCCGGCGGCGCGGCGATGGACAAGCTCGCCCACGAGAGCGAGGGCGGCGTCTACGAGCTGCCGCGCGCGAAGATCGACGGGTGCCCTCTCGATATGAGCTTTTCGGGCCTCAAGACCGCCGTCGTAAACCTTGCCCACAACGCCGAGCAGACGGGAAAGCAGCTCGACCGTGCGGCGCTTGCGCGCGACTTCACGCAGGCCGTTGTCGACGAGCTCGTCCCGCGCGCGATGCTCGCCATGCAGCAAAGCGGGCGCAAGGTACTCGTCGCCGCAGGCGGTGTCGCCGCGAACTCGTTCATCCGCGCAGAGCTCGAAAAGGAGTGCCGAAAGCACGGCTACCGGCTCTACATGCCGCCGCTCAAGCTCTGTGGTGACAACGGCGCGATGATCGGCGCACAAGGGTATTATGAGTATCTCGCCGGCGCGCGAGCGGATTGGGCGCTGAACGCGTATGCGACGAGAGATATTGACGATCCTATCGTCTGAGGGTTTACAGCGCGGCAGCGCTGGTTCTTATTCCCCTGCACCGTGCAGGGGTGCGTTAAAGGGGGCCATTCTCTCACGTGAGAGAATGGCCCCCTTTTGATCCCCCAAGAGAACGCAAGGGGCCTTGCCCCTTGACCCCGCACATTGGCAGTT
>ERZ827043.3657-NODE-3657-length-10832-cov-3.791686_pt1 | contig 10832 bp, 11 predicted proteins | sample MGYA00519923_ERZ827043 | MGnify/ENA primary metagenome ERZ827043 (study PRJEB31778, sample SAMEA3449251) | human gut metagenome | biome: human gut; feature: human-associated habitat; material: faeces | place: United Kingdom | collected 2010/2012 ...
GAGTCATATTATAAGTATTCTGACTAATGAATGTTCCACATTAAAATCTTAATGCATGCAGAGACCTATAAATATAATGGATAATCACAGTAGCTATTAGTTACTAAATTTTATAATAAAATAGATTTATTCATTAATAAAGGGAATTATAAAAATATAATTCCTTTAATTTAGTGAATAACTAACCTTGTAGGTAATGGACAAACCTAGAATTATTTGTGCCTTGTAGGTAATGGACAAACCTAAACAGAAAGAAATTATATTATTTGGAGGGGGATTATTATGATAATCGAATTAAAAAATTTTTCAGAATTAAAATCACAACTAAATAATTCAAAGGAGTATATTTTAGACGTAGAGTGTGTTTCTAACTTTTGCGTACCAATAAAAGAAAACAAGAATATACATTATTGGTTTGATTGGAAGTTAACAGATTGTGCTGAAGACATTTCATATTTATTTAACTTGGATAATTTTAATAAAGATTTTGCACAATTTATAACTACAGGTAATATCACAATTAATAATAAAGAAGTGTTCTGCTATTTATTATATTTAGGATATAAAATATCAAATCCTAAATTTTCAGCATTTGATATTGCTATTGCTAAGAGTAAATATTTCGGTATATTTAATTACGTACCAAATAAATATGAATTAATAACTATGCGTAATACAAAACTAAATGCCTTAAGAGCTGAGTTACCATTTAAATATAGTGATGAAAAAATGTTTGATATTAAAGTAAAAGAATTTATTAAAACATCTTTATACAGCAATGAAGAATTGCCAGAAGATTTTAATACAAGAGATTTATTATACAAATATATGTGGTCTAGTAAGAAAGAAACTACATTAGCAAGTTATTGTAGTGCAATTATCTTAACTAAAAGACTATTAAGACATTACAAGGAATTAACTTATGAAGATTACTGTGAGTGTTTTAATAATCTACACTTTAATAAAAAGTTAAAAAGAAAAATAGAGACACATGATATTGTAGTAAACAGACAGAAAGAATATTTAATTTCATTTAGATTAAATAATTTAATTTTAAATTATTATGAAACAGTAGTCTATAACAATAATACTACTAATGAGAATGAATTTTATAATAATATTTATAACAGATATGAATACATCAAAGGTAGTTTAACAGATAGTCTTAGAGCTAATGTAAATTCTTTAATTTTTGATTCTTTAAATGAAGACTATACTAAAAACATAGCTTTATACTATAAAGATGATGCAATAAGCTTCATTAATATATTAGTGACATTAGCAATTATATATAAAACTGATTATACTTTATTTGAAAAACTTATAGTTAAACGAAGAACAGATAATATAACAAAAGATTTAGTTATAAGATTTGCAAATGATTATTTTAAAGACCAAGAGGTTTATAATTTAGGAGATATGCTTTGTTTCGTTATAGATAAGATAGCCATTAATCTAAATAAAATAAATGACAGTTCTGTAATCTTATTTTATTTTGGAACAGATTGTATAACATTTAAAGTAAAGAATAATGTTCACCCATCTGTGGCGTATAATACTATAACTGAAGCAATAAATTCTGTGATGCCACATTTATTAAGTAATTGTCTTTTAACATCAATTTTAAATAACTGTTTTATTAAACGCCATGAGAATCTGCCAAAAGATTTATTTGATTATATGCTTAAAGTACATCCTGACAAATTTAGCAATGTACTGGCAGATGTTCATAAATTGAAAGAAGAGTTTAATAAATAAATATAATAGGGTTGTTAAGCAACCCTATTTTTCAGAATATAAACTGAGATATAAAGAACTATAATTGAGTATAAAAATACTATACTGTGTTGGCGTGTAAGTATTTATAACATTTACCTTAAATAAGATTCTTTAGTTCAACACCACCTAAATAAAATGCTACACTATAGTAACTTGAAAAGAGTTTGGAGGTGGTTATTATGAAAGCTAATATTTATGCTAGTAGAAAGCATGGTATAAAGATGACAAAGAAAGAAATTAAAAGACAATATAATAGTATGTGCGGAGAAGTAAAAACTTTTACTGTTGACAATTATGTTCCCACCATAAAAGAAGGTTATATAAGAATAGTTAAATAGTTTAAGCGAGTTTAAAGGAGGATTATATCTATGAGTAATTATACTGAAAAGCATACTGGTAGATTTTTATTATTCGGTTTTGATGTTTATTACCCTAAAGGAGGTTTGGATGACTGTAAAGGTTCATTTGATTCTAAGGACGAGTTATTAGAAATTTTGAATGACACTTTACCTTTTGATAACTATCAAGTTTTAGATTTAGAAACTTATACAGAATTAGATTATAAATATGATGATTTTGGTGACATAACAAAATTATGTGAAGAAATTTTTAAAGATATTTCAGAACTATCTTAATTAATAAATTTAATTGTTATAGCTACTAAGAATAAGTATATTGCGTTAGTTACGCAACAGCTATAAAGGATTTTAAGTTAACATTAAACCTAGACATAGAAGGTGAAGGTGCTAATGTTTACTATAAGGTTGGAGATAAGTTTAAACTATTTGAATGTAAAGGCAAATACTATATGCAAATAGTAAAAAGAATTTTAAAGGAAACTTTTATTACTCTTAGTAAAGAACACTTCAGATAGTTAATAAAATAAAAGGAGAATATTATGAAAGAGTTAGATGTATTTGGAGTTAGTAGAAAAAATCCTACATTAGATGTAGCTAAAGCATCTTTTGGATATTTTCGTTTACCACAAAATATAAATGGTTTCTTTAAGTCTTTCCTATTTCTAATGGATGAAGAACATGATTATTACTTCTATGGAGAAAATAATTTGTGTTCTAAATTCACAGTGAAATTTGTAGGCAATGAAATGGTAACTGTAAAATTAAAAGACTTTAAAAACATAAAGGTATTAAGAAGCATAGTAGGTTCTTATTCTTCATCTTATAAGAAAAGAATTAAAATCTATTATAATTCAGATGAAAACTATTTAGTAGAAAAGTTTGAAAAACTATTAGAAATTAATGCTAGAGTTCTAGAGAAATGCATGGTTATAAAAGAATCAATAATTTATTGTGATAACGTAGATGCAATTCCTAGCACTCCAGTACCTATGATAATAGCTAATGAAATAGAAGTGTTCATTGGCTATACAATGAAGGTTTTAACTTGTCCAAAATTTAACATAAATATAACACCTAGTTATGAACATATAGTTAATGATGGAAGTTTTGTAATTATTAGTGATACAATGAAGAATGATATTGCACACTATGAAGCATTTAGATAGTTGATAGTATTATTGTCCGATTGAATAATAATTTTTCAAATTTATGTGCAACACTTCAACTTAACTCACGTCTATAAGTACGTGATTGAAAAGAAGAAAGAATAACACATTAATGACGAATAACGTATAGAATAATAAACCTCTATATAAGTAAGAAGAGTATTTTACAAAATCATTAATAGTATTATGAGAATAACATTACTATTTAAGGGGTAAAATGGAATGATTTAAAGTACTATGAGATAGAAGAGTTCAGGAATTTAAGACAATCTAATGTGTTCCTAAAAACTATAGAAAAGATTGTATAAGATTGGAGGATGCAGAAAATGAATTATTACGATTTTGCAATTAAGAATTTAAAAACTGCTCAATTACATGTTAAGTATGATGGTGACACAGATGAAATAGTGGTTGCTTGTCAGCAGTACTTCGAAAAGGCTTTTATACAACTATTGTTACTTAGAGATGGTTCGATTTATAAAACACATAAAATATCTTTTTTAGTTAGAAAGTTATCTATAATTGAATTCTCAATGAATGAAGATTCATTGAGAATAATTGAAGATTATTATTTTGATAAAAGATACCCTAGTGAAGTTTATGAAGAAACCAGTAAAGATGAAGCTATGAAAGTCTATAACCTAGCAGTTGAGTTAAAACCTACAATCGAATATTATTTAAAAGAGTTTGAGAATAATAAAAAAGACAATCTTAGAAGTTGTAATGTCTTTGATGATATTTAAATTAAAGGAGATTAATAGTGTTAATAACTAAAATGTGTATGTATTGTAAATACAGAAAAGATAGAGCTTATAATAATTCTTATTGCTCCTTAGTGAAAAAAGAAATAAAAAGAAATAACAATGGAGAGTTACATTTGTTATGTAAAGAGTTAGTATTGAGAAAATAGTTTGATTATAGAAGTGTTATATCAGTAATATATACACTCACAATAATTAGTTTGTTATAAAGGGGTGTTAATTTATGATAGTAAGAGAAAATGGTATTGTTAAAGTAACTATTGATAGTAGTGATGAAGCCTTACTACTTATGGACGGCTACATAATTCAAGCTTTGGATTTAGCAGAGTCATTAGATTGCGAATGTTATGCTGTTAATTCTGATAATTTAATATGTGCCAGTAGTTTAATTTATGGTAAAAGATGTAGAATATTTACAATTAGAGAATATAAAAATAAAAGTCCAGAGATTTTCTTTAGTGACAAGTTTTTAAGTAAGGATTTAATAAATAGATATTCAGATATAGTTGAATGTACTTCTACCAAAAATACTGGTAATAATTTAATGTTTAAGCTAGAGGATTTACCTTTAGAAGTTTTGTCTGAATTTTGTAAATGTGTAATAAAAACAAGAGAAGATTCACAGACTGAATATAGGTTAAAGAGAAGGAAGTACTGGATAGGGGAGGTTATTCAATGAAAGAAAATAATATATCAAAAGACTTAGAATCTAAGTGTATTAAATTGGATAGTGCTGGTACTGAAGAAGAATGTGCATGTTCAAACTACGATATGAGTACCGGAAAATGTGATAATACAGGTGACTGTTGTGATGGTTGTTTTTCATTAACATTCTTTTAGTAATATGAGTTAATATGGAGGTATATTTATGGGAATTGTATTAAAGAGATTGATAGATAGTTTAGAGGACGGTTTTGTAGTAATCCGAGTTAATATAAAAGAAGATGAATATTTTGGTGAAGCTATAGTTCAAGCACCTAACGGAACACCTAGTAGTTGGAGTTATAATAAAGAATTAGGAGTTTGGGAGTAATTAATTATAGTTTAGCAAAATATCTAAAAGAGATTAGCCATTAATCATAAACTAATCTCTACAGAAGACTTGTTGAGTGTGTAGTGTAATTGAATAATCGTATTAGGAGTTGATATATTGAGAAAAGATATGTTCTTCTTTGCAGATAAAGATTATAAGCTTTTAGTAGCAAATAAAGATATTATGGGTTTTGAGGATAATTGTCTAGTTTTATGTGAACAAATGATAGAGAAGGTACTTAAAGGCATTTTAAAGGAAGAAACTGGAGAATATCCAAATAAAAATAATTTAAAATTATTATTAAGAAGTTGTAGCTTTTTTGATAAATATAAAAATTATATTCCATTGTGTTCAGACTTAACTGATTGTTACTTTGAGAGAAGATATGAGTCTGATGAATATTATGAATATTCTAAAGAAGAGTATTTATCTATGGTTAATGAGTCTATAGAGTTTTATAATTTACTTCTAAGTGAAAGAAACACGTCAAATTTACATGACACTAATATAAAGGATTTATCTGTATTCAATTAATTATAGTTTATTAATAAAAGAGATTAGCCACTAACCATAAACTAATCTCTTTAATTTAGTAAACAATAATAATTATAGCTTATAATTATTTTAAAGTATTACTATATAAATTGGATTCAGCTAACAGTTAGTTAATACTGAAATCCGTTATAATAACGTGATTAAAAGAATTACTATAACAGTACTGAACTTTCACTCATTAATGTTACTTGAACTTAAAAGGTGTAACACTCCAGTGATATTTAGTTACATTATAGTAACTTGAAAATAGAGTTAAAGAGAAAGTTGTATGTTTTTACTACAAGAACTTAATATTAAAATAATTACATAATTAAAATTATTTTGTAGTTAAAATATTGATTTTCGCTTCAGCCCTAAGAACATAAGATAACCTATAGCAACATGAATAATAAAAAGAAGTTATAAACTAAAGTATAAGACCCAAAAAATATTAAAAATGGCAAAAGGGTAGAATTTAATTATTAAAATAAAAATATGATTAATTTCAGGGGGAATAAAATTATGAGAAAACAAAAATTAAAAAACATTATAGCTATGGGATTAGTTGTTGCAATGTCAACAGGTATTGTTGCTTGTAATAAAACAGAAGCTGTAGATACAAACAAAGGTAGTGTAACCGAAAACTCAAATTCTAAAACAGATACTGAAACATCTAAGAATGACAAAGAAAATGCTAAGGAAGAGCAACCTTCAGTAGAAGTAAAACCAGAACAAAATGTAACTTCTAACATAAATGGTCAATTCTGTTATTATTCATTAGTAACATTTGATTCAGTTAAAACTGGTACAGTTACTAATGTTGATTCAGTATTAAATGTTAGAGTTGAACCTTCTTTAACAGCAACAGTGGTTACTAAAATCACTAACGGAACAACAGTTCAAGTGTTAGCTAAAGCAGGTGACTGGTATCAAGTTAATGTAAATGGTACTGTTGCATTTGTTCATTCTAATTATGTTAAGGTAGATGGAATTGAGTATAAGTTCACTCATGACATAAATGAAAGACCATACGTTACAAGTAAACCAAGTGCAGGTACTATTTCAGGTAAACCTACATCAAGTGATGATAAGAAACCAAGTAAACCAAATAATTCTAAACCAAGTAAACCAAGTATATCAGATAGACCAAGTATTTCTGTAAAACCATCTGAACCAAATAAGCCTGTAGAACCAAGTATTCCATCAACTCCAATTGTACCAAGTACACCAGTAGAACCTGAAAAACCAGAAGTTGAGAATACAGCTCCAGTAATTACAGGTTTAGATTTAATAATTACAGGTTTAAACACAGAGTTTAAAATATCAGATTTAAATTTAAAAGCAATGGATAAGGAAGATGGAGATATCACTTCTAAAATAAAAGTGATAGACAGTAATGTTGATACTTCTGAAGCAGGAGAATACTATGTAACTGTATCTGTTACTGATAGTAAAGGCTTAGAAACAAAATTAACATTAACAGTAACAGTTGTTGAAAAAGAAGAAGATATTCCTCAAACAGAATTAAATGCTGTTCCTACAATTACAGGTAATGATGTTACTATCAAACAAAATGCTATATTTAGTTTAGATATGTTAAATATAGTTGCACAAGATGCTGAAGATGGTACATTAAAGTTTGAAGTAGTTTCTAATAATGTTAATGTAGCTGAAGCAGGTAAATATCAAGTTAAGGTAACTGCTAAAGACAAACAAGGTGCAACTTGTACAAAAGTATTTACTGTAACTGTAGAAGCTGTAGAAACTGAAAAACCTGTTGAACCTGGTGTTATTAATGGTGCACCTACTATTACAGTTGCTAAAGAATCAGTAACAGTAATAAAAGGTTCAAAAGTAGATTTATCTGCTTTCGGTGTTAAGGCTGAAGATAAGGAAGATGGAACTTTAGAAATTAAGTGTGATTCATTCCCAAGCACAGATTCTGTTGGTAGCTTTAAATTCTCAGTTTATGCTGTAGACAAAGAAGGTGCTAAGACTTCAAAAGAGTTAACATTAGTAGTTGCTGAAAGTCAAGTTGATATAAATGAAGCTCCAGTATTAACAGTTGAACATGAAACTGTTACTGTTGTAAAAGGAGATAAAGTTGATTTATCTGCATTTGGAGTAAAAGCAACAGATAAAGAAAATGGAGACTTAGAAGTTAAATGTGACTCTTTCCCTTCAACAGCTAAAGCAGGAACATTTAAGTTTGCTATTTACGCTGTAGATAAAGAAGGTGCTAAGGCTTCAAAGGAATTAACATTAATTGTTAAAGAAAAACAAGAAGCTATAAACAATGCCCCAGTTATAACAGTTGAGAAAGAAACTTTAAGTGTGAAAGTAGGTACTTCAATATCTCTTGCAGATTTCGGTGTTAAAGCTACCGACGTTGAAGATGGTAATTTAGAAGTTAAATGTGATTCTTTACCATCAACTGCAAATGCTGGAACTTTTAAATTCTTTGTTTATGCAACAGATAAAGAAGGTGCTAAGACTTCAAAAGAATTAACTTTAGAAGTTGTTAAAGAAAATACAGCTCCAGTTATCACAGCAAACAATGTTACTATTAACTTAGGTGAACCTTGGGATTTAAGTATGCATAACATTAAAGCTGTTGATTCAAACGGTAAAGATATCACAGATAGAGTTCAAGTAGAAACAAACTGTGATGGTACAAGACATGGTGTATTCCCAGTTATAATAACTGTAACTGATGATGCTGGATTAACTTCAACATTAACTGTAACTGCATTTATAAACTCTGTACCTCCAACAGTAACTATACAAGATGTGTTCGAAGTTCAATTATATTCTTCATTTAATATCTATACTGATATCCCTGTTACAGCAGTAGACGTATTTGGTAATGCAGTTACTAATATAGAATTTAGTGGTGAAGTAAATACTAATGTTGCTGGTGAATATACTGTAACTGTAACTGTAATGGACAAATTATATCAAAAGACAGTTAAGACTGTTACTGTAAGAGTTGTAAGACCAGAAGGATTAATGAGTCCTTTCTCAGCTGAATTTAGTAATATAGTTAGCCAAGAAATGGATAGATTAGTAAATGAATACAGAGTTGCAAATAACAGAGATGCTGTTGCTGTACAAAGTTTTGCTATTGAATGTGCATCATTAAAAGCACAACACATGGTTGATAACAATTATTTCGACCACACTTATAACGGACAATTCATTTGGGACATTTACCCAGAATATAGAGAAATGGGAGTTTGTGGTGAAAATATATTAAAGATGAATATATTTGTAAACAAAGAATATACAGCTGAAGAAGCTAAGAGTTTAGCTAATGATATGTTCACTTATTGGAAAGAATCTCCTGCTCACAGAGCAATGATGCTTTCTGATTGGAATACAGGTTATGGTTTCTCATTCAGAGTAACTAATGACGGAACTGTATATGCTGTTCAAGAATGGGTTGTAAGTTAGTTATTTAGAGGAGTACTTAAGTACTCCTCTTTTTACATAAAAACATTTGATAAAGGAGTTAACATAAGATATGGATTATAAAGAAGCGACTCAAGAAACAAATGGAGTATTATTAACTGGAGTAAGAAATTTTGGTTTAGTGGAAACATTAGATAATGGTTCAACATTCAGATGGTCAGTTAGGTCTAATAAAGCAGCCGGTGTAGTGAATGGTAAAATCATTATTCTAAAATATTTAGACGAAACAACATTGTATATTCATAATATAACACTAGAAGAGTTTTATGATTTTTATGAAAATTATTTTGACTTAAAAACAGAGTACCAACCAATTATAGATGAACTAAGAATGAAAAATAAACCATTGGAAAATCTTATTCCTGCTGAAAGTAAATTAAGATTAGTAAGGCAAGATTATGTAGAAAGCATAATTACTGCTATGATATCTCAGAACAACAATATCAAAAGAATTAAAGGAATAGTAGATAATCTGTGTAATAGATATGGAAAACTAATATATGTTGGAAAACGTAGAGTTTATGCATTCCCAACTTTAGATGAATTACAAAATCTAACTGTTGATGACTTTAAAAGAATTGGTTGTGGTTATAGGTCAGAAGGTTTGTATTTAATATGTAAAAGAATGAAAGTGCTTACAGATGCGTATGGTTCACTAGAAGCTTATTTTGATAAAATGACTTATGACTGTCTAGAAAGAACTCTTATATGTGAAAAACAAATCGGACCTAAAGTAGCAAGTTTTATTGTCACAATGACAGGTTCTTGTAAAAACTTTAATAAATCATTTGTTATAGATACATGGATATCTACAGCTATGAAAAATTTATTCAATGTTTATGCAGATAAGTCACCACAGTTTAGCAAATGGTTAGATGAACATTTCGGTGATAATTGTGCAATAGCACAACAAAATATATTTTACTATTATAGAAATAAATAAACTATGAGGTGATATTATGAATATATAAAAGAGCAAATCAGATTTAGTTAAATCTATTAAAAGCAAGTGTCCAAGTATTATTAGCAGATATTAATGCGCCATTTGTAAACAGTGAAGATACTGACTTAGAATTATTAGATTTACTAAAGTCTGTACAAGATAACTTATTAGAAATTTTAGAGAAGCAAATAGCTTTATAGTTTAGAAGTAGATTTATAGAGCTACTCTATAAGGGTAGCTTTATTAAGTTTATTTTATAATAAACTAGCAATTACTTGGAGGTTTTTATTTTGAATAAGATAAAACTTTCACTTAGAAAGAAAATAATAAAAACATCATTTTATCTAATAGCAATTCTTTTATTAAATCTAGTAAAGTTACCTGTTAAACCTTTATTAGATAATACAATAAGTAATCCTTTTGTATTATTTCTTGATAGTATAACTGGTGGTGCATTTACAGGTTTAGCTATTAGTTGTTTAGGTATAATACCTTTTGCAAATGCAGGTATGATAGTATCACTATTGGCTACAATAGTTCCAAAACTTCAGAACCTAAGATATGAAGGAAATTATGGTTCTAAGAAAATTAAACTATTAACAAATATAATAGGAACCTTAATAACTATAGCTATGTCTACCATCTTAGTAAGTTACCTAAGTTTAAATGGCATATTATATAATAATCTACTCATAAGTAAGATTGGTATAGTGTGTTTAATTTCTGTGGGGACATTTATAGTAAATGCTTTATGTAATAAGATATCAGGAGTTATGAGGGAGGATA
>ERZ827043.3669-NODE-3669-length-10800-cov-23.587529_pt1 | contig 10800 bp, 10 predicted proteins | sample MGYA00519923_ERZ827043 | MGnify/ENA primary metagenome ERZ827043 (study PRJEB31778, sample SAMEA3449251) | human gut metagenome | biome: human gut; feature: human-associated habitat; material: faeces | place: United Kingdom | collected 2010/2012 ...
CCGCCCTGTGGGAGCAGCTGGGCCTTTCCGGCTCGGTCGTCTCGGATGGCGCCCCCGCCGCTTTGACCATCGGCGCGCAGCACTGGGTGCTGCAGCCCGCCACGGTGGAGGGTAAAGCTGTGACCCTGTGCTACTGCGTTGATGAGCAAAACCGGCCCCTTTTGGATCTGCGGGCCTCCTTCGGCATCAATGTGCTGCCGGTGGAGGAATGGACCGCCTGTGAGGATCTTTTCATCGTGCGCGTGTGGGCGCAGCAGGGCGGGGACCTGCCGGAAGGCTATCTTTCCGGGGAGGATGAGGGCCTGAACCGCTATGCCGTTCTTCTCACCGATCCCATCACCGGCGAAAGCGCCAGTGCTGTTGCCGCCGATGCCGAATTACAGGCTCTCCTGGCCGATGGCGAGCCCCATGCCCTGTGCCTGCGGCTGCGGGCCATGCAGCAGGGGGAGCCGTCCCTCCGGGTCGTCACGGTGCTGTGCCAGGGCTGGCTGGAAAAGGAATCGGTGCTGCGGGTACAGTCGGAGCAGCTTTTGTGGGCCGCCCGCCACGGGGAAAATGACACCCTGCGTCTGCTGCTCAATGAGGGCAATGCTTCGGTGACCGACCGCAATGGCGACGGCCTGCTGTGGGCCGCGCTGCAAAGCGGCAATGCCGAAACGGTGGAGCTGGTGGTCAAAGCCGGTGCCACCGGGGAAAACCACAATCTCTACTGGGCGGAGCCCGCCGCCTTGACCATAGCGGAGCGCCAGGATTGGCAGCAGCTGCTTTCCACTCTGGAGGAGCAGCACACCGATACCGGCTGCACGGCGCCTTCCATTGCCTACTACTGCACCGCCATGGGGAATGCCGAACGGCTGTCGCTTTACCTGGCCCATTTCCCGCTCTCGGCGGAGGAGGACGCCCTTCCCGAAGGGGACAGCACCACTGTGGCCCTGCGCTACGGGGTGGAAAGCGCCCAAACCGGCAATTTGTTGGACCTGGCTGTGGCCAATGATGATACCGAAACCGCCGCTGTACTGCTGCAAAATGGGGTCACGGCCTCGCCGCTGCTGCTCAAAAAGCTGCAGGCCTCGCCCACTACCCTTTCCGATGAGATGCTGGCGCTGCTGGGCAGCTACCGGTACTTTGGCGTGCTGGATGAGGTGCTGGCCGATTACCGCGCGTTCAAGGAGAGCTACGAGGCCGTGGCGGGGGAAAGCTGCCGCCGCTTCGAGCGGGATTACGCAGCCTACTGTGAGGCCATGGAAAAGGGCGATAGCTTCGCCGCCGCCGGCATTATGGATAGCGGCCTGCTGGATGAGATCGTGGGTCAGCTGCAGGCAGTGCAGAATGTGGCAAAGCCCGAGACCGAGGCCATCAACGCCCTGTGGGACCTGATGTACGAGTACGCCGATATGATGGATACCGCCGGCTACTACTACAAGCGCATCTCCCTCAGCACCTATGTGGTCACACGCCGCTACTATCGGGCCCTGTTTGAAAACCGCCTGGGCCGGGCCCACGCCCTTTACGAGGAATTCAAGCACCAGACCGCCGTTTACGATGGCCTTTTGCAGAACTGGGCCGAATAAATCTAACCGAAAGAAGGCTTTTCCGCATGATCTATTACCTCACCGGCACCGGCAACAGCCGCTGGGCCGCGCAGCTGCTGGCAGATCATCTGCACGATACCGCCGAGGATGCCGCCCCCGCCCTCAAAAGCGGCCTGGCGCCTTCCCTCCATTCCGAAAAACCGTGGGTCTTTGTCTGTCCCACCTACGGCTGGCAGATCCCCCATGTCTTTGCCGATCTGCTGTGCCGCACCGGCTTTGATGGCAGTAGAAAAGCCTATTTCGTCCTCACCTGCGGGGATGATATCGGTGCGGCCGGGCCCCGCCTGCGCAAGCTCTGCGGGGAGCTGGGCCTGGAATACCGCGGCGTGTGGCCGCTGGTGATGCCGGAAAACTATGTGGCCATGTTCCCAGTGCCAGGAGAGGAAGAGGCGAAGAAGATCATTGATGCCGCGCGGGAGCCCCTTCTGGAAGCCGCCGCCCTCATCGCAGGGGATCAGCCCTTCCCGGGGGGAAAGCTGACCCTGGCCGACCGCCTAAAAAGCGGCATTGTCAACCGTTTCTTCTATCGCTTTTGCATTAAAAGCAGCCCCTTTTACACCACCCCGGTCTGCAATGGCTGTGGCCGCTGCGCCAAAATGTGCTTCACCAACTGCATCGTGATGCGGGAGGGCAAACCCCACTGGGAGGGGCATTGTACCCACTGCATGGCCTGTATCTGCGGCTGCCCGCAGCACGCCATTGAGTACGGCAAAAAGAGCCAGGGCAAGCCCCGCTACCGCTGCGAGGAGTACACCGGGTGAGCTTTGGCGGAAAAATGCCGCTTTTTTGCGATGAAACCGCCCTTTTTGTGCAAAATAGTGCTTGCAAAGCCTTGCAATTTGTGATACAGTATTATTTGGAATATGGTAGTAGAAAGAAAGAGTGGGGCGACCCGCTCTTTCCTTTATGTTAGGAGGCAAAGCGATGGCCAAAAAGAATACCGCCGCCATAGCGGAGGAGCTGGCAGCTCCCATTCTGGAAGAAATGGGCCTGCAGCTGTGGGATGTCGTCTACGAGAAGGAGGGCAGCGGCTGGTACCTGCGGTACTATGTCGATAAAGAGGGCGGCATCGATATCAATAGCTGCGAGGCCTTTTCCCGGGCAATCAGCGATGTGCTGGATGAAGCCGACCCCATCGATGGCAGCTACACGCTGGAGGTTTCCTCCCCCGGCATCGAGCGCGCCCTCACCCGCGATTGGCACTTTGAGGCCCTGATGGGCCAGCAGCTGCTGGTGCGGCTCATCCGCCCGGTGGAGGGCGTGCGGGATTTCATCGGCACCCTTACCGATTACCGCGATGGCACCCTGACCCTGCTGCTGGATGAAAAAACCGAAATGAATGTGGAACGCGGCGAAACCGCGTTTATCCGTCTGTATAATGATTTTAGTGGAGGAGTAAGCAAATGAGTGCTGCAAGAGCCAAGAAGAAACCCCAGGAGGAATTTAACCTCTTTGATGCCCTGAAGATGCTGGAGAAGGAAAAAGGCATCCCGGTGGATTATATGATCGAAAAGATCCAGACCGCCATCGCTCAGGCCATCAAGAAGGACCCCTTTAACAGCGAAAACAGCGTCGTGGAGATCGATCCCGAGACCGGCCGCTTCTATGTGGCGCTGCGCAAGGATGTCGTGGAGGAGGTCGAGGACCCAACCACCCAGATCAGCGTGGAGGATGCTGCCAAGTACCAGAGCGGCATCACCGCCGGAAGTGTGCTGGAAGTCGCCCTTGATCCTAAAAAGTTCGGACGCATCGCGGCCCAGGCGGCCAAATCCTCCATCCATCAGGGTATCCGGGAGGCCGAAAAGGGCCTGCTGCTCAAGGAGTATGAGAGCCGCCAGCACGATATCGTTTCCGCCAAGGTGCTGCGGGTGGATCCCGTCCGCGGCAATGTCACCCTGGAGATCGGCAGCAGCGAAGCCGTGCTGCCCAAGACCGAGCAGATCCCCGATGAAACCTTTACCGAGGGTCAGCGCATCAAGGTATATGTGGTGGATGTGCAGAACACCGAAAAGGGCCCCCGCCTTATGATCTCCCGCACCCACCCCGGCCTGGTCAAGCGTCTCTTCGAGATGAATGTCCCCGAAATCTACGATGGCACCGTCGAGATCCGTTCCATCGCCCGCGAGGCGGGCTCCCGCAGCAAGCTGGCCGTTTCCAGCCGGGATGAGAATGTGGATGCCATCGGCGCCTGCATCGGCCCCAAGGGCGCCCGTGTCAATACCATCGTGGAGGAGCTGGGCGGCGAAAAGATCGATGTCGTCAATTACAGCGATGACCCCGCCGCCTATATTTCCGCGGCGCTTTCTCCCGCCACCGTTTTGGGCGTGGAGATCCTGGATGCCGATACCCACAGCTGCCGCGTCACCGTGCCGGATCACCAGCTCTCGCTCGCCATCGGCAATAAGGGCCAGAACGCCCGCCTGGCGGCCCGCCTGACCGGCTGGAAGATCGATATCCGTCCCGAAAGCGGCTTCTACGGCGAGGATGAACCCGCCAAGGAAGAGTAATCATAAAGAAAGGAGGCACCCACAGTGCAGCAAAAGAAGATCCCCGTAAGAATGTGCGCCGGCTGCGGCGAGCATTTCCCCAAAAAAGAGCTGGTACGCATTGTCCATACCCCGCAGGGCGAGGTCCATGTAGACCCCACCGGGCGGATGGCCGGTCGAGGAGCCTATCTCTGCCGCAAGGTCGAGTGCCTCCGCAAGGCACAGAAGGCCAAACGGCTGGAGCGTGCCTTCCAATGCCCCGTACCCGATGAGGTGATGGCAAAACTGGAAGAGGAGCTGAACGCCGCCGATGAATGATGTGACCCAAAGAAAGGTGCTGGGATTCATCTCCCTGTGCCGCCGGGCCGGCCGGCTCACCACCGGCATGGATGCCGCCGTGGAAAAAGCGGAAAAAGGGGAAGCCCATCTTCTCCTGCTGGCGCAGGATCTTTCCACCCGCAGCGCCGCGCGGCTCCGGCAAAAGCTGCCGGATATCCCGGTAATTTCTCTTCCCTGTACGATGCAGACCCTCAGCCGCTATACCGGCAAAAATACCGGCATTCTGGCGGTCTGCGATGAAAACTTCGCCGGTGGTATCCGGGCAATGATGAGTGATGATGAGGAGGACTTGGATAGATGATCGAAAAAGTTAAACTGAACGAGGTCGCCAAAGACCTGAATATAAGCGGCAAGGACCTGACCGCGCTGCTGCAGGAGCGCTTCGGCGGCGAGGCCAAAAAGCCGCAGACGGTGCTCTCCGGCGAGGAGCTCAATTTTGTGATGGAGCACTACACCCAGCAGCACGCCGTCAAGGACTTCGGCGAGTACTTTAAGCTGGGCGAAAAGAAGCCCGCCCCCGCCGCGGCCCCCAAACCCGCAGAAAAGCCCGCCGAAAAGCCCGTGGAAAAGGCAGCGCCCGCGCCTGCCCCGGCTCCCCGGCCCGCCGCTCCGGCTCCCCGGCCCCAGCAGCCGGCCGCCAATGGCCAGGGCCAAAACCGTCCCCAGCAGGGGAATAACCGTCCCCAACAGGGGAATAACCGCCCCCAGCAGGGCGACCGCCGGTTTGAGAATAACCGTCCGCAGGGCGACCGCCGCTTTGAGAACAACCGCGATAACAACCGCCCCCAGGGCAACGGCCTGCGGCCCAATCTGAACCAGAAGCCCGCTGCTCCCGCCCCGGCCCCCAAGCCTGCGGCGCCCCAGCAGCCCGCCGCCCCCCGCAAGCCCATCGAGATCCGCCAGCAGGCCCCCAAGCAGAAGGGCCCCAAGGGCGAGAATACCTTTACCGCCAATACCGTGACCCGCACCACCGTGGATATGCGCACCAGCGAGGTCAACCTCGATAAGTACAATGAGCGGTACGAACAGATCGCCCCGGCCGGCAACATGAAGGATAACTTCGCCAAAAAGCAGAAGCTCAATCAGAAATCCGCCCGCCGCGGCAAGCCCGTCCTCAGCCGCAAGGAGCGCGAGGAGGAAAAGATGCGCCGCCTGGAGCTGGAGCGTCAGCGCCGCCAGCGGCTGGAGGTGGCCCTGCCCGAGGAAATGACCGTCGGCGAGCTGGCCCTCACCCTCAAGGTACAGGCCAGCGAGATCGTCAAGAAGCTGATGGGACTGGGCGTTATGGCCTCCATCAGCGATGTCATCGACTTTGATACCGCCTCCCTCGTCGCCATGGAGATCGGCGCCAAGGTCACCAAGCAGGTCGTTGTCACCATTGAGGACCGCCTGTTCGAGGTAGAGGATAAGGAAGAAGCCCAGGAGCCCCGGCCCCCCATCGTGGTGGTCATGGGCCATGTCGATCACGGCAAGACCTCTATCCTGGATGCCATCCGGAAAACCAGTGTCGTTTCCGGCGAAGCCGGCGGCATCACCCAGCACATCGGTGCTTACCAGGTGCAGGTGGATGGCCGTCCCATCACCTTCCTGGATACCCCTGGCCACGCCGCCTTCACCTCCATGAGAGCCCGCGGCGCCCAGGTCACCGATATCGCCGTGCTGGTCGTCGCCGCCGATGACGGCATTATGCCCCAGACGGTAGAGGCCATCAACCACGCCAAGGAGGCCGGTGTTTCCATCATCGTGGCCATCAATAAGATGGATAAACCCGAAGCCAATCCCGAGCGCATCAAGCAGCAGCTCACCGAATACGAGCTGGTCCCCGAGGAGTGGGGCGGCGATACCATCTGCGTTCCCGTTTCCGCCAAAACCGGCATGGGGCTGGATAACCTCCTGGAGATGATCCTGCTGGTGGCCGATACCATGGAGCTGACCGCCAACCCCAACCGCATGGCCAAGGGCACCGTTATCGAAGCCAAGCTGGATACCGGCCGCGGCCCTGTGGCCACCGTCCTCATCCAGACCGGTACCCTGCATTCCGGCGAGGCCATTATCGCCGGTACCGCCGTGGGCCGTGTGCGTGTCATGACCAACGATAAGGGCCAAAAGGTCGAGGAGGCCGGCCCCTCCTGCCCGGTGGAGATCACCGGTCTGGCCGAGGTTCCTGCCGCGGGCGATATCTTCAATGCCGTTGAGGATGAGAAGCTGGCCCGCGAGCTGGTGGAAAAACGCCGCATGGAGCAGAAAGAGGAGGAATTCAAGCGGTACCAGAAGGTCACCCTGGATAACCTCTTCGAGCACATCAGCGAGGGCGAGGTGCTGGAGCTGCCCGTTATCGTCAAGGGCGATGTTCAGGGCTCGGTGGAAGCCGTCCGCCAGTCCCTTGAAAAGCTCTCCAATAACGAGGTCCGGGTCCGTGTCATCCACGGCGCCGTCGGCGCTGTCAGCGAAAGCGATGTCATGCTGGCCAATGCCTCCCATGCCATCATTGTCGGCTTCAATGTCCGTCCCGACCCCACCGCCAAGGCCAATGCCGAGCGTGACGGTGTCGAGATCCGCCTCTACCGCATCATCTACGATGCCATCGAGGAGATCGAGGCCGCTATGAAGGGTATGCTCAAGCCCAAGACCGAGGAGGTCGATCTGGGCCGGGCGGAGATCCGCAATGTTTACAAGATCACCGGCGTGGGCGCCGTGGCCGGCTGCTATGTGCTGGATGGCAAGATGGTCCGCTCCGCCAATATCCGTGTGGTCCGGGATGGCATCATCATCGCCGATGATAAGATGGCCTCCCTGCGCCGCTTCAAGGACGATGTGAAGGAAGTGGCCCAGGGCTACGAATGCGGCATCACGCTGGAGAAGTTCAGCGACCTGAAGAACGGCGATATCTTTGAAGCCTACGAGATTAGAGAAATCAAACAATAATTTTCTGGTAAAGAAGGCGGCCGGATCATATCCGGCTGCCCCTTGCCGTTTGAAGAGAAAAACCAAAGGAGGGGCACCATGCCGAATTATAAAAACGCCCGTCATGGCGAGGATATCCACCGGGAGCTGACCGCTATTTTCCGGTCGCTCAAGGATCCCCGCATCGACCCCATGCTTTCCATCGTCCGCACCGAGCTTTCCCGTGACGGCTCCAGCTGCAAGGTGTATGTCAGCTCCCTTTCCGGCATCGAGACCGCGAAAGAATCGGTGAAGGGGCTCAAGAGCGCGGCAGGCTATATCCGCCGGGAGGTGGGCAGCCGGCTGGCCATGCGCCACACCCCGGAATTCCAGTTCATCGCCGATGATTCCATCGAATACGGTGTCCACATCAGCCACCTGCTGCGGGAGATCGTCCCGGAGGAGGAAGCGAAAGGGGAGACCGAAGAATGAGGGAAAACCTTTCCGCGGCCCGCGCGGCCGAGCTGCTGATGCAGAAGGATAACATCACCCTGCTGTGCCACCGCCGCCCCGATGGCGATACGGTGGGCAGCGCCTTTGCCCTGTACTATGCCCTAAAGGAGCTGGGCAAGGAGGTGCGGGTGCTGTGCGCTGATGCCCTGCCGAAGCAGTATGACTATCTGTATGGGGATTACACCCCCAGCCGGGTGCTGGATTGGCCGGTGGAATATGTGGTGACCGTGGATGTGGCCACCGCCGGGATGCTGGGCGGCCTGGAGGAAAAGTACGGCCATATGGTGGATCTCTGCATTGACCACCACCCCAGCAACAGCGATTATGCCGCCCAGACCTGCCTGTGGCAGGAGGCCGGGGCCTGTGCCGAGCCGGTCGCCGCCGTCATTAAGGCCATCGGGCTGCCCGTTTCCGGCAAAATAGCCGAGTGTGTCTATACCGGCCTTGTCACCGATACCGGCGGGTTCCGCTTTTCCAATACCGCGGCCGGGACGCTGCGGCTGGCTGCGGAGATCATGGAAAGCGGCGTGGATACCGCCGCCATCAATACCCGTGTTTTTGAAAGCGAAAGCAAGGCCAAAATGCTGGCCGAAGCCAAAATGATGTCCTCGCTGGAATTTTACGCCGGAGACCGGATCGCCGTGATGCCGGTGACGCTGGCCATGCGGGCCCAAACCGGCGTGACCGGCGAGGAGCTGGAGGATGTGGCAGGTATCCCCCGGAAGATAGAGGGTGTGCTGCTGGGCATCACCATCAAGGAGCACGAGGGGGAATGCCATATCTCCCTGCGCAGCAAGGAGCCGGTCAATGCCGATGAGATCGCGGAGATCTTCGGCGGCGGCGGGCACCGTCTGGCCGCTGGAATCACCATAAAGGGAACGGTGGAGGAGGCCGCCCGCCTGCTGGTGGCCGAGGCCGTAAAACATCTGCCAAAGGAGCAAGCATGAAAAAAACATACCATTCCCGCCAGCTGGAGGGGATCCTATGTGTCGATAAACCGCAGGACTGGACCTCCTTTGATGTGGTGGCCAAAATGCGGGGCATTGCCGATTGCCACAAAATAGGCCATGGCGGTACCCTGGACCCGATGGCTACCGGTGTGCTGCCGCTCTTTTTTGGCCGCAGCGCCAAGGCCATGGAGCTGATGCCGGTACAGGATAAGCGCTATACCGCTTCCATCCGCTTTGGGGTGACCACCGATACCCAGGACTGCACCGGCAATATCCTTTCCACCAGCGAAAAGCCGGTGACAAAAAAAGCGCTGGAGGCAGCCCTGGCGCCGCTGCGGGGCACCATTGACCAGCTGCCGCCGATGTATTCCGCCGTTTGGGTGGATGGTCAGCGGCTGTATAAGCTGGCCCGGGCCGGAAAAGAGGTGGAACGGCCCACCCGGCAGGTGACCATCCACCGGCTGGACCTGCTGGAATTTGACCCGGAGAACCGGACCTGTGTCATTGATGTGGCCTGTTCCAAGGGGACCTATATCCGGACCCTTTGCCATGATATCGGCGAGGCGCTGGGCTGCGGCGGTATGCTGACCGCCCTGAGAAGGACCGAGACTCTGGGCTTTACCACGGCGGACTGCCATACCCTGGAGGAGCTGAAGCAGGCCAGCGAGGAGGGCCGCTTTGAGGAGCTGCTGATGCCGGTGGACGCGGCTTTCCGGCAGTATAAAAGCATCTTCCTTTCCCCCAAGCAGAGCAAAATGTTCCTCGACGGTATCCGGCTGGATACCAACCGCATCAAAATTCCCGCCGAGGGAGATACGGTGCGGGTTTACGGCGACGGCCGTTTTTTGGCGCTGGCCCACATCGAACGCGGCATTGCCGAATTGCAGATCATCAAGCTGTTTTACACAAAGGAGAATCCCAATTGCTGATCTTCCATGACCTTTCCCGCAAAAGTGAATATCCCACCGTGGCGGCGCTGGGTTTTTTTGACGGCGTGCACCTGGGGCACCGCGCGGTAATAGCCGAGGCGGTAAAACAGGCGCGCGCGCAAAACGGCAAGGGGGCGGTTTTTACCTTTGAGCCGCCGCACCACACCGACCGGGCCGTGAGCAAAAGCGATGTGAAGCTGCTGCAAAGCCCTGAAAGCCGGGACCGGGTGATGGAGGAGCTGGGGGTGGAGCTGGTGCTTTGCCCGCCGTTTGAGAGCTTCTACAACTTTTCTCCGGAGGAATTTGTGCGGGAGATACTGAAAAACTGCCTGAACTGCAGGGGTGTGGTGTGCGGCGAGGATTACCGCTTTGGCAAAAAGGGCGCCGGAAATGTGGCCCTGCTGCGGGAGCTGGCGGAGCCGATGGGCATTGCTGTGACGGCGCTGGAGCCGGTGACCTGGAAAGGGGAGACGGTGAGCTCCAGCCGGATACGGCGCTGCCTGCTGGAGGGAGATACCGAGCTGGCGGGAGAGCTGCTGGGGACGCCCTATGCCGTCTGTGGAAAAGCGGTGCGGCGGGGAGAGGAGCTCTGCCTGCGGCTGCCGCCGGAAATGGCGCTGCCGGCGGAGGGCTGCTACCATGGATTGGACAAGACCCATGGCGGCCGGCCGGTGCTGCTGACCGTCCGGGAGGGGGCCATTGCCTGGCGGGGAGAGGCCGCTGAGCAAGAGCCGGTGGAGCTGGCCTTTCTGGGGCGGGGATAAAAAGTCCTCCCACTAATACGGCAAAATCGCATGTTTTTTGCAGTCCAAAGGTTAATATTTCACTTTTTTTAATGGAAAGTTTACATTATGGGGAAATATTGGACGAAAGTTGCATAAATGATGGATTTAACAGGGCGATAGTTACAGGGAATATAAGTTTATTTTGGGGATAGTTTGTAGTTGCCTGGCGGCGGCGCGAAGTCACCGAAGGGCGACAATCAGTACCGCTCGCCGCGGAGGCCTTCCTTTTGTTCCTGCAAAAGGAAGCAAAACAGGGTCAAGGGGGACGGATTCCCCCTTGACGAACCCCTTTCTGTCGCTTGCAGTGCTGGATACGAACGATG
>ERZ827043.3670-NODE-3670-length-10799-cov-2.509028_pt1 | contig 10799 bp, 8 predicted proteins | sample MGYA00519923_ERZ827043 | MGnify/ENA primary metagenome ERZ827043 (study PRJEB31778, sample SAMEA3449251) | human gut metagenome | biome: human gut; feature: human-associated habitat; material: faeces | place: United Kingdom | collected 2010/2012 ...
GATGCCGGGAATATCTGGCTATTGAAAAAAGATCCGAAACGTCCCGGTGGAGAACTCGACCGGAAAACTTTTCTCAAAGATATAGCCCTCGGTACAGGTATAGGATTACGCTACGATATCGGTATGCTTGTTTTACGGGGAGATTTAGGTATCGGGATACATGCACCCTATGATACCGGAAAGAAAGGATATTATAATATGACTTCTTTCAAAAACAGTCTCGCATTCCACTTGGCTATTGGATATCCGTTCTGATAATCAATTCCAATAATCCAACAAGTGAGCAATAGCCCGACGAAATAATAAAGGAGCTTGTATTCCCAAAACCAATTTTCCATCTTTATTCAGAAGAAATCCGATTTGGGTTTCTATGATTCGTTCTTCTCGGCTTCCATATAGCACGACAGTTCGCACTACTTTATAATCGGGATAATAATATTTTAAATATCGCTTTTCAAAAGAATCATAATCTTCCAATTCTCTTATTCCCTGTTGCCTAAACTGGTATTTTTTGCCTTCGATTGTAATCGTTTCGTTTTCAGATATATCGATCAAGACTAAATCGGGGATAGCAATTTTCTCTTTTTTATCTCCCTCTTTATATTTTTTTCGGTCATTATATTTTGCCAATGGTATAGGCGTGCCATCGGATTTCATAAAGTAGCCTTTTTCGCATCCGGCGTGATTCTCGAATATAGAATACCCCTCTGTGAAATTCTCAACGATAATATGAATGAAAATAGTTCCTAACTTCTCTCCTGTTGTATCGTATTTCCAATAGAATTCAGGCATGTTGGTTTGAGGAATTTCGAGGTTCTCCAATTTGATCTTTAATAGATTAGCCACTTGTATGAATTTATTCCTCACTCCTACATGTTGTGGTAATAATCCGTGCCGGATTATTTCTATTTTTCTTGTCCAACCCAACATTCGCAAGATTGCGGATAAAATACTTAATGTACCTATATTAGGGTCATGTGAAAGGCCTTTATTCTTGTATAGTCTCCCAGAAATGGAAATTTTATCATTTTCTTTAAATAATATAATCGGGACGTTCCCTTTGGGAGCTTTTCGCATGTTTTGTTTGAATGCTATAATGTCATTGATCGAAGTGAAAGGTTTGAACACATTCGGATTTAATATTTTTCCAAGAATTTCTACTCCGAAAGTTAGTAAAAGCCGAGTCCCAAAGATATAGGTTTGTGTAGGTTCTTTCTTTTGTTCAACCTGTAAGGCATATAGCATGATCATCTTGACAGAAGGATAGTAATGCTTTACAAAAACAAATTTAGTACATCTTTGGAATACTCCGGTATTCCGGCTTTCCTTATCATCGGTTTTTGTCTCTTCAATCGCATAAATAGGGGTATCTGTTTGTACGGGCATTGCATCTTGATAGAAAATGAGGAAATCCACAAAACTTGAATATCCCGAAATCGTTTTTATAAAGACCCGATTAACTTTTGCGCAAGTAAAACCGACAACTTCATAAATAAAAGCGAACTCGTGTTTTTCGTTCAGTATAGGAATAATTCTCAATGTATCTCCGAAAAATCCGCATTGATGATCTTTCGCAAAATATTCGAAAATTGTTTTTAAGACCTCTTTTTTAGGTCTTTCTTCGGTCAATATCCACAAATTTTTCGCATTCATAGCCTTCTCAAAATGTATAATTGTTCCCAAATATGCTTCTTTGTTTTAGATAATCCATTATTATTGCTTTTAAATCGCAGATATTCAAATTGTTCCAATTCCACTTCGCCATATTGCGACAATACATCAAGAATATTGTGTTGTGGCATAATGCCCTCTGAATTATAGCTCAAAACGAGATATTCGTAGGTGGCAATCCGAGCCACCTTATCCAAATCTTCTAAGGCAGTAGAGGCTTTACAGAAGCGAGACTTTTGGCTATCATAGTTTCGCATGCCGGTCACTCCCCGAATTTCTGGGTTATCATATCGGGCGATTGTTTCTAGTATATGGTAATTCGGAGCATATTGACGCTCGTTATAAGGCGGATCTAAATATAAAATATCTGTGTTTATTTGGTTTAAAATTTTCATTGAATCGGCATGATACGCTCTATTTTCCTGTCTATTCGAAATAATTTCAATGGGTCTCAATATGAACGGTTTGATTGCTCTCGGGTCCCATTTTTTTTGAAATGCCGCATAAACACCTGCGACATTCGCATAAAATGAAACTGTTTCTATAAGACTGGCGAGAAGAATGTAGTACTCGTTTCCCAAAAGCAAATTGTCATTTTTCCATCGTTCAATCTGTTGGCGGATAGTATCTATTTTTTTTCCATTTTCATTGCTGAAATACATTCTCGGCTGAGATAAATGATAAGTTCCTTCGGGAGTATAATTATTATAAATAAAACCTTCCTCTGGTTCTAATTCGTTCAAGTATGCAATAACCCGATCAAGTGGGCTCGCACATGATTTCAAAGGCGAGACAATCGGTAAAGGTAGTAGTCGCTCGAATGTCGGCGTGGAATTATTTTCAATATAGGCTTTTTGCAAACAATATGAAAAATACATAAAATCAGAAGACGATACTGTATATCCCAATCGTTTGTAAAATTTAGATACACTGGTTGTTCCCGAAAAGAAATCAAATAAACTCCTCCCCGCTATACCTTTATGTATCAATATTTCATACATACGAGGTATTACATTTTCCTTATTCCCTATATATCTCATTCAAATAAAACTCCTTGCTGTATTTCATGGTGATAATTCGTTATCAATACTTCTTCGCTTTTGCTCTCACGGTCGATTATCTGATAGTTGGAATTCGCATAATTTTTATTTAAATAAGTAATTGTGTACCCTCTATGCTCTATCCATTCTAACAGAGTAGTATTTCTTCGTCCTCTATGAATAAGGACATTCGAAAGAGCAAAAGAGATACCCCGTTCATGTAACATGTCTAATATTTTCAATAGTTTGCATTCCTGCTTTTCGTTCCAACCGGTAAAGCCTCTCTTTCCATCATTATATGTTCCTGTCGTTATGAGATAAGGAGGATCACAATAGACAAAGTCGTTCTCTGATAATTCGGAAAAATCGAATTTGTCGAAATCGGTACATGAAAAAATAAAATCTTTCGTATGCAATCTATCTAGAAAAGTATATAAATTGGATTTCATAGTAGAGTTGAAATAGCTACGTTCCCGACCGAACGGAATGTTAAATTCGTGAGAGTTATTAAATCGGATCTGATGATTGAATGAATAAGCTGTCAAGACAAATAAATCCAATGGATTTTTCTGTTCGTTATATATCCTACGCAATTCTCTATATCCATTTTCATTTGTCAACGATAACTGAAATTCCGATATTCTCTGCTCGATATAATCCATCGTTTCTTGTACAGGAGTGTCATTAAATTTTCTGTACAAATCTATCAAATACGAAATATTGTCATTGAAAATCGTTCTATCGGCAGAAACGTTAATGCCTACATTACATCCTCCGCAAAACAAGTCGACGAATGTTCGTATTCGACTGGGGAATAGTGGTAATATTTGAGGAAGTATTTTATATTTTCCTCCAATATAATTAAGCGGCGATTGAATATAGGGCTGCTTTGCCATAATTAGATTTGTTTTGAATAGCGAAGATAATATTTTTTATAGAAACTTTTTATAAGGAGGAATATTATGCTTAGGTGATTCTGATGTTTGAATAATGACGGGAAAAGAGGCCGGAGGATAATTTTAAGTAAGATATTAAAAATAAAACTGAGAGTGTGTTCGTAAAACACACTCTCAGTTTCATGTCGGTTGGCAAATCTACTTGTTTACAATATCCCTTGTGCCATCATCGCTTTGGCTACTTTCATGAAGCCGGCGATATTGGCTCCTTTCACATAATTGGTATAAGAGTCGCTTTCTTTACCGTAGCGGGTACACTGTTCATGAATATCGTGCATGATTTGTTTCAATTTTTGGTCTACCTCTTCGGCTGTCCAGCTTATTTTCATTGAGTTTTGTGTCATTTCCAATCCGCTTACCGAGACACCTCCTGCATTGGCGGCTTTACCCGGAGCATATAAAATTTTGGCTGCGAGGAATTGTTCGATAGCTTCGGGAGTAGAAGGCATATTTGCACCTTCCGAAACGGCGAAACAGCCGTTGGCAAGCAGGGTACGGGCGTCGTCGCCATCTAACTCGTTCTGTGTTGCGCTAGGCATGGCTATGTCGCATTTTTCTCCCCACGGACGTCCTCCTTCTACGTATTTACAGCCATATTCTTCGGCATATTCACGAATGCGTCCTCGATAGAGGTTTTTCAGTTCGAAGATGTAAGCCAGTTTCTTTTCATCGATTCCGTCTGGATCGTAGATATAACCGTCGCTATCGGACATGGTGACAACTTTGGCTCCGAGGGAGATAAGTTTTTGCACCGTGTATTGAGCGACATTTCCCGACCCCGATACGGTGACTACTTTCCCTTTAATATCTATTCCTCTGGTTTTAAGCATTTCGAGCAGGAAATATACATTTCCGTATCCTGTGGCTTCCGGGCGAATAAGTGAGCCTCCGAATTCAAGACCTTTTCCGGTGAATGTCCCGGTATTTTCGCGGGCCAGCTTTTTATACATACCATACATGTAGCTTACTTCCCGACCGCCTACACCTATATCACCGGCGGGCACGTCGGTATCCGGGCCTATATGCCGCCAAAGTTCGGTAACGAATGCTTGGCAGAATCGCATGATTTCCATGTCCGATTTCCCTTTGGGGTTGAAATCTGATCCGCCTTTTCCTCCGCCCATAGGTAAAGTAGTCAAGGCATTTTTGAAGGTTTGTTCAAAAGCAAGGAATTTCAAGATCGAAGGATTGACCGATGAGTGAAAACGGATGCCTCCTTTATACGGACCGATGGCGTTATTGTGTTGGATACGATATCCCATATTGGTATGGACTTGACCTTTGTCATCGACCCAAGTTACCCGAAATGAAAACATTCTATCGGGAATGCACAACCGTTCGATCAGGTTGTAACGATCGAATTCGGGATGTTCGTTATACACATCTTCGATAGTAGATAACACTTCTTCCACTGCTTGGTGGTACTCCGGTTCGTTAGGGAAACGGCGTTTTAATTCGCTCAGTACTTCTGTTGTTTTCATTGATAAGTATGTTTTTTGAGTTTTGAAAGTTTCTATAAATATGTAATCTTTCTCTTTGATTTCGTTGCAAAGATAATACAAAATACGTAAAATGAAAGCATTTTCTTATAAAAACTTTCACTTTACAATAAAAATGATAAAAATGTATCTGTTTGTATACTATTGGTGTTGTATTTGCGGCAAAATTGATATTATATTATTTCTTTGTCGGAAATAGATTCATTGTTGCAGCGGTTTCCAGCATAAAAAGTCGTGCCGGTTCATATTCATTGGGAATTTTTCCGTCGAGTATGGCCTCTTTGATAGCCGATAAAATTTCACCTACGGGACGGGACGGCGGTAACCCGAAGGTTTCCATGATTTCTTCTCCCCGTATCGGGAGCTTCATATTGCGTATGCTGTCTTTTTCTTCTATTTCTCGCAGTTTGGTTCGCACCAATTCGAAATTGTCGCGGAATCGTTTCACCTTTTCTCTGTTTTTGGAGGTAATATCCGATTCGCAAAGAAGCATTAGGTCGTCTATGTCATCGCCGGCATCGAACAAGAGTCTTCTTACGGCCGAGTCGGTAACGACCTCTTCGGCGAGGACGATAGGTCTCATGTGCAATCCTACGAGTTTCTGTACGTATTTCATCTTCTCATTGAGCGGTAGTTTCATTTTGCGGAAAATACCGGGAATCATTTTTTCTCCTATGAAATTGTGATTGTGGAATGTCCAACCCAAGCGGGAATCATAGCGTTTGGTACGTGGTTTCCCGATATCGTGGAGTAGTGCAGCCCAACGTAACCATTCGTTGCGGCTGCGTAGTGCCACATTATCGAGGACGGCGAGCGAATGATAAAAATTGTCTTTATGTCCTCGTCCTTCGATTGTTTCTGTCCCTTTGAGTGCGGCGATTTCGGGAAAAATGATAGGCAGCAGTTTACAGTCGTCTAATAAAATAAATCCCCGAGAGGGAATATCCGAACGTATGATTTTGCCGAGTTCGTCGATGATGCGTTCTTTCGAAATGATTTCGATTCGTTTTCGGTTTCGTTCGATGGCTGCGAATGTCTCTTTCTCTATGTGGAAATTTAGTTGAGTGGCAAATCTGATAGCACGCATCATGCGTAAGGGGTCGTCGCTGAATGTAATGTCAGGATCGAGAGGGGTGCGAATAATTCCCTTTTTCAGATCGTTCATGCCGTCGAATGGATCTACGAGCATGCCCCAATGCTCTTTATTCAGGCAAAGAGCCAAAGCATTGATGGTGAAGTCTCTTCGGTTCTGGTCGTCTTGTAGGCTTCCGTCTTCGACTATCGGTTTACGCGAGTCATGGCTGTATGATTCTTTTCGAGCTCCGACAAATTCTATCTCTATATTTTCCTTCTGGTCACTGTATTTTACTTGTGCTGTTCCGAAGTTCCGAAATGTCGACAGGTGGGCCCGTTTCCCCAGTTTGGTCGTTACAGCCTCGGCGAGTTCTATACCGCTGCCTAAGGTTACGATGTCGATGTCTTTGGATGGTCGATCCAGAAAAATATCGCGTACATATCCTCCGATGACGAAACACGGGCGATTCATCTCATCGGCGACTTCACCGATGAGATGAAATATCGGGTCGTTCAAATGGTCGAGTATAAGATCGTTGTCGGTTTGCATGGTTATTGGTAAAATAGCTTATAAATGTGTTGGTTTTTACGGGTTGCGACAAATGCAACCGGGGTTTAGTACCAGTCGAGTCGGCTGTAAGAATTTCCTCGTTTGTCATATTTGAGGTCTTGCAACAAAGACGATTTCACGCTAATGTGGAAATTGTATGATTTGTAAGGTCCCACAGGGACGAAACTGGCACTCATCGACCAGCAATGCAAGTCTCGGGTGATGTTACAGTTCATATAGGCAATTTTCTTGGCGTCGAAATCATAGCTGGCCGAGAAGTTAAAAGACCAGTTTTTCGTAAAGTTGATATTCCCCGAAAAACTTAGGTTTTGGGTAAACCGGCCGTTGTATTCCATTTTCTTTTTGTTGAAAGACCCATATCCGTAATTGACCGAATAGTTGATAGATAGACTCCACGGGACCTCCCAAATCGCATAACCGTCGGCCCCGAATTGTGTGTCCGATTCTTCCGAGGCTGCATCGTCTTCCGGCTCTTCATTCGGGTCAGGTGGCAGTGTATTGGGTTGTGGTTGAGGCTGTTTATTGTCGTTTTTTTTCTTGTCCTTCTTTTTAAAAGTATCGTTGTTGAAGGTATAGGAGAAAGATGTTCCTGTACTGGACAAACGGCCTAATCCCTTGCCTACGGTCCACCGGGGTTTGTTCACTCGTACAGGGTTTCCGTAACTGTCCAATTGATAAGTATAGGTATCCCATGTCGCACTCATTTGTAGGTTAAACCCTTTGGTTAGTTTAATGAGTATTGAGGTGTTCAGGTTACTCCATTTCATGGAGCCCGCCGCCATATTATAACTCATATTGGCCGATAGGTTTTCGATTAGGGATATTTTGCGAACTCCTGTCGAGTCGCGGTCCGATTTGACTTTCATCTCCAAATTGTTCGACACCGAGAACGATACTGTTCCCTGTTTTCCTTGTGACACTGTGCTGAATATTCCGTTTGAGAAAGGAGAATATTTTTCGGTCACCGTTTCTCCTCGTTCGTTTACGTAGGAAAGTGTTTTCCAAAAACCATATCGGGGAGAACTGAAATCGGGGGCGGCACTGAACGATATAGACGGAGTGAAAATGTGTCGTATGGCCTGTACTTTGTCGCCGAATATTTTCCACGGTTTGTAGAATCCGTATAGTTTGGTATCTGCGCTTAACGAACCGTAATAATTAAATACGTTGTAAAATCCGTAGGTCGTGTCTTGAACTATTTTTGACTGCTGAGTATCCCATTCTCTCATAACTTTGTTGGTGTACATACGGTCGGTAAAGTTGAAGCTGGCAGTCAGGTTGAGATATTTGAACACATTGAAAGTCGCCGATATGGGAATGTTGTGATACATACCGTTTCGCCAGTCTTTAATCAGATTCGATTTAAGTATCTGGTCTTGCTTGGTGAGAATCGAGTTTTGGAAACGACCGCTATACGACATTTGTATTTTTTCATACCATCGTTCATTGCCCACGACCGATTTCCGTTTGAATGGGTAAATTTGCCCCATTGACACGGTTAAATTGGGGAAAGAAACATTTAGTGTCGAGTCTTGCGTACGTTGAGTGATATTGGCGGTTGCCGAAAAACTCCATGACGAGTTAGGAATACGGTAGGTCATGTTTACCGTAGAACTTTTGGTGTTTTCGGTAAAGCTGTTGGAATTGTAATAGCTATTTAAATCGTTTCGGGTATATCCGCTGGTTGTGAAATTAACGCTTGCCGATAACGACATGTTCGGGTTGTTTTTAGTGTCTTGGGTATGGGTCCATGCTATTTTGAAGTTCTTCATTTTTGAATAGTCTGGCAACCCTTTATCTCCGGTAATGGTTGTGATGAAACTCAAATCGAAGTTACCGGAGTATTTGTATCGTTTGATATAAGCCGAACGGGCGTTGATACCCCATGAACCTTTTGTGTAAATTTCACCGGTCAGTGCAAGGTCTATATAATCGTTGATGGCAAAATAGTAACCGCCGTCACGCAAATAAAATCCTCGTGCCAGTTCGTCTCCGAAAGTGGGAACGATAATACCCGATGAATATTTTTCGGTGAAAGGGAAGAAGCCGAACGGAATGGCGAGGGGAAGAGGAACATCGGCCAGTACCATATAAGCCGGCCCCGTTACGATATTCTTTTTGGGACGGACTTTCGCTTGGGTTAATTGCAGATAAAAGTGCGGGTGATCGTGATTGTCGCATGTCGTGTAACGTCCGCTTTTCATGTAGAATTCGTCATTCTCCATTTTTTTAGTTTGTCCGCCAGTCAAGTAACCTTCGCCTTGTTGAGTGACAATATTGGTAATATATCCCTTTTTTGTCTTGAAATTATAATTCATGGTTTCCGATTCGTACTCTCCGCTTTTATCCTTGAAAACGGGACGGCCCACTATATCTCCCACAGAGTCGGGACGACCCACGGCGTAGACTAAGCTACTGTCCATGTTCATCTCGATTTGGTCTGCATTGAGCTCCATGCCATCGAACTGTACTACCCCTTTTCCGTACATGTACACTTCGTTACCGTGGGTGAAAACGATAGAATCGTTGGCCTTGTAATCGACAACCGATGTCAAACCGGCTTTCTTTTTCTTGGGTGAGACAGAATCATTGGCAAGCGAATCGACTCCTAACGAATCTTTGGAAATACTGTCTAAAAGTGTTATCGGTTTATTTGATAATAAAGTAGCACTATCTTTGCTCGTGGTGGAATCGAGTGAAGTCACTTCGTTATAAGATGGATGCCTGTCTTGTGCGATGAGCGACACAAACAGTGAGGAGCATAGAAGAGATAAAAGTATAGCGTATTTTTTGCTGTCTTTTGGCATCCGGCTGTCAATCTGTAATCAACTCGCAAAAATACACATTTTCCATGACTTATCGGCGTTTGGGCTTTATTTAATATATTTTATTCAATGTTCAGAGTATCTTCTTTTTATTGATTGTGTAGGTTTCTATAAAAACAGAGTGGCCATTTCGTCGAAACGGTGTAGAGACGCATCGCCATATTTAGCAACGCTTTTACGAACTTTATCGAACGGTTTTTCTTGGTCGGGAGTAGATTTCGAATAAAACTTGTCGGCGAAGCAAACGAGTTTTTCTTCGAGACTTATAGGGCACATGTCACGGTGTGGAAGCGGGAGGTTTTGGGAGACGATGTCATCGACCGTCAGTCCGGTTCCTGTGTGTCGTTCACAAACGAGAGCGTGTTTGGGATATCCTTCGTTTCGAAGAAGCTCGGCTCCTATAATGCCGTGACGGATATAGGGCTCTTCTCCTGTACAGTAAATCGAAGGAGCATGGGTGAGGTATACACCGATGTCGTGAAGCATGGCGGCTTCGTAAACAAAGTCCGAATCGATATTTAATTCCGGGTGGGCTTGGGCTAGTTTCAGGGCTTTTTCGGCAACCAGTTTGCTATGGGACCATACGCTGTTATAAAGAGGCGTTCCGGGTTGATAATATTTTTCGAAGATTCGCTGGATATTCATGGTTGTCACTGAAAAAATGTGTTATAAAAGCGACAGCCCGAAAGAGTGTCTCTCCGGGCTGCCGTTGTATAATCTTGTAGTTATTCTACGATAGTAATCCATTTGTGAGTATCGGGTTCGTCGCCGTATTGTATAGCGCGTAACTTATTGTATAGCTTTTCGCAAATAGGACCGGGTTTACCGTCTTTGGAGAAAATATACGATTTGTTTTCATCGAGGTCGTCTATACGGGCGATAGGACTGATGACGGCAGCTGTTCCACAAGCTCCCGCTTCGTCGAATGTCCCGATTTCATCTTCCGGTATTTGTCGTACTTCTACCGTCATGCCCATGTCCTCGGCAAAGGCGGCGTACACGGATTGGGCGCAGTTGTGGCCCGACAGAAACAGCTCCCGGGCCTGTTCCGCTTTTTCGTTGGGATTCATGGCTTACTTCCGTTCCCGGGGCTGGAGCTGGTCGATGGCGTTGGCGATCTCATCCAGCCAGTCGCCGTTGGTCAGCTCGATCATGCCCTTGTC
>ERZ827043.3685-NODE-3685-length-10754-cov-2.620432_pt1 | contig 10754 bp, 11 predicted proteins | sample MGYA00519923_ERZ827043 | MGnify/ENA primary metagenome ERZ827043 (study PRJEB31778, sample SAMEA3449251) | human gut metagenome | biome: human gut; feature: human-associated habitat; material: faeces | place: United Kingdom | collected 2010/2012 ...
CCGGCGATGCGGTGCCCAAGACCGAGAATGACGGCGCCATTCAGGACGGCGCGGCGATCTCCATCGTGAACCGTACCGGCTACAAGGGGCTGGAGACTGTGGAGATCAACGAGGGTACTTTCGTGGCTAAGGCCGGCAATCAGGCAATCAAGGCTTACGACTGGAATGGCACTACCGAGAGTGCATTCACCGCGGGTGGCAAGGTCACAATCGCGGAGGAGAATGTGCTCTCCAGCAGCGCCGACACGGGCGTTACGCCTACGGCGGGCACAGCGTGGGTACTCGTGTCTGGTGACAAGGGGCTGTATGCGATCCGCAAGGTCAGCGATTGCGAAGCAGAGATCAATGGTGCGTACTATCTGAAGCTGCAGGATGCCATTGATGCAGCCAACTCCGGAGATACTGTCGAGCTGGTGAAGGATGTTGACCTGACCCAGACCGTGGTGGTCAACAAGACCATTACGCTGGACATGAGCGGCAAGAAACTGTTCAACACTGCTGATCTGTGGGACAACCCGGACAAAGAAGCTGCCAACTGGTCCCTGATCTCCGTCCGCAAGGGTGGTGACCTGACCATTACCGGCAACGGTACGTTCGCTGCCAAGGAGAATGACTGCTATGCAGTTGACGTTCAGGACGGCGCGAATCTGGTCATCAAGAACGGCACCTTCGTGGGTAACATTCATGCGGTGTATGTGTTTGAGGGTACTGCAACCATCAATGGCGGTACGTACAGCGTCCAGCAGAAGTATCCCGATGAGAGCAAGGCGTATGAGTTCGTGCTGAACTGCTACGATGCAAACCGTGCAAATGACACCGCCAAGATCATCGTCAACGGTGGTACGTTCCAGAACTTCGACCCGATGAACAATCAGGCCGAGGGCAAGGGCACCAGCTTCGTGAATGCGGAGAAGTATGTTGGCGTGAATGCAGTCAAGAACAACGACGGTACTATCAGCTACACCGCTGTCGAGAACATGACCGCGCAGCGCGTGGATGAGAACGGCAAGTCCGTGAAGGCGTTCGAGGATCTTGCGGATGCGTTGGATGCTGCGGCTAAGATCGACGGCAATGTTACTGTTAAGATGCTGAATGATGTTACCAGCGGCGTGAAGTACGTGGATATTGAGTCCAATGTGACGCTCGATCTCTGCGGCCACAGCATTATGGGTGCAAGGGCACTGTGGTCTTCTGGTGATGTCATCGACTCTGCGGCTAACAAGGGCGTTGTGAGTGCAGCGAGATATTCACTGGATAAAGGCAATGCTTATACTCCGATTTACAACAAAGCTAAGGCGGGCTTCTCGTTCTTTAACCTGCAGCTTAGGACACGATTGGTTCCCACAGATGGAACCGATGTGAAGACGGTTGAATTCAAACTCGATAATAGCGAAGCACATGTTGCCGAGCGCAACAGAGCATTTGCACTCCTTAAGGATGGGTTTGCGTCCAGCTATGTAAAGGCACGTGTCGTTGTTAGTTGGACTGCGAAGGATTCCGAGCAGGAGCAGAGATTTGTTTTCAACGATAACTTTATGGCGCTGTATTGCAATACCGAAGCAGCACAGAAGTTCATAGTTACTTTCACTGGATTGAACGGCATTGAAGCTGACCAAGTGACGGCGAGAGCAGAGTTTGTTACTTATGATAGTAATGGAAATGAGATGTGCATCCTGAAAGCAACAGAACTTACATTGAAATGAGGTGAAAATGCGATATGAAGCAGTATCAGAAACCCGCGGCAGAGATCGTTAAGATTTCTATTGAAGAAGACTTGATGGACTTGATCAATCCCAGCGGAAGTGTTGGGGGCGAAGATGGAAGTGAGGTCTGGCAGTAATTAACCAAACAGGAGCCCCCTTTTGGGGGCTCCTGCTCTAAGCCAAGCGAAAGGGATAGACCTTGATTTGTAACATTGCGAACTTGGGCGTGGAGGTGCCGGAGCTGGGCGACCTGCCGCGCCGGTGTAAGCCCTACGTGGCGGATGTGCCGGTGGATATCACTATTGACGCCGGCAAAATGCGGCCGGACACGTGGGATAACCTTTCCGCCGATGATAATTATTATCTCAACAGCGGCTTCCAATTTTATTTGCAGTTGCTCCGCCATAATGGGATGATGCTCCACGCCTCCGCCGTGGTGGTGGACGGGTACGCCTACCTGTTCTCCGGCCCTTGCGGTATCGGGAAATCCACCCACACCACCCTGTACAAAAACGCTTTTCCGGAGGCGGTGATCATCAACGACGACAAGCCCGCCCTGCGGTGCTTGGACGGCGTGTGGTACGCCTTTGGCACTCCGTGGTGCGGCAAGGACGGCATCAATGTGAACATGTCCGCGCCGCTGACGGGTATCTGCTTTCTGCACCGGGGCGACACGCTGCTGCGTCGCCTTACAGTACTGGAGGCCGTGCCGCAGTTCCTGAAGCAGACGGCCGGGCGAGGCAGAGTTGAGAACGCGCAGCTTCTGATGGGACACATGGATCATCTGCTGCGGAGCGTTCCGGTGTTTGAATTCTACAACCACGCCGCTCCCGGCGACGAACAGATCACCTACCGCGCCATGCGCGACGCCATGGGCAGAAAGGACAAGGCATTATGAGACGAGATCCACAGTTTATTCTGAGCGATGTGGCGGGCAGCCACATTCTCGTGCCCGTGGGCAAGCTGGCTGCCGACTTCAACGGCGTTGTGTCGTTGAACGACATGGGCGTGGTGCTATGGAACCTGCTGGAGAACGACACCACGCAGGAGGCGCTGCTGGCCGCTGTTCTGGCGGAGTACGAGGTCACGGCGGAGCAGGCCGGGGCGGACATTGCGGACTTTTTGGAGCAGCTCCGCGCGGCGGGCTGCCTGGAGGAATGAGCATGAAAAGATGGAAGCTAATGGCGGCGGCGCTGGCGGCGGCGCTGCTTCTGACGCTTTGCGCCGCCTGCGGCAAAAAGGCGGAGGAGCAGACGGATGGGGACGGTAAGCCCGGCTCCACGCAGCAGGACGCGGCCAAGGACGACAGCATATATGCTGACAATAATGTAGTGGCGGACGACACATCGGACACTGGCGGTTGGCTGGATGGAGCTGGAAGTGTTCCTGATCAAAGTGACCTGACGTATAATAGACAGGGCGAGCCGTCCCACTCCGGCGGCAATTCCGGGAATACCAGCGCACCCGATGCGTCCCAGAGCCTGAAGTGGGAGGAGTTCTACGCTCTTTCCGCAGAGCAGAAGGACGCTTATAAGAACAGCTTTTCCAGTAAGGACGCATTTTTTGATTGGATGGTAGCTGCACAGGATCAGTTTACAGAAGAGCATCCTACCATCGAGATCGGGCCGGACGGCAGCATTGATCTGAGCAAGCTGGGATGACGGCGAGAGAAGTACGTTCCGTGACCATGCAGGAGCTGGTGCCCGCCATTATGCAGGCGATGCAGGATGGCGGAAGCGCGGAATTGACCGTGACAGGGCGATCCATGACGCCGCTTTTGCGTGACCGGGTCAGCAGAGTGCGTCTGGCGGCTGTTTCCCAGCCCAAAAGAGGGGACATGGTGCTGTATCGGCGGCAGAACGGCGCGTATGTGCTGCATCGTATCGCCGCCATCGGTGCAGACGGCACGTATATGATGTGCGGCGACGCGCAGACGGTGCTTGAGCCGGGTATCCGGCGCGAGCAATTGCTGGCGGTGGTAACAGACTTTGCCCGCGGTGAGAAGTGGTGCAGCTGCGATCGGCCGGGCTATTGTCTGTGGTGGAGAGCTCGCCTTGCGGATCGGCCTTTGCGCCATCTGTGGGTACGCGTATGCAGACGGCTCGACGCAGGCACGAGGTGAATAAGAGCATGAAGGCGGCAGGGAGTTGTACAGCTCCCTGCCGCTGCGCATTCGGCAGGTTGGCTTACAATTCTTAAAATAAGGGGTTGAAATGTGATGACAATTCATGTATAATATGCGATGAAAGATGATGATTCTGCGGGAATCGACAAGGGGTAGCAAAAAAGCGGGACGTCTCGACAAGAGCCGAACGTTGATAAGGTGCGTGCATGGGGGCATATGGTGCCGTGTTTGGGCTGCTGCGGAGGTCTTGTGGCCACGCAGCGGCGCGATGCTGTTCCCCGGTGCAGGAGATGCTTCCTGTACGGGGTTTTGCTTTTTGTACGGAAAAGCACGGCATGGGACATGTAAACGGTGCGGTGCGATGCAAAACGAGAAGGAGGACACCAGCTTAATGGATCAGGAAAAAGTAAACCGTACGGACGAAATGGAGATCGACCTACGGGAGTTGTTCTACCTTTTCAGGCAAAAGCTGCTTATTATCATAGCGGCGTTTGTGGTTGGAGGCATGCTGGCCGGTGCCGCTACCTACTTCCTTATCAAGCCGACTTATAAGGCGTCGTCGCTGCTGTACGTGGTGTCCGCCTCCAATAATTCCGTGGTCAATCTGGCCGATCTACAGATCGGCACGAACCTGACGGCTGACTACGAGGAGCTGCTGCTAAGCCGCCCTATGATGGAGAGCGTTATCAAAAACCTGAAGCTGGAGAGCGTGTCGGTGAACGGACTGCGAGGTATGCTGAACATTACCAACAAGTCAGGTACCCGTATTTTGCAGATCTCGGCCACCACGGGCGATCCCAAGCTGTCGGCGGATATTGCCAACGAGGTGGCAGATCTGGCCATCACATGGCTGCCGGCGGTGATGGAGTGCAACGAGCCGCATGTGGCGGAGGAGGCGGTAGCGCCCACCCACCGCGCAGGTCCCAGCTATGTGCGCAACACGGTCATCGGTGCGCTGGTGCTGGCGCTGTTGGTTTACGGCGTGTATGTGGTGCGGTATCTCTACGATGACTCCATTCGCACGGAGGAGGACATGGAGAAGTACTTTGGTGTGATCCCGCTGGCGATCATTCCCGAGGAGAACGACAATTCCGACGGCGAGGGGAAACGGGCCTTTCCCAAAAAGGTATGGGCAGGTAAGGAGAAGCAGAAATAATGAAAGCCTTGATGATCAAAGATAAAAGCATACTGCCCTATGCCAGCAGAGAGGCGATGAACCGGCTGCGGATCAATTTTGATTTCTGCGGAGATCAGTACAAAAAGGTCATGGTCACCAGCAGCACACCGGACGAGGGCAAGAGCTTTGTCAGCTATCAGCTGTGGCGCGTGCTGGCGGAGTCCGGTAAGCATGTGGTGCTGGTGGATGCTGACCTGCGGCGCAGCGTTATGCGCGCCCGTCATCAGCTTAGCGTGGAGGGGGACAGCAAGAAGGCAAATGGTCTGACGCACTATCTGGCCGGCAATGCCTCACTGGATGACGTGCTGTATGAGACGGATCAGGAAAACGGATTTATGGTGCCCACGTTCCGCACGGTGGCCAATCCGACGTTGCTGCTGCAAAATCCCCGTTTCAACGAGATGATGGACAAGCTCGGTGAGAAATTCGACATCGTGCTGATCGATACGCCGCCGCTGAACAGCGTAGCGGACGGCTTGCAGATCGCGGCACACTGTGACGGCGCACTTCTGGTGGTACGCGGAGGCGTGACGCCCCGGCGTATTGTGGCCAGCAGTATAGCGCAGCTGAAGAGCGTCAGCTGCCCGCTGCTGGGTACGGTGCTCAATCGGGTGGAGATGAACAGGAGCCCATACTACTATAAATACAGCAAGTACGGCTATTACCACTATTACTATGCGCCTTCACACAAAAAGACATGAAATGCGGTAGAAAAGCGATCATGTGGATCGCACTGGCGCTGTGCCTGATCTGTGCGGTTCTTCTGGCTTTGGCACTGCACAGCCGGGCGGAGCACGCAAAGCCTGCGAGTAAGGATCCGGAAGGGGCTATCGCCGCGCAGGAGGACGAGGACAGGACGGTGGACGTACCGGTGGACTTTGCCGCATGGCAGGAGAGGAACCCGGACATCTACGCGTGGATCGAATATCCCGGTACCAATGTGGACTATCCCATTGTCCAGAGCGCGAAGGACGACGCCTATTACCTGCGGCGGGATATTGACGGGAAGGAAGCGGTGGCCGGCAGCCTGTACACCGAGCATACCTACAACAGCAAGACCTTTGACGATCCAGTGACGGTGATTTACGGGCACAACATGGCCAACCGCACCATGTTCGGCGGTTTACAGTCCCATATAGAGGCGGCGGATCTGGCCAGCACGGAGGAGTATTTCTACGTCTACCTGCCGGGACGTATCCTGACCTATCGCGTGGTGGGCGGCGCGCCCGGCGATGATGCCCATATCCTCTACTACAACGATTTCTCAGATCCGACCGGCTTCAGCAACTACTTCGGCAATCTGTACGCCCAGAGCGGCGGGCATGTGAACCTGCCGGGGCTGCTCCGGCCGAGCCCGGACGACAGGGTGGTCATTCTGGCTACCTGCATGAACGGCGAGAAGTATCTGCGCTACCTGATTATCGGGGTACTGACGGATGATACCGCCGATTGACATGTCATAACGGACATACCGTGACTCGAGGGCGGTATGGCCTTTATGGTAATATTTTGAAAGGAGGAACTTTTATGAAAAAGTTTCTGGCAATGGTCATGGCGCTGTGCATGGTCTGCATGACGGTCGTCGTGGCCAGTGCAGCGACCCCCCCCACCAGCAGCGTGGAAGGAATCAAGGGGGCGACGGTGAACAAAGATGGCCACCATGTGGCAGAGGCGAATCTGACGGATGAGCAGAAGAGCGCGCTGAAGACGAAGGCCGGCGCAGGCAGCTACGATCAGATCCTGTACGGCGATCTGAGGATGGAGAACGCGGTCGACGCCACGATCCACCTGACAACGACGCCCAGCCGTCTCCGCGACACGAAGGTGTTTTACCTGAAAGACGGTCAGTGGGAGGAAGCGCCCTGCAGCAGAAACGGCAACGATGTGACCGCAAACTTCCCGATGGGCTTTAAGGGCACGTTCAGCATTGTGCAGTATTGCAATGCGCCCAGCAGCGGTGCTTCCACCGGTGCTGAGGTTAAGGCTCCCCAGACCAACGATGTGTCTGTGGAGCTGATGCTGGCGGCGGGGATGCTCCTGTTCGGCACCATTGCGGTGGTTGCCAAGAAGCGTCACGCTGCGTAATCAGAGCAAACGCGCAGGGGAACCGGCGCTGCCGGTTCCCCTGTGTCCTCTGTATACAGAGGGGGGAGAAAAGAGGAAGGAGGGACGAGTATGGAGCGCAGCGGAGTGATCGATTTTCACAGCCACGTTCTGCCGGGCATCGACGATGGCAGCCGGGACGTGGAGATGAGTCTTGCCATGCTGCGTGAAATGCGTGCGCAGGGCGTGGACGTCTGTGTGGCCACGCCGCATTTTTATAGCTGGCACCGCGGGCTTGATTCGTTTATCGAGCGTCGGGCAACCGCGTATCAGCAGCTTTCCCGGCAGCTGGAGGAGGGCATGCCACAGATCCTTTTGGGAGCTGAGGTGGCATTTTTCCTCGAACTGCCGGAGCAGCACGATCTGGATGCCCTGTGCATACAGGGCACGAATGTCCTCCTGCTGGAGATGCCCTTTGCTCAGTGGACAGATGTGGAGCTGGACGCCCTGTCGAGACTGTGTATCGAGCGGGAATACCGGATCATATTGGCACATCTGGAGCGATTCCTGCCGCTGCAAAAGAACCGCGATGTGCTGGAGCGGATCATGCTGCTGCCGGTTCTGGTACAGCTGAACGCCGAGTGCCTGCGGCCTTTCTGGGGACGCAAAAGGTATCTGGATATGTTCCGAACAGGGCGGGCGCATCTGCTGGGCAGCGATTGTCACAATGTGAGTTCGCGGGCGCCTGATCTGGCGGAGGGACGCAGGATCATAGAGAAGCAGCTGGGGAAAGAGGCGCTGGTACATATAGACCAACTGGGCGTGCAGCTTTTGTCCGGTGCAGCCGTAGAGGAGACAGTGCAGTCATGATGCGGAAAAAGAACATCCTTGCTTTGGCTATTGCGCTGCTGGTCTGTGTGGGCGGCATCTATGGGGTGTCCGCGCTGCTCCGTGACGGGCTTGATAACCGTGATGACGGCACCTCCGGCAAATCTGTGGAGGATATGCTTTCCTCCAATATGGCACTCAAACCGATTTCCCTGAATGGAAAGACCTATATTCCCAAGAAAAATGTCAGCAGCTACCTGCTGATGGGTATTGACCACGAGGGAGAGGTCACAGAGCACAGCAGCTACTTCGGCGGGCAGGCGGACACGCTCCTGCTGGTGGTGGTGGACAGAGAGCAGAAAGAGTATTCGCTCCTTCAGATCAACCGTGACACCATGTGCATGGTGGATTTTGTCGGTTCGGACGGAACGCCCATCGGAGAGCGCAAGCAGATGCAGATCGCGCTGGCGCACGCGCTGGGCTCCGGTCTGGAGGACAGCTGCGAGAACACGGTCCGCGCCGTATCAACGCTTCTGTACGGCGTGCCCATCAGCGGTTATGCCGCTCTGAATATGGACGCCATGCCGATCCTCAACGATGCAGTGGGCGGCGTGACCGTCACCATCGAAGACGATTTTTCCGAAAGTGACAGCTCGCTGGTTCTGGGCGAGACGATCACGCTGGACGGGCAGCAGGCGTACAACTACCTGCGCGGACGCATGGCGGTGGGCGACGGGGAAAACACCAGCCGCATGCGCCGTCAGCGGACGTATATGACGGCGTTTCTGAAAAAGGCGCAGCGCCAGTTGGCGGAGGACAAGAGCCTGGCCACGTCGCTCTACACGGAGCTGGAGCCGTATATGGTCACCGACCTGTCCGGAAAGGATGTGTCTGCCCTGATGGAGACATCCCAGTATTATTCCTATCAGGGGATCACCACGCCGGAGGGCACCATCGGAACGGACGGTACGTTTGTGACCTTCCTGCCGGACGAGGAGGCGCTCCGACAGCTGGTGCTGGATATGTTCTATACGACAGAAAACTGATAACCGGACGCATCCGGAGGCGGTGGGAGGTGGCAGAAGCGGCTGTGAACAGTAAAAAAAAGATAGAACGGCTGGAGCCCTGGCACTTTGTCGCCATTTGTCTGGCATTGTACGATGCCGTAGCGGTCAATGCGGCGTACTTCTTCGCCCTGCTGCTGCGATTCGACATGCGGTACAGCGCGGTGCCTCCGGCGTATCTGTATTCATTTTTAAAATTTGCGCCGGTATACACGGCGATCCTTGTGGTCGTGTTCTTCCTGTTTCGGCTGTATAACAGCCTGTGGGAATTTGCCAGCTTTGATGAGCTGTATCGTATTCTGGCCGCGTCTGCGATCACAACCGTTTGCCACGCGGCGCTCATAAGCCTGTGCTTCTGCCGCATGCCCATATCCTACTATCTGGTGGGAGCCGTGGGGCAGTTCGTGATGGTCACGGCGATTCGATTTGCCTATCGCTTCGTGCGGCTGCTACACGCCAGTTTGAAGAGACGGCGAACCGCAGGACAGAATACCATGATCATCGGCGCAGGCGCGGCGGGACAGGCGCTTCTTCGTGAGCTGCGCAGACACGACAGCACAAACTCGATCCCCTGCTGTATGATCGACGACGACCCCAATAAGTGGGGAAGAACGATCGATGGTGTGCCCGTCGTGGGCGGACGGGAAATGATCAACGAAACAGTGAGAAAGTATCAGATCGACCAGATACTGATTGCCATTCCCACGCTTTCTATGCAGGAGCGCGGCAGACTACTGACGCTATGCAGCAAAACGGGCTGTATGCTGAAAAGCCTTCCGGCTCTGTACCAGCTGGCCAACGGTGAAGTGACACTCAACAAGCTGAAGCCTGTGGAGGTGGAGGATCTGTTGGGGCGCGAGCCGATTCAGGTAAATCTTAGTGAGATTTTCGGGCAACTCTCCGGTAAGACTGTTCTGGTCACAGGCGGCGGCGGGAGTATCGGCAGTGAGCTGTGTCGCCAGATCGCAGGACACGACCCCGGCCATCTTGTGATCTTCGATATTTACGAAAACAACGCCTATGCCATTGAGCAGGAGCTGCGGCGCCGCTTTCCGCAGCTGCACCTGACGGTGCTGATCGGCTCCGTGCGCGACAGCCGCCGCATGGAGCGGGTGTTTGAAGAATATCGTCCGGAGATCGTCTATCACGCGGCGGCGCACAAGCATGTGCCCTTGATGGAGAATAGCCCCAACGAGGCCATTAAGAATAATGTGATGGGTACATATAAGACCGCTTATGCGGCGCTGCGCAGCGGCGCAAAGCGCTTTGTCCTGATCAGCACGGACAAGGCAGTGAACCCCACCAATATTATGGGCGCCAGCAAGCGGCTGTGCGAGATGGTTATTCAGTCCATGGACGCCATAAGCCGGACGCAGCGCTACGACCTGCTGCCGGAGATGGGGCATTTGGGAGCTCATACGGATATCAAGGGCGGCACTCGTTTTGTGGCGGTGCGGTTTGGCAATGTGCTGGGCAGCAACGGCTCAGTGGTTCCGCTGTTCAAGCAGCAGATCGCGGAGGGCGGCCCCGTTACCGTGACGCATCCGGACATCATCCGCTATTTTATGACCATTCCGGAGGCGGTGAGCCTTGTGCTGCAGGCGGGCAGCTACGCCAAAGGCGGCGAGATATTCGTCTTGGATATGGGTGAGCCGGTGAAGATCGATACGCTGGCGCGGAACCTGATCCGGCTGTCCGGCTATCGCCCGGACGAGGACATTAAGATCGTGTATACCGGCCTGCGTCCGGGAGAAAAGCTCTACGAGGAAAAGCTGATGGCGGAGGAAGGCCTGCAAAAGACGGCCAACGACCTG
>ERZ827043.3694-NODE-3694-length-10722-cov-8.715103_pt1 | contig 10722 bp, 13 predicted proteins | sample MGYA00519923_ERZ827043 | MGnify/ENA primary metagenome ERZ827043 (study PRJEB31778, sample SAMEA3449251) | human gut metagenome | biome: human gut; feature: human-associated habitat; material: faeces | place: United Kingdom | collected 2010/2012 ...
AAATTCGATTCTGCGAATTAATCAGTGCTTCCCCAACTGCCATCTGCTTTTCACCTTCTTCTTTCCTGCTCGAGCAAAATAAATCATTCCGGTAATACAGTCATGGATAGACCGTCAATAAATACCAGCCAGTAGAAAGCCCTGCACCAATAGCAAGCCCTGCAAAAGAAACAATGAAAAGGAGCTGCGAAGAAATGATTGACATTTCTCCGCAGCTCCTTTTCATTCCTATAATTATTTCTATAAAATACGTTTATTCCTTTTTAGCCTCTTTTACAGCAGCTGCTTCTTTTGCTTTTTCTTCTTCTTCCATTTTCTTGAAGGCTTCGGTCATTTTAATCTTGCGGATGACTTCCTGGCCTGCGGGGCTCTTGAGGTAGATGAGGGTTGTTTTCGGTACCATGCGGTATACCGTTTCCCAGTCGTCATCTGCCAGGGCTCTGCGGACGGAGGAGGCGGAGACAATCTGGTTGCCCTTCTGTTCTCTAGGGATTTCCTTCAGTTCGATGCCGTTCTGGGCGAAGACTTCGCGCATGGCGTTGTTGTAGGCCAGGGTGGTCTTGTCAGTGGGCTCCTCCCCTACGAAGCGGACGGTGATGTTCAGTGCCGGCGCAATGCGGGTGGCGAAGATGGTGGCGTCCAGTTTGGTCTGGGCCGCCAGTTCATCGGTGCCTTTGATGAAATAGGTGGGGAATGTGGCGTTGGAAATAATGAAATCGCCGCCGCTGATGACTTCGACCCCCTTCATGTCCCGTACCCCCTGTTTGATAAGGGAGAAGCGGTCGGAAAATGGGAAAATGGAACGGTCTTCCTGCACTGCGAAAATAATCACTTCGTCGCAGTTATTGTGGGCATATTCCACAAGGCTTCTGTGACCCAGGGTGAAGGGGTTGCAGTTCATGACAATGGCGCCCCGGTTCTTGCCTTCGCCGGTGCCGAGAATGGAACGTACACGGCCCAGGTAGTCTTCCAGGGTATCGGTGCCCTTTTCCAGAAGAGCCGCATAGGGTTCAGCCACCGCTACGCATTTGAAGCCCATATGTTCAAAAACCGGCACGTTCTTCGGTTTCGTGAAAATCTGGTTTCCCGTCACACCCCGGCGATAGGATTCACCCTGCAGGTTGCGGATAATACGGTGGGTCAGCCCCTTCTTCTGATATTTCTCGCTGATGGCAATATCCCGCATGACGCGGCCGCCCAGGGAACCGGTGCCGATAAGCTGTCCGTCATCATAAAGACCCATGGTATAATCAATATTTCCTGTAAAGGTCAGGTCGAAACCTTTCAGAAATTCTACTACTTTCGCTTTTTCCGAGGGATCGGTCAAAAAGATTTCATGTTCTGTAATCATAGTCCGGACTCCTTTTTAAAAGAACAAAGATCATTGTATATTCATACCTGTGAAGTATACTTCTACTTAAATAAATACTTCTATTTGAAGGCAACTTCATTATAACACAGCATTCCTAACATCTTCAATATTTGCATGCTGTGAAAGCATGGTGCTATAACAGGTATGTATATAATAGCTGCTTTGCGGCTCCGGGTGTAGAGATGATGCGCCCTGCGGGCGCAAGGGTTCAGAGGGTTCAGAGGGTTCAGAGGGTTCAGAGGGGAAGGTGGACGGGGCCTTTGGCCCCGAGGGTTCTTAAGGTTCTAAGGTTTGACGGGCCTGCAGCCCGAGGGTTGTGGATTGCCGCCTGCGGCAATAATTATATAGTTAGCGTTACGGGACTACCTTCCTGCTACATATATCAAGCTAAGCATTTTGCTGAATTGGCCACTCACGTGGCCAACCCCTATCCGACTGCGCCGGACTTACCCAAAGGTGGTGCCGCAGACACCAAAGAGGCGCGGTTGGAGAGGTTTTCCACTGTCTTCGGGGGGCAAAAGCCCCGTCAAACCTGCTATGCAGTCGCCCCAATCAAAAGGGGCTGTGAAAAAATGTAAATCATTTTTTCACAGCCCATATTTTATATCAGCTGCCGCAGGCAGCATGCCTTTGGCAATCCCCCCCTCGCCACTGCGTGGCCCTCTCCCCCATGACAAGCAGGGGGGCGCAAGAGAGTATATAGGCGCTCGCCACCCACCCCTGAAACAGGGGTGGGCAAGGGATGCAGCGACGCGGTTCCTTTTTCCTCCATAAACTTGCCCACCCCCGCACTCGGGGGTGGGGGGACCACGTAGTGGTGGAAGGGGGAAGCCGCCGCAGGCGGCCGGGGCTGTGAAAAAATGTTCAATCATTTCTTCACAGCCTCTGGGCGGAGCCCTGAGGAACACTTGAAGGCAGCTCCAAGCCGCTATAAGACATCTTAGGCCCCGATGGGGCTTCGGCTTTTTGAGGGGAGCGCTGATTCAGTCGCAGAATCAGCGCTCCCCTTGCGAAAATCCGCTATCCTCGGTCGTCCGGCGACACCAACGGCCGTGTTTTAAGGTATTTGTTTAATGTGCAAGCTATGCTCACATATTAGCCCGGCGCAGAAGTGCTGCAGGGCTTCTGCCTTCCAGAGGAAGGGGGTTCTGGCTCTTCATCATGCAGCACTGGCGATACTCATAGTAAGCACGTAACGCAGACTTTATACTCATCGCCCGAAGGGCCTGCCCCCTTTGGTGGCTGATGCCACCACCTTCCCCCGCACGTGGTGGGACAATAAAATGGGGGAATGAACCCTTTCGCAGCCCCTTGAAACACAACCTTTCTACACAACCTGCGCCGACAGCGCGCCCTTTTTTAATGCGGCGCCAGCCGCCATCACAACCCTCTGTTAGAGCCAGGCGTAAATCGCCATTTTGAGCCAGGCGAATTTGACCAGTTTCAGCCAAAGAAAAATAGCCAACAATCCAGTGCTATTGTCAGCTATTCAAAGAGATGGTCTATTTTTGTCCCATCGAAATATTACAATGTAGGCTTCCCGGTTCGTAGGGTGATTCTTTCCAGCCCCTGTCCGCGGTAGCTGCTTCCATTAATCATAAATACCAAGGCATCATCAAAGGCCCGATCCATCGCGCAGGCCAATGAGTCGTTGTCTGCAAAATCCTCCTTCCAGTTTGATGGCATCTTATTACTGGTGAAGATAATCGTAGAATCCCTTTCTTTGTCACATCTCCGGTCTATCATATCAAAGAACAAGCGTGTATCATCTTTATCGAAGTGGCAGTGACCAACCTCATCAATAATCAGGCAGGCCGGGTGCACAAGGCTCTTAAGCAGGTTGGCCGTCGTTCCATTATGCCGGGCATTATTCATCTTTTCACGAAGCTCCGTCATCTTCAGAAAATAGGTATTGAGGCCCCGCTGGCAGCACTCATATCCGAAGGCCTGAGCCAGATGTGTTTTCCCCGTACCGGGAGGACCAATCAATGCCACATTCCTCCGGGCATACAAAGGTGACAGCATCTGCAGCTCTTTCAGACTGTCCTTATCCTGCCCATAGAGACGGGAAAAGTCAAAATTACTGAAAGTCTTTGGATTCTGCAGAGGCAGCCTACTTGTTTTCAACCGGATATCCACCAATGCCTGATGCTTCTTCTGCGCCAGATGATTCATTACCATATCCAGGGCACAGAGCGACTCCGCATCAAAATGGTTCTCAATGGAAATCTGTGCAAGCTCTTCTGCCGTACAGCTTAAACTCAACTGGGCACATTCACCAGCTATTTTCTTGAACAAATCCTCACTCATCCTTTGGGCCCTCCTTTGTGAAGTCGAACTTCTTGAAGAAATCCTCATTTTCAAAAGACTTCCGCTCTTCTAAATGAACAACTGTCCGAACCGGCATGGTAGGCAGTTCCTCAGGCTCTTTGCCGGAAAACTGATCACTGCAGCAGGAATCCTGTCTGCTCCAGGTCACAGCATAGGTTCTCAACACTTTTTTCAAATCTTCCGAGTAAATGGTTAAGGTATCATACTCACGGCAGACGCGGACGCAGTTTTTAGCATACCATCCAGGAACCCCAAAACGTCTGCCTTCGTAGGTAACAAAGCCATCAAACGAGATTCTGCGAATAGGGCAAAGATAATTCATAAGTTCCGCCTTTTCCTGCAGAGGATGAATATTGCGGCTGCACTTCGTTGAATGAACCTCCTCTGGAACCAAGTCGCAGCCGGCATGGCAGATACTGTTCTGCTTATTACACCATTCACGGGAAGCGGCGTTCAGATCATTCAGATTGTTGACGTTTATGTTAGACACCAGATTATCCTTTGCATAACGAATAAGGCGCTCAACCTTTCCCTTCGTATATGGATGCCGGGGCTTGCATAACTTTGTCTGAAATCCGATGGTCTGCATAAATGAGGCATAATCATGCTGCCAGATAGGATGCCTCTCCAATGTACGGCCAATAACTACGCTCTTCATGTTATCTGTAAGTACATAAGCGGGGACCCCAAGAAACCGAAACGCATGAATCATTCCAATGAACAGATTCTCCTGCCTGGCATTAGGGAAAAATTCCAGATAGCATTCCCCGCAATAGTGGCAGATCATGGCAAAGCAGGCAGCTCTAAGCCCGCCACCGGACTCTGTTTCAACATCCACAAATCCCCAATCCATCTGGAAGATGGTGCCAGGTTCTGTAGTATATCTCCTGCCGCGTGTACCCAGTCCCTCTACCGGCCTGTGCTTGGGTGGCAGCAGGTCCTTGTGAGTAGAGATATATTTCTTGACGGTACTGAGACTCCCCGAGAAGCCTTCGTGTCTTAAATAATCCAGACATACGACGGAATTACTGACGCCTTTGGACAAAAGACCATCCAAAAGGGAAGAAAAACCGTCCATAATATGAAATGCCGGGGTACCGCGCTTTTTCCGACTAAAGCTGCCGCCCTTCTTCTTCCAGGTTCTTAACCTGCTTCTGGAAATACCGGTTCTTCTGCTCAATTCTGAAATATTAACAGAGGTCAATGAGAAATGGTCATCCTTGCACTCTGATTTCATTTCAGCAATGGCATGTGATACAATTGTTTCTAAGTCATTACATTTTACCTTCATGTATCCTCCTTTGCACTGGATTGTTGACTGCTTACATTGTAAACGAGGACGAAGGTAAATGTAATGGCTATTTTCGTTTGGCTGATTTTGGCGATTTTCGCCCGGCCCAAAATGGCTAAATTCGCCTGGCTCTAACACTCAGCGCCAAAGGCGCTGTCAAACCTAAGAACCCTTGCGCCGATAGGCGCATCAAACTTGAGAACCTTTTACTCCGCCCCTCATAAAAAACCATTTGCAAAGCTCTATACATTGTGCTACAATAATTTCGCTGGGATGGCCCGGCTTTTTTAAATGCAAAGTTTGCAAAAATCTGTTGACTTGTGCATTGTGCTTGTGATATACTAATCAAGCATGTTAATTGGCCGCGGGCCGAGAAAGATTGAGTGAGGTGTAAAGAATGCGTGAAGGAATTACTCTTGCATGCACAGAATGCAAGCGCCGCAATTATCGTACAAACAAGAACAAGAAGAATACGACCGAACGTATCGAAATGATGAAGTACTGCAAATGGTGCCACAAACACACTCTGCATAAAGAAACCAAATAATTTTGAGTGATTGAAACTGGGGTGTGAGCATGGCCAAGGCGAAGCGTAAGACACAGGCAGCGAAAGCACAGGAAGCTAATGCTTCATGGACCAGGTTTTTCAAAGAAACCAAGATGGAAATGAAAAAGGTCATCTGGCCTGAAAAGCGCCAGATGGTGCAGTATACCATTGCCGTCATTGTGTCCGTGATTTTGGTTTCATTCCTGATCGTTGCAGTAGACTTCGTATTCAGTGGCCTCTCCAAATTATTAGTACACGCTGTGGGCTGAAAGGAGAGAGACTATGTCGGATATGGAAGTTGAAAACAAGAATGTAAAAGCAGAAAATCAGGCTGAAGTCAGTGCTCCGACCGAAATTGGCGAACCTACTGAAGGGGCCAAGAAAGATATCCGCTGGTATGTTATTCATACCTATTCCGGATATGAAAACAAGGTCAAAGATACGCTGACAAGGAAAGTCCATTCCATGGGAATGGATGATACCATCCGTGAAATTCTGCTCCCACTGGAAGAAGAGGAAGAAGAAAAGGACGGGAAGGTAAAACTTGTCTCCCGTAAAGTATTCCCCGGCTACCTTCTCATCAGAATGGAAGTGAATGACCGGAGCTGGTATGTGGTTAGAAATACGCCCGGCGTCACCGGTTTCGTAGGAACCACAACCAAGCCGATTCCCCTTTCCGATGAAGAGGCGGAAAGAATCATTCATGGCGGAAACAAAGCCGCAAAGAATGAAGTGGATGTGAAACCGGGTGACCGGATCCGCATCACCAAAGGCGTGTTCGAAGAAAGAACCGCCGTGGTTTTGGAAGTTTCTGATGACCGCACCAAGATCAAAGCGGACATCAGCAACTTTGGTACCACTACTACGATAGAGCTGGAAGCAGGTTCCTTCGAACCCCTTCCTTAAATATACTCTTGTGAGACTGTCTTGAACTAGGCTCGTCTCACTGTGGGAGGGCCCGTTACAGCCCGAAATTACCACATTCCCAATACGGATAGGAGGTGTAACATTATGGCAAAGAAAGTTTCTAAAGTTGTAAAACTGCAGGTTGCTGCAGGCAAAGCTACTCCGGCACCGCCAGTAGGCCCGGCCCTCGGCCAGGCAGGCGTTAACATCATGGCCTTCGTTAAAGACTTCAACGATCGCACTGCTAAGCAGGTAGGCCTGATTATCCCTGTAGAAATTACCGTTTATGAAGATAGGAGCTTTACATTCATTTGTAAGACTCCGCCGGCAGCTGTTCTTCTGAAGAAGGCTGCAGGCCTCGAAAAGGCTTCCGGTGAACCCAACAAGAAAAAAGTTGGCAAAGTTACCAAAGCCCAGGTCAAGGAAATCGCTGAAACAAAGATGCCTGACCTGAACGCTAACAGCGTAGAAGCAGCAATGCGTCTCGTTGAAGGCACAGCCCGTTCTATGGGCATCGAAGTTGTAGACTAAGACTGACCCGTTCGTGGCAGGGACAATCCCTAATGACCACATAGGAGGAAACAATGGCAAAACTGACAAAGAAACAGAAGGCAGCTGCAGCCATCGTTGACAGTCATAAGCTCTATGACATCGACGAAGCTGTAAAGCTGGTCAAAGAAGCAGCATCCGCAAAATTCGATGAAACCATCGAAGCTGCTTTCAATCTCAATATCAACCCGAAGTACGCTGATCAGCAGCTCCGCGGCGCTACCGTTCTCCCCGCAGGCACCGGCAAAACCAAGAAGGTTCTTGTTTTCGCCAAAGACCACAAGGAAGACGAAGCAAAAGCAGCAGGCGCTGATTACGTAGGCGGAAAAGAACTGGCCGACAAGATTATGCAGGGCTGGATGGACTTTGACGTCGTAGTGGCTACCCCGGACATGATGGCTGTAGTAGGCCGTCTGGGCCGTATCCTCGGACCGAAAGGCCTCATGCCTAACCCGAAGGTTGGCACCGTAACCATGGACGTTACCAAGGCTGTCAACGAAATCAAAGGCGGCAAGGTACAGTACCGTACCGACAAAGCAGGCAATGTACAGGTTATCATCGGCAAAGCATCCTTTGACGAAGACAAGCTGAAACAGAACCTCCTGGCTATCTACAACACCATTGCCAAAGCCCGTCCGGCTTCTGTCAAAGGTGTTTACATGAAGAGCCTGACCATCAGCTCTACCATGGGACCTGGCATCCACCTGGATATCCCGTCCGTAGCAGCACCAAAAGCTTAATAAGCCTATTTACACTTAGCTTAAGACCGGCGGTAACTATTTTTAAAGGGCAAGCGCCCGCCTCCCGAGGCTGAGTACTGGAAAGCCAGTACACGACCTCGCAGGCTCTGCGGGGTCGTTTTAGCTAACGTGATAAATATAAATCAATAGCAGAGGAGGTGTACTCATGAGCGAAGAAAAGTACGAAGTAAGAATCCGTCCCGAAAAGGAAGCTGTCGTTGCAGAAATGAAAGACAGACTCTCCTCCCAGGGTGTAGTTCTCCTGACATTCAACAAACTGACCGTAAAAGACGCAACACTGCTGCGTCGTAAATTCCTGGCTCACGGCGTTGAATACAAAGTTATTAAAAACACACTGACTCGTATTGCAGCTGACGAACTTGGCCTGGAAGGCCTTGACGATCTGCTCCAGGGCCCGAACGGCATTGCAACCTGCAAAGACGATCCCGTAGCACCGGCAGCAGCTCTGAAAGAATTCCTGAAGGAAACCAAGAGCGAAGCAATCACCGTCAAAGCTGGCGTACTCGATGGCAAAGTCATCGACAAAGACGCTGTTCAGGCACTGGCAGACCTGCCAAGCAGAGAACAGCTCCTCGGTATGGTGGCAGCAACCCTGCTTGCTCCTATTACCGGACTGGCACGTGCCCTCAACGGCAACATCCAGAACCTCGCATATGCTCTCGAAGCTGTGCGTAAACAGAAAGAATCTGCGTAAGATTTACGCGTAAAATCATTCCATGGAGGAAACAAAAATGACAAACGAAGAAATCCTTGAAGCCATTAGCAATATGTCCGTTCTCGAACTCTCTGAACTGGTTAAAGCAATCGAAGACAAATTCGGCGTATCCGCTGCAGCTCCTGTAGCAGTAGCAGCAGCTCCGGCAGCTGGCGCAGCTGCAGCAGCTGAAGAAAAGACTGAATTCGACGTAATCCTGAAGGAAATCGGCGACAAGAAGATCCAGGTTATCAAAGCCGTTCGTGAAATCACCGGCCTGGGCCTGAAAGACGCTAAAGCTCTCGTTGACGGCGCTCCGAAAGAAGTTAAAACCGGCGTAGCTAAAGCTGAAGCTGAAGAAATGAAGAAGAAACTCGAAGACGCTGGCGCAACTGTAGAACTGAAATAATTCAGACTCTTCTGAAAACGAAAATGGGACTCCTCAGGGAGTCCCATTTTTTTGTACTGGAAATAAAAAGGTGGCAGTGGAAAATGCTTAATCATCTTCCCACTGCCACTTTTTTTATGATTCCATTGTTTCTCAATTCAATGGGATATGACTATAAGGAGATCTCTCGACTCAGAGTTTCAACAGATATAAACACAATCATCCACATAACGACAGGCAGTTCCGCTCGAGATGACGGGACGGCGGGGGAGTTTACGGTCATAGCGGGAACCCTTCGCAAACAGTTTCCTGTGGCGATGATTTACCATAGCTGCCCATCGCGCGTCATTTCGACCGCAGCGAAGCGGAGTGGAGAAATCTCCCTGGCGAGTGCTGCGGGCCGCAATGAGGCCGGAGATCTCTCGACTCAGAGTTTCAATAGATAGAAGCACATTCATCCACATAACGACAGGCAGCCCCGCTCGAGATGACGGGACGGCAGGGGAGTTTACGGTCATAGGGGAAACCCTTCGCAAACAGTTTCCTGTCCCTATAATTCACCGCAGCTTCATGCCGTGCAGGAATCTTTTACACACACCGTTTCCTCAACCTTATCCCTCAAATCCTTCTTTCAGCTGCCGGAGCCCCTGTTCCAGTGTTTTCCTGGGGCAGGCCAGGTTGAATCGGAGGAATCCTTCGCCCTCTTTGCCAAAGACGTATCCCATGTCCAGCCACAGGTGGCAGTCATAGAGAACCCTGTGTTCCAGGGCTTCATTGGAGAGGCCGTAGGCGGAGGCGTCGATCCAGATGAGGTAGGTGCCTTCCGGTTCTATGAGTTTCATTTTGGGAAGGTTTTCTTTCAGATATTTCCTTGCGAAATCCAGATTTCCCCGGATGTATTCCTTCACTGTATCCAGCCACTCCCGGCCTCCTTCATAGGCGGCGCGGCAGGCGGCAAGGCCCATGACGTTCAGCTGGTCATAGCCGAAGGAGTCCAGTTCTTCCTGGAAGGCCCGGCGGATTTCGGGATTTGGGATAAGGATGTTTGAATTCTGAAGGCCTGCTATGTTGAAGGTTTTGGAAGGGGCGGTGCAGATGATGGCGTTCTGCGCCGCTTCCTCACTGATGGTGCCGAAGGCGGTGTGGGTGAATCCGGGGTAGGTGAAGTCTTCGTGGATTTCATCAGCCACGATTTTTACGCCGTGGGCCAGGCAGATGTCCGCATACCTGGTGAGCTCGTCCTTTGTCCACACCCGTCCTACGGGATTGTGAGGCGTGCAGAGAAGGGCCAGCTTTACATGGCCCTTGACGATTTTTTCTTCCAGATCTGCAAAGTCCATTTCATAGTGACCGTTTTTCAGGACAAGGGGGCTGTTTACCAGTTTCCGCCCGTTCTTGATGACGGCGTTCAGGAAGGGGTAGTACACCGGCTGGTTGATGAGGATGCCGTCTCCTTCTTTGGTCAGCGCCTTGACCGCCAGATTGATGGCAGGCACCACGCCGGGGGTCTTGATGAGCCACTCAGGGCGGATGGCCCAGTGGAAATATTTGTCCTGCCAGTTGGCCAGGGCTTTGAAATAGGCATCGCCGGATTCGGAATAGCCGAATATGCCGTGGCGTACTCTTGCTTCCAGGGCGTCAAGGATAGGCTGGGCCACCTTGAAATCCATATCCGCCACCCAGAAAGGCAGCACGTCCGCCGGCTTTCCACGCTGCAGGGCAAAATCATACTTCAGGCAGCCGCTCCCGCGGCGGTCAATGATGGTATCTAAATCGGAAAGTTTCATAATGGACTCCTTTGTATATTGATTCAATGGTGGTGTCATGTGTGGCGCTTGATCGTATTCCCGAAGGTTGACAGCCCCTTCGGGGCTGAGGGTTGA
>ERZ827043.3695-NODE-3695-length-10716-cov-4.387393_pt1 | contig 10716 bp, 19 predicted proteins | sample MGYA00519923_ERZ827043 | MGnify/ENA primary metagenome ERZ827043 (study PRJEB31778, sample SAMEA3449251) | human gut metagenome | biome: human gut; feature: human-associated habitat; material: faeces | place: United Kingdom | collected 2010/2012 ...
AAGTTGGCATGGATCAATCGCGCCAGCGCCTTCTCGGCGTTCGCCTCGTTGCGCTGCACCTGCTTGATGTCGCTTTTGATCTTCCGCTCCGATTTCGTCGGCTTCTCTCCAGGCACCCAGTATTTGATTTTCTCGCCCACGGCGCCCGCCGTGTACGTTCGGATCGCCCAATACCCGTTTGCCATGAAAAACCGCCCTCCATTTTCTCCGAATGGGGAGAATGGTCGTAAACCTAACGCTCTAAGAACTCCGATAACGCGCACGCGCGCGTTATTGATATATGTGTATCCGGTTTTCTATGGAGGAGCTGCCGCACAGCTCCTCCATACAGAACCGGATGGCTCTGTATCCCTGCTCACCAGAATTGCACTGGAGCACCGCTTGCGGCCGGCCTGGCGTCCGGCGCGTTCCCTTCGGCGGCGTGATGCTTTGCAGGGGAGGCGCATCATATATTACGGAGGAGAAAACAGCCGGCCACCGGCTCATGCACCGGTAATGAAAAGGGCCGGCAGGTCAAAGGTTCTGTGGAAAACTTTCGTAATACCGCCGCACGGCTCGCTCCAGCGTAGAGCGAGAGAGGAAGTGCTTCATGCACACGGCCGTCGCGCCGGCGTCCGTCGTCACGAACTCGAAGAGCGCCTGGTAGTGCTCGCCGCCGCATTGCAGGCACAGGTTCAGCAGCTTGCGCTGCTGCTCCTCCGTCAGCTCGCGGTAGAGGCGCGAGGCGAAATAGATATACCCCTGCCGCTCGTAGCTCACCGGCACGCTTTTCTTGTATCGGAACATTTGCTCACTTCCTCTCTCGCTGTTTTCGTTTAGGCGAAGATCTCCCAATCCTCGGCCAGCATATCGGTCTGGCTCGCCAACCACGGCACGCGGCTCTTCGGCGCCTCGGTGTTCTGCGTCTGCAAGCCGGTCGTGTCGATGTAGATGTAGGGGCTTGTCATTTTGCTGTAGGCGTCCGGCGTCTGAAGCTCGATGAAAATGCCCTTGCCGTTCCAGCCTCTTCTGCACACGCGGAGGCCCTTGCGCATGGCTTCAATGGCAAGGCCGAAGTTCATGCCGTCGATGGGATGGTAGGCGTCGTCGAACGCGCCCTTCGGGCTGAAGCTCTCATAGCCGTCCGGATAGCGGACCTTGTAGCCGAGGTCCACGGTGCCGCAGCGCTTCGCCTCCGCTGCTTCTGTGACGACGCGGACGTTCCCCTCCGCGTCCACCACGCGGTAGGCAGGCTCCGCTTCGATGATCTTGGTGCCGATGTACTTTTTCATGTCTCTACTCCTTTTCAAATCAGGCTGTCCAGCTTTTCGATGCTGTTCAGCAGACGGTTGAGCTGTCTCTGTTGCCTTTCGGTCAGCTGCCGCAGCGCGCCGAAGGTGGGCGGTTCCACGCCGCATCCCTCAGTCGGTCGGACGGTCTTCTCTCCGTACAGCCTGTGCAAGATGTTTTCAAGGCGGCAGTTGGCCTCCTCGAGCATTTTTGCATTTTCCTCGGCGGCGGCGAGGATTGCGGGTTTCTCCTGCGGAACGCAGGCGTTACTGGCTTCGTTCATCATGGTAAATTCTCCTTTCTTTTTTCAGGCTCCGCGGCCTGTCACGCACTCTTTGCCGTTCCCTTCAGCTCTACGGTCCGCTCGCCGCTCTCATAGATGCGTAGCGTGCTGTGTACGTCGAGCCAGAGGTCGGCGAACGCAGTCCCCTCCACGAGCACCGCGCACTCCCCGAGGCCGTCCCGGCAAGCATCCTCCAGCAGGGCGCGCAGCTCCTCCACCGTCACCGTCCGCGGCTCAGGCGCAGCGCTCTTTGTAAAGTCCGGCTCCGTAACCTCGACCGCCTCCCCGACGACGGGGATCTTCTGCACGTCCGGTTCCGCTTCCGACGGCTTCGTGCTCGGCACATCCACTTGCTTTTTCATTCTCGGTTTCCTCGCTTTCTTCCGCAGCCCGTTCCCGCTGCGCCATTTGGCGACCGTGTGCGCCGTCATGCCTGTCGCCTTCGCGATAGCCGCATCGTCCAGGCCCTCCTCATAAAGCATCCTCGCGGTCTCCTCATCGAAGCGCTTTCTCGCCGCTTTTTTTCGGCTCCTCCGGCACCTCTGTCTCGCGCGGCAGCACGCCCTCGCCCACCAGCACCTGCCGGATCTCCTTCACCGAGCAGGCGTTCAGCTCAGCGAGCACCTTGATCTGCTTTTTCGGATCGACCGCCATTCGGTACGACCGCACGATCTCTGCCGGTGAATCGATCATCGCTCACCGCTCCTCTCTGCCCCCCCTCCGCGGGATACTCGCTCTCTGCGCTTGCGGTCCGCTGTGCGCTGTGCACGGCCGCGGATCAGGCGGCGGATCAGTGCCAGCAGCCCGCTCTGCTTCGGGCTGTGCTGCGGCGTGACCCACGCCTTTCTCGCCACGCTCCCGCAGATGCTCTTCGTCACGCGGTAGCTTCGGTGGCTCCTCTTCTGGTGGTTTCTTGCGCTGCTCATGTTGCTTCTCCTTTCATTTCGTCATTCATCCTCTTCGCAATGCTCGATCATGTCTTTGATGATCGCGGCATTGGTCCGGATAATGTCCATTGTGATATCCGCCTGGATGTTGTGCGCGATCACAGCCTTGTCCGTTGCATCCGCGTTGTAATATCCGGTGTAGACCTCGCCGTCCGGCATGGTCGCCGCGAAGCAAAGGCACACCGGCTTCAAAGGCACGATGGCCTGCAAGGACTTTTCGAGCCATTCCGCATACGGCACCTCGTTGATGTCAAACATTCGCTTTCCCCTCCAGCATTTCTTCTCCCTCCGGCGAGAGGGGAGTGATCCTTCCGTGCTCCACAAGTCCGCGGAACACGTCGTATCCCATGTAAAAGATGATGCCGGCGCTGCTCTTGTACTGGACGCAGAGCGTCACGTTTTTCATCACCCACGGCCGCTCAAAATACTCCTGGCAGAGCATCGACCGCCCTGGCTCCATCGGCAGGAGGAAGAGCCTGCCGTCCTCGTCCGCCTTGGCAAGCTCCAGGAGGCGGTCGGTGTTTACCACGCGCAGCTCTGTGATATCCGGACCGTTCTCTTCTTTGAGCGGATTTTCCATCAACCGGTCGATTGCACCGTCCGCCATGATCCGCATGAGGCGCCGGCGCTCCAGACGCTCCTCCTCGTTCTTCCAGCGCGGTAAGACGACCACGCGCCCGTTCTTGTCGGCCTCGGCCAGCTCCTCCAACCGGTCAATATCGCAGTTTCGGCACAGATGGCGGAGCTGCTCTGCGGCTTCGTGATCCATGTCGATTTCCTCCGGTTCCAGCCTCGTGTCCTCGTAGGCGGCAAGACGGCTCCACGCCGCTTCTTCCCACTTGCAATTCATGGCGCAGTTCCCGCCAACTTCGAGGCATTCGGGACCGCGAAAATGTGTGCAGCAGATACCGTTTTCGTGCGATGTTTGCTTGCTATGTTTTGTCAGGCGTTCCATCACTCTACCTCCTCGCAGGCATCCGCCGGAAACGCGATGGTGTTTCCGTAATAGTGGACAAAATAGATCGTCTCGCCGTCTTTTCCGGTTGTTTTCAGCTCCACGCCGAAGGTGCAGCCCTTCTTCGCCAGCGGCAGCGCAAGGTCCCTCGTCAGTTGCACCTTCATGCCGTCGCCTCCCCCGCCTTCTCGGCGATCAAGTTCCGCAGCGCGCCCAGCGCGCGGTAGACCTTCGGCCGGTTCTCCTCGTCCAGCTCGCCGGCAAGCTCCGTCAGGCGGTTCACCGTCTCCTGCGCCTGCCGGAACAGCACACCGAACTCCGCGAGCGCCTTGTTGTCCATCGCCGCGGCGCTCTTTCTTGCCTTCTCCAGCTCGGCGCGCAGAGCTGCCGCCTGTTCCTCCGCTGCTTTCCTTCCGGCCTCGGCGTTTTCCACAGCCTTCCGTGCCTCGTCGCGCTGCGCCTCTGCCGCCTTCAGCTCCTCGGCTTTCTTGGCGACCGCCGCGTCGCGCTTGGCCTTGGCCGCCTTTTCCGCTTCCTTGACCGCCGCCGCGATCTGCTCGGCGCTCGCGTCCACCGTCTGCACGGCCACGTCCACCGGCTTTTCGCGCAGCGCCTTCAGCTCACGCTCCAGCTCCGCCGTGCGCTCCTGCGCGGCGAGGGAAATGCTCTTCGCGTTCTCGACCTCGGCGCGGGCAGCCTCCGCCGCCTCCTGCGCCTTTTCTGCCGCGGCTTCCGCTTCCGCCGTGGCTTCCTTCTGCCGGTCCAGCTCGCGCGCCGTTTCCGCTGCCTTCAGCTCGGCGATTTTCCTCTGCCGGATGGCCTCCTCCAGCTCGCGCTTGCTCATTTCGGAAACGGACTTTTCTTCCCCGTTTACAAGGTGTTTTTCGCTCGCGAAATTCTCTCGCTCAGATGCCGGCAAAGCCAGTAATACCAAGGCTTTCGAGGCTCCCAAATCCCCAACCAGATGGGTATTTCCGTACTCCCTCGCAATGCGCATGAAGTTCTGTGCAGAGGTCTCCGAAAACTCCACTTTTTCGCGCAGCCAGGGCAGCCATTCCCCGTGCTTGAGCTGCGCTTTTGCCTCCGTTAGCCGCCTGCCGATCTCAATGACCGCCTGTCCGCCGACGTTCTTGTAGAAGATGATCTCCTCCGTGATCGTCTCGATCCCACGCTCCGTTTCGACCAGTGCGCTCTCGCCGAACATCCCGCTCAGCGCCGCGCCCTCGCTCACGCCCTCCGGCGTCACATCTACCGTATCGTCGTACATACTCATGCTGTTTTCTCTCCTTTCACCGGCAGGACCGGCCTGCCGCTCTTATCCCGTTTGCTCCCAGCCTTCAGCCATGCGAGCCAAAGGTCGATGAAGGCCCCGTGCCGCTCCTGCGGCGAGGCGAGCTTCTTTCCCGCTTTTTGTTCGTTCCCGTAGCCGTGGATCTGCCGGATGTCGTTTCCCTGTTTGCCGCACATTTCGATGGTGATGTAGCTCCGATGCGGCGTCTTTTCCTTGCGCAGGAAGAGGATCGTCGCCGTTCCGCTCATGTGCCGCGCGGCGTAGCCGCCGACGCAATGGTGCAGCGTCTTGCCCTCGTTGATGATCTGCCGGTCGTCCTCCGGCACCACGATGCAAAGGCCCATTGCCGAAAAACTGTACTTCTTCTTGAGCTTCTTGTACCGCTTTTCGTATGCCTTTCGCGCCGCCGCGTTCTCCTCATACCGGATCGCCGCAACGGCCGCGTCATGCGCCCCTTGCAGGTCCTTCGGAAAAGCCACGTCCCGCCGCGCGAGGTCGTACCTGAGCCTTTTCGCCGCGTCGATGTAGTCCAGCCACAGTCTCGCGTTCTTGTGTTGGTGCTTTTTCAGATACCGCGCCAGCACGAGCACGCTTTCACCGACCTCTCGGAGCGCCGCATCGCAGCGCCTCCGCTCGTTTTTGTCGCCGATCCGCCCGCAGATCGTCAGCGCCTCCTCCGGCGTCACGCCGCCGTGCCGCACCAGCTCCAGCGCCTCCAGCTCCTTTTGTCCGATGCCTCCGGCAAGTAGCCGCTTCACGGTTGGCTTGTCCACCCCGAAGAAGGCCGGCATGGTCTTTGCCCGCCAGTTGAGCGCGCGGCTGTTCATGCTGCCTTGGATCGCGTCGTTGATGATCTTTTCGCATCCGGCCTTCGCCAACTGCTCGATGCGCGGGTAGCGCGTCCACAGTCCGAGGTAGGTCAGAAGCCCCTCTGTGTTCTCCCGCGGATCGTCTCCGTCCAGCTTAAAGAACTGCTCCGCCGCGCAGTATCGCAGCGGCGATGCCGCGATCTGGTCTACGCCGTGTATCGCGTAATCCCCGATCCTTCGGCACATCCAGCTGTCACACTTCGCAAACGGCTCCGTCATGGTTTTCTGCGCCACGAGCCGCGGCGTGTACTGCTGTTCTTCCTCGCTCCACGCCCATTCTCTCCGCCACTTCTGGCACTTGCCCTGTGCGAAGTAGTAGGCGGCCTTTACGCAGCACTCCGCGTCGTCTGACTCCCAGCGCCCGTGATGCTTCCACACGCCCAGCGCGACCGCGCGCAGCGCCCCATCGATGGCGCGCAGCAGCACGACCTGCCGGTATTCGTCCAGCGCTTTTCCGTTGCGCAGCCTTCCGCGCGGATAGAGCGTCACACCGCAGCCGCAATCCGGGCACAGAAGGTTCGACCTTGCCTTGACGTCGTTCTCCTGCTTGAAGTGCTTCCATTCGCGCTCTGTCCACCATACCTTTCGGCCGCAGCGCGTACATTCCGTGGTCACGCCGAGCCTTCCGTTCTCGTCCGCCTCATGCTCAAAGAAGAGATAGCCGATGAAGCACCGCTCGATAAATTCCTGCTCCTCTCCCGTGCAGCGGAACGGGACCTCCAACGCGGCCTTCTGCTCCGCCTCTGTCAGATTGCACCGCATACCGTCACCTCACAGGAAGTCCGCGATGTCGAGGATCTTCTTCTGCGCGCTGCGCGGCGCTTCCTCCGCCGTCGGGCAGAGGTCGATCTCCATGCGGAAGCGAACATCCGCGCCCTTGAAGTAGAAGCGCACCGCCTTGCGGTAGGCTTCGAGGTCGGAAATGCTGCCCCCGACACCCTTGGCGACCGCCGCCATGCAGTCCTTGAAGCTGCCGCCCTGCGCCACCGCCTGCGCAAACTCCGCATCCTGCCGGCAGAAGTCCGTCAGGGCCTCGCGCACGCTCGGCGCCATCGCGTTCTCCTTCTGCCCGCTCACGTTCTCGGCGAGCTTATTCAATGCCTGATCCAAAAACTCGTTCATACCCTTGCTTTTCTTCCCCGCCCTGTGCTACAATGGCAGGGAAGAGATCTCCTTTCGTGTAGTTTTCTTCGCTGCGGTTGACCGGTGCCACGGTCAGCCGCTTTTCTTATGCGCTCTCGGCCTGAATGGCCGCGATCTCCTCCAGCTCCTCGTCGTCGAGGTAGTTTTTGCCGAAGTGGAAGCGGAACTCGTCCACCGTCCAGCCCTGCTCGATCATCGCCTTGCGCTGACCGTAACGGCGCAGCGTTCGCATGGTCTCGGCGCAGTTGTGTGCCGCCTCCGGCCCGAAGATGTGGCAGCGCCCGTGACACAGCCGCACCTTCAGGCCGTACCGCTCGCATTTCTTCCGGTCCGCAGCGTTTCCGCCGAAGATGTGGTGGAAGTCCAGCGGGTCCTCCGTGCCGTCGCGGCCGCAGAGAAAGCACACTCCGTCTCTCGCGTTTTCCCGTTTCATGTTCTTCTCTCCCTTCACTTTCTCCTGCGCCGCTCCAGACTGGTACGGCGTTTTGCATTGCGGATCCTGCTCTCGCGTTTGTAGCCCATCGCCACTTCCACGCGCTTGAAGTCCTCCGCCGCCTTCGCGCGGAAGGCCTCCTGCTCCGCTTGATACGCGGCCCAGCGTCCGCATCTCCACGCGCCGTCCTCCGCCTTCCCGTGGCAGCCCGCATTGCGGTCCGGGCAGTCCAGGCACGGTCCCTTGATGCCGCTCCCCATCATGCCAACACCCCCCTCCAGCGCCGCGGCCGCGAAAAAGATGGCGACGGTCAGCGCCCCGAGCAAGGTGTCGCGTATGCCTTCGCGGTTACTCGCGTGTATCCGCTTCATCGTGCGGTTCCTCCTCAAATACTTTCTCCAGCGGGATCTCGTGCTGGCAATGCGCCTTGGTCTCTTGCACGATTGCCGTGTGCGCGATGGTCCCGTCCTTCCGGTAGCGCATCTGATAGGCGATGGGCAGCATCGCCTGGTAGCCGCACCACCGTGCGGGCCTGCACCATACCAGGTAGCGCTTCGCGGTCCGGTATCGCTTGCCGTCCATGTCGCCCGCTGCCATTGCGCAGCGGCGCAGATACTCCTTCCGGTCCATCACTCGTCCGTCATTTCGACGGCGATCTTCCCGAGCACGGAAACGGTGATCCACTCTGCCGCAAGAGTGGAAGATGCGCGCGTCAGCTCGTTCGCCAGCGCACGGTAGGCGTCGTCGTTCTGGTCCTTGATGGCGTCCCACATTTCCTTGTGGACCTTCTCGATATCCTTGCGCATCTTCTCGGCGCGCTCCAGGTAGCCCTTCAGCGCAGCCCAGCTCTCGTTGTCGCTCGCAAAGCCGCGGCCGCGCTCCTCTGTCATGCCCTCCAGCAGCTCCGCCGTGGTGTGCTCCAGATTGCCGAGCAGCTGCGCATTTGCCGATAAATTACTCATTTTTGTCTCCTTTCTTCTTCGCCGGTCCGATGATCTCGCACTCGACGCCGCGTGCAACGCCGGTCCAGCCGACGCCCCACTTCTGCGCCGCCGCTACGACCGCGTTCAGCCGGTTCTCGGCCTCGACGCGCACGGTCGGCAGCTTCTTGCTCTTCAGCTTGCCGTCCGGCGCGGCGTAGGTGTATTCCTCGCCGTCGGTGTACTTCACCTCATAGATCCATTTCTTCGCTGCCATTGCTTCACTCCCATTCATACTGATAGCAGAAGATGTGCCCGCCGATGGCGCCCCATGTTCTGCTGTTTTCGCCTGTGGTCGAAAAGAAAACCACGTCCATCGGCAGGATCGGCTCGCCGTAGAGGGCTTGTCCCCCCGCCGCAAACTGCTTGTCCGTCGGCGCTGCCTCGTCGAGGTGCGCCGCTGTACTGAACTGTACAGCCCCGTTCCCGTCGGTGCCCTGGAAAATGACCTCCTCCACGCTGTCGGGGAAGTTGTCCGCCGCAACGCGGTTGAGAATGACCTCCGCCACGGCCTGCTGGCCCTCCAGCGGCTCGCCCCGCGCTTCCAGGTAAACGATCTTTGCGATCAGCTCGCAATCCTCCTGGCTCACCTCGGCATAGCGGCTCGTCGTGATGCTCTCCGTCGGCTCCTCGTAGGACGTGAGCAGCTTCGCCCGTGTCTCCTGCGCAACGACAGGCGGCTCCGGCGTCACCTCCGAGATCGTCTCGCGCCATTGTGCGTTCGCCGCGATGTACCCCGCCGTAAAGGCCAGCGCCGCGAGGACGACGATCAAAAGTGTCGCGAGCAGGTCGTCCCGCTTCTCCGGTTCGCGGTGGATCGTCACGGTGATCTCTCTCGTCTCCATCATTCCGCCGCCTCGCTTTCTTTTGCTTCCTCTTTCATCGCTCCGTGCTCGGATTCCGGATCTGCCATCAGCGCCGCCATCACCGCTAAGACGTGCAGCGCGGGAAGCTGCAGAGCACTCGCGTACTCCTGCACGATGATGCAGATGCCATTGATCGCGGATGCGGCATTGTTCGCCGTGATCTTGCAGTTGCACTTCTCGTTTCCGGCTGTCTTTCGGAGGGAGATCTCCACCTCGTCGCCAATGTGTCTCTCCGTTACCCTCATGGTCTTTCCAGTCTCATTCATGTTTCTTTCCTCCTGTTATTTTGTGGCGGCTTTTCTGCGGCCGCGGTTTGCAAGGCTCTCCTGATATCTCGTCAGGCCAAGCTCCGGATCATACTCGCGGCGCTTGTTCCCATCGAGGCCGCCGGTGTATCCGCGCCGCAGCTCCGCGTAGACGGCTGCGGCAGACATTCCGAGATCGACTGCGATCCTCGTGACATTCTCGCCGGCCGCGTAACGGCGCGCCAGCGTTTGCCGGTCCTGCATCGTCATGGTTTTCATCCGCTTTTCACCTCATTCCTCTCCGCTTTTCTGCGGCGAAATAAAAAAATATTGCAGAAAAAGATGTTAAATCCTTTTCTGCAATCATTATGCTATCTCACAAAAAGTGAAAAATTCCGCGAAATACCTTGCAATCGGAAAAACAACAGCATATACTATTTAGGTTATTGCGGTACTTCCATTTCAGATACACCTGCCGCCGGCAGGAAGGAGAGACAGACTATGCAGAACAACAAGCTACGCAACGTCGCCATTATCGCGCACGTCGACCACGGCAAGACCACGCTTGTCGACGAGATGCTCAAGCAGGGCGGCGTCTACCGTGAAAATCAGGAGGTCGTGGATCGCGTGATGGACTCCAACGACCTTGAGCGTGAGCGCGGCATTACCATCCTTGCGAAGAACACCGCCATCCACTATGGCGATACCAAGATCAACATCGTCGACACGCCGGGCCACGCCGACTTCGGCGGCGAGGTGGAGCGTATCCTCAAGATGGTCAACGGCGTCATCCTGCTCGTGGACGCCGCCGAGGGTCCCATGCCGCAGACGCGCTTCGTGCTTTCCCGTGCGTTGGAGCTGGGCCACCGCGTGATCGTGGTCGTCAACAAGATCGACCGCCCCGACCAGCGCATCCACGAGGTCGTGGACGAGGTGCTCGAGCTGCTGCTCGACCTTGACGCCACGCCCGAGCAGCTCGACAGCCCCATGCTCTTCTGCTCCGGTCGAAACGGTACGGCGAGCTATTCGCCCGATGAGCCCGGCACCGATCTCAAGCCGCTCTTCGATACCATCCTCAACTACATTCCCGCGCCCGAGGCCGACGTCGACCAGCCCTTCCAGATGCTCGTCTCCGCTATCGACTACAACGAGTTCGTCGGCCGCATGGCCATCGGACGCATCGAGCGCGGCGCGCTCAAGCAGAATCAGGAGATCATGGTCTGCAACTACCACAATCCCGACGCCGCGCCGAAGAAGGCGAAGGCCGTCTCCCTCTATGAGTTCGATGGTCTGGGCAAGAAGCCCGTTACCGAGTCCACCGCGGGCAACATCATCTGCCTGTCCGGCATCGGCGACATCACCATCGGCGACACCATCTGCGCGCCCGAGTGCGTGGAGGCGCTGCCCTTTGTGAAGATTTCCGCGCCGACGATGG
>ERZ827043.3696-NODE-3696-length-10710-cov-3.599155_pt1 | contig 10710 bp, 10 predicted proteins | sample MGYA00519923_ERZ827043 | MGnify/ENA primary metagenome ERZ827043 (study PRJEB31778, sample SAMEA3449251) | human gut metagenome | biome: human gut; feature: human-associated habitat; material: faeces | place: United Kingdom | collected 2010/2012 ...
AGGAGCAGTGCCGAAAGAATCAGCACTGCTCCCAGAATCACAATCACAACACCTGCTTTTTTAGGCATTCTTTCTCTTCTTCAACAACACGATCCCGCCGAGAATCACAAGGATCGCGCCTGCAGCGCCCAGCGCGAACACCGGCCAGTTGAGCTGTCCGGTCTGAATCAGCCGCGCGGTATTGGTGATCGTCACCACATCGCCGGTTGCGGAATAAACCGGTGTGTACCCTGCGGGCACGCTGCTCTCCATCACATGCCAGTTTCCGCCCGCCGGGAGCTTCTTCCAACTGTAGCTCCAGCCGTTGGATGCGTCCAAGCGCACGGTCTCGATCGCCTTATCCCCGCTGTAAAGCGTCGCCAACGCATACTTCGGGCGCTTGTACCCCGCGTCATTGCTCCACTTTTTATTCACGGTGATGTCCGCGTCGTAGTCCGGATAAACGTGATGATTGCGCGTGTTGGTGATGATGGTCACGTTGCCGTCTGTGCTGTAACTGACCGTGTAATCATAGGGCACCTCAGCCTCTTCGATCTTCCAGGTGTGGTTTTCGATGTTCAGGTCGTCGATTCCGCCGTCGCGCAGCTTGCTGAAGGTCTCGGTCCAGCCGTTGTCCTTCGTCAGCTCCTTGGTGCAGACCACCTTCCCATCGCAGATCAGGTTGGCCTTGACCACATCGTTTTTGTGATCGTTGCCGCTGCCGTCGCTCCACACCTTGCGCACGATCATCAGATCGTCGCTGAAGGCGTTGACCGTGAACACCCAGTCCACCTCGCCGATGCGGTTGGCGTATTGATTATCCAGTTCGATCGGCACCTTGAGCTTGACGGTGAGCATCGCGGTTTCTCCCTTGAAGAAGCTCCCCAGCAGCACGTCGCTTGCGAGCTGCGCGGGCTGATCGGGCGAGGCGTGATAAATCTCCGTTTCGCCGTTGTAGACCCACATTTCGAGCTTGCTCAGGAATTCGTTGCTCTGCGCGGCGGAAACCTGCGCCTGCGGGGCGTTTTCCTCGCCGTGCGGCATCGCGCGCATGTAGAGATTGACGTAATCGTGCTGCGTGTCGTTGTTAGTGAACACTACCTTCTGCTCCAGCTCATCGCCGGGCATCACGTTTTTGAAGTTGTCGAAAAGGTCGGTGGAAGTGTAGCCGCTGCCGGGCTTGCACTCGAAGCCGCCGCCCGCTTCGCCCTTGTAGGTCAGGTTGATGGCCGCATCTCCTGCGACGGACGAGATGCACATCCCGGCCGCCAGCACGAGCGTCATCAGGAGGGAAAACGCGATTTTCAGCATCTTTTTCATGTTTTCGTCCTCCTTAGTTTCCCGACACAGCGGTCGGATTATAGCCCCAGGCTTCCTTTACCGCGTTTGCGGGTTCGCTCTGAATTGCGTCGGCCAGAATTTCGACGGAAAGGTCATAGTCCTTAGGGGCATTCCCTTTCTTTTCGCATTTTGTGATCAGGACAGGAGTTTTCTCTCCTGCATCCACTGCGGTCTTGCAGTACCAATAATCGCCTTGCTGCGTCCAATCCTTCTCATTCTCATTGAAAGCAATGGTGTAGTCCGTGTTTTTCACCGGAACAGCGGACACATTGCCGCTTGCATCCTTCCACGTCACGACGATACGTGCGCGGATGTAAGCGGAGATATCGCCGGTGTTCTGGATTTTCACATCGGATTTGGTCGTTCCGTCAAATTTCTCATCGATCGTGCAGCTCACATGAGCGTAGGTGAAGTTGTTCTGCACTGGTTCGCTCTGCGCCACGAGGAAGGCCCATGTGCCGCCGACCGCGCCGGCCAACAGCACGATGACCGCAGCCAGCAGAATCCCGGAGCGCTTCCAGCGGAACCCGCTCTTGTTGGTGTTACGCATTTTCATGGCCTCCCTTCTCAGTTACTCTTGATGGGTGTGGATGTTCCCCACAGGTTTTTACACCACGCGCCGCCGTTGAGCCACTTGTCGTTCTCACGGTCATTATCGAAAGTTACAAGCACTGCACCGTTTGTATCCTTCTGCACATTTTCGGCAGCCGGATTGACCGTCTGGCTCTGGCCTCCCTTGGGCGTATACCGCCACGACCAGCCAGTTTCCTCGGTGACGGTGTAGGTGCCGGGCTTGAGGCCCTTGATGGTCACGCTACTATTACCTTGAATCACCACGTCCATGGAGAAGGTGGAACCGCCGTCCTTCGTCACTTTGAACACGAAGCTCTGGTTCTCGTCGATGGGCTGTGTGCCGGTTTTCTTGATGGTCAGGTCGAAGGACTTGACGTGGACGATGAAGTGGCAATCCTTAAATTCATCCTGTCCCCATTTGCAGCCTTCAAAGGTACAGCCCTCATGCTTGAACTTCGTCTTCTCGGTTACATCGGTATCATCGATTTTCACCGTAACCTTGACCGGGGTGTCCTGCGTGATCGTAGCCGGATTCTTGTCGTACGAGTAAACCAGCGTTGGCTTCGTTCCGATCATGGTCGCAGAATCGGCAACAGTCTTGCCATGCTTCCACACCTCGAAGTTGGTTCCGTGGTTCTGGTTTTCGTAATTCGCCGTGTCGCCCAGGTCGATCTGGCTGTCCTTGAAGGTCAGCTCCGGCTTGAAGACGTTGATGTTGGCGGCAGGGGTGTTTTGACCGGTTTTTTTCGTTGCCGGTGTGCCCGCGCTGTCCGTTGAACTGGTAGTTTTGGGTGTTACGGTAGCTTCAACGGTATAGGTTCTGTCTTCGGTCAGATTATCAAGCTTGTCAGAAATGACGTTGCCATTTGCATCCTTTATCTTGACCTCAATATTCACATATTCGGTCTGCCAAGGCTCAAGACCGTAATTCTGTTCTGCCTTGCTCAGATCAAGTGTGACATTGCCGACCTTGACAGTCGCGCCATCCTTGAGCTGATCGGCGGTCACATCGCCCAGCAGATACACGTTCTTGTCCGTGGCCGTAACGGTCACATCCTTTATGGAGACGTTGACTGTGGGCTGCTCGAAGGTCATAACAGGGGTCTGCACGGAGCTGTTCTCGTATACGCCCGCGCTTGCATTGGTGATAACATTGTTGCCGCCCAGGAAACCAGCCTTCGGCTGAACCTTAAAGCTGATAACCAGCTTCTTGCCGCGGACGGTGGTAGCTCCCTGCGTATCCGTTTCGGTGCCGCACCAGTTTTCGGAGAAGTCAAAGCCAGTTACGCTGACCTGGTCGCCGTTGACCGTGGCAGACGCACCGCCGTTGCCGCCGCTGGTGCTGCTCCATGTATAGGTATCCCCGGTCTTTCCGGTGCAGTCATAAGTATTAATCTGAATATTGCTTGCCGTCGTCCCGGCAGGCAGCGTGAAGTACGGGGAGATAATGTCTTTCACAACCGTCTCGCTGCCAAGCGTCGTTGCCGAACCGCCTTCTGTGATGTTGTTGGAAATCTGCTGGAAGATGCTGTTCAGAGAATCCGCATCACCGGCAGAGAGGTAGTAGCTGGGATATCTGGGGGTTCCGTTGTTGGAGGAAACCTGCTGCATGAACCAGTTGGCCTTCTCCGTTTCGTTTCCGTTCTGATTGCCTGCGCTGGTCGCATCCGCGCCGGAAAAAATACCGATGGTGTAGACTGTTGCTCCATAGGTGTTTTTTGCAGTCCCAGCCTGAGTAATCGCACTATTCGCCGTATCGGAATCATATCCGCTCCAACCAGGAACACCATCCGAAAATACGATTACGACACGATTCCGCTTTTCTCCCTCCGCTATGGGGTTTGCACCGAAAATCCCGTTGCCCATCTCAAGGCCAAGATTTGTAAGCGTGCCACCATCAGCAGAAAGAACTCCGATGGAAGCGCTGACATTACTAACCCCCGTGGAGGTGTTCATATCTTGAAAGGCGTTCCCATATTGTCCTTGTGCAGCAGTTCCGTATCTATATTGATTGCTACCTATAAAAACTTCTGTGTTGTTGTAATTATAATTATAATTGTTGCCGTTATAGCGTTGTCCACTCGCAAAGCCTACCACCGCAATGCGGTGATTGATATTATCGGCGATGGTATTGATATCACCGTCCGCACCTGCCGCCTTTGCCGCGACGGCATTGGCAAACGCATTTGCCGCGCTTTTCAGAGCGTTAAGACGTGAGCCGCCGCCGGAGTTGCTTGTGGTGCGCTGATAAAAAGCGGGCGTAAATCTCGTGTTTGCGCCGGTGGATGTGCCAATGGTTTGGGTTGTACCATTGGTGTCTGTGTAGGTGTATGTGTACACGTTCTGACTTTCATCCACCACAGCCAGATACAGATACCCATCATCCGTGTTTTTGAAAGTAGGCGAATGCTCGCTGCCTTCAGCGTTCTGATTTAAGATGGTACCGTCCTCAAGCACGTATTTGCATTTCCAGTTTTCCCAGAACCAATCGCGTTCGCGGGTATAGACCACCTTTTTGATTTCACCGTTGACATAGGTATACAAATTATTCCGATTATTCCAATAGTTCGTATATCCGCCGGAACCATTGTCATTTCGGCCCTTCGTTATTTTGTTATAGGTAATCTTCTGCTGAAGCGTCACGGAAACGGATACAAAGGAACCATCTTTCAGCTTATGCCAAAGGTTGGCGCTGCCGCCGTTATGCCGTTTTTCATAGTTGCTTTTGTTTTGCGTGTCATTTCCCGTATACGCTGTATACTGCACCTGCCCGATATCATCTGCCATGGAGCCGGACTGATCCAGCACCAGAATGATATCCGTGGGGATGTCCTTGGTTACCGTGGACGTAGTCTGCGCGCCGGTGGCAAAGGCTTCCAGCGTGATGGTGTAGGTTCCGTCAGCATTGGCCGTCGCCGTCTTGCTGATCTTCATGCCGCTGTCAACGGTGGGATCATCCGCATAGACCGTTGCAGGCACAATCAGCGTGCAGAGAAGGGACAGACCCAAAAGCAGCGATAGAATCCTCGTCTTTTTCATAGTCTGCCTCCTCAATTCTCCCCGCCGGTAACGGGTTCGCCAAAGGGCGCGACATCGGTGTAGTTTACGGTAGCGCGGCAAATCTCGCTCTCCACGGGAGGTTCGGATTCCTCAATCACGATGGCGGGCAGCGGGGCGGGCATCAGCGCTTCCATATGCGCCTCCACCTGCGCGATCTGCTCCTCCGACAAAGACCTCAGCACATCCTCCGGGGTTGCCTCGATCATCGCCTCGATCTCCTCCAGCGAGGTGCAGGCCATGATCTTGTTGAACAGGTGGCAGGGGCATTTGCACTCTGCATCGGTGCAGTCCTTTGTGCAAGTACCCATGTGCTTGAAATCATCGGGCGCAGGCTTCGCATACAGCGGGCAGCCCTCCTTGTGGGCTTCGCCTTCGGTGGCGCCGCAGGTGCACTGCGCGGGGGTGGTGCTGGGCGCGGGCGATTCACTCGTCTCGGGGGAAGCGCTCGGCGCGGCGGTTTCCGTGGGCTGCGCGGTGGGCGCGGCGGTTTCGCCGGGGGCGGCCGTCACCGTTGTGGTGGGCGCGGCAGTTTCACCGGGGGCGGCCGTCACCGTCGCGGTGGGTGCAGGCGTGGTCGTCAGCACGGGCGTGATCGCGTTATCCGCTTCTGCGCGCGCAGGGATCACGCTCGGCACAAACAGAGCGGCAAGCATCGCAAAGCTCAGCAGCGCTGCTCCTATTCTCTTCTTCATGCTCTATCGCTCCTTTCAGGTCAGGGATTTTCGGGCGGATTCGGCACCGGAGTGGGTTCCGCCGGCGTGTCAGAAGGCCAGCCCTTTGCCGCCTGCGGGCTGTCCCCGTTGTTGGCGGACTGGACAGCGTAGGCGATCACCTTCACATGGGCGGTGGCGTTCTGATATTCGTTGCCCATCAGCGGGTCAAAGGTGACGGCGGTGAACAGCGGCTCGGTGGTCTTGCCGGGTTCCAGAGGGCGGTTGTAGTAATAATAGCCTTCCGATTCCGAATAGGTCCAATCGGTATCATTGAAGTTCAGGCTGACGGGATCGGATTTCATCGGCTTCTGATCCGCGCCGTAGACGTTCTTCTCCACGTACAGGCGGAGGAACGCCGCGCCCGTACCGGTGTTTTTGACCTCGACGATCTTGGTGACCTGCGTGCCGGGCATCACGCCGGTTTTGTCCTGGAAGGGCTGCTTGCGGGCTTCGTCCGCCCACTCGTTGAGCTCGATTTCGACATTGCCGGTGGTGATGACATTGTGCGCGCTGCCGGTATCGGTGAAATACGCCAGGGTTCCGGCGGCCGTGACGGCAACAAGGATCGCCAGCACCGACACGATCAAGAGTTTTCGCTTCATTCTCTTCGCTCCTCTCAAGCCTGTATTATTGAGCAAAACGGCAATCCTGACCTGTTTTTGCAAGCCATGCGAGAGCATCCGGCCGATGCGCCGGGTGCTCTCGCATGGCCTGCACCCCGGGAGAGCGGGGCACAGGACCATGATCGTATAGGGGAAAATTACTTATTACTTAGCATCAAACGCGGCAAAAGCGTCTTCCCAAGTATCGAAGCCGTCAGCCTGGATCGCCTGAGCTACGACCTTAACCTCATCAAAAGAATCTGCGTTAGCATTGTCGATGCCAGCGGGAATGGTAACGGTCTGGAACATAGCGGTGGTATCAGTACCAGAGGCCAGAACGCCATCATACTTCAGGATGAACTTCGCATCAAACTGACCGATGGTGAATACGTCGCCAGCCTCAACACCAACAACGCTCCAGCCCTCGCCCAGTTCACCAACCAGCAGATTTAGCGCAGCCTTGTAGCCATCATTGGGGAAAGTTTCCTTAAAATCAGGATAATAAGCGCCAACCAGGTTCATCCAGTTGCTGACATTGACGGTAGCACGGATGTAAGCGCCGTTTTTGCCGATGTTATGGACAATCGGGTCTTTGGTCACAACAGCACCGGGATAAACGTTATATACGTTGCTGGTAACACGGTCGCCCTCAGGATCATTGACGTTGGTTTCATCAAGTTTAATCTGGACATCGCCCATCGTGAATGTATTCGTGGCGGTCTTGGTATCGGTGAAATACGCAAGAGAGGCGCCGACGATGGCGATGGCGGCAAGTGCGATGCACATGCTGAGGGCAAGAATCTTCTTTTTCATTGGTCACAGGTCCTTTCGTTTTTTTATTTGAGAAAATTGGTTTACGGATTGGTGGTGGGATTTGCAATCGCCCACGCTCCAGCTGCGGTTTGTGCTGCGTCCAGCTGAACCGCATACGCTTTGAACGTAAGGGTCGGATTTTTCTGACCTTCTTCGATCGAGTTGATCTCACCCTTTGTTAGCTCTTGGCTAACCGTAACTTTTTTATCCTGCAGGATGTTGTAATTTGTATCACTCGCTGTCAGGGTATCTATTTTTTTGTAATAGACACCAGCAACATTGTCGAGCTGCGTCCAAACCGTATTATCGATCGCGTAAGTGACTTTATCCGTCACAAACGTGCCGCTCTTCTCCACCTTGACGAACAGCCAGCAGGCTTCGGAACCTGCCTTGACGGTCACAGTCGGATCTTTGGGAAGATCAACACCGGGGATGATCTTGAGATCACTACGAGCATTGACAACATAACCATTCTCGTTCAACCTACTCTCGGTGTGCATACCGTCCTTGGTTTCCCACAGGTCGATGTTGATATCCCCATAGGTAAAGGTGTTGACCACAGGATCGGTCTTGGCGGTCAGCCAGGCGACCGTGCCGCCGATGGCGCATCCGATCAGCAGCGTCACCGCCAGCATCGCGACAACGAGCTTGCTGCTGAGTTCGCGGAATTTCTTCATGCTTTTTTTCTCCTTTCCCAATCGTTTGATCTAACCGTCGAATGGATTATTTAATTAAATGCCGCCCACGCAGCGTTCGCGTCGGTAAAGCCGTCCGCCTGAATAGCGTAAGCGTTGACCGTGATGGTCATGCCCTCGATGGTGGCAAGCTGTTCAGCAGTGATCTCACCGGGAACCGTGATGGAATCAAACAGAGCATCCAGCGCAACATCAGCAGTGGGAGCGCCGACCGCTTCCTTGTACCAGAACTCATAGGTACGGGTGTCTGCGGTCGCATCCTTGGTGTTGCCCTTGTAAATCCAGTTGGCCGCATCATAGCCGTTGAAGATGCTGGTCAGTTCTGCGCCGGTGGGAGCAAAGATAGCATCCAGAGCACTGGCCTTGGAGAAGGTGACCGTCATCTTGACATAGCTGGATTCACTGCCGCTGAGCACAGTGACCATGGGGTCTTTGTTGTAGGTGTGGCCGGGCAGCAGTTTGTAGCTGTTGGCTTTCACGCGGTCAGCGCCCTCAACCAGAGAGCCGTCAGTATTCGCCTTCGCTTCGTCCAGGTTGATGTTCACCTTACCAACGGTGAAGGTGTTGGTTACCGTATCCGTCGAGGTCAGGTACGCCATGGTGCCGAACACCGACGCCGCGACGAGCAGTAGGGCGCAGGCAACCACCAGCAGAGCTTTGAACTTCTTCATGTTGGAAACCTCCTTCTCATTTATGGGCAGCCTCGTCGGGCGCGTCCGGCGCGGAGCCGTCCGCCTGCGGGGCAGAACCATCGCTGTCTTTTCCGGCCTTACCGGACTTCTTTTTGCCTTCGCCGTCCTTGGCGAACACATCGGGCAGGAACACGAGGATCAGCAGCACCGCCGCGCCCGCGATCGCGACATACATTCCCGGCGGGTGCTGGATGTAATTGGCGACGTAGCCGAGATAGGGAATGGTAAAGACCGGCGTGCCGAGCAGATTGTTGCTGTGCACCAGGCCGCCGTCCTCGCTGTCGTTCGCATCGCCCTTGGTGCGGAAGCGGACGACCGACGCATCCTCCTCGTCCGGGACGACCTCCACCACGCGGTGGGTGGCGACGGTGTCCTCGTCGAGCATAAAGGTGATGACCTCGCCCGACCGCACGCTGAGCGGATCGACTTTTTTCACATAGATCAAAGAGCCTGTGTGATAGGTCGGCTCCATGGAGCCGGAGAGCACGGTGAACACCTGCAAACCCACCAGCCGCGCGCCGACCAGCAGCAGCGCCAGGATCACCACCAACACAACCAACGCGGTGCTGACCGCGTTCCAGATTTTCCTGAGCAGCATAAAACCCCGGATTCCTCCTTGCGCCGAAAGCGCACATCATTACTTCGTTTCGTATTTGCAGTTTTAGCAATTTTTACTTCTTTATTTCGTCTCATTCCGCAAATATCGTACTGCGCTTATCTGTCTTTTTATTGGCGTTGCGTTTTCTAAATAATACCATGCACGCTATAAAATTGCGATAGCTTATCATAAAAAAATCGAAATTATACTTTTTGTATAAAACTTTCTGATAAATTGCGTATAAAACCTTTTATTTATTGGTTTTATCAAAAATCATTATTTTGTTTTTATTCAATATAATTCTAAAATCTTGGTCATTCAGCGGCTCTATTTTTCATTCAAACAAATTTGCCGTCATCCTGAAAGAGGCTGCAAGCGCGGGGCTTTTCCCGTGAAATCACTATCATCGACGACGGAATCACGCAGGCCGCCGATCAATTTGTCACCGAGATCACGATCCCGCCGGTCATGCCGAGGCGGATTCTCCCAATCCCTGAGCAGCAAAATCCCGACTGCACCTTTCCTGCCGTCAGGATTTTATGTTTGACTTTTGAGCATCCGCGGTTTATAATCGGTATATACCGAAAACAAAGGAGGCGTTTTCGATGCCGCGACCGCAGCGAAGCCGGAGAATCTGCGATTTGCCGAGGGTGAACAGCTTCTGCCCCAGGGGCAGCCGGGATGGCGAACCCATTTTGCTGACGCTGGACGAATTTGAAGTCATCCGGCTGGTGGATCTGGAAGAAAAGACCCACGAGCAGTGCGCACAGCAGATGGACATCTCTCGCTCCACCGTGCAGGAGATCTACGAGAGCGCACGCAAAAAGATTGCGGCGTGTCTGGTTCACGGACGAGAACTGCGCATTGCGGGCGGCAATTACCGCCTTTGCGGCGGGCAGGAATCGACCCGCTGCGGGCAGTGCTGCCGACATTCGGAGACGCTTCCCACCCCTAAGAACGCATCTAAAGGAGAAAGAATCATGAAACTTGCAGTCACTTATGAAAACGGGCAGATTTTCCAGCACTTCGGGCGCACGGCGCAGTTCAAGCTCTACGATATAGAGGACGGGAAGATCGTCCGTTCCGAAGTCGTAGATACCAACGGCAGCGGGCACGGCGCGCTGGCGGGCTTCCTGATGCAGCGCGGCGTGGACACGCTGATCTGCGGCGGCATCGGCGGCGGCGCACAGGCCGCGCTGGCCAATGCGGGCATCCGCCTGTTCGGCGGCGTCAGTGGCGATGCGGATGCTGCGGCGGAAGCGCTGGTAAACGGCACGCTGAATTTCAACCCCGCCGTGCATTGCGACCATCATGAGCACGCGCACGGCGAGGGCCATACTTGCGGCGAACACGGCTGCGGCGAACACGGCTGCGGCCAGCATTCCTGCCACTGAGCCACGCGATTCCATTGCAACCTTTGGGTTCTGACAACCTGCTCCGGCGGGGATCCAAACGCGGTTCCCGCGGCGTTCAAGGATGTGACCACCGACGAGATCGCGGACGCCTTTAAGGCGACGGCGAAGAAGGTGTTCGCCGGCGCGGACAACAAAAAGATTCTGTAAAAAGGCGGAAAGCCGGAGGACGAACCGTGAACCGCACCCCATTTGTTAGACAGTATGGTATACTACTAACGAATGGGGTGTT
>ERZ827043.3697-NODE-3697-length-10709-cov-3.271635_pt1 | contig 10709 bp, 9 predicted proteins | sample MGYA00519923_ERZ827043 | MGnify/ENA primary metagenome ERZ827043 (study PRJEB31778, sample SAMEA3449251) | human gut metagenome | biome: human gut; feature: human-associated habitat; material: faeces | place: United Kingdom | collected 2010/2012 ...
TCATAAGGAACCGGGGCCGCAACCGATTCCTTGTACATGATTCCTCCTCACCAAGGCAATATCCAAAAACAGAACGCCTTTTCCAGTGTACCGCAAGCGCTGGAAAGGGCGTTTTGTTTTTTGGTACAGGATTTCCGTTTTATAATTCGGCGCTTTTAGGGTTGACCCTGCTTTTTTACGGCGCTATAATAAATCTGTAAGTTAAGTTTTTTAGCAGCCCCAGGAGGTGAACGCAGAACAATGGACCCGGATCATAGTCGAAGACGATGGAACGATGCGGCAGATCGGATAACAAAAACAGCTGCGTTCGCCTTTTTGGGCCGGAACCCCGTGTAAGCGGAAGCTTCCGGAGCAAAAGGGCGCGGCTTTTACGTCGTTTGACCTTCTCGAACGCATTGTCACGCACTGCGCCTACTCGCCGGGCGAATACGCTGTCATGCGCAAAAACTTCAAGCGCGGCATCTATCCGCCGGTTTCCGGTAAATTCTGCAACGATTATTACCGAAACGGTATGGGCTGTCCCATCCGTTCGGAAATCTGGGCCTGCCTCTTCCCCGGCCATCCGGAAAAGGCCGCGCAGTATGCCTTCCAGGACGCGGTGGTGGATCACGGCAACGGCGAGGGCGTTTACGCCGAAGTGTTTGTCGCGGCGATGGAAGCAGCCTGCTTCTTCGAAACCAATATCCGCAAGCTGATCGAGATCGGCCTTTCCTACATTCCGGAGGATTGCGCGGTTGCACGCGCGGTGCGCCACGGCGCGGCCTGCGCAGACGCGGGACTAAACCGCAGGGAAGCCCGCAAGGTGATGCTGGACAACTGGATCGGCCACATCGAATGGCACTACATCTCCCCCGAGGATGAGGCCGCGGGCTACAAGGAGGGCAAGATGGGCTGGGACGTGCCCTCCAACCTGTTCATCGTGGCCTATTCGCTGGTCAAGTGCGCAGGCAGCTTTGACGACTCGATTCTCACAGCGGTGAGCTTCGGTGAGGACACCGACTGCACCGCGGGCACCATTGCCGCGATGTATGGCCTGATGTACGGCGTGGACTGCATTGACGAAAAGTGGATCACCCCCATCGGGCGCGGTATTAAGACTGTGTCGCTCGATCCTTTCCGCCTCGGCAATCGCATTCCAACCACCATCGACGAGATGAGCGAGCGCGTGGAAAAACTCTTTGTCCAGGCTGTAGCGAAGTTCCGTCTGGACATCCAGTTCACGCCCGAAAACGCCGGCCCGGTTCCGGATTTCCATGCAAAGGACTATTTCCTCAACCTCTATGCCGAGATGAACACGGTCAAGTACGAATTCCCCTACATGAGCGTGCGGCTGGATTACTGCGGCAAGCCGGTGCTCCAAGTCGGCGTGCCCAAGAAGATCCGCCTGATCGTCAGCAACAACTCCGCCTCCATCTCCGGCGACCGTGTGCAGATTCATCTCTACACGCAGGACGAGGTGCAGGTGCTCTCCGGCAAGGATGCGGTGGTGTTCGTCTCGATGGCGCATCTGGGCAGCGGCACCAAGGCGGCGGAATTCACCGTGCAGGTGGAGGAGCTGACCCGTCCGGTCTACCGCTTTGTGGCGGAATTCACCTTTGAGGAAAACAAAAAGGGCATGACCCATTGCGTGCCGTTTGTGCTGCTCAACGAGGGCGGCGAAGCGATGCCCACCGTCTGGGAGAAGAGCGGCCCCTATCCCATCCCGAATCAGCCGCGCGTTTAAGCGGTAAAACTTTGTTTTTGAGCAGCCCTGCGGCGGATTTCGGCCCTTTTGCAGGACTGCTTTCCGTTTTTTCTGCTATACTTCAAAATGAAAAAACACTTTTTTTGAGGAGGAAAGACGATGAGATACAAAATCGAGGGCGGCTCTCTGCCCGTCGTGACCATCGAGCTCAATCGCGGTGAGAGTATTTTCACGCAGTCCGGCGGAATGTCCTGGATGAGCGGCGGCATTGACATGGACACCAACATGAAGGGCGGTTTTCTTGGCGGTCTGGGGCGCATGTTCACGGGGGAATCGCTGTTTCTGGCGACCTACACCTCCCGCGGCGAGGGACAGCAGATCGCGCTGGCTTCCTCCTTCCCCGGCTCCATCATCGCGCTGGAGATCGGCCCCGGCCGCGAATTCATCTGCCAGAAAAGCTCGTTTCTCTGCGCAACGCCCGGCGTCAACCTCTCGGTGGAATGGATGCGCCGCGTCGGGGCAGGGCTTTTCGGCGGCGAAGGCTTCCTTTTGCAGCGCCTGAGCGGCCAGGGGTTGGCGTTTCTCGAAATCGACGGCCATGTAGTGGAAAAGACGCTTGCGCCCGGCGAACAGCTAAAGGTCAACACCGGCAACGTGGCGGCGTTTGAATCGAGCGTTCGATACAACATTGAAACCGTGAAGGGCTTCAAAAACGTGCTCTTCGGCGGCGAGGGCTTATTCCTGACCGTGCTCACCGGTCCCGGAAGGGTTTGGCTGCAAACCATCTCCATGCCCGAGTTTGCGCAGAAGATCATCCCCTTCCTGCCCACGCCTTCTTCCGGCAACTGAGCTGCATAAATACTCATTTTTCTTGGCGCGTCCTTTGATCTCCAAGGGCGCGTTTTGTTACGTTTTTGCGATATCTCTTTGCTTTTATGCAGTGCTGTGCTATACTCTGCTTATTCATTCGGAAAAAGTTCCGGCAGGGAGGCGTCAAAGATGACGGATTTGGAGCAGGCAAGGCTGACCATCAACGAAGTGGATCAAAAGATGGCCGAGCTTTTCTGCAAGCGCATGGAAGCGGTCGAGCTGGTCGCGCGCTATAAATCCGCCCACCAGATGCCCATCTTCGACGCGGCGCGCGAAGAAGCTGTCGTCAAAAAGAACTGCGCCTACATCGAGCAGATGCGCTACCTGCCCTATTACGAAAAGTTCATCCGCTACGAAATGGGGCTTTCCAAGGACTACCAGTCCACACTGATCCATTCGACGGTGGTGGGCTATTTCGGCGCGGAAGGATCGCACACGCACGCGGCGGAGCAGATGCTCTTCCCCTGCGAAAAGTCGATCTCCTTTTCCACCTTTGAAGAGATTTTCGACGCGGTGGAATCCGGCCGCATCGCTTACGGCGTGATTCCCTTTGAAAATTCCAATACGGGTGATGTGGGCAACATCCTCGATCTGCTCAAGACCCACAACGTCTATATCCGCAAAATGTACGATTTGAAGATCCGGCAGTGCCTGCTGGGTCTTGAAGGCGCGCCCGTTTCCGGAGTCAAGACGGTGTTTTCTCACCCGCAGGCGCTGTCGCAGTGCCGCGATTTTCTGACCCAGCTGAGCGCGGAACAGGTGAGCTCTGCCTCCACCTCCGAAGCCGCCAAGCGTGTGGCCGAGCTTCGGGACCCCTCGTGCGCGGCGATCGGTTCTGCCGTCGCTGCGGAGCTTTACGGTCTTTCTGTGCTCGCACGCGACATCAATACCTCCTCGGACAATACGACCCGATTTATTATCATCGCTAAATCGATGGCTGAAAACGGCAATCGATTTAGCCTTTTGTTTACTGTGCATCACGAGGTGGGTCAGCTCGCCGGCGTGATGCGCATTGTCAGCGACCTGGGCTTCAATCTGGAATGCATCAAGTCCCGCCCGCTCAAAAATGCACCTTGGCAATATTATTTCTATATCGAAGTGGTCGGCGATCTATCCGGCGCAGCCGCTTCCTCCCTGCTGGAGCAGCTCGGAAAGGTCTGTACGCAGATTAAGGTGCTGGGCACCTATACCATCGAAAAAAGTGAAGAATGAACACAAAAAATGGGTATCGGCGGGGAGCGGTGACAGAACATCGTTCCCCTTTTTCTATCAAACGGACGAAATACGGAAGGATGGCAGTATGGAACAAATGGAATTGAACGTAAACCTGGGCTCTCGTGCTTACCCGATTCATTTCGGGCGCGGGCTGCTTGAGCATCTTGCGGATTATGTAAATCTCGACCGCAAGGTGCTGGTGCTGACGGACGACGGCGTGCCGAAAGAGTATCTGGATACAGTGCTTGCCCAGTGCCCCAACGGCAGTGCGGAAGTCGTGCCGATGGGCGAAGGCGCTAAATCTTTCCCTGTGTTTGAACGCGTTTGCGCGCGGATGCTGGAACTGAACTTCGGACGCAAGGATCTGCTCATCGCGCTGGGCGGCGGTGTTGTGGGCGACCTGGGCGGTTTTGCCGCAGCCGGCTATATGCGCGGCATAGACTTTATTCAGATTCCCACCACAACGCTTTCCCAGATCGATTCGTCGGTCGGCGGCAAGACCGCCATCAACTTAAATGGCGTCAAAAACATCATCGGCGCGTTCCACCAGCCGCGCGCGGTGCTGATCGACTTCGACACGCTCAAAACCCTGCCGCCGCGGCATTGGGCCAATGGTCTTGCCGAAGCGGTCAAAATGGGGCTGATTCTCGACGCAGATCTGTTTGCGTTGTTTGAAGCGGGCGATGTGCAGGCGCATCTGGAGGAAATCATCTATCGCTCCATTGCCGCCAAAGCGCGCGTGGTGGAGCAGGACGAAACCGAGCAGGGGCTGCGCAAGGCGCTGAACTTCGGCCACACCATCGGCCACGGCATTGAGAGCGCGGCGCACCTGCACGGGCTGTATCACGGCGAGTGCGTGGGACTGGGAATGCTCTATTTTATCATCGATCCGGCGCTCAAGGCCCGCACGGTCAAGGTGCTCACCTCCCTGAATCTGCCCACGGAAGTATCGCTTGACCCCGACGCAGTCTTTGCCGCGATGTCCCACGACAAAAAGAGCGGCGCGGGCGGCATCACCGTGGTTAAGGTGGACAGGCCCGGCCACTGCTATTTTGAGAATATGACGCTGGACGCGCTCCGCGCTCTGCTGTAAAAAAGGAGGTCGCCATGAAAAGCAGCTTCGGCACCAATTTCACGCTGACGATTTTCGGCGAATCACACGGCCCGGCCGTAGGCTTCGTGCTGGACGGCCTGCCCGCAGGCATCCGGCTCGACCTGGACCGCATCCGGGCGGAGCTGACCAAGCGCCGCCCGGCGGGACGCATCTCCACCCAGCGGCAGGAAGCGGACGAATTCCGTTTCCTCAGCGGCTATTACGACGGCCACACCACCGGCACGCCGCTGACGCTGATGATCGAAAATAAAAGCCAGCATTCCAAGGACTATGAGAAGATGAAGTATCTCCCCCGTCCCTCGCACGCGGACTTTACCGCCTTTGCCAAATACGGCGGCTTTCAGGACGCGCGCGGCGGCGGGCATTTCTCCGGCCGGGTCACGACGGGGCTGGTGGCGGCGGGTGCGATTTTTGAGCAGATTCTTTCCGACCACGGCATCCGCATCGGTACGCACATCAAGTCCTGCCAAAGCATCTGCGACCGGGATTTCAACTGGGATGCGCTGGAGGACGACCTCGCCGCGCTGGACTCCCCCGCCTTCCCCGTGCTGGACGCGGAATCCGGCGCGCGCATGACCAAGCTGATCGAAGATGCCGCCTCCCGCGGGGATTCCGTGGGCGCGGTGCTCGAAACCGCAATCTCCGGCCTGCCCGCAGGCATCGGCGAACCCTTCTTCCACTCGGTGGAAAGCGAACTTTCTGCGCTGCTTTACAGCGTGCCCGCCGTCAAGGGCGTGCAGTTCGGGCTGGGCTTCGGCTTTGCGGGACTTTTCGGCAGCCGTGCCAACGATGCGATCGAGGGCGTTGAAAACGGGCGGCTGGTCACGCGCACCAACCACAACGGCGGCGTCAACGGCGGCATCACCAACGGCATGCCCGTGGTGTTCTCCACCGCCGTCAAGCCCACGCCTTCCATCTATCAGGAGCAGGACACAATAAACCTGCGCACCAACCAGCCGGAAAAGCTGGTCATTGAGGGCCGGCATGATCCGGCAATTTTCCATCGCGCCCGATGCGTGATCGACGCAGCAGCGGCCATCGGTCTGTGCGACCTGATGATGGGGCGCTACGGATACCTGTGGGCGCGGAAGGAGGAACCATGCGTTACGGATTGATCGGAGAAAAGCTGGGGCACAGCTTTTCCAAAGTGATCCATGAAGAGCTTTGCTCCTATACCTATGATCTGATCCCGATGCCGAAGGAAGCGGTCGGGCCGTTTCTCGAGTCAAAGGAATTTGCCGCCATCAACGTCACCATTCCCTACAAGGAAACCGTGATTCCCTATCTGGCGCACATCGACCCGGCTGCGCAGGCGATCGGCGCGGTCAACACCATCGTCAACAGGGGCGGAGAGCTCTGGGGCTACAATACGGATTTTGCCGGGATGGAGACCCTGCTGCGCTCCAACCGCATCGCGCTTTCGGGTAGAAAAGTGCTGATTCTGGGCAGCGGCGGCACCTGCAAGACCGCGCGCGCCGTGGCAAAGAACCTGGGCGCGAAGGAAATCCTCATCGCCAGCCGCCACCCGTCGGACGGGCAAATCAGCTATGAACAGGCGCTGAAGCAAAAGGATGTGCAGGTGATCTTCAACACCACGCCGCTGGGGATGTATCCCAACCTGGACGCGCAGGCGATTGATCTTTCCGCCTTCCCCGCGCTGGAAGCGGTGGTGGACGTGATCTACAATCCGCTTCGCACGAAGCTGCTGCTTCAGGCGCAGGAGATGGGCATTCCCTGCTGTAACGGGCTGGAAATGCTGGTAGCGCAGGCCAAATACGCCGCAGAGCTCTTTCTGGACAGGGAAATTCCCGACAGCGAAATCTCCCGCGTCCACCACAAGCTGTGCGTACAGATGGAAAACATCGCCCTGATCGGCATGCCCTCCTGCGGCAAGACCACCACAGCTAAGATGCTGGCCGCGCGCATGGGCCGCGAATACGTCGATTTGGACGAGCTGATTGCAAAAAACGCGGGCATGAGCATCCCGATGATCTTTCAACTCAAGGGGGAAGCGTATTTCCGGCAGCTGGAAAAGGATGCGCTGCGCTCGGTCTGCGGCCGTCAGGGGCTGATCCTGTCGCCCGGCGGAGGCATCGTCAAGGACGAGGACAACATCCGCCTGATGCGCCACAACAGCCGCATCGTGTTCCTGGAACGCGACCTGGAGCGTCTGGCCAAGGCCGACCCCAGCCGCCCGCTCTCCGCCAGCGCACAGGCGGTTCAGAAAATGTACGAAGAGCGCCTGCCGCTCTACCGCAAATACAGCGATTTCACCATCGACAACAACGGCGCGCAGAAGGAGACCATGCGCCGGATTGAGGAGAAAATCCATGAAACTGCTTGTCATTAACGGCCCGAACATCAATATGCTGGGCATCCGCGAGCCGGAAATCTACGGCCGCACGACCTATGCGGATCTGGTCAAATATATCGAAGAAGTCTGCGCACGCGAGGGTATCGAGGTCCGCTGTGTGCAGTCCAACCATGAAGGAACCATCGTGGACTATATTCAGGACGCCTATCAGAAGGTTGACGGCATCGTGATGAACCCCGCCGCCTACACCCATACCTCCGTCGCGATCCTCGACGCGCTCAAGGCCGTGGCGCTGCCCGCGGTGGAAGTCCATCTTTCCAATATCTACGACCGCGAGGAATTCCGACACCATTCCTACCCCGGCATGGCCTGCATGAAGACCATCTACGGTCACGGCATCCATGGCTATGAAGAGGCGATCCTCTTTCTCAAGGAGACTCTTGCCAAATAAAGAAACACCTCGAATTCATTTTCGGAAAAATCCAGAAAGTTAGGCAGTGATTTCATGATTATTTCCATGAAAAAAGGCGCACCGGAACAGGAAGTCGGCAAGCTCATTCATTCTTTCGAGGATATGGGTTTGAGCGTGACCATGATTTCGGGCGATAACTATAACGTATTCGGTTTGGTGGGCGATACGACGCTGGTAGACGAGGCGCAGATCGCCGTCAACCCCTATGTAGACACCATTACGCGCGTTTCCGCGCCTTACAAAAAGGTCAACCGCCTCTTCCACCCGGCAGATTCCGTCATCGACTGCGGCGGTGTAAAGATCGGCGGACAGGAAAAGATCGCGGTGATCGCCGGTCCCTGTTCGGTGGAGGGTCTCGATCCCTTGCTGGAAGATGCGCGCGCGGTCAAGGCCGCAGGTGCGACGATGCTGCGCGGCGGCGCGTTCAAGCCCCGCACCTCGCCCTACGCCTTCCAGGGGCTGGGCACCGAGGGCATTATGGATCTGGTTGAAGCCCGCAAGGAAACCGGCCTGCCCATCGTGTCGGAACTGATGGCAATCGAGCATCTGGACGAGTTCATCGAAAACGTCGATCTGATTCAGGTCGGCGCGCGCAATATGCAGAACTTTGATCTGCTCAAGGCGCTGGGGCACACCAACAAGCCCGTGCTGCTCAAGCGCGGCCTGGCCAACACCATGGAAGAATGGCTGATGAGCGCGGAATACATCATGGCGGGCGGCAATGAGAACGTCATCCTGTGCGAGCGCGGCATCCGCACGTTTGAAAAATACACCCGCAACACGCTGGATCTTTCCGTCGTGCCGATCGTCAAGGAAAAGACCCATCTGCCCATCATCATCGACCCTTCCCATGCCACGGGCGACTGGCGGCTGGTGGAGTCCATGTCGCTGGCGGCGGTCGCGGCAGGCGCTGACGGCCTCATCATCGAGGTGCATCCGCATCCGGAAGCCGCATGGTCGGACGGCGTTCAGTCGCTGACCCCGGAACACTTTGCCAAAGTGGTCAAGAAGGCGCGCCGCATTGCCGCCGTCATCGACCGCGAGCTGTAACAGAGAGGAGCGCCGCATGAAAGTCAAAGTTTATTCCGCGGTCTGCTCCGGCGCGGTGCGCGTGCCGCCATCCAAGTCGCTGGCGCACCGGGCGCTGCTCTGTGCAGGGCTGGCGGAGGGAACGTCGCACATCACCGGTGTCTCCTCCTCCGAGGACATGGCCGCAACCTGCGGCGCACTGGAGGCGCTGGGCGCGAAGGTTGTCCGCAGCGGCGATTGCTGCACGGTTTCCGGCTGCGGCGGCGCGCTGTTCGATCTGCCCGAAACCGCCATCGACTGCCGTGAATCCGGCTCGACGCTGCGGTTTTTGATCCCGCTGGCGGCACTGGGACGCAATCCCGTTCACTTGACAGGGCATGGACGGCTGATGGAGCGCTCGCAATCGGTCTACGAGACGCTGTTTGCACAGCAGGGGCTGCGGTTTGAGCGGCAAAACAGCCGCATCACCGTGCAGGGACCGCTGCACGGCGGAAAGATCGTGCTCGACGGCAATGTCAGCTCCCAGTTCATCACGGGACTGTTGTTTTCGCTGCCGCTGCTGCCCGAGGATTCCCGCATCGAGATTCTGCCGCCCTTTCAATCGCGTGGCTATGTGGATCTGACGCTGGATACACTGCGGCAGTTCGGCGTGCAAGCCGCCTTTGACGGCGAATATTCGCTGGTCATCCCCGGCGGGCAGTGTTATCAGGCGCGGGACGCCGTTGTGGAGGGCGATTATTCTCAGGCGGCGTTCTTTGCGGTGCTTTCCGCGCTGCGCGGCGGGATTCACCTTGCCAATCTGCGTCGGGATTCCCTGCAAGGCGACAAGGCGGTTTTCCCGATTCTGGCATCCTTCGGTTCGCAGACCCGCTGGACGGAAGACACCGCCGAAATACTGCCCGCACACCTGACCGGACAGCGCATCGACGTATCGAACTGTCCGGACCTTGCGCCGATCCTGTCGGTGCTGGGGCTTTATTCCGAGGGCACGACGGTACTTTGCAACGCGGCGCGGCTGCGGGACAAGGAATCCGACCGGATCGAGGCGATGGAAACCGAGCTGCGCAAATTGGGTGCGCAGGTGGAAAGCACGCGCGACAGCCTGACCATCCACGGCTGGGGCAATCGTCCTGCCTTCCGCGAAACGGAGGTTTCCGGACGGAACGACCACCGCGTGGTGATGAGCCTGGCCATCGCCGCGACGCTGGGCAGCGTGCCGGTTGTCATCGACGGCGCGGAAGCTATTGCCAAGAGCTATCCTGACTTTTTCGACGACCTGCGCCGCATCGGCGGCCGGGCGGAGGTGCTTTCATGAATCGAAACACACATTTTCTGATCGTGGGGCTGGGGCTGATCGGCGGCTGCTACGCGCGGCGGCTGACGGCGCTGGGCTACACGGTGGACGCGCTGGACATCGACCCCGGCGCACTGGATTACGCCAAAGAAGAGGGTATCATCGCCCGCGGCGCGGAATACTCCGATGAGCTGGTCGGAGATGCGGACTTTGTGATCTTCGGCCTGTACCCCACGGCTCTGCTGGAATGGCTGCGCGCACACAAGGGAGCACTGCGTCCCGGCGCGCTGATCACCGATGTCTCCGGCGTCAAGTGCGCGGTGGTGGACGACGCGCAGGCGATCCTCGCCGGACAGGACAACGAGTTCATCGCGTCGCACCCCATGGCAGGGCGCGAGACCATCGGCGTGCGCAACAGCGACGAAAAGATCTTCCGCGGGGCGAACTTCATCATCACCCCCACCGAGAAGAACACGCAGCCTGCCATCGACGCAGTACACGAGCTGGCAGAAATTCTCGGCTTCGGCCGCATCTCGATCCTCACGCCGCGCGAGCACGACGAGATGATCGGCTTTTTGTCGCAGCTGACGCACGTTATCGCCATTTCGCTGATGAACTGCCAGGACAATACGCATCTGGCAGCCTATACAGGCGATTCCTTCCGCGACCTGACGCGCATCGCGCGCATCAACGACAAACTGTGGAGCGAGCTCTTCC
>ERZ827043.3698-NODE-3698-length-10709-cov-2.701427_pt1 | contig 10709 bp, 9 predicted proteins | sample MGYA00519923_ERZ827043 | MGnify/ENA primary metagenome ERZ827043 (study PRJEB31778, sample SAMEA3449251) | human gut metagenome | biome: human gut; feature: human-associated habitat; material: faeces | place: United Kingdom | collected 2010/2012 ...
TGTGCCGGGACTGAACTGCTATTCTTGTCCCGCCGCGTCAGCCGCATGTCCGATAGGAGCTTTTCAGGCGGTCGCAGGCTCGTCAAAATTCAGTTTTTCCTATTATATAGCCGGATTTCTGATTTTGACAGGGGTGATGCTTGGACGGTTTGTATGCGGATTTTTATGCCCGTTCGGCTGGCTTCAGGAACTTTTGCACAAGATACCGACGAGAAAATTTTCAACAGAAAGGCTGAAAGCACTGACTTATGTCAAATATGCGGTGCTTGCTGTCATGGTGGTGCTGCTTCCGGCAATTTGGGTAAACGATGTCGGAATGGGCGATCCGCTTTTCTGTAAGTACCTCTGCCCACAGGGAGTGCTCGAGGGCGCGATTCCGCTGTCCATAGTCGACATGGGAATACGAGCTGCGCTCGGAAAGCTTTTTACATGGAAGCTTGGCATATTGACGACTGTCATCGTACTCAGCATACTGCTTTATCGCCCGTTTTGCAAGTGGCTCTGCCCACTCGGTGCGATTTACGCGCTGATGAACAAAGTGTCGCTGCTCGGCATGGAAGTCGATAAAACAAAGTGTGTCTCATGCGGCAAATGCGCGAAAGCGTGTAAGATGGATGTGGACGTAACCCAAACGCCGGATCACGCGGAATGCATTCGCTGCGGCATGTGCGTCAAAGCCTGCCCTTGCGAGGCGATTGCTTTTCGATACGGTTTCGGAAAATCTGAGAAGACTTCCGAAAAAAAATATGAAACAAAGGAGAACTAAAATGAAAGAAAAAAAATTAAATGGTACAGTAATTGTTACATATCGTTGTAATGCAAGATGTACTATGTGTAATAGATATAAAGCACCATCAAAACCAGATGAAGAAATAAGTATAGAAACAATAAAGAAATTACCTAAAATGTATTTTACTAATATTACAGGTGGAGAACCTTTTATAAGAGAAGATTTATCTGAAATAGTAAGGGAATTATATAAAAAATCTGATAGAATTGTTATTTCAACAAATGGTTTCTTTACAGATAGAATAATAAAATTATGTGAAGAATTTCCTAACGTAGGTATTAGAATTTCGATAGAAGGATTAGAAAAAACAAACAATAAAATAAGAGGACTTGATGATGGATTTAATAGAGGTTATTCTACTTTGAAAAAATTAGTAGAAATGAAACATCCTGATGTTGGGTTTGGAATGACAGTACAAGATGCTAATGCTAAAGATTTAGTTTCATTGTATGATTTATCAAACGAATTAAATATGGAATTTGCAACAGCATCACTGCACAATAGTTTTTATTTTGTAGAGGCTAAAAATATAATAAAAGATAGAATGATGGTAGCCAAAGAATTTGAAAGACTTATTAATAAATTATTAGAATCAAAATCTCCTAAAAAATGGTTTAGAGCATATTTTAATCACGGATTAATAAATTATATATTTGGACAAAAAAGATTGTTACCTTGTGATATGGCATTTGATACATTTTTTATAGATCCGTACGGAGATGTAATGCCTTGTAATGGTACAAAAGATAAAGAAATAATGGGAAACTTAAACGAACAAAGTTGGGATGAACTTTGGAATTCTGAACAAGCAAATAAAGTTAGAAATAAGGTAAGACATTGTGACAGACAATGTTGGATGATTGGATCTGTTTCACCTGCAATGCACAAATATATTTGGAAACCAGGTTTTTGGGTAATAAAACACAAATTCTTAAGATTATTTAGAAAAGAAAAATATTCAATGTTTGAAAATAAAATTGTGAGAGACTATAGAGATGGCAAAATTACCAAAGAACAATTAGATAAATGTTCTACTTGTGATATGAATTGTGTGGCTAATGATGGACTTTCAGAAAAATCAAAAGAACAATTAAAAAATAAAACGGGTGAAGAAATTGTAAAGGAAGATATTGAAAAACAGATGAAAAAATAAAGAATATAGAAGAGCAGTTAACAATTAGCTTTGTAACACACAAAAATATAGTAGAATTAAAGAAAAGATGATTTTGAAGTTGGAGGAAAAAATGAAAATATTATTGGTAAGAACTATTGCCATAGAAGAAGATTGTTCTATTTCGACTTACAATAATCAAGGAATAGGATTAGCAACAGAATTATCTAAATTAGGACATGAATGTGGTCTAGTTTATTATGCTAAAAAAGGCAAAGGTTTTAAAGAAATAATCGAAAGAGATGGAGTAAAATTAACGGTTTATCATATTGAAGGTAAGAATTTAGTATGGAATGCTATTTATAATAAAGAACTTTATGATATATGCAACCAATATGATATAATTCAAACATCAGAATGTGATCAAATATGTAGTTGGCTATTATATAAAAAATATCCCCAAAAAACTATAATTTATCATGGACCATACAAATCAAAGTATACAAAAAAATATAATTTACGTAGTAAAGTATTCGATTTCATATTTTTACATAGAGCGAAATTTATAGAAGCACCAGTTATAACAAAGAGTTATTTAGCAGAGAAATATTTAAGAAAAAAAGGATTTAAAAATGTAACTACTTTGGGGGTAGGATTAAATCCATATAATTTAGAGCAAAAAATTGAAGAAATACCAAATAAGATAAAAAATGTTATAGACAATAAAAAAAATGATAAATATATTTTATATATTGGAGCAATTTCAAAAAGAAAAAATTTAAAATTTGTCTTAAAAATCTTAAATAAAATTGTAAATGAAAAATGTCATAAAGATTATAAATTAGTAGTAATTGGAAGCAAAGCGTATAAAGAAGAAAAATATTATGAAGAATGTTTTAATTATATAAAAAGAAATAATCTAGATAACAATGTAATAAATCTGAAAACAGTTGAACAAAAATATTTAAAATATGTATATAATTGTAGTGACGTATATGTGTTACCAACACAATATGATATTTTTGGAATGGTATATTTGGAAGCAATGTATTTTGGAACACCAATAGTTACAACGTTATGTGGAGGTTCTTCTTTATTGATAGAAGAAGGCAAAACAGGATTTATAAGAAAAATTGTAGAACCGGAGGAATGGGCGAACATAATTATAAAAATAGCAGAAAATGTTGAAGTAAAAGAAAATATATCTAGAGAAACAAAAAAACAAATTAATGAACAATATTTATGGTCCGTATTGGTTAAAAAATTTGAAAAAGAATATAAAAAATTAATGAATAATAAGGGGAGTCTATGAAAAAACAAAATTTAATTTTAGCAGATTGTGAAAAAGAAGAAATGGTAACGTTTGCAGAAGGGTTAGAAGAAATTTTGCATCAAAAATTTGAAATTAAAAATAAAGTTTGTAACGGGAAACATAATAAAATAAATAATATATATAGGTATATTATTTATTTTATATATCCTTTTATAAGTTTTTTAAATAGAAAAAAGTACAATTATATTATTGGTTGGCAACAGTTTTTTGCATTATTTTATTGTTTCTACTGTAATTTATTTAAGGTAAAAAAAGAAAACATTGTCGTTGCATGCAATTTTACATATAAAGAAAAAAAAGGATTTATAGGAAAAATATATAGAACAATAATGCAATTTTGTATTAAAAATGATTATTTAGATTATATACATGTACCGTCAAAAAAATATGCAGAAAAATGTTCAAATGATTTTGATATCCCAATAGAAAAATTTATAGTTATAAATTTTGGATTACCTGATACATATGAAAAATGGAAAAATACAACTGTAGAATATGATAATTATTCTTTAGCAATAGGGAGATCAAATAGGGATTATGATTTTTTAATTGAGGTATGGAAAAAATTACCTAAAGAGAATAAATTAATAATTATTTGTGATCAATATAAATCAAGACAACAATTAGCTAAAAATATCATTTTAAGAAATGATATTCCAGGAGATAAACAATATCCATATATAATGAATTGTAAGATGATGATTATACCAATAAAAGATAAAAATATATGTTCTGGGGATACAGTTTTATTAAAAGCGATGTCTTTTTATAAAACTGTTGTAGTAACAGAACCAAGTACTTTATCTGAAATGTATATAAAAAATAATGAAAATGGAGTTTGCATTTTAAAAAATGAAAATGATTTTGTGACTACTATAATTAAACTATTGGAGAATGATAATGAATTAAAAAGAATAGGCAAAATAGCTAGGCAATCATTTATTGATAATTATTCAAGAAAAATTATGGGAATAAATATAGGAAAAATAATTCAATAAACAAGGTAAAGGAAGGAAGAAGATGAAGATAAAATTTTTGCATTTAAGCGTAAAGGAAACTTTATTTGTCATAATTATTATGTTTATGATATTTTATTCATTTGCTATAAAATATATTAGTCCATACTTTCAATATTTAGATGATATATTTACAATAATATTTATGGGTATTGCTATTTTTAAAAATATATTTAATTCAAAAAAAGGAAAATTAAATAAATATGATAGATATATTCTGATATTGGGAGCTATTTTAATAATAATAGGTTTAGTAGGAAATTTTATAAGTAAATATCAAATAAATGTGAAAGCAATTTTAATTGATATACTAAGCTTTTGTAAATTTTTTGGAATTTATTTAGCTGGAATTATTATATTTTATGACGAAAAAGAAGAGAGATATTTTGAAATATCAGAATATTTTTCAAAAATAATACTAGTAATTATAGGATGTATAGCCCTTTTAAATTATATATTTAATTGGGGGCTTGCTACGGATAAAAACAGATTTGGAATAACTGTTTATACTTTAGGAGGTCATCCAAGTTTTGCTTCAGCTGTAACTTCTTGTTGTGTTTCAATATTATTATATGATTTTTCAAAAAATAAAAAGTGGATATTTTTGGGGCTTATATTAACAGCTTTAACTTTAAGAATGAAAGCAATGGTATATGTAGTATTAATGCTTATATATATTATATTTAATAAACAGAAAAAATATTTTCAAATTAAAAAGTTTTTTATATATGCAGTAGTAGCAATTATAATTGCTAGACCATATATTAGTAATTATTTTTTTGATTTAACTGCTTCTCGAGGATTAGCTCTAAAATCATCAATTGAATTAGCAACAACATTTTTTCCAATTGGATCAGGATTTGCAACATTTGGTACTACTGGTTCAATAATTTCATATAGTAATGCGTATGAAATTTTGGGATTAAATACAAGATATGGTTTTATGAAAGATGCTAGCGCTTTTATTGGAGATGGCGGTTGGGCTACAGAGATTGGACAATTTGGATTACTAGGAGTTGTTATATTGATGATAATGCTTTTTTTGATGTATCGCAGTGTTGAAACAACTGTGAAACAAAATTCAACTTATGCACCATATGTTTCAATATTCTTATATTTATTGATTTGCAGTACAAGTGAAACAACGTTTTCTTCAAATTATGCAATATTTTTTGCTATTGCGTTAGTTATACTTATTAAGAAAGGTCAGATTAAAAATGAAACTGGAAAGAAGAAAAAATAGTGTACGTAATATAAAATTTGGTTTTTTAAATAAAATAATAACTATTATTTTTCCTTTTATAATGAGAACTGCACTTATTTATACTATGGGGACAGAATATTTAGGATTAAGCAGTTTGTTTTCATCAATACTACAAGTTCTTAGTCTATCAGAATTAGGAATAGGAAGTGCTATGGTGTTCGAATTATATAGGCCAATAGCCGAAAATGATATAAAAAAAATATGTGAACTGCAAAATCTATATAAAAAAATATATCGTATAATAGGTACTATTATTTTAGTAATAGGAATATGTATATTACCATTTTTAGGAGTATTTATAAAAGGAAGTTATCCTATAGACGTGAATATATATGTATTATATGTTTTATATTTATTAAATTCGTCAGCAAGTTATTTGTTATATGCATATAAATCTACTTTGTTAACAGCATATCAAAGAAGAGATGTAATATCTAATATTGGAACAGTTGTACATATAATCCTATACATTATACAATTAATTTGTTTAATTAATTTTCATAATTATTATGCTTATGTCATATGGTTACCTATATTTACCATAATTGAAAATATTATAACAGCAGTATATGTTAAAAAAATGTATCCAGATTGTAATCCAAAAGGAAAACTAGAAAGAATTGAAATAAAAAATATTGTTGTTAGAGTAAGAGATTTGTTTGGACATAAATTATCATCTGTTGTTACTAATTCGGTAGATACTATAGTAATATCATCTTTTATTGGACTTAATATGGTTACAATATATAACAACTATTATTACTTGATGTCAGCGGTTTCTGGAGTTTTAGATATAGTGTACCAAGGAATTTTAGCAGGGATAGGAAATAGTTTGGTATCTGAATCAAAGGAAAAAAATAGAAAAGATTTTAATAAGTTTTTTTTCATAAATGCTTGGATAGTTCGGATGGTGTACAATATGTTTTTTATGTTTATATCAACCAATGATAGAATTATGGATGGGAAAAGATTTAATGTTATCTTTTGATTCTGTAATATTGTTATGTTTATATTTTTTTATATGGAAAATAAGACAAACTATATTGGTGTATAAAGATGCTGCAGGAATGTGGAATATAGATAATAAAAAACCATATGTAGAAATTATTGTTAATTTGACATTAAATATAATATTAGTTAATTGGATTGGAATAAATGGAGTTATTATATCAACTATAGTGAGTATGTTTTTTATATCGCTTATTTGGGAAACTAGAGTATTTTTTAAAGAATATTTTAAAGAAAGCACAATAGCATATTATAAAAAATTGATAATATATATTTTTATTACATTTTTAGGTTGCATATTAACATATTTTATTTGTGATTTTATAAAAATAGGTGGAATTACAGGATTTATATTAAAAATAGTAATTTGCGTATTTGTACCTAATATTGCTATAATAAGTTTAAATTGGAAAAATGAGAATTTTAGATATGTATTAAAGTTACTAAAAAGGAACTAAATAAAATTTAACTAATTAAGGTGAATAGTATGAGTAAAAAAAAATGGTTAGAAGATTTTAAAAGGGATTATTTTAAACTTTGTGGAAAGGAATGGAATACTATTTCTGGAGTTTTAAGAATAATAAAAAATGATAGAATTAGGTATTTGTTTTTTGGCAGATTATCTTGTTGTAAAAATAAAATTATAAAGATTATTGCAAAGAAAAAATTACAGAAATATTCAAAAAAATATGGATTAGAAATAAATTTTGAAAATATAGGAGCTGGTTTTTTAATAATACACCCATTTAATATAACTGTTAATGCAGACGCAAAAATAAAAGGAGAATGTACTTTATTTAAAGGAAGTACAATAGGTTCTATAAGATCTGGTAAGAAACAAGGTACACCAACTATAGAAAAAAATGTAGTATTATGTATTAATTCTACTGTCGTTGGAAATGTACATATTGGACAAGATGTTTTAATAGCACCAAATAGTTATGTGAATTTTGATGTCCCAGATCATTCTGTTGTTATAGGAAATCCAGGACAAATTCATTATAAAGAGAATGCAACAGAAGATTATCTAAGTGGTGTATAATATAATTTATATAAAATTTTAAGAAAAAGAGGTAAAAATGAAAAAGAAATTAAGAATAGCTATTATAGGAATATATTATGGAACATTTCCAAATTGGATGCCGTATTGGTTAAAATCATGTCAAAGTAATTCTAGTATAGATTTTATACTTGTTACTGATATAAAGGATATTGAAGTGCCGGATAATGTAAGGATTATAGATATGTCTTTAGAAGATTTTAAGAAGTTAGCAGAAGAAAAATTAAAAATGAAAATATCATTAGAAAGACCATATAAATTATGTGACTATAAACCTGTCTATGGAGTTATTTTATCTGATTATTTAAAAGACTATGATTATTGGGGACATTGTGACTTTGATTTAATATGGGGAGATATAAGGAATTTTATAGAAAAATATGAAATAGAAAAATATGATAAATTTCTTCCTCTTGGGCATTTAGCATTATATAGAAATACTGAAAAATGTAACAATTATTATAAATTACCAGGAAGTAAATGCGGAGATTATAAGAAGGTTTTTCAAAGTGATAATAATTTTGCATTTGATGAAACAGATGGAATATATAGTATTTATAAAAACAATAGATTGAAAATGTTTACAAGCAGAATTTTTGCTGAAATAAAAACTTTTCATAAAAGATTTAGATTAAAAAAATCTGATAAAAACTATAAACATCAAGTATTTTATTATGAAGATGGGAAAATATACAGGGCATATGCAGAAAAAGATAAAATTAAAATACAAGAATATATATATATTCATTTTAGAAGAAAACTGCCAGCAGATAGATTAATAAAATTTGGGGATATAGAAGATTTTTATATAACAAACGACGGTTTTATAAAAAAACAAAAAGGAGTTCCAACAATTGATGAAATTGAAAAATATAATTGTAATCCAGGAATTTTAATTGAAAATTTTGAAACTATAAAATTTTGTATCAAAAATTTCAAGAAAATGCCTTTGAAAATGTTTGAATTTATAAATGAAAAATTACAAACTAGTATTTTGTATAGGAGGAAGTAGGAATTTATATGGAGCAAATATCTAAACAAAAACAATTGCAGTTAGCACAATTAAAAATAGCTAAAGAAATAAAAAGAGTGTGTGAAGAGAACAATATTAATTATTTTTTAGATGCAGGATCTATGTTAGGAGCTGTAAGACATAGTGGATTTATTCCTTGGGATGATGACATGGATATTGGAATGTTGAACGAAGAGTACAAAAAATTTTTAGAAATAGCACCAAAAGAACTTGGAAAAGAATTTTTTTTGGATAATTATGAATTGGATAAAGAATATGGATTGGTATTTTCAAAAGTAAGATTAAAAAATACTTTATACAGAGAAAAACTGGGTTCAACAACTGCTAAACATCAAGAGGTGTTTGTTGATATATTTCCATATTTTTATAGGCCAGAAAATGAAAAAGAAAGAAAAATGCAATCTAATAAACTAAGAATATTATCTCAAATTTTTATGGCTAAATCTGGATTTAGAGTGTGGAAAGGTAGTAAAGGAATTTCAAAATTAAAATTTATACCAATTATAATATTAGCGAAAATAACCCCAAAAGAAAATATTTATAGAAAAATAAAAAATATATATAATCAATGTAATGACAGCAATATAATAGGCATTCACGATGGTGTTTGTTATAATTATTGGTATTATGATAAAAGGTATTTAGAAAAATTTATAGATATAAAGTTTGAAGATGAAGAATTTAAAATACCCAAATGCTATGATGAAATTTTAAAAATTATAAAACTTACAGGCGCCGCACTGCCCGACGGTTGCGTGTTAAAGGGTTCCCGTAAATATCTGCAGGACGAACATACCCCGGTTCATTCACCGGCAGCACAGGATTTGGCGTTAAGAGCCACTGCTTATTCGCCGCAGAATCCGCTTTATGTTGTGGCAATCGGTGCAATTACAAATGTCGCTTCCGCCCTATTAATTTCCCCTGAAATCAAGGAAAACATAGTTGTTGTCTGGCTGGGCGGCCACGCTTTGAATTTTGGCAATTCCAACGAGTTTAACATGGCTCAGGACGTGGCCGCGGCCCGTGTTGTTTTTGGCTGCGGCGTTCCTCTGGTTCAGCTTCCCTGTATGGGAGTTGTAGATAAATTTTATCTTTCAGAGGCTGAACTTCGCTATTGGATTGACGGCAAAAACGCACTGTGCTCATATCTTACGGAAACGGTAGTTGAAGCCGCCGAACGGTATGCAAAAGGCCGCGTTTGGTCCCGGGTGATATGGGACGTAACTGCGGTGGCCTGGCTGCTGAATGACAGTAACCGCTTTATGAGTTCCCGTTTAATTGCAAGCCCTATCCCAGAATATGACCACCACTATGGTTTTGACCCTAACCGTCACTTCATCCGCTATGTTTTCGAAATTCATCGCGACGCGCTTTTTGAAGACCTGTTTGCTAAACTGGTGAAATAAAAATGTTTTGTATTGATACTTGACATTTGATGTTTAATATCATATAATCAACGAGTAAGCAAACGCAAATTTCGTCGAATAATGGAGGATGATGACAAATGAAAAGAAAATTAATCAGCTTGTTTGCGTCATTTGCACTGATAATTTCACTGCTTGGGTCTGCGCCAATATATGCAAATGCCTGGGGAAACATTAAAATTGGCGACTACATTGAAATGGGTTCCTATTATGGCGAACGGATACTTTGGCGCTGTGTAGATATTGATGAAAACGGCCCGCTGATGCTCTCAGACAAGGTACTGTGCGACTCTATGCCCTATGACGCGCAGACCAGCGAGAATTCCACCAGCGGCTCTCACCGCCGCAGCGGCTACCGGAGCAAATACGGCTCCAACCACTGGCGCGACAGCGATATGCGCTCGTGGCTCAATTCCGACGCCGAAGCCGGACAGGTGAAATGGCTCTGCGGCAACCCGCCCAAGGACGGCTATATCATGGGCGGCGGCGCGTATGACGGCAAGGCGGGCTTCCTCAACGGCTTTACGAGGGACGAGGCCGCCGCCATCAAGACGGTGACGCAGCGCTCCATCGTTTCCCATCCGGAGTACACCGCGGGCTACATCGACGCGTCGGGAGCCGACCTCCCCTACAACACCGATATCGGCTCGGTGGCGGACGGCTATGAGGG
>ERZ827043.3707-NODE-3707-length-10696-cov-2.792877_pt1 | contig 10696 bp, 6 predicted proteins | sample MGYA00519923_ERZ827043 | MGnify/ENA primary metagenome ERZ827043 (study PRJEB31778, sample SAMEA3449251) | human gut metagenome | biome: human gut; feature: human-associated habitat; material: faeces | place: United Kingdom | collected 2010/2012 ...
TCGGTTTCTTTCAGCTTGTCCAGCTCTTCCTTGCTCGGTTTTGCATTTTTCAGCATCACCATGGCGTGCGGCTGTACCTGCCCATAAAAATAAAAGCGCCCTTTGCCGCCATTCTCATTCGGGGAATAATCGGCATCGTAGCGCACCACATATTGTACTTTTGGTTTCATGCAGTCCTGCTTGGCCTTTTTGTTGTTGCCGGCTTCATCTGTGCTGATGGTATACAGGCTCAAAACATCGGTCACAACCGCATCGCTGCTCTCTGTTGCTTTGGCGCTGATCTTCATCTGGTACCCTTTGTCGGCATCGTACAGGTCGGCCACATTGTCCGGCGGCGTAAACAAAATCAGCTTCTTACCGCTCAATGCCAACCCAATCACGTTTAATGTCATGGTTTTCTTTGTCGTGTCCACCACCAGGTCTGTGCAGCTCACATCCGGGCTTGCTGCAGCGCCAAACACCTCTACGCAGTTTCGCACTTCGCTGTAATCCACCGTTGCGTCTTCGCTGATGATCAAATCATTGAATACATCGGCATTCAGCACCAGCGGGTCATCCTCACAGCTTGGGATCTGCTGGCATTTGAACACATCATCCTCAAAAAATATTTCAAACGGGTAATACAAATCCCGCAACTGTGTCAAAATTGTCCACACACTTGTCGCCGCATCAAACTCCTGGTCATAAGGGATTGTTCGGTTCCAATATTCTACAAATACTTTGTTGATCCCCACTTCCTGTAATAGCTCCACCATTGCCCTGCGGATTCCGCCCCCGGCCTTAAACACGGTTTTAATACCTGTCAGCTGTCCGGCCAACGTGTCATTCAGCATTGCCGTCAAGTCCATACAGTTAATAGTCAAGCTCCGGGTCTGCGTGTCATAGTTGTATCCGTTCTGGCTGAACACATATACCCCCTGGCTGTACCAGATAATATCGTCCAGCATCGGGGTCTTCACACCAATGTAAATCCAAACGTACTTGTTCATCCACTCGCTCTCGCTGTACTGGCTGATCGCATGTTTTTCGTCCAGCACAATGGTCGAAGTATACGTTCGCCGGATGTCCGCATCTGCATCTACGGAAATTCTTCCCTCGGTCGTAATGCCCTGCAAACTATCAATCGTCTTCATCCGGTCGTTCAGCAGGTCAATGCGGGTGTACAGCTCAATGTTATGGGAGTATAAGGTTCGTATGTCTTCTGTGCTTGGCACATACATCGCGCATCAACTCCCTTCAATATCTTCTGCAATAAACCCGTTGCGGTACAAATCGGTGCTGCTCTCCAAGCTGCCAATCTCCACAAAATCAAACGCCACGGCAACCTTGTCATAATGGTCACTGTAGCTGATACTCGGTTGGTTAATAATGTTCGCCATCCAGCTGCGTCCGTCAAACAGCTTCAAGATTTTCGGCTTCTTGTTGGTACACCAGTCCACAAACTGCTTGCGGTACCGGGCACCACCATCCCCGTCATAATCATCCGTGTCAAAACTGTATTTCAGCACAGTGGCCGTAAAATTGCCCTGCTCATAGTTCAGGTCGCTGCCGTAAATCACATACGGGTAACGGCTGCTCATAGTTTCCACCACACTGTTTGGCTGTGTTCTGGTCGTACTGGTCACGCTGGCATCAAATAACAGGTGGTAACTAATGTCTCCGTCCGTCAGCACTGCACCATCAAAGCTGCTCAAAATCTTGTTCGTGAACATGTCCTGCTCGGCATCGTCAATAATCGGCACAAACGCATACTCATACTCGGTGTTGCGCCCATCTGCGTACCAATCAATGTGTACCCAGTTGTTCAGTTCTTTTTCCCATTCCTTCAGGGTTTCATCATTCACCGGGGTTGGCCGGTGCTTGGTCGCCAGGGTAATCCAGTTATAGGTTCCAACCCGGCGTCGTTTTAACCGCATCTCGCTGATCTGTTCTGCCCGGTAGCGCAGGTTGCCGCCCAGGGTGTCACCGTTAAAGGCCGCATAAATGGCCGTCTGGGCCTGCCATCCATTGTCCAGATTGTACTTGCCGTAATCCTTGTCGGCATCACGGCTTAACAGCAGGTCGTCATAAACACCGTTCTGCAGCTTCAGCACATTCAGCGCCTCATTATAAGGCGGGTATGGCAAAATCGCATTCTGCCCCATTAAAATATCGGCTCCCACAATCATTCCACACCCCTCCTTTACTCCCAGTGCAGCTCAAACAGGCCGCCCTGGTTTTTCAAATACACCTTAAACCATCCAGTCGGCGCACTGGTTTTTATATTGCTCTGCAAACAGTATCCGCCGCAGGTCAGTTCCAGGTAATAACATGTTTTCTTTTCATTCGTCTGGTAGTTGTAAGCATTGCTGCTGTAATCGTCCGCAATATCACGGCGGCACAAAAACAACTTCAAAGCATACGGATCTTCATCCATTGTCGGCATACTGATCCCGTTGCTCCGTTTGTTCCACAGCCCAATCAGCAGCTTGTTCCAGCGGTCGCTTCTCATATTCAGCCCCAGGGCATAGCTGCTGTCCACCACGCTTCCTTCTTCCACATGGCTGCCCTGTACCTTAAATCCGTCTTTGAACGTCATGTCGGCCTTAACCGGGTCGGTGTCGTCCACCGTCAGGTCTACTGCCTGGTCCCCGGCCGATCCGCTTACATAGTGGTAATCATCCTTGTTGTCGTTGCGGTCCTTGCCCTCAATCGTCACAACATAAGATTTCACCCAAATGCAGCCCTCTTCATAATGGTTTTCCAGCGCCACAGCCGCATAGCCGTCACCGCCCACATAGCCAATCAGCAGCTCACAAAATCCAGTGTCCAGCTTCATGCCGTGCTGGGTAATGCCCTGTGCTCTGGCGTAATAAGTCGTGTCATTGCGCAGGTTGCTGATAATATACGCCTTGTCCGGCACCCGCAGCGTCTCACTGCTCTTCACCAGGCTCTTGCTGGCATCATACAGTTCAATCGTATATTCGTTCAGCTCTTCGCCCTGGGTGCTCTCGTATTGCACTGTAAACTCAAAAGCACTGTATTCAATGTTGGTTTTGTCCTTGGTGCTGATCTCTTTGAACTTAAACACCGGTGTCTCCACACAATAAAACAGCAGAATGTCGCTCCATTCGCTCCACACACTGTCCTGGCCGCACACCCGTACCTTAATGCCAAACGCCGCGCTGCTGTTTGTAATGCTGCTGGCCTTCAAAGTAAACTCGGATCTCTGGGTACTCACCTCACCGCTCTGGTAAGTTGGGCTGCCCAGTTCCTCTGCACTCATGGCATTTGCCCAAATCTGTGCCTCCACCTTGGTAATCACACCAATGTATCGGAACCGGAATGTATAATCTTTTGTCGCATCAAATGCTGATACGGTATATAATGCTGGTTTGCTCATCCTCCCGCCACTCCCCTCCCTCTCTAAATAACAAAAGCCGCCCAACCAATTAAGGTCAGGCGGTTATTCTCATCTTTCAATGATGCTATTAGGTTATATTTATTTTACGTTTTCTTCCTGCTTATCCTCTGTTGCATCAACCGGTGTTTTCTCGGCCTTTTCTGCCGCAGCCTTCTTAGCCGCTTCCATCTCTTCCTGTATCGCGCTCTTGCGGATATTCTGCACATCACGCAGCAAACTCTCCAAAATCAACTCCACTGCATACGGCGGCAATCCAACCTGATTCACACCGTCACAAATGTAAGTCTTCAACTGTTCACATTTCAAATTAAAATTTTCCATCATAAAATCTCTTCGTTAGAATTAAACCAAAATGCCGCCAATAAACCGCAGCCCATGCTGTTTCAGCTTCACATCGGTCACATAACCCTGCGCATTTTTTACAAGCTCAATTCCGTATACAAACGGCACGGCCTGGGTGTCTGCGTCAAGAGTGGTTACTTCTTTGCTGCCGTCCCAGCCTAAAGTTTGGCCGCCCCAGTTGGTGGTACCATCATAAATGTAAAAAGCAGGAACAGATTTATCGGTTGGCTTATAAAGTTGTAAAGATCCCTTTGCTTGCGTCGTTGGTGTATCAAAGATAACCATATATTGAGAACTCAACATAAGTTGGTGGTCAGAATCTCCAGATGTAGCTTGACTATAAATTCCAGGCATTGTGCCACCACCATCATTTGTAAAATTTATACTTCGACAATTATGAACATCTCCGTACAGCCCGGTAACGCTGATACTCGCACCTTCATTTCCATCGCTTCCTACAAACTTTAATTCGTTAATGTTAAGCTCTGAATACCCTTTTGAATTTTCATCATATTCATCAGCCAGAATTAAACATGGCATACCGTTTTCAGAACAATCCAATGTTAATCGTTGATTCATATTATTGATTAAGGTAAGTCCACCATTTTTTAACGTAGTTGTAATGGTTTTATCCGTATTTGTTGTTGTTAAACTACCATCTGCCAAATTGAACATAATACTCTGGTCAGACGACATCAGCGTACCAGTAGAGATAAAATCAGCACTAAAATAAAGGTTGCCAGTGTCTTCGTCAATAAAAATACCCTTGGCTGCACCATTGTTCGTCAGTCGGTTAAAGATATCTTTTTGCGTCAGCTTCTTATCAACTGCATCAATCACCTCGTCCTTGTTCGTGTAATTGTCTTTCTTGCCCCAATCGCCGGCATCATATGCCTCGTCTTTCGCCTTGGGTTTTCCACAAACAAGCACTTCTGCCCCCGTGTACCACAAATCACCTTCGTCATACGGCGGGTCGGGGTGTTCGTCCTTGCTGGCATCTGCCGTAAACACACGCCGCTTTCCATCCGCCGTATCCTGTGCCTTGCTGGCCGCATCAAGTGCATTGGTTACATCCTTGTCCTGTACCAGCTCCCACTTGTAGCTGCCATCGTCACCTTTCATAAATCGGTATGCCTTGCCTGTTTCTGTGTTATAAAACAGGTCGTCCACATGTTTTTCTTTTTCTCCATCTGTCGCCCAGCTCTTGGCCGGCTCGTTATCCAGCGTAGGGTCATAGGCGTAAAAGTACTGCTCGGCCTTGCTGTCAATCTGGCTCTGCATATCTTTTGTTACACCATCCACATAATCTTTCATGTCATCTTTGCTGGCGTAACTATCCTTTTTTACCCAGTCGCTGGCATTATATTTGTCACTGGCTGTGCGTGCTACCGTACAAACCAGAATGTCTTCCCCATTAAACCACAAATCGCCCGTGTCATACGGCGGCTTCGGGTGTTCCCCCTTGCTGGCATCAGCCGTAAATACCTGGCGCTTACCATCTCCGGTGTCTTGTGCCTTGCTTGCGGCTTCCAGCGTATCCAGCGTTTCCTTATCTGTCACTTCTACCCAGCTGCCGGTTTTTGTTTCCTCGTTGTATGTCCACTGCCAGCCTTTCTTGCTGTTGGTGTTATAAAACAAATCGCCGTTGTGCGCTTTCTTTGTGGCGTCGTCTTTCCAGCTCATAGCAGGCCAGTTCTCAAGCGTCGGGTCATAGTTATAAAAATACTGTTCAACCTTGCCGTCCACCTGTTCCTGCAGCTTGTCAACTTTATTCACATAATCTTTCAGGTCTTCCTCAACCTTGTCCTGCTTCAACAGGTTCCGGTCAATTTCATACGGCTTAATGTACAGCCGCTTAAAGTCATTCTGCGGGGCAATCACAGCCACGGCATCGTTCACCTGGAACAGCGCATTACTCGCAATGGTATATTCCTTGCCAAAAGCCGCCACTACATAGCCGCTGTGGTCGTCCAGCACCTTCACAATTGTGCCAACAGCTGTACGGTCAAACTTGGCATTGTTAATCAGTCTCTCGCAGTAACGCTTCACCTCTTTTGCCAGGTCTTTCAGCCCCGCAATGGCATCATCCAATGTGTTCTTCGCCATAGCTTTTCCTCCAAAATAAAAAAGCCGGGCAGCCACATAGGCCACCCGGTATATCGTCATCGGTATTATCGCTTAAACCAATATTTCTTTACATCTGATTTTTCATCATAACAAAGCTCAACGTATTTAATTTCTCCTCTGGGAATCATAACAATTCGGTCATCCATTGTTGTAAGGACATTACCCTCTTTATCTAAAACATCATATCCAGATAAAAGTAATACGTTCTTTTTATCATCCATTCCAACATAAGAACCACTAAAATCGTTCTCGCAGTCTGTATAGACTACCATATTGGTTCCACGTTTATAGTCAATAACATCTTCCCACACGCTATCGCTTGGGGACCATTTGAACAGCTTATGCAACACCTGCTTAATTTTTACGTTCCTGCGCATAACAGAAAGAACGGCAGCAATAACGCAAGCCATGACATACTGTAACTTCTTGGTTGGTACCACCTGCATAAGCAGAAAACTAATTACCACAGAATAAACCAGGTAATGTTGAGGCAACTGTTTGTCAAGCAGCCTGTTATAAATCCATAACATCAATAAACCAGGCACCACATACTGCAAAATAGCAGGAATCATGGCAACTAGCTCGTTTAAGTATTGTGTTATTTCCATCACTTATTTTCCTTTTTGTCCTCTGCTTTTTTCCAAGAGGAGCTATTTTTATTGTTCTTGGCTTCCGGGTTAAAAGTAAACTCCGTGTTCGGCTTGTTTTGGCTCTCAGTCTTTGCCATCGGTACAACACTTCCCACCTTATTATAATAGGGTCATTATACCATACAAAAAGCCGGACAACAACAATCTGTTACCCGGTGTAAATTGACTTAGTTATATAAGGGACCTAACCGCTGATTCCTCTCGATTGGTTTCCCTCTGTCCTGTTTGTAATTACCGCTTGCTGAACTCCTGCGCCATAATGGAGCTAATGTTCTGGTGCAAAATGCGGCCAAAATTCTCAACGTCATTCACACCGTTCATCACAATGTTAATGTCGCCAATGTGTACGCCGCTGCTGCCAGCATTAGCCAACTCAGCGTTCACATTCCCCATCCGCTTCAAAATAGCACTCTCCACAAAAGCTTCCGGGTTAATTGCTGCGCTAAACAGCCGGCGGGTCAGGTTTCCCGGCACAACGCCGTCCCCAACCTCCAGGCTGGTATAGCGTCCGGCTTCCGGCTGCCGTACAACAATCTCAGGCCCAGCCTCATCAACACGCGCATGTTCAAAGGCCGCAACGTTCATAATGCCGGTTGCATGGTTAGCGCGAGTGATCTCGTTTTTCTCCCATTGCAGCTCTTTCTTCTGTTTTTCAATCTCAGCATTATCTTCGTTGTACTTCTTTTCCACTACCTTAATTTGCAACTCAAGGTCTTCAACCTCTTTGGTCTTATCCTTAATCTGCTTCAAAACATCAACATAGTGGTTCTTAAAGTCCGTCAGCACATCCATGCGCTGGCCCAGGATTTTTTCTTCCCAGTCAGCCCCAAGCCGCGCTACGGTATTGATTCGGTTCTGCTCGGTTTCGTAAGCATCCGCAACCTCTTCCCATTTGCTCTTATACTCTTCCAGCTGGTCAATCAGCTTCTTGTTCTGCTCGATCTGATCTTCCACATAGTCCGTCTGGCGCATGTTTTCCGTGTAATCAGAGGTGATTTTATCAATCATGCTCTGGTCCATGTTCAAAATCATCTGATCGGCATTGTCGCCGTACAGCTTGCGCAAAATCTCAAGGTTTTTGGCATTGGTATAAGCATTCTGGGCATCATCCAACTTTTCTTTGTAATCGTTGTAAGCGTCAATCTTGTCCTGGTTGGCCTGCTTTTTGTCCTCCAGCTCTTTTTCCAGGGCCTCTTTTTCCTTGGTCAGCTTATCAATGGCGTCATTGTGCTCTTTGTCGCGCAAGGCATCATTGTAATCTTCTTCGGCGCTCTTAACAGCACTTTCGTCGGCTTCCCAAACAAAGCCCTTGCCCTCACGGTACACGCGCACATTCTTGGCGGCCAATGCAGCATCCAGCGCAGCTTTCTTCTGTGCCAGGCTAATAGCCTCTTCCTGTGCATCGTTGGCCTCATTTAGCTTATCAATCTCATCCTGCAGCGCATCAATCCGCGGTTGGTAACTGTCCTCCAATTCGTCATTGGCTTTTTCCAGCTCTTTAACCCGCTGCTCAATTACCCAGTTGGCACCATTGATGGCGGAATCCAGGTTATCTTTATCCTTCTCCAGCTTCTCTTTCAGGTCATCCCACTGGTGTTCTAGCCGGTCAATTTCTTTGTCAATGCGGTTGGTTACAGTCTTAATAATGCCATCCAGAACCGTCTGCTCTTTTTCCAGTTCCTTAATGACCTTTTCAATGGCCTCTTTCTGGTCTTCCAACACCTTTTTCTGTGCTTCATAGGTTTCTTTCAGCGCCTGGGCCTTCTTGTCCAATGCGTCAATCGCCGCACTTTGGGCATCAGTGGCACCTTTGTTACTGCTCTTGCCGGATTTAGGCTGAGCACCACTAAAACCGCTAAGACCATAGCCATTCATTATGGCCAAACTCTTTTCAAGATCTTCAAGCTGTTTCTGGGCATCTTTAGCTTTGGCCTTCTCTTTTTCCAATTTGTTATTTAGAATATCAAGTCGTTCAACACCAGGAAGTTGCGAACTATTTCCAAAACCTAAATTTGGACTGAAGGTTAATTTTTGACTGAGATAGTCGCTGCTAAGTACAGAACTAGCCGAAGGCATAGAACCAATGGCACCATATAACTTTTCCAGAATTTCAATTTCATTTTGATACTGTTCAATACGAGCCTTTGTCTGCTGGATAGTTACATTCGTGGAGTCAATCTGGCTTTGTACTTGAGCAATCATGGCGCTCTTCATCGTGCCAAATTTGCCTTCCAAAATACTCTGGCTGATACTTACAACACCATTCTCAACTTCCATATCGTTGATCAGCTCAGAATAAACCGCCAACAATGCCTGTAAGGATTCACTGCTTAGGTATCCCTGCTCGCCCATATCCTTAAAGGCGGATTCAAGAGCTTTGGTTTGTTTGTAACAGTTACTGGTGCTATCAGTAAAGTTAGAGAAGAAATTCTGTAAATCACCGGCTGCATCAAACTGCCAGTCATCATCGCTACCATTACCTTTGCTTTGTTCTTCATGTAATGCTTGCAGCTGGGCAATAAGTCCTTCAACACTGACGCCATATTTTTCTGCCAAGTCGGCAGCTTCTTTATAAGCATCACTGCCTTTTTCAATCGCCTGCCCACCATTGATAGCATCGTTCAGCGCTTTAACACTATCCTCGCCATCAGCAACAGACTGAGTAAAGTCGTTGGTAGCCTGGGTAATGAGAGGAATATTGTTAATGTATAGATTCCAGAAATTCAAGAAGGCTTGCTCGTTATCCGACAAATTTTTAATACGTTCCTGGTATTTGCTCTTGTCGTCATCTGAAGTAAACTCATTTGGGGCGTTATTGAGCAACGTATCCATCTCGGTGGTATAATCGTCGCCAATACTTTTAATATATTCTTTTGAGTCCTTTTGGAACTTCTCAAGTTCAACCCTACGTTCCTCGTAAGCGGCTTTGAACATCTTGCCATTAGCAAAATCTTCATCAAGCTGAATCAGAGCTTCAATCGACTTTTTGTAATCGCCGACTGCTTGTTCCATTCGTTCGTCTTGATTACCACTATATGTACCAGTAAGCCCTAAATTTCTAAGGCCAGCAGAAATACTAATCCTATCTGTTGTTTTTGTATCCTGCTGTTCATATACCGCACTTCTGGTATCTTCCGCAGTTGTATCTGCCAACTGCTGTGCCAACTCAAGGTTTGTTTCCAGTTGTTTTTTTTGTTGCTTCAGTGAATCAAGACTCTCTTGGTCTACAATATTACCAGTAGTAGAACTCCGACATTCATCCATCTTGGCCTTGAGTTCTTCAATCTGCTGGGTAAGCTCTTCAACCTTTTGGGTGGCTTCTTCATGCTTCTGGCTCATCTCGGCCGCTTTATCACGGGCATTCTCATAGGCGTGAACTGCATTGTCGATCTTCTCTGCAACCACGCTTACAATAGCACCAATTGCCGCAGCAGCAACCGCTGTAGTAATAGTACCAAGCAGCGCTTTCCCAAACGCTTTCGCCACGCTGGTAGCCGTCCGTGTGCTGGCCGTATAGACCTTCATCACGTCATCCAAGTTGTTGGTGTTCCGCGCAACGTCCTTGGCTACTTGGCTGGAATCTTTGAGGGTTTCGTTAAGGATGTTCTGCTTCTTTTTGGCTTTATCGGCAGTGTCAGGTAAAACTTTTACCTTGTCGATAAATAATTGCAATGCCGCGGTATCTGCTGCCACTTGGTCATTACTCATAAAACCAGTGAGCTTCCCAAACATTTCTTGTATCTTTTGTTGTATAAGAGATTATTGTGTGATATAATCTTTATAAGGTTATAATTACTGTTTAGGAGGTCAAAAGTGGCGGTTAGTGCTATAGATGTTATTTGCCCACATTGCGGTTATATAGATATATACTTTAATCCAAGCAAATTTCCCATTTGTGAATGTTGCAGCTATGAAGACCCTATTATTTTGGATAATCAAGACGTTTTAACATTTGAAAAAGAGATAAAAATTAAGAAACCAAATGTAGACACTTATGAAGCTCTTCGTGAAAAATACGTCTACCCCAGCGAACACTTCAGCAAAAAAGCCTATAACGACATGCTCAAGTATTCCGAGGAAAAGAAACGGCGTATCCAAGAAGAATACGACCGTATTTGTCATACTCCCAAATGCCCCACCTGCGGCAGCACCGACCTGCGCAAAGTGTCCGTGG
>ERZ827043.3711-NODE-3711-length-10673-cov-2.334244_pt1 | contig 10673 bp, 8 predicted proteins | sample MGYA00519923_ERZ827043 | MGnify/ENA primary metagenome ERZ827043 (study PRJEB31778, sample SAMEA3449251) | human gut metagenome | biome: human gut; feature: human-associated habitat; material: faeces | place: United Kingdom | collected 2010/2012 ...
TTAGTCGTTGTTGGACGAGCCCTTGAACTGAATGATGGTGACAAACAGCACCAGTACAAACAGCACCATCGAGACGGCGCTTGCATAGCCGTACTTGGGTGTGTTGACAAAGGCAACATTATAAATGTAGTAGACAAGGGTCATCGTGGCATTGCCCGGGCCGCCCTGAGTGATCATATACATCTGGTCATACACCTTGAAGGAGGCGATGGTCAGCATGATGATGACAAAGAAGGTCGTGGGCTTGAGCTGCGGCAGCGTGACATTCCAGAAGATCTGCCACTTGTTGGCGCCGTCCAGCTCAGCAGCCTCCTCCAGCTCGGGGTTCGTGCCCTGCAGACCGGCAAGGTAGATGACCATGTAGTAGCCCATGTTCTTCCATACGCTGAAGAGGATGACCGTCAGCATAGCGGTGTCCTTGCCGGCGGCCCACTTGGGCAGGTTCTCCACGCCGAGGCCCGCAAGGATCTGGTTGACCGGGCCCATCGAGGGGCTGAAGATCATGTTCCAGACGGCCGCGACCGCGACCAGCGAGGCAACATACGGGAAGAACGAGACCGTGCGGAAGAAGTTGCGGCACTTGACCTTCTGGTTCAGCAGCATGGCCAGACCAAGGCTGCAGACCAGCGTCAGCGGCACGGTGCCGACGGCGTAGACCAGCGTATTGACGAACGCCGCCTTGAAGGTCTTATCACTGAGCAGCGCGACAAAGTTGCTGATGCCGGTGAACTCTACCGGATGAACACCATCCCAGTTGCAGAAGGAAAGCGCGATGGCGAAGATCATGGGCACCAGCGTAAAGACGCAGAAGCCGATGAAGTTCGGTGCGATGAAGCTGTAGGCGATCAGGCTGTCCCGCGTGGATTTTTTCATGCCGCGCTTTGGGTTCACCTGTACAGCCTGTGTGGTTTCGGCCATGGATCATACCTCCTCGGGGGTTAGCTGCATAAGAGAAGGGGCAGGCGCGCCCGCCCGCCCCTTTACGAAGAAGAAGGAAAACTTATGAAAAAGTTGGAAGATTGCAAATGTTTCTTGCAGGGGCCGTGATCACTCAAATCAGCCCAGCAGTGCCTGAACCTGCTCGTTCATGTTGGCGATGCCCTCGTCGATGGTCTCGCTCTCGGTCATGATGGCGTCATGCTCGGTGTTCAGGATGGTCTCGATCTCGGAGGCCTTGTCGGACAGCGGCATCTCAAGGTAGATGGCGGTGGTGTTCAGTGCCTCGAGGGAGTTCTCGTCAGAGGGGAAGCCCTCGGTGGAGGAGATGATCTTGTTGGTCTCGTCGCTGGCAACGGCGGGGAAGGTGCCGGCTGCGGCAACGGCCTTGGCGCCTTCCTCAGAAGCGCACCAGTTCACGAAGTCAAGCGCAGCCTCTTTCTTCTCGGAGTTGGCGTTGACGGCCAGGCTGGTCACAGTGCCCAGCGTGGAGCCGGCAGGTGCGCCGTCCGGATGAGGATACTTGACGATGCCGAAGTTGACGGGCTGGACACCGTTGGCGGAAGCCTCGGCGTTGTACTTCTGCAGGGTAGCGATGAACCAGGAGCCCATGTTGCACATAGCGGCCTGACCGTTCTCAAACGCGCCGGAGTAGTGCAGGTTGGCGGTCTTCTGCTCGCCGTAGTTGGGGATGACGCCGTCAGTCTGCTCGGCCATGACCTGCTCGTAGTAGGGCTTCAGGAAGTCGTAGTTGCCGTCAATGACGGTGTTCTTGCCGTCCAGAATGCCGAACAGCGTCGTGGTGGAGCGCCAGGTGTGGTAGATGTTGCCGTAGATGCCGGTCTTTTCGTAGACCTCGCGGATCTTGGCGTCAAAGTCGGCCATCGTCATATCGTTGGTGGGGTACTCGATGCCGGCCTGATCGAAGATGTCCTTGTTGTAGTAGACGACCCAGAAGTCAGAGCGGAACGGAACAGCGTAGTAGTTGCCGTCCTCGGCGGTCAGCTGATCGAGAACGCCGTTGAACTTGCTCTCATCGGTGGTCAGCTTGCCGCTCAGCGGCTCCAGCATACCGAGGTTGATCAGGTTGGAGTAGCCGGGGATGTCCTTGATGGAGAGGACATCCAGCTCGCCGTTGCCGCCGGCCAGCTGGGTCATGTAATCGGTGGAGCCAAGGTCGGTCATCTCGATGGTGACGCCGGGGTGGCTGGCCATGTAGCCGTCTGCCAGCGCTGCCCAGTAGGCGGTGGAGTCCTTGTCCCACAGCGCCCAGTTCAGGGTGACGCTGTCGCCGGAGGCCGTGCTCTCTGCGGTGGCCTCGGTGGAAGATGCCGTGCTTGCAGGGGTGGAGTCCGTGGTGGAAGCGGAGCTGCCGCCGCAGGCTGCCAGGCTCAGGGCCATGGTGCCGGCCAGCCCAAGGGCTGCGAATCTTTGCATTTTACGCATACTAATTTCTCCTCCTAAAAAGAAATCGTTACTTGCGGGAAGGCTTTCTGCAGAGGGCCTGTCCCTTTCGTTGTCATTATCATACACCCGCTGCCCGCCGAAAGCGATGGTATATTTTTGGTTACTTTTGCAATATTTACGGCAGTTCCGCAAAGGAGACCGCCAAAACATGTAATATTTCAAGAAACCTGCAATATTCATCTTTCTTACAGTTATAGACAAGCAAATACGCGCTATTTTGTCATATTTGTACAGTTTTATTCTTGACAGCAGCCTGTCTGATAGGGTATATATGTATATACAGGACCATTCAAAAAGCTGCTTCTCACCTTATTATACTATACAAGGAGCCTTTATGGGCAAATTCAACCTGCATCGGGGCAGCCTGCAGCTGCGGGTGCTGACGCTGACCCTGCTGTTCACGCTGGGCGTGTCGATCGTCATCACAGTCAGCAACATGCACCAGCTCAACGCTGAGTGGGAGCGTACCACCCTGCTGAATGCCGAGTATGCCCTGCAGACTGCAGCCGCCGCCATCTACCGCGACCTTGACGAGGTGGACGATCTGGCAAGCTGGTGCGCCTACAATCCGTCAATGCGCACCTACCTGCTGACCGATTCCGCCGGCAACAATCAGGCGCTTTCGATGTACCCGATGATCTCAGCCAAATACAACTCCATGCGCACGCTGCCGTATATCCAGCGGTTCATGCTCATCAACGCCGCCGGGCGGCCGATGATGTTCGGCACGGCTGCCACCAATGTCGTGGCGCTGACCCCGGAGCTGCTGCAGACGATCCCCGGCTACAACGAGGCCAGCTACGGCTGGGCGTATATCACCCGCGACCCGTTGGCGCTGACCACTCAGGCGGCGCAGACGATCCCGATCTGCCGCGCCCTGACCCTGCCCGGCACCGACCGCACAGCGCATGTCTGCATCTTTGTTTCCCCTTCCGTCATCACGGCGCCGCTGCGCGACTTTACCCTGTCAGAGGGCGGGAAGCTGCTGTGGGAGATGGGCGAGCATATCTACACCGTGCAGAACAACACCCTGACCGAGCTTGACACCGACCGTACTTATTATAAGGACACCCGCCCCTTTGACGCCGAGACCCTCGACAGCCTGACCGAGGTATACGAGCGCGGCAGCGGCGTCAACACCCAGCTTATCGTGCGGTATCCCATCGGGGTGCATGATCTCTACCTGATCGAGGTCCTGCCCAACGGACCGCTGCAGCGGCAGATTCCCTATCTGTCGGCCTCACTCATATTCAGTCTGGCGGCCATTCTGGCGCTGGGCAGTGCGCTGGCATTTCTTCTGCACAGGATGATCGCCCGCCCGATCACGGCGCTGCAAAGCCGGATCGAGGCGGTCGGCAGCGGCGATTTTTCCGCTGACCCGGCCATTGAGTGGGACAACGAGCTGGGCGACATCGGCCGCGGCATCAATAAAATGTCGGGCAACATCACCGCCCTGATGGACCGCCGCCTTGAGGACGAAAAGCAAAAGCAGGACCTTGAATACCGGATGCTGCAAAACCAGATCAACCCGCATTTCATCTACAATACCCTCAACAGCATCAAGTGGATGGCTACCATCCAGCACGCGCCCGGCATTGCCGAGATGGTCACGGCGCTCTCCCGCCTGCTGAAAAGCGTTTCCAAGGGCAATGAGCGGCTTGTGCCGCTGTATGAGGAGTTTGCCCTGCTCAACGACTATTTCACGATCCAGCAGTACCGCTACGGCGGCACGATCACCCTTGATGTCAGCTATATCGAGGACGAAAACCTTACCCACAGCTGCCTGATCCCCCGCTTTACGCTGCAGCCGCTGGTCGAGAACGCCATCTTCCACGGCATTGAGCCGAAGGGCAGCGCCGGTGAGGTGACCCTGCGGGTCGAGCGGGACGCTGCAAACGGCGATGTGCTGATCCTCCTGAGCGATGACGGTGTGGGCATGACCCCTGCGCAGGCCGCCAAAGCCCTGCAGGAGCCCGGCCCCGAGGAGGCCGCCGCCAAATACCGCCATGTGGGCATCTGGAATGTTCACCGCCGGCTGCAATACAGCTTCGGCGATGCCTACGGCCTGCGCATCGAGAGTGAACCGGGCGTAGGCACGACCGTAACGGTGCGGCTGCCGGACGCCAAAAAGGCCTCCCCCGCAGGGGAAGCCGTCCGCAAAGCAGACTGATGCAGCCCGGCTTTGCCGCGTCTGCCCGCCCATGGGTTTATACCCCTGCCTCTCCCCAACAGGAAGGCATCCCCCAAAATGAGGTGTTACCGTGACAAAAATTTTCTTGGTCGATGATGAGCCGCTGGTCCTCATCGGTATGCAGGGCATGCTGAATTGGGCCGAGCTTGGCTACACCGTGGTCGGCACCGCCCGCAACGGGGCCGAGGCCCTCAAGGCCATCGGAGAGACCTACCCCGACATCGTTGTTTCCGACATCCGTATGCCGGTCATGGATGGTTTTACGCTGGCGGAGAGCTGCCACAAGGACGGCTCTGCCCTGCCGGTATTCATCATGCTGACCAGCTATGAGGAATTTGACTATGTAAAGCGCAGCATGCGGCTGGGCGTGGTGGACTACCTTGTCAAGATCGACCTGACTGCCGAGAGCCTGACCGCCGCGCTGGACAAGGCCCGCGCCGCTGTGGAGAAGGAGCGGCGGCTGCAGGCCCCCGCTGCCCCCGCCGTGAGCATGGACAGCTACCGCGACCGGCTGTTTTTGCAGCTGTACGGCGGTCTGCTGACCGACCGCGCCGCCTTTGACCGCCAGTGTGCCGAGCTGGGGCTGGACTTCCACGCCCCGCAGTATGTCGTGGCGCTGGGCAGCATCCGCACCCCGGAGCTTTCGACCGAGCAGCTGCTCACCCTGAGCACCGGCGTCACCCGCATGGCGGCTGAAACGCTGCCCAAATACCGTCCCTGCCGCGTGATCGGCATGGATCTGCAGCATTTTTCGGCGCTGCTGCCCCTGCAGGAGGGCGAGGACCCCGAGACCGCGCTGACCCCCGCCCTGCAGGCCACCGGGCAGATCCTTTACAACTATTTCAGCTCCCAGATCTACTGGGCCGTGGGCCGCGCGGTGCCGGACATTCTGCAGATCTCCCAAAGCCGGCAGGATGCACTGGCCGCCCAGCAGCTGCTGCGCAGCGAGTCTCCCCTTGCCTTTTACCATGAGAAGCCCAACACCCCGCTGGATCACCGCGCACAGGTCGTGGCGCAGGTGCAGCAGTACATTCAGGCTGGCGACTGCTATCAGGTCAATTACACCCAGCGAAAAGCTGACCCTCAACGATGTAGCTGCGGTGTTCAACTTCAGCCCCAACTACCTGAGCCAGCTTTTTGCACAAAACAGTGAGCGCGGCTTTGTGGAGTATGTCACCACCGCCCGCATCGCCGCCGCCAAGGAGCTGATGGCCGCCACCGACCTGAAGATCTATGAGGTCAGCAGCCGGGTAGGCTTTGACAGCGCCTTCTATTTCAGCAAGGTGTTCAAAAAGCTGGAGGGAGCCAGCCCCCGCGAATATATCCAGAGAATGAAGGGATCGTATGTTGATGCAAAGGATGACGCCGCGCTTTGACGCGATGCGCCCCACGCTTTACCCGCCTTACCGCGACCGCGCGGCGTGGCAGGCCCTGCCGGGCGCTGCGCGCTGGCAGGCGGCGGGACAGGCCGCCCTGCGCGATGCCGCCGCAGTGCCGCAGCTGCCGCTCTCGCTGTGGCTGCAATTTACCCAAAACGGAGACCGCGCCCGATGGGAACACGCCTATTTTGCCCGCCGCCGCACCCTCTGTGCGCTGGCAATGGCCGAGGCCGTGACCGGGGACGGCAGCTATCTGCCCGCTATCGCCGATGCCGCATGGGCGATCTGCGAGGAAAGCGCGTGGCAGCTGCCCGCCCACAACAGCTATATCCGCGACACGCCCCAGCTGCCGCTGCCCGATGTAACGCGGCCGATCGTGGACCTGTTTGCCGCCGAGACCGGCGCACTGCTGGCCACTGTGTACGGCCTGCTGGGTGCCGCCCTTGACGAATACGCGCCCGGGCTGGCGGCACGGCTGCAGCATGAGGTCGAGCGCCGCATCCTGACGCCCTACCGTACCGAGCATTTCTGGTGGATGGGCCGCGATGACGAGCCGATGTGCAACTGGACACCGTGGTGTACCCAGAATGTCCTGCTGGCCGCCGCGCAGTGCGCCCCGGTTGAGGCGCTGCCCGCCTATGTCGGGCAGGCCGCCTACAGCCTTGACTGCTTTTTGAAGGATTACGGCCCGGACGGCTGCTGCAGCGAGGGCGCACAGTACTACCGCCACGCCGCGCTGACGATGTTCAACGCGCTGGACCTCTTGTGCAAAATCGCCCCCGGCGTCTTTGACGACATCTGGGCTGAGCCGAAGATCAAAAACATGGCCGAGTACATTGTCAACATGCACATTGCCGGGCCGTACTACCTGAATTTTGCTGACTGCAGCCCGCTGGCCGGGGCCCGCGGCGTGCGGGAGTACCTGTTCGGCAAGCGGGTCGGCAGCCTGCCGCTGATGACGCTGGCCGCCCACGACTGGGCTGAAACGCTGCGCACCCCTGACCCCGACCGACTGCACCACCCCGATGACAGCGAGGGCATCAACCTGTTTTACCATCTTCAGACCGCACTGGCCGAGCAGGAGGTGACTGCCTTTGCCCTGCGCGCATCCCCTGCCGCGCCGGGGGATGTCTGGTATCCGAGCGTCGGTATTCTCGTCTGCCGCCGCGGCGCTTATGCACTGGGCGCCAAGGCGGGCAGCAACGCCGACAGCCACAACCACAACGATGTGGGCAGCGTGACGCTGTATAAAAACGGGGCACCGCTCCTGATCGATGTGGGTGTGGAGACCTACAGCAAAAAGACCTTCAGCCCGCAGCGGTATGAGATCTGGACGATGCAGTCCGGCTGGCACAACCTGCCGGAATTTGACCCCGACGGTGCGGCGTATCAGCAGCAGCCCGGTGCGGCCTTTGCCGCTGCCGGGGTCGCCGTGGCCGACACATTGGACAGCATCGCAATGGACCTTGCCCCTGCCTACGGCGCCGTGCCGGGGTTGGGGTACTACCGCCGCGCCGTGCGCCTGACTGCCGATGGGCTGACCCTGTGCGATGAGACCGACTACCCCGGCGAGGTCGCCTTGACGCTGATGAGCGTTGAAAAGCCCGCCGCAGACGGCAGCACCGTGCAGTTCGGCACCTTAGCGGCCGCCCGTGCGGATGGGGCTGTGCGCATCGTGACCGAGGCGGTAGCCGTCACCGATGCCCGGCTGCGTCAGGCCTGGCCGGACACCCTCTACCGCACCCGCCTGTATTTCACCGGGCAGCTTGCCCTTACCGTTTTCTGAAAGGATGATACCCATGGAGCTTTTGAAGTTAAAGATCCTTGACGCCGAGGGCCAGACCCTCATGACCGCGCCCGGTGCGGAGCAGGTCAGCCTTGTGTACATGAACGCCTACAAGCCGGGGGACCGCGTGGCACTGGAGATCGGCACACCCGGGCAGTATATCGTGATCCAGTTTGAGGACACGATGGCCCCGGCGCTCGTCTATGTCGTCAAGCGGGAGATCAACTTCCACATTCCGTTCGGCGAGCAGGCCATCACCTACAGCCCCAAAAGCTTTTCCGGGTGCTGCCACATCATCCGCGCCCGCTTTGCCACCGAGGCGGAGATCAAGGCGCGGCGCAACCTTGCGTTCAACCCCTATGACGAACACGGTGATACCGGCTTCTTCCCCCATGCGTCCGCCAATGTGGAGACCCGCGGCGAGGCCGTGTTTGCCGCCCGCAACGCCGTGGACGGCGTGTATGAGAATGACGCCCACGGCACCTGGCCGTACCAGAGCTGGGGCATTAACCGCGACCCCAATGCCGCGCTGACGCTGGATTTCGGCCGCGCCGTGATCGTGGACGAGCTGCGCCTGACGCTGCGCGCGGATTTCCCGCACGACAGCTACTGGACGCAGGCGACCGTGGCGTTTGATGACGGCAGCCGCGAGGTTTTGCAGCTGACCAAGACCGCCGCCCCGCAGACCTTTGCGATCACCCTGCGCACCGCAAAAAGCCTGAAGCTGTTTGAGCTGAAAAAGGCCGAGGACCCGTCCCCGTTCCCCGCGCTGACCCAGCTTGAGGCATGGGGCACCGAGGCACCGTAACCCCCGCCAAGCCGCAAAAAGCCGCACACACCTCGCAGTGTGTGCGGCTTTTTGTCATAGCAGCAACAAATCCCCGCCCGTTTCCGGGCGGGGACTGTGCAAACACGATCTTATATCGTCAGAGGCTCAGCGCGTTTCGTGCTTTTTCTTTTTCAGCAGGGCCAGCAGGCCGACCGCTGCCAGACTGACCAGTGCAATGCCTGCGACCGGGAGCAGCGGGAAGCTGTCCGAGGTCTGGGGAATCAGCCCGCTCTTGGCAGGCACCGCAGCCTTGTTATCGGCTGCGCCTGCAGGCTTGGCGGTACCGCTTGCAGCAGCGGCGGTGCCGCCCGCATTGCCTGCTGCGGTATTGCTGCTGTTGCCGGCATTCGTGTTGCTGCCGGTGTTGCTACCGGTGCTGCCGCCGGGGGTCGTGCCGGTGCTGCCGGTGCCCGGCGTCACCACCGGTCCGGAGGCAGGCTTGGCCTTCCAGCCGATGGCAAAGGGAGAGAAGGAGCCTACATGCACCTTGAGCTTGCCGTTCGCAGCGTCCAGCTCCGGGTCTTTCAGCAGCTCAACCTCACCGGCATGGTCGCGGGTGCAGAGCATGTGCGCCACTTCAATATCGAACTGGCTGAAATTCTCTGCGGTCACACCATCGGGCAGGTCGAACCAGACATCCATGCCCCCTGCAGGGAAGCTGTTTTCCTCGGCTTCGATCAGGCTACCGTCACCGAAATCCAGCATCAGCTTCACATCGTAGATGCTCACCTTGCAGCCGCTGATCTCATCGGAGAGCTGCTTTACCAGCTCTTTCTCAATTTTTTCGGTTGTAGTAAACGCTGTATTTTGCAGTGCCTCCGGCACGCTGGTCAGGCCCTTCGTCACAACGACCTTCGTCTCGGCGGGCTGACGCTGCACGCCCAGCCAGCTGATGACAGGTGCCTGGCTGCCGGTGGCGGTCACCGTGTAGTAAACGGTTTTTTGACCGTCCAACTTGAACACAGCCTTGTTGAGGATATCCCCGCTGCTGCCGTTCAGGTTCAGGGTCGCGGTCTCGCTCAGGGCGTTGCCCTCGGCATCGGTGACCACGGCGGTCATCGGGCGGTTCTGGCCCCACCATTCATGGTGGGCGCTCGTCAGGATGTAGCTGCCTGCAGGCAGGGTCAGGGCGTAGGTCAGGGTCTCGCCCGCTTTATTTTCGCGGCCGTAGATGCCGGTCGCGGTCTTGTCAGCGGTGGAGCTGTAGCCCTTGGTACCGGCATCCGTATCGACAAGACCCCAGTCATTATCGGCGGTCTTGCGCTGGTCAAAGGCTTCATTCAGCAGCTTGCTGCCCAGAGCCTTTTTGTACAGCGTATAGCTCTCGGTCGTGCCGCCGCTGACGGCTGCCGGATCACCGGCCACACTGTCGATGAATACCACGGTATCGCCGGGGATAACTTCGCCGATCTTGACACTGACAGTCAGCTTCTCGCCCAGCGGGTTGACGGCCCCTTTGACGGTGCCCTGGATCTCGGCCGCACCGTAGGCATTGGCATTCAGTGCGTTCATATCCACATTCCAATCCACAGGCAGGGTCGCGGTGGTGCCGTCCGTCTTTTTGACCTCGACCGCGGCGGGCAGGCTGCCGATGCCGCTGCCGATATCGGTATCGGACTTCAGTCCTTCTGCATCCCCGGCTCGGTCGCCGAAAACCGCAAGGTCGGTCTCGGCCACGGCAACCTCGGCAAGATGCTCCTCTCCGAGGAGACCGAGTGCTTCTGCTTCCTCGCCGGTCACGAGTCTTTCGCGGCTGCCGAGGGCGCTATCAAGATCGCTCTCAACGCCAACAAGGTAAGAGTCAAGCCCCTGCGCGTTATCCTCAACGGTCTCGGCAAGGACGCCGCATACATCATTTCCCGCATCAACGGCTTCACCTATGTGCAGACCGAGTTCGATCCCTACACCGAGACGGTCAAGATCATCCGCGAGGTTCCGTTCTCGAACGGCGCGCGCGCAAAGGTCCGCTGCTACGGCGCAGACAACGTGCCGGAGGGCGTTGCCATCATGAAGCTCGAGAAGGTCGGCGTTTCCATCACCGGTAACTCCACCAACCCGACAAGATTCCAGCACCCCGTCGCGGGC
>ERZ827043.3716-NODE-3716-length-10654-cov-5.275592_pt1 | contig 10654 bp, 7 predicted proteins | sample MGYA00519923_ERZ827043 | MGnify/ENA primary metagenome ERZ827043 (study PRJEB31778, sample SAMEA3449251) | human gut metagenome | biome: human gut; feature: human-associated habitat; material: faeces | place: United Kingdom | collected 2010/2012 ...
GGCAAGGGCACGTTCGTCTCCGACCCGAACACCCGCCGCAAGGGCGTGCAGTATTCGTTCACGACGGAGATCTCGCAGCTTGGCAAGTCGCCCTCGTCCACGCTCGTGGACTTTGCGGTCATCACGCCGAGTCCCCGGATCGTGGCGCTCATGGGCCTTGAACCGGGCGTGAAGGTCTACCGCTTCACGCGCGTGCGCAACGTAGACGGCGCGCCGCTCATTCTTGAAACGTCCTACTATCCCGAGTACATCTACCCCAACCTGACGCGCGAGCTGCTGGAAACGCACAGCTTTTACAGTCTCCTCTACCATGTGGGCGTGATCCCGTTTTCCGCGTCGGACACCTACGAGGCCGTCGTCCTCTCGCCGCACGAGGCGCAGCTTCTGCACTGCGCGCCCGGCTCGGCCGCGTTCTTCCATCAGCGCCGCACCACGACTGAAAACGGCCACATCTACGAATATACGACAAGCTACATGCGCGCCGACCGCGTCAAGCTGGACGTGCGATTCCAGAAGGGCTCGACGAGCTTCATGCGCACCGTGGACTAAAGCAGAATAAAAAAGGGAGCAGCCATGCGGCTGCTCCCTTTTTTGTTGTTCTTTTTACTTTTCGCAGATGACGGGCTTGCAGCGGTCGGCTTCGACAAAGGCCTTTGCCTTCTGAACCGCTTCTTCGCGCGGGAGCTTCACCTGCTCGCCCGTGCGCATATCCTTGCACGAGACGACGCCTGCGGTGATCTCGTCCTCGCCGAGGAAGTAGACGTAGGGCACCTTGAGCTTGTCGGCGTAGTTCATCTTGGCCTTGAACTTCTTCTTTTCCGTATAGATCTGCGTGCTGACGCCCGCGGCGCGAAGGTCGGTGGCGAGCGAGATGGCCTCGCTCAGGTCCTCGGTCATCGGCAGGATGAGCACGTCCGCCGGCGCGGTGCAGATATCGCTGTTGAGCAGCCCCTGCTCGCCGAGGACATAGAACAGGCGCGTCACGCCGATCGAAATGCCGACGCCGGGGAGCTTGCGGTCAGTATAGTACTCCGCAAGGTTATCGTAGCGGCCGCCGGAGCAGACCGAGCCGATCTCGGGGTGGTCGAGCAGCGTCGTCTCGTACACCGTGCCGGTGTAGTAGTCGAGGCCGCGCGCGATGGTCAGGTCGACCGCGAAGTTCTCCTGCGGCACGCCGAACGCGCCGAGGTACTTGGCGACGGTCGTCAGCTCGTCGAGGCCCTGGTCGAACATCTCGTTGCGGCCGCGGTACTTTTCAAGAGAAGCGAGCACCTCTTCGTTCGTGCCCTTGATGCCGATGAAGGCAAGGATCTCGTCCGCCTTTTCGCCCTCGATGGCGTAATCGTCCACGAGAATGGCGCGCACGAGGTCGGGGCCGATCTTCTCGATCTTGTCGACCGTGCGCATGATGTCGCCCGCCTTGTCGGAAAGCCCGAGCATCGCGTAGAAGCCGTTTAAGATGCGGCGGTTGTTGATGCGGATCTGGAAGCGTTTGAGGCCCAGACGGGAAAAGACCGTATAGATGATGGCGGGGATCTCGGCGTCGTTCGTGATGTCGAGCTCGCCGTCGCCGATGACGTCGATATCTGCCTGATAGAACTCGCGGAAGCGGCCGCGCTGCGCGCGCTCGCCGCGATAGACCTTTCCGATCTGGAAACGGCGGAACGGGAAAGCGAGGTCGGCATAATGCAGGGCAACGTATTTCGCCAGAGGCACCGTCAGGTCGAAGCGAAGGGACAGGTCGCTGTCGCCCTTGGAGAAACGGTAGATCTGCTTTTCGGTCTCGCCGCCGCCCTTGGCGAGCAGCACATCGCTCGCTTCGATGATGGGCGTGTCGAGCGGGGTGAAGCCATAGACGCCGTAGGACGAGCGCAGCACCTCCATAAGGCGCTCCATCTGGGTCTGCGGCGCGGGAAGCAGCTCCATAAAGCCGGATAAGGTGTGAGCTTTGATCGTTGCCATGATAGTGTGTGTCCTTTCCTATATAGAATGTATGGACAGCGTACTGTACTGCGGTGGCACAGCAGCGTATCGGAGTGATTGACAGATATTTTACGGTACGGCGCAGGGATTGTCAAGCGTCCGCGGCCGTTTTTTCCACTTTCGAGACAGTATAGCATTTTCCGCGCGGAATTGCCATAGCTTTCGCCGCCTGCGGTGCAAAAATTTTTCTTTCCGTCGCGGACAGTGTTCACGAAAAATGAAGATATCCGCCAAAAAGCACGAATTGCGCTTGACGGAACTGCCGCTTTTTGTTACCATAGAGACAATATCAACGGGCAAGCTCCGAAAACCGAGGTTCGCCCGCAAGCAGCTTCCGGGCAGCCGTCATTCGGCGTCCGCCGCGGCCACACCGCGCGGGCAGGAGTCGATCCGATCGGATCGTTGAGGAGGAACGTTGGATGTACCAGAGCAAAATGAAAAGCGAAGAGACCGATCACCTGTTCAAGGCGATCTTATCTTTGAAAACGGAGGAAGAATGCTACCGCTTCTTCGACGATCTCTGCACCTTCAGCGAGATCGAGGCGATGTCCCAGCGCTTCGAGGTGGCGTCGCTTCTCGCCGATGGCAAGACCTTCACGCAGATCTCGCAGAAGATCGGCGTTTCGTCCACGACCATCACGCGCGTCAATAAGTGCCTTTGCTACGGGGCGGACGGCTATAAGCTGCTGCTTGAGCGGGCAAAAGAAGAAAAGTAAGCCATTCGTCATTTTGATCAGAGCAGGCGCTAAGCGCCTGCTCCTTTTTGTCCGTTTTGCTTTATTGCAATGCCGTAAAAGCATATCAGCATAACATCACGTCATCCCGATATAGAAGAATTGACTAAAATATTTTTTGGAATCTACGCGAATTTTATTGCTTTTGCTGAACAGGTATGTTACAATTAGTTCACAAATAGATTAGGGCATGGGAAACAGCGTGCAAGAAACCGTTGCCCGACGGTGCTGTTGCCTAAGTTCTGTGTCTGTTTTTCTGTGGGACCCCTCCACAGAAAACGCACGTCCCCGCGTGCGGTGTGCAGCGTGTTCGTCATGGGGAGGAGCGGCTTCCCGCTTCCTGACGGGCAAGTATTTTTATGAAGAGAGAGGTATTTTATCAATGGCAAACGAAAAGAAAGTCGCACGGGAGCCCAGTTTTCTGCTGGCGTTAATTCCCATTGTGGCAATGATCGGGTTCATGCTTTACTGCTTCCTCGGTCATTCCGAATCCGGTTACCATGACGCTCACCTGCCCCTGGTCATGTCCATCGTCGTCGCGTGCATCGTCGGTCACTTCTGCGGTCACGACTTCAAGGATATGCTCTCCGGTATGATCGAGCGCCTGAGCGCTTCCATGGAAGCGGTCCTGATCCTCTGCACCGTCGGTTTCCTGGTCTCGAGCTTCATGGCCTCCGGTGCGATCCCCTCCCTGATCGTCTACGGTCTGGATCTGCTGACCCCGAAGCTGTTCCTGCCCATCGGCTGCATCCTCTGCGCGATCGTCGGTATGGCGTGCGGCTCCTCCTGGACCACCACCGCCACCATCGGTCTTGCGTTCCTCGGCATCGGCGCGGGCCTCGGCATCCCTGCCCCCATCACCGCCGGTATGATCATCTCCGGCGCGTATGTCGGCGATAAGTTCTCCCCCCTGTCCGATACCACCAACCTCGCCGCGGCTGTTGCCGAGACCGGTCTTTTCGACCACGTTACCGCGATGGTCTCCTCCACCGGCCCGACCTTGGTCATCGCCCTCATCCTCTACACCATCATGGGCCTGAACATCGACGCCAGCGCCTACGATCCGACCGTCGCCCAGTCCATTCAGGACGCGTTCCGCGAGGCCTTCGTGATCTCCCCCGTTCTGCTCATCCCCATCATCGTGGTTATCGTGATGTGCATCCTGCGCGTGCCCGGCCTCGTCGGTATCGCCATCTCCGTTGCCACCGCGACCATCTTCATGATGATCTTCCAGCCCACCTCCATCTACGGCTCCCGCGCCCTGGGCGACATCTTCAACATGCTGCACAACGGTATCGTCGTTGAGACCGGCAACGAAGTCGCTGACTCCATCCTCGGCAAGGCCGGCGGTATGAACGGCACCATGTGGACCATCAACCTCATCCTCCTCGCGCTCGCCTACGGCGGTGCTCTGGAGCGCTGCGGCTGCGTCGAGAAGCTCTTCGGCGGCCTCAAGCACAAGATCCACTCCGTCGGCAGCCTGATCCTCGCCACCCTGCTGACCTCCATCTTCTGCGACGCCACCATGTGCGACCAGTTCCTCGGCATTGGCGTTCCCGCCCCCATCTATGCTGACAAGTATGATGAGCTCGGCCTCGGCCGCAACATGCTCTCCCGTACTCTGGAAGACGCCGGTACCCTCTGGGCCGTCATGTTCCCCTGGACCGGCTGCGGCGCTTATCAGCAGGGCGTGCTCGGCATGAGCTCCTTCGTCTTCTTCCCCTATGCCTTCGTCAACCTGCTCAACCCCATCTATGCCTATGTCACCGCCATGCTCGGCCGCAACATCTTCTGGGCTGACGGTTCCTACACCAACCTGTTCGGCAAGACCAAGGCCGGCAAGCCCGCCGGTGCTCCCGAAGAGGCCCACCAGAAGGCTCTCGCCGCTCTCGAGGCCCGCCGCGCTGCCGGCAAGGCCCCCAAGATCAACGCGTAATTTACTTCTTACATAAGGCGTGCGTCCCGCACGCACGCCTTACCCCGTTTTAGAAAGGAACTGCCGCCGTGAGACAAACGCTTCCCTGGGAATCCGTTCCGCCCCCGATCTACGTTTCGCGCCCGCCCAAGCCGCGGAAAAAGTGGGTCACCGTCGGCGGCTGGATACTGGTCGTCCTCCTGCTGCTGTTCGGCCTGATGTCCAAGCGGAGCAACCTTCCGCTTTCGGTCATCTCCTTTGGGTTAGCCCTTCTGTATACGCTGACGCTTCTGACGAAGAAGGACGCCGTGGTCACCACCCGCGGACTTGAGATCTTCTATCAGATGCAGATCACGACCCAGTACGACTTCTTCCCCTGGGAGCAGATCAATTCCATCGTCACCGAGGACCGTAAGCACCCGGATCTGATCCGTCTGCACATCGGCTACAGCTCGATGGAAAAGGCGCTGTTCTTCACCCGCTCCGATGCGGAGGCCATCATCAAGCTGGCGAAGGAGAAAAACCCCGCCATCCGCGTGCTGGACTATGAAGCCGCCCCGAAGCAGGCCTCCAAAAATCGGAAAAAGAAATAACGCACAAAGGACCGCCGGAACACCGGCGGTCCTTTTCCTTGCTCCGCCCGCGCCGCAGCCCTCACTTTTCTCCGCCGATTTTCGTTCAGTCTGTGATAGCACAGCAGCACAGCGCCGTAATATAGTGATGCCGCACAATATTACAGAAAAATTAACAGCAATTCCTATTGATTTTGCACAAAATTTGTGCTATCCTAAAGCCATCAACCAAACCACACCACCTTTGGCTGAGTCAACTCACCGGCAGGTGCGCCGGACGTCATGGGCAGACGTCTATCGAAGCACAGCCTCCGGAAAAAGCTTCTCACATCACAGCATCGAGATCGTGCCATTCGGCAACTATTAAGAAAAGAGGCAACTACCATGATCATGAATCCCACCGCGATCAAGCACGTTGTGGTCGACGGCCACAGCCTGACGCTTGAATCCTTTGTCGCCATCGCGCGCTACAACGCCACGGTCGAGCTGGCCCCTTCCGCTCTCGAAGCGATGCAGAAGTCCCGCGCGCTCGCCGAGAAGATCGCCGCCGAGGGCCGCGTGGCCTACGGCATCACCACCGGCTTCGGTGAGTTCCAGAAGGTCGCCGTCCCCAAGGAGATGAGCAACCAGCTCTCCACCAACCTGATCCTCAGCCACTGCACCGCCGCCGGCGAGCCTTATGCCGACGAGATCGTGCGCGGCATGATGCTCCTGCGCGCCAACGCCCTGTGCGGCGGCGTGAGCGGCGTGCGCCCCCTCCTCGTTGAGATGCTTCTCGAGATGCTCAACAAGGGCGTTACCCCCGTCGTTCCCCAGAAGGGCTCCCTCGGCTCCTCCGGCGACCTCGCGCCTCTCGCTCACATGACGCTGCCCATGCTCGGCAAGGGCGAGGCCATGTATGAGGGCGTGAAGATGACCGGCGCGGAGGCGATGGCCAAGGCCGGCATTGCCACCCTCGACACGCTCGTGTCCAAGGAAGGCCTCGGCATGACCAACGGCACCTGCGCGATGACCTCCGTCGGCGCGCTGGCCCTGTACGATTCCATCTGCGCCGCCCAGCTCGGCGACGTGATCGCGTCCCTGTCCATGGAGGGTCTGACCGGCCTTCGCAACGCCTTCGACCCCCGCATCCATCAGGTGCGCGGCCAGAAGGGCCAGATGCTCGTCGCCGCGAATATGCGCAAGCTGCTCGCCGGCTCCGAGATCCTGGACAACTGCCAGTCCGACCGCGTGCAGGACGCTTATGCCCTGCGCTGCATCCCGCAGCTGCACGGCGCCTGCCGCGACGCGCTCGAGTACGTCCGTGAGAAGGTCGAGATCGAGCTCAACGCCGTCACCGACAACCCGCTGATGTTCCTCGACGACGAGGCCGTTATCTCCGGCGGCAACTTCCACGGCGAGCCCATGGCTCTCCCGTTCGACTTCCTCGGCATCGCCGCCAGCGAGATCGCCGACGCGTCCGAGCGCCGCACCGAGCGCATGGTCAACCCCGCGCTCAGCAACGGCCTGACCGCCTTCCTCACCACGCAGGCGGGCGTCAACTCCGGCTTCATGATCGTCCAGTACGCCGCCGCCTCCATGGTCAGCGAGAACAAGGTCTACGCGCATCCCGCCTCCGTGGACTCCATCCCCTCCTCCGCCAACCAGGAGGACATCGTCTCCATGGGCACCACCGCCGCCCGTAAGGCCAAGATGATCCTGCAGAACACGCAGGACGTCCTCGCCGACGAGCTGATGACCGCCTGCCAGGCCATCGACATCCGCCGCCGCCTGAACACCCACGGCCAGGGCATGACCCCGCTGCATGAGGCTCTCTATCAGCACGTGCGCGAGAAGGTCGCTTTCTATGAGATCGACCGTGAGATCTGGCCCGACATCCGTGCGGTGGAAGCGATGATCCGCTCCGGCGAGCTGCTGGATATCGTCAAGGAGTATATCCCCGACTTTGAGTAAGTCAAAATTGCGTCTACGACGCAATTTTGAGACCTTTCATTTGGGCCATCGGCCCAAATGAAATAGGAGCTTCAAATATTTTCGCTCACCGCGAAAATATTTGTAAGGTGTCCCTGCGGACGCACATGTCGTCCTCCGGGACAATCCAAATTGTTTGCGGCGTGCGCGGCCGCAAATGTGATGCGTCTCAAAAATGGTTATTGCTACCGATTTGAGGACAATAATGCTGAAAGATTTGTGTTTTGACACGAATTGACAGGATGTAAAAGAAGGTGTAAAGTTATTTTGGCTTTACACCTTCTTTTTTTAGGAGGAACTTGCTATGGAACTGAACATTTTACGGGCGGACCCGGCGGGGAACATTACGGTGTTCGTGCTCGATCCGGTCGAAAAGGCACAGCGCGCGGCCATCGCGGAGAAGATCATGGCGATCCCCGCACTCAAGGCCGAGCAGGTCGGCTACGCCTGCGCCGCCGAGGACGACGTCGACGGCCACATGGAGATGATGGGCGGCGAATTCTGCGGCAACGCGACGCGCGCCTACGGCATGTATATTGCCCAGCAAAAGGGCGGCCTTTCCTCGGTCAGGCTGCGCGTGAGCGGCTGCGACCATGCCGTCACCGCGCAGGTCGATCTGAAATCTGGCACGGCGCGCGCTGAAATGCCCTGTCCGCGCAGCGTGAAGCGTGTCACGGTGAATGGTCACGAGGGCACGCTCGTCGACTTAACAGGCATCGCCCACTTCGTCGTTGAGGGCGTGGAGCCGAGCGAAGGTTTCTTCCGCGCGGCGGAACCCATCTTTTCCGAAATTGCAGGGCTTGACGCCTGCGGCGTCATTTTCCTCGATGCGGAAAAGCGCAGCATGATCCCGCTCGTCAAGGTCATCGAGACCGACTCCCTCGTCTGGGAGGGCAGCTGCGGCAGCGGCAGCGTCGCCTGCGCCGTCGCGCAGAGCGAACGCATGGAAAACGGCGGTTTTTCGTGCGAATACCGGCAGCCCGCGGGCGCGGTCCGCGCAAGCGTCGAGCGCCAAGGCGGAAACGTCATCGCCGCGAGCATCGGCGGCGAGGTCACGCTGGATGAGCCCATGCGCATCACGCTGTGACGCGGCAGAGTGAAATGAAAGCCGGGCGCTGGCAACTTTCGCTTTTCTCGTTTTGACCTTTGCCGCAAGCGTTGAAAATTCGTCCAAAAATCTCCCGTTTTTTCTTTTTAAGGCACGCGAACCAACGCTTAATTTTTTAAGGTTTTTGGAAAAAAGAGGCTTGCAAAACAGTTTACCTTTCTCTATCGTTCGGCTATAATTGATTTTGTCAATAAGAGACAATTCTCCGCTTTTAAATACATAATTATTTAGGAGGTATCCCCATGACCGACATTGAGATCGCCCAGGCACATGAAATGAAAAAAATCGTCGACGTCGCCGCCAAGGCCGGCATTGACGAAAAGCACCTCGAGCTCTACGGCAACTACAAGGCCAAGCTCGACTTAAGCGAGATCCGCAAGCTGCCCCGCAAGGCAAAGCTGATCCTCGTCACCGCTATCAGCCCCACCCCCGCGGGCGAGGGCAAGACCACCACGTCCGTCGGTCTTGCCGACGCGCTCAACAAGCTCGGCAAGAACACCATGGTCTGCCTGCGCGAGCCCTCTCTCGGCCCCGTGTTCGGCGTCAAGGGCGGCGCTGCCGGCGGCGGCTACGCTCAGGTCGTCCCCATGGAGGATATCAACCTGCACTTCACCGGCGACTTCCACGCCATCGGCGCTGCCAACAACCTGCTGGCCGCTCTTCTCGACAACCACATCCAGCAGGGCAACGTGCTCGGCATCGACCCCCGCAAGATCGTGTGGAAGCGCGCTGTCGATATGAACGACCGCCAGCTCCGCCACATCATCGACGGCCTTGGCGGCAAGGCCAGCGGCGTGCCCCGCGAGGACGGCTTTGAGATCACCGTCGCGAGCGAAGTCATGGCAGTTCTCTGCCTTGCGACCGGCCTCGCCGACCTCAAGGAGCGCCTCGGCAAGATGGTCGTCGCCTACACCTACGACGACAAGCCCGTCACCGCGCACGACCTGAAGGCTGAGGGCGCGATGGCCGCGCTCTTAAAGGATGCCATCAAGCCCAACATGGTCCAGACGCTCGAAGGCACTCCCGCGTTCATCCACGGCGGCCCGTTCGCAAACATCGCCCACGGCTGCAACTCCATCCAGGCCACTGAGACCGCGATGCGCCTGAGCGACTATACCGTCACGGAAGCCGGCTTCGCCGCCGACCTCGGCGCCGAGAAGTTCCTCGACATCAAGTGCCGCGCCGCGGGCTTCCACCCCGACGCTGTCGTCATCGTTGCGACCGTCCGCGCGCTCAAGTATCACGGCGGCGTGCCCAAGGCCGAGCTCAACAGCGAGAACCTTGAGGCGCTTGAAAAGGGCCTGCCCAACCTCCTCCAGCACGTCGACAACGTGAAGAACGTCTACGGTCTCCCCTGCGTCGTCGCCATCAACGCGTTCCCGACCGACACCAAGGCCGAGCTCGACCTCGTCGAGAGCAAGTGCCGCGAGCTGGGCGTCAACGTCCGCCTGAGCGAAGTGTGGGCCAAGGGCGGCGAAGGCGGCCTTGCGCTGGCTGAGGAAGTCGTGCGCCTGTGCGACGAGCCCAACCACTTCCAGTTCGTCTACGACGTCAACGACAGCATCGAGGACAAGCTCAACGCCATCGCCACCAAGGTCTATCATGCCGACGGTGTGGTCATCGCCGCTTCCGCCAAGAAGCAGCTTAAGCAGCTCACCGAGCTCGGCTTTGACAAGCTGCCCATCTGCATGGCCAAGACGCAGTTCTCCTTCTCCGATGACGCCAGCAAGCTCGGCGCGCCCCGCGGCTTCAAGATCACCGTCCGCGACCTCAAGGTCAACGCCGGTGCGGGCTTCCTGGTCGCCAAGACCGGCGACATCATGACGATGCCGGGCCTGCCCAAGGTCCCGTCCGCCGAGAAGATCGACGTCGATGAAAACGGCAAGATCACCGGCCTGTTTTAATTGTACAAGCTCAGGAACAGGTGGAGTGCGCCTCCGCCTGTTCCTGATGAATTTTTAATTTTAACCCAGGGAGGGCACTATGAAGATCGCAGATATGAAAGTAACCGAGCTCATCAACGAAGTCGGCGCGGGCACTCCCGCCCCCGGCGGCGGCGCGGTGGCAGGCCTTGCCGGCGGCGTCGGCGTGGCGCTGACGATGATGGTCAACGGCCTGACGCTTGACAAGAAGGGCTTTGAAAACGACCGCGAACGCCTTTTGGACGCCATTGCCAAGGGCAATGAGCTCAAGGAGCGCTTCATCGATGTGATGAACCGCGACAGCGAGGTTTTCGACGGTCTGATCGAGTCTCTTGCCCTCCCCAAGGATGATGACGCGCACAAGGCCATCCGCCGCGGCGCGGTGCAGGCAAGCTTCCGCAGCTGCACGCAGGTGCCGCTGACAATGATGGAAATTTGCTCCGAGGCCA
>ERZ827043.3720-NODE-3720-length-10648-cov-4.487209_pt1 | contig 10648 bp, 8 predicted proteins | sample MGYA00519923_ERZ827043 | MGnify/ENA primary metagenome ERZ827043 (study PRJEB31778, sample SAMEA3449251) | human gut metagenome | biome: human gut; feature: human-associated habitat; material: faeces | place: United Kingdom | collected 2010/2012 ...
CAAGAGTTATTATAGCGACTTCAACATTAGGACAAGGAGTTAATCTTGGAGTTTCTACTGTAATTTTCTCAACTTTGTATCAATCAGGTAATCCTATTACGAAAAGAGATTTTTGGAATATTGCTGGTAGAGCGGGGCGTGCTTTTGTAGATCATGAAGGCAAAATTTTAGTTGCTCATGATATAACCAAAAAAGACGAGAATAAAATAAATTGGGAAAGAAAAATGATTTCTGCATATCTTAATAAGAGTAATATAGATAGAGCAGAGAGTGGTTGTTTGGAACTAATAAGGACACTTAAAACAGTGGCTCAACTTAACGGAATAGCATTTGATAACTTAATTAATTTACTTGCTGAAAATCGTATTAATGAAATTGATGAGTCTTTAGATGAAGTTAATGATCTTCTTGATTTGATTGATGACGGATTATTATCATTGCATAATTCGAATAATTTTGAAGGAAACACATTGGAATGGATTGATAGTTATTTTACTAAATCCTTAGCCTATATACAAGCTCAATATTATGAAGATATTACTGGCGATGAAGTTCTCGATTTTATAAAGGCTAGAATTAAAGGTATAACAAAAAAGGTAGGGATAGAAAAAAGTATTTGGGAAAGTATTGTATCTTCTGGTATTCCAATCAATTCAGATTTGCAAATAGATGAGAAGCTTAGCGAGATTATTAGTATTGTTCAAAGCTATATAGTAAGTGATAAAACATTAGAAGAACGCATTTCACTTCTTGAAAATATAGAAGACGTCATTAGAGATGTGAATATATATAAAGAAAAATTTGAAGATAGTGTTGATATAAAAGAGATACGAAAAAAGTGGTTAAGTGGAATATCCATGTCAGATATCGTTCAACATGAAAATGCAGTTAATATAGTAACTCAACATTATTCTTTCAATATGCCTTGGGTTCTCAATGGTATTTCAAAGAAAATGAAGAAACAGAATTTAATTGAAGAAGCGGATACTATCGAAGAATTGGCTATTCTTGTAGAATTAGGATTACCTAACATAAAATCAGTTAAAATCTATCAAGCAGGAATTCGCTCAAGGATTTCTGCCTATGAAATTGCCAACTTATATGATGATGATCTTTGGGAAAAAAGCATTAGAACATATAAACAAGATTTAATAGACCATGCTGATTACTATAAAAACCAAGTATCAGAAAATGCAGCATTATGGATCGATTTATTAGTAAGATTTTCGAAGAGAAAATTTATAAAAATTAAAAATACAACTATAAATTATTTAAAAATAAATATAACTGATTTAAAAAATTTAAATCAAATATCAGACTGTCTAAAAAAAACTTAAAAGAATTAACTATTTGATTTTAAGGCAAAAGCACAAATAAAAAAAATTAATAATATGAACTGACAAAATTTAGACATACCTAAAAAAGTGATTTAAATGGAAATTCTAGAAAAAGCAGAACCAGCAATAATCTTCCTAGCCATCATATTAGGACTTGGATTAAGTGACATATCCATTTTAAGAAACAATAGTGAATCATTAATAACATTATTCCTCTGTCTTATGTTATATGGACTGTTTCTAGAAGTTCCCCTTAAAGATTTAAAAAAGAGTTTTAAAGATTTTAAATTTACAAAAACCAGCTTAATAATTAACTTTATCTGGACACCGTTACTTGGATACTTCCTCGGGTCACTATTTTTAAAAGGAAATACAGATATTCTAATTGGATTTATCATGCTTATCTTAACTCCATGTACTGACTGGTATTTAGTATTTACGAAAATGGCAAGAGGAAATATAAATTTAAGTCTTTCAATCCTTCCAATAAATCTGATACTTCAAATCGTGTTGTTGCCGGTTTATTTAATTCTATTCTTTTCAAGTCACAACTCCATAGATTATTATGAAATCGGATATTCCATATTAATTGTTGTGATAATCCCATTTCTTTTAGCTCAGCTAACTAAATTCCTATTGAAAAATAATGAAAAAATAACCAATTTCTTTTCAAGCTGTCAGATAATCTTTTTAGCTGCTGCAGTATTTGGGATATTTAACAGCAACGGAGATATAGTATTCAGTAATTTAAACTCAATTTTATCAATATTTATCCCATTAATCCTGTTTTTTATTATAAATCTCGTTTTAGATTTCATAGTAGCTAAAAACATGAAATTTAATTATGAAAACTATGCAAGCCTAACAATGACTACTTTAGCTCGAAATTCACCATTGGCACTAGCTATTGCTGTAAATTCATTCCCCGGAAGAGAATTGATATTAATCGGACTGGTAATTGGACCATTAATAGAATTACCTGTTTTATATGGAGTGTCAAAGCTATTACTTGCTATTAAAAAAAGATATTAGGAAGCAGTTAATTTAAGTCCAATAATTCCTGTTATAACCAGCCCTATAAAAAATAATCTTAAAAGATTTGCAGATTCTCCCAAAAAGAAAATGCCAAAGATTATAACACCAACTGCTCCAATAGCTGTCCAACAAGCATAAGCAGTACCCATAGGGATTGATTTAAATGAAAATGATAAGAAAATCAAACTTAAAATCATGAATACGACAGTTAAAACTGCAAATAATAATTTTGTGAAATTTTCAGAAAATTTTAGAGCTAAAACCCATCCCATTTCAAAAATACCTGCAACAAATAAATAAATCCATGAATTCATACAACAACTGTTTTAAAAAAATAATTAATAAATGTTTGGAAAAAAATATGCCATTAAATAAAGTATTTCAAATCTCCTTAAATAAATGGCCAATATTCCTAAAATTATTATAGATAACATCCCAAATTGCTTATGTGACTTTTTAGAAGATATTGGAGCAAATAACTTTATTCCAGATGGAGAAAAAGCATCCAGTATAATATGACTTAATAATCCTAAAAACAACCCAATAGCTATTTCAATATAGTTTACAGTTAGTGTTCCAAATAAAAATAAGCTAATAAAGAATAATGGCAGGAATATTAAAAGCAATTTCTTATTTAGGAATAAAAAGCTTAAAAGAGCTATTAAAATAGCCATGAATAAGTAAGATGTAGGAATTATTGTTATATTCATAAGAAGCTCATAAGCCCAAATAAGTATTAAAGAAACTGTCGCAGTTAATGTGAGTACACCAAAAATAGAGTGAGTAAAACTTCTGTGCTGGGAAAAATAAAAGACAGTTCCTAAAAATACTATTATTAAACCTAAATAATAAGGTAATTTTAAGATATAAAGAGATATAAACACGATTAATCCCAAAATAATCATTTTATAGACATTGTCTTTTTTAAGTTTATGATCAAAATCAGGAATATTAGCACCAATTACACTTAAGGCAATAATCAGAGGATTATGAAAAAACATTAAAGCCAGAATCAATGCAAATATTGTGTGTCCTTTATATGAAGACAAAAAATCACCTTAACTTTAGATTATAAATTATATTACAAATTAATAGTGATAGCATTTGAAAAGTATTTAAAAAAAAATAGCCAATATTTTACAAATTAATAATTCTTAAAAATGAACAATTGATTAATATTATTATAGATACTTAAAAAAGAAGAAATATGTCTTAAATTAAAATAAAAAGATTTATATAATTATTTAGAAATATTAAATACTATCAAAACAAGAAAAATTAAAAATTAAATTGATGTGAAATTATGAAAATAGCAAATATTTTAGTATTTTCTCTAATCTTAATACTATTATCACCTGTTGCTTTTGCTTCGAGTGATAATTCAACTTCAGACACTAATATTAATGAAAATTCAGATTATAAAAATACTTGCGAAAACATAAACATTGAACGGTTTAGAGATCCCATTGACAATGATTTTATAGATGTAAACACCACAGTTTATGAATCTGAGTATAACTCACAACAAATGAAAAGTCCTACTATTCAAAGTAGCGATCTTACCAAATATTACCACAATGCATCACAATTCCAAGCTACTTTTTTTAATTCAAATCATGACCCATTAATCAATACAGACATCACATTTAAGATTAATGGCCAAACTTATACTAAAACAACTAATAACCAAGGCATTGCAAGTATAGGAATTAATTTAAGACCTGGAATTTATTATATTACTTCTACCAACCCACTTGATAGTTCAAGTGTAATAAATAAAGTTACAGTATTGTCCACAATTATTGGTGATGATATTGTTAAATATTATCGCAATGAGACACAATACAGAGTTACAATACTAAATGGTCAGGGAAATCCCATAGCTAATGTTAATGTTAATTTTAATATTAATGGTGTGATTTATACACGCATTACTAATTCTAATGGCTGTGCAATACTGCCCATTAATTTAAATCCTGGAACATACATTGTTACGGTTACTAATCCAAATGATAACCTAGATATGAGCAATACAATAACAGTATTATCTACAATTGTAGCAGACACAATGGTTAAATTTAAATCAGAAACAAAAGCTTTTGAAGCTAGAATATTAAATGGTCAAGGAAATCCAAAATCCAATACAAATGTCCAATTTAATATAAATGGTATGATTTACACTAAAACTACTGATTCAAACGGAATTGCTAAAATAAATATTAATTTAAATCCAAACCAATACATTATAACAGTTATAGAAAATGGATTAAGTCTTGGATACAACATTTATGTTTATCATGATATGGTTCATAAATATACCAACCCCCTTTTAATTCCAATTACTAAAAATATTCAAAAAGGAGGAATATATGAAGTAAAATTATCTGAAGATAATGGGTTGCCAATACCAAATAAAAATATTCAATTAACCATAAATTCAGCAACTTACACGGCAACAACCAACAATCAAGGAATAGCTAAGTTTACATTAAATTTAAATCCAGGAACTTATAGTGTTAAATCAAGTTATGGTTCTCTCGAAAAAACAAGAACACTAATTGTTAATCCAGTTAATAATGGTATTGAAACTATAATAACTCCATTAACAACTACTTTATGGACTAACAACCCATTTAAAATTGAATTAAAAAACAAAAATACAAATGCTCCACTATCCAATCAAAACATAATATTTTATGTAAATGGAGTAGAATATACTAAAACAACAGACAGTAATGGAATTGCAAGTATTAATATACGTTTCCAAAAATCTAATATTTATCCAATAACAGCTAGTTTTGCAGGAACAACAACAGGAACACTATACAAACCAACAAATACTTACAAATTATTCTACATAGCAAACAACGAATATGATTCAAATTATAAAATTTATAATATGTCTACAATTTATGGAAATTATATGTTTTCAGAAAATGACTGGAATGACCCTACAACATACTTACAAATAGCAGAACACCCTACAAACAATATTATTGCAGATGTCAATAATGATTACATTATCAAATTATCAAATTATTTAACCATTTATAATGATAAATTAGAAAATGTAATTTCTATAAATTCCTATGTTTCTTCAATAAATTATGAATATTATGTAGGTACTGAAAAAACTGCTTTAAACACACTTTTATCATTTAGTGGAAATTGTGTTGATCAAACCAACATATTCGTATCATTATCAAGAATTGCAGGATATGGATCAAGATATATTCCATTAAACCATACTTATGCAATAGGACATGAAATTGGACAAATATTAATTGATACAATATGGATAACAGTAGATAACTCTGCAGCAACATTAAATAATGGAATATATACTAAAATGTCAGAATGTAGATATCTAGGAAACAAAGATTACCTTTTCCAAAATAATTACAAAATTGGAGGATATGTTCCTGTCTATTATGGAAACAATTCATACCTAATTTTTGAAAGTAATAATGATAACCATTCTAATTTAATCATGTCTCCCAAACTAGAAAAATATTCATACAATCAAGTTACTGAAAAATTTAAAATAATGAATTGAGGTAAAATATATATGTCATTAAAACAAATTAAATATTAAAAAATAAACTGGTGGAAAAAATGAAAAAAAAGATACTGGTTGGATTACTAGGAATATTAATTTGTGTGTGTTTAATCTCAATTTGTTATGCATTTGACAATAACACAAGCACAGAAAATACTCAAGAGACCCTAAATTCTTTTAATAACAACAATCCTAAAACAAACAATAATATTCCAAGCAATGTTCCAAAAATAATAATTAAAGACAATAAAGAATACATGAACACAAGCCATGGGCAATACCCTATTAAATATTATGCAAATGGTGAAAAATATTACGAAACAGATAATTGCAAATATTACGTTTATGAATTAGACATAGATGAAAATGGAAATGAATACACACTACACAATGGAACCAAATGTATTATCCAATACGATGGCGGAGAAAGATATTATGAGTTTGACGGTGAAACATATTATATTCCCCAAGTAGGATGGGGTTATGGACTTTATGCAAATGCTACTAATCAAAATAATACCCACCCAACTACAGACAACCTAAATCAAGATTATAAAACACCAATCACAAATAATAGTACTGCACCAACGGGAATTATGAAATTCAACAATCAAACTGCTGAAAATACAACAAACAATGATCAAAATGATAACTGCAATACATATGAAACAATAGAAAAAAATACCAACAACAGCATCCCTCTGGAATCAACAGGAATTCCAATAGCTATTTTATTAATCGCCATTGTTGGATCAATTATAGGACTTAAAAGGAAAAAATAATTAATTTTTTCCTTATTTTTTTTAAAAAATTCCAAAATAAGATAAAAAACTTTTCATCTGCATTAAAGATTTTTCAACACTGCCTTTTCCAACTAAAGCAAATGGAGATAAAACCTCACAGGTAATTGCAGGAACTCCATTTAAATTACAAACATCTTCAACTGCCCCTTTGTAAATTTTTCCTGCAAATTCAAAGCTGATTACTTTACTTCCTGTTTGTGCTGAAATATAATTGGCTATTAAACAGCTTTCAGGAGAAGGATTTCTACTTGAAAATATTGATTCAAAACCGGGATTGCTGTTTTTAGCTGTTGAATGAAAATCACCAACAAAATTAATTTTAAGTTCCTCAATAGCCTGCATAATTAAATTACTTAATGAATTTTTAATATGTGCAGATCTGTTTAAATCTCTTGAATTGAAAGTTCTTTCATTATTCATAGTAGCTTTTGGAGCTGCAAATGGAATCATATAAACCGTATTATCCAAGTCAATATTAATTAATTCCTCCAATAATTTTAAACTGGCCGCCTGTGAAGGCAATTCGTTGCCGTGAATTCCAGATATCAATAAAATATTTGCCCCACCACTGCCTAATTTAAATATAGGTGTTCCAAAAACAGATTGTTCTAAAATAAATTGATTTAAAGGAGTTAATTCTATTTCTTCAAAAATATATTTATTTTTAGAGATATAACCTCCAGAATTTTTTGAAATGAAACCAATTTCCAAACCGTTAAAATCATCAAGTACTTCAAAATTCATTACTTAATATATTACTTTAAAACTTTTATTTATATTATAACACAAAGTATAATTTAAGGGATAAAATTGAAAAAATATATTAAACAATTAATCAAGCTTATAAATTATGAGAGAGACGCTGAAATCGAATTAATGACTAATGAAATAAAAAATCTGTCTCCAAAGAAAAGGGAATCATTAGGAAGAGCCATCAACAAAGTAAAAGGAAAATATCTGGGAAAACAGTTAGGTTCCCAAATCGTACAGTTTGGAAGATCTGAAAAAATCGAAACTGAAATCAGTGTTGGAGACATGGTTCTAATCAGTACAGGATATCCTCTTAAAAGTGATTTAACCGGAACCGTTGTTGAAAAAGGTGCGAGATTTATTAAAGTAGCTTTTGAAAAATCAATTCCGAAATGGGCTCTTAAAAAGAAAGTAAGAATTGATTTATATGCAAATGATGTTACCTTCAGACGAATGGAAGATAATCTCTTGCATTTAAGTACAAAAGGTAAAAATGCTCTTGAATACACTTTAAAAAAAAGAGATCCTAAAGAAAATAAAAAGGAAAAATATATTGAGTTTATAGATAAATCCCTCAATAATTCTCAAAAAAACGCTGTTAAAAATGCAGTAAACACTGAAAATTTCTTTTTAATACATGGTCCATTTGGAACTGGAAAAACAAGAACTTTAGTCGAGTTAATCCAGCAGGAAGTAAGGCAAAACAACAAAGTTTTGGTTACAGCTGAAAGCAACAGTGCAGTTGATAACATATTAGACAGATTATCCCAGAATAAAAAATTGAAAATTACAAGGTTAGGCCATCCTCAAAGAGTTTCAAAAGAAAACATCCGATACTCATTAGCTTATAAAGCTGAAAATCATCAATTGACCAGTAAAATTAATAAAAATTACAAAAGGATAGAACAAATAAGTGAAACAAGAGACAGATTCACAAAACCCACCCCACAATATCGCAGAGGTTTTAGTGATTCAGATATACTGTTTAATGCCTCAAAAGGTAAAGGTGGTCGTGGAATAAGTCCTTCTAAAATGGAATCAATGGCTAATTGGCTTTTAGAAAATGAAAAAATTGATGAAATTCATGATAAAATTAAAAAACTTGAAAATAAAATAGTAAAAGACATTATTAACAGCAGTGAAATTATTTTATCAACCAATTCTACAGCAGCTATTGAAGAAATAGCCAGAACAAACTTTGATGTAGTAATTGTAGATGAAGCTTCACAGGCAACAATTCCAAGTATTTTAATTCCATTAGCTAAAGCCAGAAGGTTCATTCTTGCAGGTGACCATAAACAGCTGCCTCCAACAATAATCAGTGAAAAAGCACATTTTCTTGAAAAAACTTTATTTGAAGAGCTGATTAAAAAATATCCCAAAAAATCAAGTTTATTGAATGTACAGTATAGAATGAATAGTTTTTTAATGAAGTTTCCAAATTCAGAATTTTATAATGGCAATCTGAAAAGCGATTCCAGTGTCAATGACATAAATCTTGATGAAATTATTGATTTGAAAGAGTTGACCCATCTAAAAGAAAATGATGTTGAAAAGCAATTACACAACAATTTAAAACCTCTATTATTCATTGATACTTCAAATTTAAAAAACAATGAAGAAAAACATTTAAAAGATTCCAAATCAATTATCAACCAAAGCGAAGCAGATATTGCTACTTCAATAGCTAAATTTTACTTAGAAACTGGAATAGATCCCAAAGATATTGGAATTATAAGCCCCTATGCTGATCAGGTCAATTTAATTAAAGATAAAATTCCTGTTGAAGTAAAAAGTGTAGACGGTTTTCAGGGACGTGAAAAAGAAATTATAATCATTTCAACTGTGAGAAGTAATGAAAATGGAAATATTGGGTTTTTAAAAGATTTAAGAAGGCTTAATGTGGCAATCACTAGAGCTAAACGAAAATTAATAGTAATTGGAAACAAAAATACTTTGAAAAGAAATTCCACATACTCAAAATTAATTAAATTTTGTGCGAAAAATGATTTGTTGATAAATTTTAGGTACACCTAAACTTTTATATACCAAAACATACCAAGTAAATATTAGAGAGAAAAAGTGTTGAACATACTTTTGAATCTCTAACTCTTAATTGGGGGATTTTTTCTCAAATATAAACCCATATAACTTTTCAACCTCAATTATAAGTCCCCAATTAAGAGTTCTCTTCTGTCAAACTATTTTTTATTAAGCTTAACAAGGAAATTCAAAATAAATCTTTTTTATGAAAGACTTTCAAAACCTTTTGTAGCCATCAGTTTTATAAAAGAACCGCTTGGAGACATTACAATGTTTCCTTTAGAATACTCTTCTATAGCTACTTTAGTCATTGTGTCCTTTTTAATTGGATCTTTAGATGCTTCAGAAAGTGCTTTAACTAACACCAATACAGCATCACCTCGAGACATATTTCCAGTTATTCCGCTATCTCTACCAGCATATCCCGCATAATTATCATTTTGTCTAACAATATCTACTGAACTAAGATTAGTTACAACTCCATCAACTTTAAGAGGTCTAATTGAATCTATAATGGCATCCAACCCATCATCATATATAATCACTACTGCATCAGCATGCATTCCAGTATTATATTCCACAATTTCCTTTGCATACTCCATACCCTGTTCCGGCCCATCCCACAGACAGTCATGGAGCATCATCGGTCCTGAAAGACCTCCAAGAGCATGTTTTGTAGGATGAGTCATTCCACCAGGATATACCGGAGTATAATTAGCTATAGTACCATTTTTCAGTTTAACCATGTATGCCATGTCTACACCACCACCCGGCTGTTCATCTTTGTCACTAGCTAAGACCAATATGTTTTTATCACCTGAAGCCAAGCTAGAACCTCCTAAAAAGAAACTTCCTACAAATGCCAATATCCCTATAATACATACAATAAGGATGAATATAATCAGTTTTTTTCTTCTAGTCATGTTTCCACTTATCAAATATTTTTTACATTTATTTTAACTTAATATAATAAATAATTTTTCTTTTCTTAAACATTCTTTTTAATTGATGAAACAATATACTAAGACACCTCCCACATTATTTAATTAAAAAAATTAAAATGATTTTTTAAAATGGAAAATAAATCAGATTTAAAAAACATAAACCATATTTGCAATAAA
>ERZ827043.3725-NODE-3725-length-10636-cov-9.805500_pt1 | contig 10636 bp, 8 predicted proteins | sample MGYA00519923_ERZ827043 | MGnify/ENA primary metagenome ERZ827043 (study PRJEB31778, sample SAMEA3449251) | human gut metagenome | biome: human gut; feature: human-associated habitat; material: faeces | place: United Kingdom | collected 2010/2012 ...
CAAATCTTCCCCATTTAGGGAACTTTTGCAAATACTGTTTTATGGGAACTCTGCTACGGGGAACGCCCTGTTGTACATATCGTTATCGTCTGTGGTCTTTGGCAGGGTGCGTCCTATTCAGGGGCGCACCCTGTTTTTGTTTTGAGCCTTCACCGGCTTTTTGAGATTCAGCCCTCTGCTTTCTGAACCAGAATCGTCAGCTGCTTCTGAACGCTGTCATCTGCTGTGACGATCAGATGAATTTCGCCCGCAGCTTCTCCTGCGCGGATCACCGCCATACAGCAGCCGTCAAAGGTCTCGCTTTCCGGGGTGTCGTAACGCTCCTCGGAGCAGGGGTTTGCGCTGCCTACGGCTTCCAGAATGCCTGCACCCTCCAACTCCACCTTCAGGGTGTGCTTGGTGTGCAGATCTGCGGTGCCATTTGCATCCACGAATTGGATCATCACAAAAGCGGCATCCTCGCCGTTAGCTTGCAGGGTCTTACGATCTGCTGTAAGGGTCATCTGTGCATCCTGTGCGGTGCGCAGCGTGAACTCGCCGTCACACACACCGCCGGTATAGCCCACAGCCTTCAGCTCGCCGGGAGTGTAGGGCACACTGTAGGTGGCGGTAAAATCCACCATGGCACGGCGGCCCAGAGAAGCTCCGTTCAGGAACAGCTCCACCTCCTCCGAGGCGGAGTACACATCCACCGAAGCCGTCTGTCCCTCAAAACCGGGCCATGTCCAGCTGGCAAGGTTATCCTTGAACATCCAAGGCGTTTTGCTGGAGGTCTGACCGTTGTGTTCCATCCGCAGCACTGCCAGATAAGGTGCCTTCCGCAGACCGTAAACGATCTCCCGCAGATAGCTGATGGGGCGGCGGTTGCCCAGCAGATCCAGATCTCCAATGTAGGCGGTGCGTTCCGGGTAGATGCTGCTGAAGTTGGCACCACCATCGTAATGGAAGATGCCGCAGCCTGCCTCCCCCAGATAGTCGTAGCCAGCCCATGTGAAGTCGCCAATCATGTGAGGATTCTCCTCCACGATGCGCCACAGCCGCACGATGTCTGCTGGGTAAGTCTCGGTGCCTAGCACTGCCTTGTGGGGGTGCAGTTCATGCTCCAGCACATGGCGTCCGGTAAGGTAGTTCAGACCGATCACATCGCAGGAATCCTCGCAGCCGGACAGCGCCTCAGTCAGCAGCGGATGGGTGGCAAAGTAATCACCCTTTTCCCCGGACATCAGGCTCATAAAGCTGTTCAGGGCATTGCTGCCGCCGCCATCGCCGCCGGAGGGACCGGGCTGTGCCGGGAACTTTCGCATCACATCCCCCATGATCTCCCGCAGGCGGTAACCGGCTGCCATAAGGCCGTTGAGGGCGTTGGTGGTGTAGCGGGTGGGATCCAGTTCCCGGAAGGTGTTGCAGAGCCGACGGTTGGTCTCCGCTCCGCTTTCCGAGCCCGCCTCGGAGATCTCGTTGCCCACACAGTACAAAATGACACTGGGATGGTTGTAATCCTTGGCCACCATCTTTTGAATGGTGGGCTTCCAGTCCTGCTCAAAGTACAGAGCATAGTCGTAGGGATTTTTCCGCACATTCCATACGTCGCTCAGTTCGTCCATTACCAGCACACCGTACCGGTCGCAGGCATCCAGCAGCGCCCGCCCTGCCGGGTGATGGGAGGAGCGGATGGCGTTGAAGCCCGCTTCCTTTAGTTGACGAATGCGGCGCTCCTCGGCATCGGGCAGGGTAGCTGCACCAAGAATGCCGTTGTCGTGGTGGATGCAGGCACCCCGTAGCTTGACGGTCTGCCCGTTGATGCGTACCCCATGCGCTGCATCGATGCTCAGGGTACGGATGCCGAAGCCGGTCTCTTCCCGGTCCAGTTCTTCCTCGCCCTCCAGCACCTGCATGGTGCTGGTGTAGAGGTTGGGGTTCTCCGGGCTCCACAGAGCCGGGCTGTCCACGCAGTACCGGAAGGAGACGGTTCTGCTTTCGCCGGGTTGGAGCAGGAGGTTTTGCCGGTCGGTGAGCACTGCCGTGCCCTCCCGGCAGATGGTCTGCTGCAGGGTCACCCGTTCTGTAACAGTGCTGGCAGACTGCACCTGTGCCGTCACATCCAGCAGGGCAAAGCCCTCGTCCGCCTCCCGGGTGGTGATACGCACGGTATCCTGCGGCAGATAGACCTTGTTGCCCACCAGCAGCCGCACCGGGCGGTAGATGCCGCTGCCGGTATACCAGCGGCTGTTGGGTTCCAGACTGTTATCTGCAATGACCTTCAGCAGGTTGTCGGCACCATATTTCAGGTAGGGACCAGCCTCCACGGTAAACTCCGCATAGCCGTTCACGTTCCGGGTCAGCAGCCAGCCGTTCAGGTAGACCAGCGCCGTCTGGTACACGCCCTCAAATACGAGGGACACCGGCTTGCCTTGCCACGCCTGCGGTGCGGTGAAATGCTTCTGAAAAATGTACTCGCCGCCGGGGTAGAAGCCGGTCTGTGCACCGTTTTTTGTGTCCGGGGTGCGGGCTTCATGGATCATGGCATCGTAGGGCAGATGCACGGTTTTGGTCTGGGTATTTCCCAGAAAGGAATTCATCCGGGAATTGCCATCGCCCTTTTCTACCGTCCAATCTGCGTTGAAATTCTGTCGAATCATGCCTGTGCCTCTTTCTTGTGTTCAGCATCCCACTTCTTATTGGCCTTTTCCACATCAAGGAAAGCCAGCAGCACTGTAATAATGATGCCAATCACAAAGGGGAAGGTGATGTACAGGTTGAAGATCATCCGAATGGCGCTTTCGCTCTGGACCGTTGCGGTGCCCACAAAGCCGCCCAGCTTCAACAGCCAACCCACAGCCGCAGTACCGATGCCGCCGCCGACCTTCACGCCCAGAGAGGAGCAGCTGTACATCATACCGTCCATGTGGACGCCGGTGGTGCGTGTGGTGTAGCCGCTGGCCTCAGCAATAAGAGCGTTCAAAGAGCCGCTGAGGGTACCTGCAAAGACGCCCTTGATGAACATGAACAGCAGGAACATGGAGAGATTCTTCTGCATGGCAAAGTAGATCATGGGAATGCCCAGCACGCTGCTGATGGCGTAGCCCCAGAAGTTGACCTTCTGCATACTGCCGGTCTTTTTGATGAGGACAGGCGCAAAGGCCAGTGCGATGATAACAGGGAACATCTTCATCATGGAGAACTGACCCAGCAGGCTGCCATCGCCCCAGTAATAGGTGGCGCAGAACACACCGGCACCGGTGGTCAGGTTGCTCATGATATAGTACACGATGTAGATGGCAAGGATCATCAGGTAATACTTGTTGTGGACGAGGATCTTAGCAGTCTCGGCAAAGCCATGCTTTTTCTCCTCGGCAACTGCTTTGCCTTCCTCTGCGGCTTCGCTGGTGTTGCCGCTCAGTTCTTCCTCCGGCAGCTCTTTAACTGCAAGGCAGCTGATGGTGTTGACCACCAGACCAACGATCGCGAAGATCAGAGCCGTGGTACGCCAGCCTGCGGCACCGCTGCCGAACTTCTCCACCATGCCGGTAACGGCAAAGCCCATAAAGATGTTGGTGACGACCGCAAACATAAAACGGAAGGAGCCCAGCTGCACACGCTCATTGTTGTTCTTGGTGATCAGTGCCACCAGAGAGGAATATGCAATGCCGTTGGCAGTATAGAACACTGCGTTCAGTGCCGTGTACACGATGAAGAAGTAGATATACTGCATGGTGGTACTGCCAGCCGGGATGGCAAACAGCAAAAACAGGCAGAGGGAAACACCTACCTGACCAAACAGCATCCACGGACGTGCCTTGCCCAGCTTGGAGTGGGTGCGGTCGATCAGGGTGCCAAAGATCACATCGCTGATGCCGTCCAGAACCTTGGAAGCCAGCATCAAAGAGCCAATGATGGCGCTGTCCAGACCCAGTGTTCCGGTCAGATAAAGCAGTACAAAGCTGGAAACCAGACCATAGGAGCAGTTAGAGGCCAGATCGCCGGAACCGTAGGCCAGCTTCTGATACCATTTCAGATATTTTTTCTCTGTCGTTGCAGTAGCAGACATGGGGATTCTCCTTTCAAGATGTGCTGTATCATTCACGGCGACAGAATGCGTCTGTCGCTTTACATTTTTTCAAAAGCACTCTATAATAAAGCCATCGGCCGCACAGCTTTTACAGAATGTTTTTGTATTGTGCCTATATTTTAGCAATTCCGTTCACATTCCACAATGACAGCATCGTGTGCCGCATCCATCGGATTGTATCATATTCGCACATTGCGAAAAAAGGAGACTCTTTCATGAAACCGGATTCCACCAGCTACGAGAATATTTTGGAAGTGGAGAACCAGGGCAGCCAGCTCTCTCGCTTTTTCAAGCTCCTTGCTCCGGTGCAGATCACCCTGGAGTCCTGTACCGGTCTGGGAGAAACCGACCAATACAGCATCCAGATGTATTCCCCCAATGGCTGCTGGCTGCACGAAAACTCGATGGATAGCCTATTCCGCACCCTCAGCTCCCGTCCGCTGCACCGCCACGATTATTTTGAGCTGATGCTGGTGCTGGAAGGGGAGGTCATCCAACAGATCGAGGAAAAAGAATACCCCTACCGTGCCGGAACCTGTTGTCTGGTAAACCGCAGCATCCTCCATAACGAACGCTTCATTGGCCCCGCCAAGCTCTGTTTTCTTGGTCTGTCTGTGGATTTTGTCCGTAGCCTGACTGAATCTGCATCCCTGCAATTATTTGAAGCCGAGCGTCATCTGCCGGAAAATCCCGTTTTGCAGTTTATGCTGGCCAATCTGGGCCAGGACCTCCGAAAGGAGTATCAGGACCTTTTCCCCACACCGGAAAACACCGATAGTGTTCAAACCCTGGCAACGCTCATCGCCCGCATGACCCACATCCTGCACGAACCCAGTGCCGCCGCCACCTATTATTTGAAGGGCGCACTTTGCGAACTGTTCGATTTTCTGTCGTCCGGGTTCTATGTCACCCCGGTGCACCTGAGCAGCAGCCCCGAAAGCCTGCTCTTTCTGCGTATCAGCCGTTTGCTGGAAGATACAGATGGTCGGTTGCCTCGCAGTGAACTGGCACGGCTTTTGAATTACAATGGCAGCTACCTCAATTCCATCGTCCAGCGCCGCACCGGTCTGTGTCTTTTCGATTACGGCATGACCTTCTGTTTCCAGAAGGCTGAACGGCTGCTGCGGGAAACAACACTTTCCGTCAGTGAGATCGCCCTACAACTCAAATTTACCAACCGCACCCACTTCTACGAACTGTTCCGGCAAAAGTACGGCATGACCCCGCAACAATGGCGCAAGATGCAGAAAAGCGCAGAGCACTCTGAATAAGGTGCTCTGCGCTTTTCTCTTAATCTTCTAGCCCATGGCTCCCGGTTACGTTTTTCAAGTATTCTTCTAGATTGCCGTTCAGAATCAAATCCGCATAGCCCAGTGGGTCATTGTAAATAAGGTAATCCAGCTCCGTCTGCTGCGCCATGGTCACATCCAGCGCATCCTCGACCCCGGTGCAGTCGATAGAAACCTTTCTGCCATCCCGGAGCAACAGCTCCACGCAGCTGGTGTCCATGTTGAAATGACAAGCTCTTGCATCGTACTTCATGTTTGTGTCCTTTCCGCCTTACGGCACTCTTACCGTGGTCTGTCGTGCTTTTTTGTGATAAGGTCTAGGACGTTTTTCGATGGAAGCAAGGGATTCGTTCTGTTTTCCGAAGAATACAAAAAATCCGAACCCTTCTCCTATCGGAAAAAAGTTCGGATTTTGTTGTTGTGGTGCACCTCCAGGGACTCGAACCCTGGGCCCACTGATTAAGAGAGCAAGCCGCCGGTTCGTCTCAATTTATGGAAGTTTCGAGTCATCGTTATTTTTAATCAAAGCAATGTGATTTTTTACCCGGTAATTTCTGCACCCTTTGTCCGATTTTGCAACGATTTGCACCCTTTGCACGTTTTGAAACCGTGCAAAAACCGTGCAGAAACCGTGCACTTACTCCCAGACAAACTAAAATCCACTTCATCCGACAACGACTTGACGGCATTGGTTTGGGTGGCCATTCTCTTATTTTTAGTACTTGCTGCATCACAAGCCGATTGGAAAGCATCTGACCTCATTCTCAGTATAACCCGTCGTTTTGTGTTAGAAAAAAGCAACACAGCACGATATGGTCTGTATGGCCTTGTAGTGGTATCCTTTTGCCAACAAGAAAACAACATAAAACGAAAGGAAAAACAAATGATGAAACGTATCTTTACCCTGATTGCCTCTATTGTTCTGGCCACCAGTCTACTGGCTGTCCCCTGCTTTGCCGCTGAGCCTGAAGACTTGCCAGCACCGCAGCCTGGTGTGACCGAAACGGAACAACCTGACGGTTCTGATCAGCCTGAGAATCCGGACAGACCTTCTATCCAGCCATGTGATGCTATGCCGGGCGTTGGAGACATGGGTTAACTCATAAAATCGATGTTCAAGTATTCTTTCGCTTCTTTTTTGACAACCTCTAACCCGATTTGATATCCAATGACTTTGCAGAGATAATACGATTGGTAGTACAATTCTTTGCTGATTTCGTCATCGCCCATAAAATGTCGGCATTCCGCTTCAATTTCCAGACATCGGGGCAATACTTGGTAATGTCCATATTGAATACAGGCTTCTCGTCCTTCTTTAGCGAGTGCAGCTCCTTCCTCATAGCGACCGCACAAATCCAGTACCCGAGCATAATTATAAAGGACCAAAGGCAACACCCCTATAGATGTTATGGTTTCCTTAAAATGCTTACGCACATACTTAAGCAGCTGATAGTAGATTTCAGCTGCTTTTTTATTTTGGCCAGCATCAGAGTAAGCAAGCCCAATCTGATTGATAATTGTGATTTCATCTCTTGTATAAAGGAAACTTTCTATACTCTCTAGGTCAAAGCGGGGCACAGTCAGCTGAATTGCCTGCATTAGCAGATCGATTTGTTCCAGCGGCGTGTAGCGTCCATCTAAGCGTCCCAGAAGTACCCTTGAACGCAGGGCAAATTGCTGCGCAATTTGATCATCCGGATCTGCCAGCTTTTCAAATTGTGCAAGCTTCTCAAAGCCCTCCGGCACCTTTTCGGTCGCATTGCAGGCAACAATTTCTTTCTGAAGAGCTTCCATCTCCAGTTCATTTTTACTCAGCAGAGCAAAATAGCGGTCATCCGGCAGGCCCAGACGCTGCAAAAGGGCATTGATCCGGTTGCGGCTGGGGGTCTGTTTCCCATTTTCCAGTCGGGAAAGAGTCATAGGCTCACAGATTCCATAGCAGAGCTGCTCCTGGGTCAAACCCAGATCCAGCCGTCGCTGTTTAATGTATTCTCCCAGAAAGACATTTTTCATTGCTGAGTCCCTCCTCATTATAGCTGCCGCGCTCCTGTAGTTTAAAGCTGGCACTGTGTGTCAACCAATATCAATATTCTAAGGACATTATACCATATCCGGCAGCGGGATGGTATCACGCTGCGCCACAATATTCTGGCCGACGATGAGGACTACAGTTGGTATGATTATCTGTACCGTCTGTTTGGGCATGACAAACGCTTCGCCGTACTTGTTCGTGCTGTTGGTGACTGGGGTGGTGAAGGCGTCCACAGTCTATCCATCCTTCATCAGGATACAAAAGATGTGTTGGTAGCAAAACATGTTGCATATCTGGATAAGATCGGGATGTCGTGTCATAACCACAGAAACGGAGCCCTTGCACAGGTGTGCTACGCTTCCTATCCACATAGCATGGTATTCCGGGCCAATGGAAAAATTGGCAAATGCACTGTGGCGCTTGACCACCCGCAAAACCAGTTAGGTTGGGTTGATCCCGAAAAAGGTATTGTGATCGACCCGGAGGTTAACTGCCGGTGGAGCTTTTCTGATCTGAAGCCCGAGTGTCGTAGCTGCCGGAATGTTTTGCGCTGCATGAATATGCAGTGCAAAAAGTCTGAAATTATTGATGGAAAGACAGTTTGCCTCTATAGAAAATCAGAATGTGTGTAATCAGTTAACTAACGCAAAACGATATGTTTATTCCTCATCCTGTGTGCTACAATTTGAATCAGAAAGAGCAAAGCACACAATCCACTGTTCATAGAGACAGATGGAACGATCACAGAAGAGGTGGAAATCATGAAGTATTATCTCAAAAAGTGCTGGCCCACTGTTACAGCGGCCTCCATCTGTATGGTTGTTGCCTATGGTTTGCAGGTCTGCACCAGTCTGGTACAGATTCAGATCACCCAGGGACTTCTGGACGGTGATCTGCGGGCTTTCACCATTCGGATCATTCTTCTTCTGCTGACCTGGCTGGCCGTGGTCCTTTGCCTGATTGCAGAGACCTTCTTCCAGGGCCGGGCCGTGCGCCGGATGAACAACGCTCTGCGCCGGGATATGGCAGCGGGCCTGTTGCACAAGACCCATCAGGAGTATCATAAGCAGGAGAGCGGCGAGTACCTCTCCCAGTTTACCAACGACGTGAACCAGATTGAGCAGATGGCCTGGACTCCGTTTTTCACCATCATGGGTTCTGCGGCACAGGTGGTGTTCGGCATCGTTGCACTGGCATCCATTCATTGGCTGCTTCTGGTGATTTCTCTGGTCATCGCATTGGTTATGATCTTCGTTCCTCGTCTGTTCAGCAAACGGTTGGGAACCGTTGGCACAGCCTGTGCCGCCAGCCAGGCTGACAGCGTCAGTAAACTCAAGGATCTGCTGGCAGGTTACGATGTGCTTCGCTTCTTTGGCAAGGATGAACGGTTTACCAGCGGAGTCGATGCAGCCAGCGACAGCATGGAGCAGGCCAAGTACAAACTGACCATCAACAAGGACGGCATCGGCTGTGGTCTGGCCTATGTCAGCGCCGTCTGCCAAGTGGCCGTTGTCATCCTGCTGGGTGTCCTGATCCTCAATGATATGATTCCTCTGGCCACCTTTATGGGCACCGGTACCATCTGCGCCGGCGTGTATAATGGACTGAACCAGGTGTCCAAACTTGCAGTGTCCTTCTCGGCCAGCAAGCCCTATTTCGATAAGATTACCATCCATGCCGGCGAGGCGCAGCTTCCTGATTTCGGTCTGCCTACCCTGCAGGAAGGCATTACGGTCAAGGATGTCTCTTTCGGCTACGATGAAAAGAAGCCGATCCTGGTCCACATGAACGCGGAATTCAAGAAAGGCGGCAAATACGCCCTCACCGGTCCCTCCGGCTGCGGCAAGAGCACCCTGCTGAAGATTCTTCTGGGCTGGCTGCCCGGCTACCAGGGCAAGGTCCTTTATGACGAGAGAGACGTGCGGGATTACACGCCCGAGCAGCTCCAGCAGAAAATGAGCTACATCGAACAGAATGTGTTCCTGTTCAATACCACCATCCGTGAGAACATTACCCTGGGTGAGCACTTTACCGACGAGCAGATGGAAAAGGCACTGCGTGACAGCGCCCTGGCAGGCGACCTTGCCAATATGCCCAAGGGTCTGGATACGCCGGTGGGCGAGGAAGGCAACGCCCTCTCGGGCGGCCAGAAGCAGCGCGTGGCCATCGCCCGTGCTCTGATCCATAACCGCAGCATCCTGCTGGTGGATGAGGGCACCAGCGCCCTGGACCAGAAGAACGCCGACATCGTGGAGAAGAGCCTGCTGTCCAACCCTGACCTGACCCTGATCCTGATTAGCCATCACCTGAGCGACGAACGTAAAGCCCAGTTCGATCATGTGTACGAGTTGACGCCCGCATCTTCTATTGTCTGAAACCGGGAAGCAACGCAATAGCCGGAAGAATCCAAAGAAACCGTGCCGGGGTTTCGTGGCACACGACTTTGTTTGCAAAGTCTAGTGTGTTACACCTTGGTTCCGGCTGATGCGGAAAAGGGACTGTGAGCAGCTCCGGCAAGCACCTATTCTGCGGCAGAAGGATGCGCGGATGGGGATGGCAGCTAATGGTTTCTGCCCACCCAGCGCAGGCTTGCAGAGGAACCAATGGTGTACGTTCTCCTTCCTGCCGCAGCAGCGTTTTTCCCTATAAGCCGCAAGGTAAATAATCAGCGTCTGTATTTGCCCCGCATCCCGGCCTTTGTGCGGTGCTTTAACATAGAGGATTTATTGAACACTCGCAGCAAGGTCATCTGTTCTTCTTTCGTCAGCTTGGAATAGTCGATGCCGATCTGTCCCATCAGGACATTCATCTTCTTTTCCAACGGAGAACCTTCAAACTTCTGTGCATTTTCAAGCTGCTTCCTCGCTTGCTCGACCGCTGCGCCGTCCGACGTGGTCTTATCGGTCCCATGTGCCGCTTTGATCTGCTTCAGGATCGCCGCCAGCTCATCATAGAGGATCTGCCCGAAATATTCGTCCTCGTTGATCTGCGCCGCCTTCAGCGTCCGCATGGTCAGGTCCTCTGCATCGGCATGGTATCGCTTTTCCAGTTCCTGCCGGGTGGCTTCCACCATGGCATTCATATCCCGGATGCGGTCACTGACCAGACCGTCCACACAGATCTCAAGGTCGGTCATCCACCGGGAAAAATCGGGATGTTCCAAAAGTTCACACAGCAGCCGATGATTGAAATTCCCATTCCTTAATACGTCCACTGCGCCATCGCTCAGATGCAAGTCCGAAAGGA
>ERZ827043.3727-NODE-3727-length-10631-cov-4.464070_pt1 | contig 10631 bp, 7 predicted proteins | sample MGYA00519923_ERZ827043 | MGnify/ENA primary metagenome ERZ827043 (study PRJEB31778, sample SAMEA3449251) | human gut metagenome | biome: human gut; feature: human-associated habitat; material: faeces | place: United Kingdom | collected 2010/2012 ...
TGTTGCCGTTCTGAATGGCATGGGTGTGTTCAAGGGTTATGAGGACGGTTCCTTCCAGCCGTCCGGCAACGTCACGGGCTACGAGGTCCTCGCCATGATCCTCCGCGCGGTTGGCTACGACAAGAACAACGAGTTCTCCGGCGCTGACTGGGCGCTCCATGTTGCGCAGACCGCGCAGCAGCTCGGCGTTCTGGACAACGTGGCGAAGACCACCGACCTGAACGCTCCCGCTTCCCGTGAGCTGGTTGCCGAGCTCCTGTTCCAGGGCATCCAGAAGGCTCAGGTCACCTACACCCCGGCCTTCGGCTATGTGACCGATAAGGTCATCAGCACCAAGACCAACAGCCTCGGCGAGAAGAACTTCGAGCTCGCTTCCGCTGTTGCTGCCGACAAGTGGGGCCGTCCCGCCACCAAGTGGACCTACACCACCGGCGACAAGGCCACTACCTTCGTTGAGAAGCCCGACCTGACCTACACCAAGGCTGTTACTGAGTGCGACGTCGCTCACGATGCTGGCCTGAAGGTCGACACCGCTTACACCCTGATTGTCAACGGTCAGACCGCCAGCACCAAGTACACCGTCAACCTGACCGACACCAAGACCACGATGGGTGCTCAGGGCCGTCTGTTCGAAGTCTATGACGATACCATCGTCATGATCGACACCTTCCTTGCCAAGGTCACCTACGTTGCTGACATCACCTATGATGCTCAGGGTCACGTCAAGACTCCTGCCACCATCACCCTCGAGGTCTATGATTCTAAGACCGCTCCCAAGACCACTGCTCTGACGCTCAAGGACTACGACAACAACTATGGCTACGCCAAGGATGAGTATGTCCTCATCAACGCTTACACCGATGCCACCAACTCCGTCACTGTCAGCGGCAAGGTGTACAACAACAATAAGCAGTATGCCGAGATCGTTTCCAAGGCCACTTCTGTTGACGGCGCTCAGAGCGTCATCTACTGGAACGCCCAGCAACACAACGTCGAGGGTACTGTCTATGATGATGCTGCCAAGTTCTACCTCGACCAGGCCGCTCAGAAGGACGCCAAGTACACCTGGTACTTCGATTCCTACAACAACCTGATCGGTGCGGTTGAGATCGCTGCTGCTACCAGCTACGGTGTGATCAACTCCATCTGGTGGGCTGGCAACGCCACTGACGGTTCCGGCGTGGCAAAGGCCAACGTCACCTACATGGACGGCACCACCGCTCAGGTTGACATCAGCAAGATGACCTATGTCTACACCACCCCCGCTACCCCCGCTACCAAGACTGTTAAGTCCGGTGATGTTACCCACAGCACTGGTATCAACGCACTGGTCATGAAGGCCGACGACCAGAACAAGTATTTCTACGTTGACACCTACATCAACACCAACAAGGTTGCTGATACCAATGGCATCCTGAACGGTCACCTGTTCCAGTTCACTACCAAGTCCAACGGCCCTCTTGACGCTGTTGAAGTTGCCACCGATACTGCCGCCAAGCTCTACAATCTCGCCGATGTTGCCGTGAGCAAGAACACTCAGGTCTATGGCGGCGCGACTGGTACTCTCGTTGTCAACTCCAATACTGTGTTCCTGGTTCGTTCTGGTGCTGACACCACTGCTAACCCCTATACCTTTAAGTCCATCACCGGCTTCACCAACATCGACAACTATGCCAAGGGCGAAGTTGACTATGTTGATTTGAACGGCGACAACGTTGCCGATTACGTCTACGTTATCGCTCCCACCACGACCTCCAAGGTCACGAGCCTGTTCTACTTCGACGGTCAGCAGGGCGCTTACACCCTCGCCGACGGTACGTGGGTCGTCAAGGGCTATGTTGACGGCGTTGCCGGCGAAGTCAAGTTCGCTAACTTTGACGCTCTGCAGAACACCCTGAAGATCAATGGTCAGACTGGCTATCCTGTGAACAACACGCTCTATGTTGTCACTCTTGAGGATGGCGTTGTCAAGAGCGGTCACATCGTCACCGACGGTGAGCGGCTGAGGGGTTATGCAAACTACCCGCTTTCCTCCGCCTATAACACCTATAGCGACATCACGATCAACATCGTTGAGGGTGCTGCTGGCACTGTGAAGAATAACTATTCTGATCGTGACACCTTCGCTGATTCTCTCTATCACGACTATAGCGCTAACAAGTATTACAGCGTGGTCACCGACCTGACCAAGGTTGTTGGCACGATGGGCAATCCTGCCGACCAGCACTACTACTTTGTTTCTATCCAGAACAACGGTCAGCTCAACGCTCTGGCACTGCAGGCTTACGCCTACGACAAGGTCAAGAGTGGCGTCGATGTTCCCAACGCCGCTACTGTTATCGACGTTGTCCTCAACACTAACAAGAACGCTATGGTGTCTCTGAACACTAACAACGATGCTAAGAAGGGTGATGTTTACAGCGTCACTCTCGAGCAGCTCCGTGACAACGGCTATGTCACCGTCGGCACTTTCTCCGGTACGGTTGTCAGCGATGGTGCTTACTCTGTCACCATTGATCTGGGCGACGTGATCGGCGCTGGTACCTATAAGGTCACCGCCGGTTCCTACTCTTCGATCATGTCGTTCGCTAACTAAAAACTTCTCTTCTGAGGGATCTTTCCCCCTAAAGTAGAGTTTCAGCCCCGAGGCGAAAGCCTCGGGGCTGTTTTTTGCCTTGATTCAGTTTCCCTGCTCTCCGTCGTTGCTGTAGCCCAGCACCAGATAGTAATAGGTCGTGTCGATTGCGTTCATCTGGTTGCCCGACGGGGGGTAATACTGGTCGTCCTGCGGGTAGTACCAGCTCACGCCGGTATCGCCCCACGTCATTTCGTTTTCGCGGTTGTTGCTGTAGTAGAACTTGTCGAACCCGCGCACCGCCCAGTAGTGGTTGCTGCTCGAGCTGTTCACCATCACCAGCAGCGGGTAGAACCCGCACTCGATGCTGACCGCGTTCGCCGCGCCGTACTTGCCGTTGCCGGTATACGAGCCGTATTTTATGCGGCAGATTTTACCGTTTGCGATCGTCTGCGCCAATGCCGTGATGCGCTCCGCCGCCGTGCCGTCGGCCTCGCTGCGCGCGTCACCCTCAGCCTTGAGCGCCGCGTCGATGCTCGCAAACGCCCCGTTAAAGTCGTCCATCTTGATCTGATCCGCCTTGACCCATTGCGGCAGGTCGAAATTTGTCGTCTTGTCCATGCGCTTTCCCCCAAAATATAATGTTGGAAAAGGCAGCCCACACCCCCCTGCAAACGCGGGAACACTGATGCATGATTTGCCTTTTCATGATACGCCGTATCATGAAGAGGCGTTGCACACAACGCGGCAAAAAGCTGTACCGCCTCCGGTATTAGAATTCACGATACAACAAATTGCCGCGTTTTGTGCAGCGATCGCCGTTGTGCGCGGGAACTTTTTCGGCTATCATACGTCTATAGAAGTATCCGAAAGAAATGAGGAACGAACGATGAAGAAGCTCCTTTCCCTTCTGCTCCCGCTCGCGCTCCTGCTCTCCCTGACTGCCTGCGGCGAAAAAAGCGCAGACGAGGCCGCGCGCCAAACCCCGCCAACACTGACGGTGACAAGCGCAAACGCTTGCAGCGTCACCCTCAAAAGCAGCAGCTACGACTGGACCTACACCCAGGGCCTACAGAGCATGACCGCCATTGCCTGCGGCGCGCACCCGCTGGACGAAACCTCCCGTGACATCACGCCTGTACTGGAAATGCCCTTTACAGTGTCGGCCGCCTATTTCTACACCGTGACGCTCGATTTTGGCGATAATTCACCCGATTCCGTCAGTCTCCGCTGCTGGCCGTCCGACGCCTGGGGCAGCACCGGCATGCCGTCCGAGACCGTGACCGCCCAGCGGCAGGATAACGGCACATTCCGCGCAGAACTGCCGCAAAGCGACGGCATTTTCGCCGTCGACGCGCTCTGGGACGGCAGCAGCGCGACCTACACCTTCTGCACGCAGGCGGAGGGGAGCGAAGAGCTCCACCCGGGCGCGGTGCTCAGCATCGGCGAGAGCGAAGACATCCGCAAGATCGACATCTCGTGGCGCAGCGGCAGCGTGAACATCTATACCGCCGAGCAGAGCGCGCAGATCAGCGTGAAGGAGGAATCCACCGCGCCGCTCGCCGAGAGCGAGAAGATGGTCTGCGCGATCGACGGCGACACGCTGCGCATCCGCTTCCTCGGCGACGCTTACCGCGGCAGCTACGACGGGGAAAAGCACCTCGACGTGGGACTTCCGTGGGAACTGGTCAGCGCCGGTCACTTTGAGGAGATAAAAGTCGAAACAACGGACGCCTACGCCTACGTGAGCGCCGATGCGCAGAAGATCGAGCTTTCGACGCTCTCCGGCGCGATCGAGCTGGCGGGCGATGCGGAGAGCGCCGAGATCGAAACCGCGAGCGGCAAGGTGGATATCGCCGGCGCGCTCGGCGCGCTGGACTTCGAAAGCGTTAGCGGCAACCTGATTTTGGCTACCGAGCGTGCGCTGCGCCTTGATGCCGAAACGGAGAGCGGCAGCATCTATCTGACCCTTCCCGCGCAGGACGGCTTTACTCTCGACTATGAAACGAAAAGCGGCGCGTTCCGCTCCGCGCTCACCGAGCGCGAAGGAGCGCTCATCACCTGTCTCGACGACCACGCGACGCACTACTCTGTGCCCGCGCTCGACGGCGGCGCGGTGAGCGAGCTTACAATCGAAACGATGAGCGGCGAGGTGACGATTGGAGCCTCTTCCTCTGGAAGCAACTAAAGCGCAAAAAAAGAGAGCGGCAGCGCCGCTCTCTTTTTTCGTTATTTCTCGTCGATTGCAAGCCACGTCTGGTCGAAGCCGTAGGGGAGCAGCTCCTTGATGTGCAGGTGCTTTTCCTCGTTGTCCTTGTTCAGGCACACGACCTCCATGTCGGGCCCGAACTCGTAGAGCACCTGACGGCACGCACCGCAGGGGTAGCAGTAGTCGTCGCTGCGCCCAGCGATGACGATGCGCTTGAAGCGCCGGTGCCCCTCGCTCACGGCCTTGAACGCCGCGGTGCGCTCGGCGCAGTTCGTCAGGCCGTAGCTCGAATTTTCGATGTTGCAGCCGGTGAAGACCGCGCCGTCCTCACATTCGAGCGCCGCGCCCACGGGAAAGTGGGAATACGGCACATACGCCATGTCCAGCATGGCGACGGCCTTCGCCTTGAGTTCTTCTAACGTTGCCATAAAAACGCCTCCTCACCAGTCTACGCCGAGATCAGGACGGACTTGCGTATCCATGATGTCCTCGGCGTTATAGAATTGCAGATAGCGGCTGCGCGCGTGGCGCAGCGTGGTGCCGTCCGGATGCAGACGGTCGCAGATGACGGCGGAAATGTCGGGCTTCACATAGCTGAACGAACTCGTGCCGACGCTCGCGAAGATGCGGAAGCCCTGGCTTTGCAGGTACTGGAAGCGCTCGCCGGTCTGGTGCCAGTCGTCACCGTCGGGACGGCCGCCGTGCGGATAGAACAAAATCTGCGTGGGGCCGACGAGCGAGCCGACCTCGTCCGCCCAGCGCTCGGTGTCGTTGATGACGGTCTGGAGCGGCTTGGTGTCGAGGCGGATGTGGCCCCAGGTGTGGCTGCCGAACGTCCAACCCGTTTCCTTGAGCCGCTCGATGACGGGCTTGACCGCCTCGATCTCGCTCGCGCGGTAGGCATCGAACGCGGGGCGGTCGGGCGAATCTGCCGCAATGTCGCGGTCATCCTGCGTGCGGTAGCCTAAAATACCCTGATAGCCCGTCAGCGAGAAGATGGCCTTCGCGCCGTTCAGCGAAAAGTCGGGGTGCTCGTAGACAAACTGGTCGAGAATGGGCGTCGCGTCGAGTTCCTTGGTCAAAAAGGTCTCATTTGTGTACGGATCGGTGCACTGCGCCCAGATCTCGCCGTCCTCGCCGACGACGAGCTTGCTCGTGAAGCCCTCGTCGAGCATATAGGGGTAGTAGTTCACGTCGTCAAAGCTGATGACGAGCGGCTTTTTGCCCTCTGGCAGCATCAGGGTGTTTCGCACCATGTGCGTGCCGGTCTCGTCCGTCACCTCGCTCCACACGTCCTCCATCGCGACTAAGATGTAGCCCTTGTCGTACACGGACTGCAAAATTTTGTTGTATTCGTCGACCGTCACCATCCAGTCGTCGAGGCCGTAGCGCTGGTCCTGACTGGCATTGCAGTCGTGGAAGGCCCACTGCGGATAGGCGATGATCGGGTGGAAAAAGAGGTGCTCCACCACCTGATCCGGCCCCCAGGCCTGCGTGAGCTGGTCCTCGGACCAGTAGTTGCGCACGGCGTCGTAGGGGTCAGTTGTATCGTCAGTATTGTTGTCGGTGTCGCTGCCATTCTCGTCCGTGACGGTCTGATCGTCGCCGTCGGACGGCGTCGTCTTATCGCCGCAGGCGGTCAGCAGCGACAGTACCATCAGCGCGCTGAGCAGCAGCGCAAAAAAGCGTTTCATGTCAAAATCTCCTCTCTCAAAACTGCGGGGCTATTATAGCAGACTCTATTTCTTTTGACTACGCCTTTCGAGCTTTTGTTCCCATTTGTAACTATTTACCACAAATAATTAAAGCGTCACAGCTTTTCGCATCCGCAGACGCGAAATGATTTCGAATCGTTTTTTGGCGCGACATGCGCGTGCCAAAAAACTCTTCTCGCTCCGCGCGTGTCGAAGCCGCCCTTTGGGCGGCAAGGCACGAAGCGGAGTGTAATTCTCAAAAAACAAGGGACACGGTTTCCGTGTCCCTTGTTTTTTGAAGAATTAGAAGTCTGCATTGCCCACGGTGCGGGGATGCAGCTCCACGTCGCGGATGTTGCCGATGCCCGTTAAATACATCACCATGCGCTCGAAGCCGAGGCCGAAGCCCGCGTGACGGCAGGAGCCGTAGCGGCGCAGGTCGCAGTACCACCAGTAGTCCTCGGGATTCATGCCGAGCTCGCGGATGCGCTTTTCGAGCAGCTCGATGCGCTCCTCGCGCTGGCTGCCGCCGATGATCTCGCCGATGCCCGGAACGAGGCAGTCCGCTGCGGCGACGGTCTTGCCGTCGTCGTTGAGGCGCATATAGAACGCCTTGATCTCCTGCGGATAGTCCGTGACGAACACGGGGCGCTTGAAGATCTGCTCGGTGAGGTAACGCTCATGCTCAGTCTGCAGGTCGATGCCCCACTCGACGGGGTAGTCGAACTTCTGGCCGCTCTCCTTTAAGAGCTTGACGGCCTCGGTATACGTCACGCGGCCAAAGTCGGAACTCTCGACGTGCTGGAGACGCTCAAGAAGGCCCTTGTCGACAAAGCTGTTGAAAAACGCGAGATCGTCCGGGCAGCGCTCCATCACGCGGCGGATGATATGCTTGACCATCGCCTCCATGACCTCAAGGTCGCCGTCGAGGTCGCAGAACGCCATCTCCGGCTCGATCATCCAGAACTCGGCGGCGTGGCGCGCGGTGTTGGAGTTTTCGGCGCGGAAGGTGGGGCCGAAGGTGTAAACGTCGCCGAACGCCATGGCGAAGTTCTCGGCGTTGAGCTGGCCGGAGACGGTCAGGCTCGTCTTCTTGCCGAAAAAGTCCTTGCTGTAATCGACCTTGCCGTCGGGCGTTCTCGGCGGGTTCTCCAGATCCAGCGTCGTGACCTGGAACATCTCGCCCGCGCCCTCGCAGTCGGAGCCGGTGATGATGGGGGTGTTGACGTAGGTGAAGCCGCGGCTCTGGAAGAACTCATGCACCGCGAAGGCCGCGGCGGAGCGCACGCGGAAGGTCGCGTTGAAAAGGTTCGTGCGCGGGCGGAGATGCTGGATGGTGCGCAGGAACTCGACGCTGTGGCGCTTCTTCTGCAGGGGATAGTCCGGTGTGGACGGCCCCTCGACCGCGATCTCAGTCGCCTTAAGCTCAAGCGGCTGCTTGGCCTCGGGCGTGAGCACGACCTCGCCGATGACGATGAGCGCAGCGCCGACGTTCTGGGCGGCGATCTCCTTATAGTTGGCGAGAATGTTCGCGTCCATGACGACCTGCAGGTTGCGGAAGCAGGAGCCGTCGTTGAGCTCGATGAAGCCGAAGGTCTTGAGGTCGCGGATGGTCTTGGCCCAGCCGCCGACGGTCACGGTCATGCCGCCGTAACGCTCGGCGTCTGCGTAGATCGCTGCGATTTTCGTAATATCTACCATGTTGATCACCTGTTATATCAAAGATTTTTTTCTTAGAGAAACGTGCTGTCAAAGCCGCAGGGCATCAGCTCGCGGAGCGTCATCCGCTTTGCCTCGCGTGCGCGGTTGAGACAGATGACCTCCATATCGGGGGAAAACTCATAAAGGAACTGGCGGCACGCGCCGCAGGGATAGCAGAAATCCTTGCTGTTGCCGGCGATGACGATGCGGCGGAATTTGGAATGTCCCTCGCTGATCGCCTTGACGGCGGCGGTGCGCTCGGCGCAGATGGTGAGGCCAAAGCTCGAATTTTCGATGTTGCAGCCGGTATATACCGTGCCGTCCTCGCATTCCAGCGCCGCGCCGACGGGGAAGTGAGAATAGGGGATATACGCGCGGTCGAGCATTTCGATCGCCTTTTGCATCAGCTCATGTTCGCTCATTCGTTCCTCCTTACCAGTCCACGCCGAGGTCGGGACGGACCGAAAGATCGATGATGTCCTCGGCATTGTAGAATTGCAGATAGCGGCTGCGGGAGTGGCGCAGCGTCGTGCCGTCCGGATGCAGACGGTCGCAGATGACGGCGGAGATGTCCGGCTTGATGTAGCTGAACGAATTGACGCCGACGCTCGCGAAGATGCGGAAGCCCTGACTTTGCAAGTATTGGAAGCGCTCGCCGGTCTTGTGCCAGTCGTCGCCGTCGGGACGCCCGCCGTGCGGATAGAAGAGCACGTTGGTGGGTCCGACCAGACTGCCGACCTCGTCCGCCCAGCGCTCGGTGTCGTTGATGACGGTCTGCAGCGGCTTGTCCGCCAGACGGATGTGGCCCCAGGTGTGACTGCCGAAGGTCCAGCCGGTCTCCTTGAGCCGCGCGATCACGGGCTTGACCGCTTCGATCTCCGCCGCGCGGTTGGCCTCGAACGCTGCGCGCTCGGGGCTGTCCTTGGCGATGTCGCGGTCATCCTGCGTGCGGTAGCCGAGGATGCCATAGTAGCCGGTCAGTGAGAAAATGGCCTTCGCGCCGTTGAGCGAGAAGTCGGGGTGCTCGTAAACGAACTCGTCGAGCATCGTGGTGGCGTCGCCCTCCTTGGTCAGGAAGGTCTCCTTCGTGTAGGGATCGGTGCACTCGGCCCAGATCTCACCGTCCTCGCCGACCACGAGCTTGCTCGTGAAGCCCTGCTCGAGCATATAGGGGTAGTAGTTCACATCGTCAAAGCTGATGATGAGCGGCTTTTTGTCCTCGGGCAGCTTGAGCGTGTTGCGCACCATGTGCGTGCCGCTCTCGTCCGTGACCTCGCTCCAAACATCCTCGATGGCGACGAGAATGTAGCCCTTTTCATACACGGACTGTAAGATCTTCGCGTACTCGTCCGCGGTCACCATCCAGTCATCGAGACCGTAGCGTTCGCTCTGGCTCGCGCCGCAGTCATGAAATGCCCACTGGGGATAGGCGATGACGGGATGGAAGAAAAGGTGCTCCACGATCTGGTCGGGGCCCCAGGACTGTGTGAGCTGATCCTCGCTCCAATAGGTCCTGACCGCCTCGTAGGGATCGACGTAGGGCTCCGGCTCGGGCGTCACATCGGGCGTTTCGCCGCCCTGCTCCGTCGGATTTTCGGGGACCTCCGGAGCGTCGCCGCCCGGGTCCTTTTTGCCGCAGCCGGGCAGCAGCGTCAAGATCAGCATTGCCGCAAGCAGCAACGCAAGCATTCGTTTCATGGCGTTTCCTCCTGAGAGATACTGTAAATTGCAGTATACCACGCCCACGCCAAAAAGGCTATAGAAATCTGAAAAGTTTCATGGCTTCTTCAAAAACTGCATTTTTCTCCGTTTTGCACAAACGATTTTTGAACAAAACAAGGATGTCTACCCAATGTCTACCCGCCGAAACGCCTGGGGCGCAAGGGCTTGCTGGTTTTCCAAGGAGGCCGCCGTCTACCCTTCCGTCTACCCATTTTTTCGCGCCGATCCCCGAAATGCCTGCCATTGCTGCGAAATTTTTTGAAATTTCCCAAAATGTATGGGGGTACGATATGATACTCTATCAGCGAGGAAGAAACTGAGTTAGGAGTATGCACTATGAAATACGTAGTAAAAATGGACTATTGCACGATGGCTTTCACTTCTGGTACTTGCTCGCTTCAAGCTCTTTCTAATTGCTTGGCTGGTGATACTGATTTGCATTGGGTGCAGATTTATAATTCGGAAAAGAGTCCATATCATTTTTTCGTGTAAAATTCCGAGGTTTCCGCCGGTTTTATGATCTTTTCTTACGGCGAAAGCACCTCGAATCACTTGTAAGAGTGATTCGCCGGTTTGGTGTCCGTCCGCGTGCAACGAGGGCAAAAAAATTTCCGGCTTGACATTTTCGCCCGCCGGATTATAATGAAGATAGAAAGGGACGCTGCTGTATCGGCAGTTAGCCCTCAGAGATCAAAATAGAATGTCTATGTTGACCGCTCGGGTGCCAGCC
>ERZ827043.3729-NODE-3729-length-10601-cov-3.768348_pt1 | contig 10601 bp, 7 predicted proteins | sample MGYA00519923_ERZ827043 | MGnify/ENA primary metagenome ERZ827043 (study PRJEB31778, sample SAMEA3449251) | human gut metagenome | biome: human gut; feature: human-associated habitat; material: faeces | place: United Kingdom | collected 2010/2012 ...
ACAACTTCGAGTGAAGAAGAAGATTTTATATTATGATTTACAATAATTTTAGACATAAAAACACCCTTAAAATTTTTCTAACGTCAATATAGCATAGATAAGAAAAAAGGTCAATAAAAATAACTCATTGAATATAAAAATATTGCAACGTGTTACAAAGTTTTTAAGTTTTAACCAATTATTTGCATTTCATTTTATATAAAAATCTATTCATTCTTTTAATATTTTATTATTTTTTACCAATACTAAAATTAGAAAGAAGGCGATTTAAATGAAAAAAGTAAATATAATATGTAAAATCATAATCGCTTTAATGTTATTATTCTGCCTTTCTTATACAATATTATTCTTATGTGCTAAGTATGGTTCTAAAATAGATATAGAAAACTCAAATAGTATATATATGTATGATAAAGATAAAAAAAGTTTCTATGAAGGTAATAATGGTACTAAAAAATGGGTTAAATTAAAAGACATATCAAAAGACTTAGTTAATGCAACTATATATTCCGAAGATAAAAATTTTTATAAACACAATGGTTTTGATGTTCCTAGAATAATAAAATCTATGTTTGTAAACATAAAATCTAAAAATCTAACACAAGGAGCTTCAACAATTACGCAGCAGTATGCTAGAAATTTATTTTTAACATTTGATAAAACATGGGAAAGAAAAATAAAAGAGGCTTGGTATGCTTTTAAATTAGAAACTCAGTATTCAAAAGAAGAAATATTAGAAGGCTACTTAAACACAATTAATTATGGAAACGGAATACTTGGAATTGAAAATGCATCTGAATACTATTTTAATAAACCTGCTAAAGAATTAAATTTAGCTGAAAGTACGATGCTTGCTGGAATACCAAAGTCTCCTGATAATTACTCTCCATTAAATGATTTAAATGCCGCTAAAAAAAGGCAGAAGGAAATATTAAATGCACTTGTAAACAACAAAATAATTACAAAAGATAAAATGAATGATACCATTGATGTGAAGCTAAGCTATTACGGGAAAAAGGAAAACCTTAATCTATCTACTTTAATGTATTATCAAGATGCTGTAATAAGAGAATTACAAGACTTAAAAATAGTAAGTGAAAACACAATTAGGCAAGAAGGACTTAAAATATATACTAGTCTTGATATTAGTGCGCAAACAGCATTAGATGATGCAATTAAAAATAATTTAGAAGGAAAAAAAGAAATGCAAACATCCGCTGTTGTTATGAATCCAAATAATGGTGAAGTAATAGCACTAGCTGGTGGAAAAGATTATTCTAAATCACAATATAATAGAGCAATGCAATCTAAAAGACAAGTAGGTTCCACCATGAAACCAATTTTATATTATGCTGCACTAGAAAATGGGCTTACTGCATCAACTACATTTTTAAGCAAACCAACGACCTTTACTTTAGATAATGGGCTTTCTTATTCTCCCAGTAATTATGGTAATATTTATCCCAATGATAAAATAACAATGGCACTTGCTATTTGTTACTCTGATAATATATACGCAATTAAAACACATCTGTTTTTAGGAGAAGATATGATGATTAAATACGCAAGGAAAATGGGCATAAAAAGTAAGCTAGAGGCTAATGCATCACTTCCTCTTGGAACTAATGAATTATCTATCTTAGAATTTACTAACGCATATGCTACCTTAGCGAACTCCGGGTATAGTGTTAAGGAACACCTAATAAAAAAGGTAGAAGATGGTAATGGAGATGTACTTTATGAATATAAAAATAAAAAGGATAAAGTATTAAATAAATCATACACGTATATATTAAGTGAACTTTTATCTAATACATATGATACATCTTTAAAAAGTTATACATCACCTACTTGTGCCTCTATTAAACCTAAACTAACAAAAAAATATGCTGTTAAAAGTGGTACTACTGATTATGATTTATGGACTGTTGGATATAATCCCGATGTTGTAGTTGGAGTCTGGACTGGATATGATGATAATAGAAAATTATCTAATAAAGAATATAAATATGCTAAAAACATATGGGCAGACACTATAGAAGGCTACTTAAGAGAAAAGGATGCTAAATGGTATGAAAAACCAGATAATGTCGTTGGTGTTTTAACAGACGTTAACACTGGTAAAGAAGCAACTAATGACTCTAAACTTAAAACCATTTTATATTATATAAAAGGAACAGAACCTGGATATAAAAGTAAAAATAAATCTGTAATTAAAGAAGAGAAAAAAACGACTAGAAATTAGTCGTTTTCTGATAATTCTTTTTTTCTTTTAAAACATTTTCTTAAAACAGATGATTTAGAAGCTTTTTTATTGATTACAACACCATGTTGTTCTGCTGCTCCATTTGTAACATTGTCAAGCAATTTTTCAAATGGTTTTCCAAATCCAATTGAAGAACTTTTTGATGCAATATTTCTTAATTCATTATATAAATCAACATACTCCTGTTTATCGGGATTATTGGCAGCATATCCATCTACACACCATAGCGAGAATAGTTTTCTGAACTCTCTTATTCCTTCTTGGATTTTTCTTAATCCGCCTTCTTCATTCCATTTTTCTATCATTTTATAAAACAAATACTTAACCCTTATACTATCACAACCATATAAGGTTCTATAAGGTATTGATGAAATCAAATCATCAATTAAAGAATCTTCATTTGTTACTTTAGAGCAACAATTATAGAATAATTCTGAATTCCCCAAATCAGCATAAGTAGGATTTTCATTCCTAATATCATCAAAGCCTCTTGTTATAACCTCTAAGAGAGCCTTATCATCATAAATGGCGTTAGACTCACAAAGATTTTTTTCAAATTTCTTAAATGATGCAATTAAGGCATTATATGATTTATATTCATCCTTGGCAGAACTAATTTCCTTTTTAAATTGAATTAATGTCATTTCACCATTTAGAGCAAAATTTAAATTTTTATCAAACATTCTTTTTTCATGATCTGTTAAGCTTTCTAAGTACTCCTTTGAGTTTAGATAATTCACAAATCCGTTATAGCTTAAGTCTTCTTTAGAATTTTTTGCATAATTATATATAGTCTCACTAACGAAACGATTGTATGATCCGGATTCATCTAAGCTAATAGAAACTCCATCAACAATGGGCATAAATGGATGATTAGAAAAGCATAAATCTTCATTACTTTTTAACCACTTTACAAGATCATCTAATTTACTCAAATCATTCATCCTTATAGTAAGCATATCATTTGATTCATAAGCTCTTGTTTTATAAAAACCATCAATATTATTCTCAATATAGTATGATCCTATTTCTGCCATTACTTTTGAAATTTTATCATTTTTTATTGTTACGTATATTTTAACCTGTGGCATTTCTTCTTTTTTATCTTCAATCCCACATGTGTTAATTGCTATAAACCCATCCCAGCGCACATCAATATGTATAGCTGGAGATGATGAATAATTTCTAGAAGTCTCCTTAATATTGCCGAAGTTATATGCTCTAATCAAAAATATATCTCTTAATTTTTTATATTTCTTAAACATAGATATGATAATTGATAAATCTTTTAGCTCTTTTATTTCATAATTCTTATCATTTTGTGAACTAGATAAAATTCTATTTTGTTCTTCATTTATTCTAGATTCGGCAACTTGATAAAATTTTTCTAAATCATAATTCACGTTTGTTAATATTTCAAACAGATTTATATTACTATTTTTTCTTAATAAACGATAATAACTTAAGGCTTCTGAAAGTAAAAGCCTTTCTTCTAAAGAAAATTCTCTAGAAACAATGACATATTCATCTTTCATATTTTTCAAATTATCGTCTCTTTCAAACGTAATTAATTCCGCATATACATCATCGTCGTTATTCAAGTTTTTATTTTTTATTTTACTAAAAAAATCATTTATCCTTTTTTCGTTTTCCATATCAAAACCCCTTTTCCCATAAATGCCATTTATGCTAACACATAAATACTTAAATGTCAATATCCTCTTATAATATAAATAGTTTAGGAAAAGGCACTAAAAAAGGAAGCCCTATAATGAAATGTAATTCAGCAAAAACATTCAATAGGATACTTCCACATAAACATTAAGTTACATTATTATAACTATCTATTAAAAAATTTTATCTATTGCACTATAATCATTATTTATAATTTCCATAAAAACAGGTATATTAAATTTAGAAAATTTTTTAGCTAATAATTCACTTTTTATCATAAGAATGTAATTTTTTTCAATAAAAAATCTATCAATGTCTTTTAGACCATAAGATTTTAACATTTTTATGTTATTATTTATATTTTCATAATTATATGCCAATGAAACTATAGTATCATAATCAAAGGTATTTTTTACTACTTCTAAACATTTATTACTAATGTTTATTTTTTTTAAATCGTCATTAACCATTTTTACCTCCATAAGCTTTTATATCATTTTTTTATCAGTTTCTTTCGATCCATCAACATAGTTTTCAGAATAAATATCTAGTTTTTGAACATCATCAAATTTACATATTTTTATTATTAAATCATAAATGTTTTTTAACTCGTTTTCATCTAACATACTACCATAAATTATACAATACAATAGTGCATCTATGCCACTATCCTTATTATTATCTTTTAAGACACTATAACGTCTCAAAACTTTTCTTCTAGATATTTTAACACCATTAAAATTATAAACGTCATCTGATTCTTTGAACCTTTCTAGAATTCTAATATTCTTATCATTAAACGTATCTGACGAAATATTTATTGGATTTATTATATCAAATAAATTATCATATAAAACAGAATTAGGTATTTCTATGTGGGCATTTCCGTAAAATATGCATTGTTTTTCAATATCATCCGATATGAGCGAATTTTGAAGTAATTTGCTTGTACTCAACGCCAATTGCTTATTAGGAGTTCTATATCCTCTAAAAATATCAGAATCTAACATTCCAAGCTTTCTTGCAGCTTTTATCATATAAAATTTATATCTTGTTGCAGGAGATAAACTAGATAAATTTTTAAGAGCATATTCCTTAGCATCAGCTTCCAAGGCTAAGTCATATATATCTATCATACTTGGATTCCTATATCCTAAAACACTAAGTAATTTTCTTGGTTTATTATTTTCATCTAATAACGAAATGCCATAAGATTTTAAACCATTTATATTATCTTTTATAGCCATATGACTTTGCTTAAGGAATGACGGGCAATCTTCCCAAATTTGTTCAATGCTTATATTGTTTTCTCTCATAAGTTCGATATTCTTTTGTATTGTAGTTAATAAACCACTTTCTTGAAGTTGAAATTCCCCTGACTTCCTTGATTTATTTCTTTTTAATCGAGTATGTGAACTTGGATATAACGCTGTTGGAAAGGTCTCTATAATTTCTCTAAAATCAATACCATTTGTGGCACTTTTTAATTTTTTTAAACTTTCAAGCGATGATTTTATAAATGTCAATGTTAAAATATTTGTATATTTCTTTAGTTTTTCAGTAAGAACGCATTCTTTTTCTAAAAATTGTAATATTTCTTCTATTTTTCTTAAATCTGCATAAGATAATAACATTTTCCTATCATTTTCACTAAATTTTGAAAAATCAATATTATATTTATTTAATAATTCAACTAACGCATTCTCATCAACATTTGTTTCTTCCATTGAACCTAATTGTAACTCATCAACATCTATGTTATAACTTTTGAATATATTATAATTTATTTCGTGTATTGCTTTCCATATATCTTTTCCCAAAATATTATTTTCTCTAAGGTATTTATTAATGAAATCTATTTCTTCTTTGTTTATTAGTTCTTTAGATTTGCCTTTTAATTTTCTAATTAATTTTTTTATATTAATTTCGGTCTCACGACTTGCAACATAATTTTTTCTACTATTATTGATTCTGTCTACTATGGAATAAAGAATTTTATCATCTTCCGAAATACAATTTTTTAAATAATACTCTTTCGAAGAATCACTTAGTATAGAAAAATTACAAACCCTATCTAATTCTTCACAGGATAAAGCCTCAGTTGGAATCAAAATTTTATTTAATTCTTCAAGCAAACTTTTTGTATAATTCATTGGATCCTTTAATTGCTCTAGCAACCTATCTAATTTTTCTATTTTTTTATCAAAATTTGAGAAGGTTTCTTTTTCCAATAAAACTATTATTTCTTCTAAATTGTTCATTTTATTTTCCTCCCATTCCTCCGAGTTCATAATTCATGTTCTTTCCTGTAGATTCTATGAATTTTTTCATCTTAATAGCTTGTTCCTTAACTATTTGCGATATTTTTTTATAATCATTGGAGTTCATTATTGTTATATTTCTCTCTATATCCTGTGATACCGAATCATATATTTGTTTTGACTTTTTATAATCGTCCTTCTTATCATCGGTTGCTCCATAAAACACCATTATGGGATATATTACATTCATTGGTCTACCATATATTTTACTTAGCCCAGCTGCACTTGACACTCTATAAACTAACCTATAATCATGTGCTTTATATCTTCTTAAGCAATCATACTTTTTAGTAGTATCTTTCACATGATGATTGGATGATGTCAAAATATTTGCATCATTAATCATATTCTCTAACCCGTTTAATACCTTCTTTTTATGTGATGAATTCAATGTTTTATTATCGTCTATTTGTTTAGAAAGATCTATACCATCCATAAATACTATTATATTATTGGCACCATTATATAAAACTTTATCATCTTCATATCCGGTCATGCTTCCATTCTCTAAAGCAGCACTCATATCACTTACAGCTTTTTTTAAACTTTCCCATATTTCATCAAGATAATAAGAATTGCATATTTCATTAGATTTAATTGCCTCATACATATCATCAAGTGCTGTTTTCAAACAAGAATAATAACCAGCTAAATTCACGTTATTTTGATTATTCTCATAGTTTTTTATGATTTCTTGAGCCAAAGTTATGGTTTGCAACATATATGATTTGCCTATATTTTCTAATTTTTTCTCAGGTGTATTTAATTCTTTTATTAGATTATATTTTGAAATGTAAGATTTTAAAACCATTTCGCTATTTTCTAATTTTCCTCTTTCCAGTAATGGGATAACTTTTTCTTTTAAAATGATTGCCAATTTCTGCTCAGGAGCTTTAAAAACATCTATATATTCAAGCATTTCCATACAATTTAACCCAATCAGAGTTTTTATAAACGAAGTATCTTCAACATTATTTTCATTTATTATTTTTTGTGCCTGATTTAGCAATTTTAGTTCAGTTTCACTTGTACTATGCTCTAACGGTTTATTAACAGGTACTGCTAGAATTTCGGGATTTATTGTTCTTGTTTGATGTCTATTATTATTTTTTCTTGATTCAATTATTATTTTTTTCTTAGTTAGTTCATTTTGCTTTTTCTTTTCATCAGATATTAATGAAGCAATTATTTCAAAACCTTTTATTGTTATATAATGATATATTTCTTCTTTATCTTCTGGTTCAATACCTTGCATATTATCTATAACATCATATATATCTTCACTAAAAATTTCTCCATTTAATAACTTATTTATAATATCCAATATGCCTTGATATTTTTGAATCTTATATTCTATATTAGTTTTTTCTTTAATAATTAATTTATATTTCTTTGGATAATCTCTTAAGAAAATTCTTAAGTTATGCTCTAATTTTTCGAAGTTATCGTTGATACCCGAAACTTTCTCTGGAAAATTAACTTCAAGCTCTTCCTTTATAAACTGTAATTTTTTATAGTTTATATCATCTATTATTTTCTGATCTATTAAATACTGTTTACAATCTTGGAGAATACCAAAATTAAATCTATGAGATAATTCATATTCTTTTATGAAAGCATTAGTAATCGAATAAGCATTATTCATCAATAACAAATCGGTTTGCAATTTATTTATTTCATCGGTTAAAATAGCTATTTTTTCATTGTATGATTCAATTATTCTTTTTAATTCATCTTCCACGACTTACACCGCCCCTTTTTTTGAAACTTTCTTCAATAATTTTATTAACACACTCTGGAATTTTTGACGGAAAAGTTATTGGTACCCCTAATAATATTTCCATTTCTGTTATTAAATCCATAATCCTTGTTTTCAAAACTTTATTATTATCATCATAATTTCGGATACAGTCTTGCAACATTATATAATCTTCTATTAATTCAATTTGAAATTTATTAAGAATTGACTTTTTTCTCCCAGTACCACACTCAAATTCATAAGAATTTTTCCTGATTTTGTTCAAATTTTCCATATTCATATATAAATCATCATCGGCATACATCAAATTGCATGATTTTAAATTAGACATTCTTTCACTAATAATATCAAATGATGATTTAACATTTAATAAACTACATATTGGCTCATCATTCCAATCCTTATTACTACAAACTTCATACATCTTAATAAGTAAACGCCTTGATTCTGGATCCATATCTTCACTAAACATTCCAAGTATTTTACCTGTAATTTCTTCATTTGTCATATTAAAACCTCCAAGTAATTGTATATATTATCAGATTAATTATATCATACATTTATTTTTATATAAAGAAAAACGACTAGCAATTAGTCGTATTTTTTCTCTTCTTCTGATAAATCATTTGATAAAGCTTTTTTAAGTTCATCTTTATTCATTGAAGAATAGCCTTTAATTCCCTGAGCCTTAGCCATTTCTTTTAGTTTTGATAGGTTTACATCATCTAGCATTTCTTCAACTGGCATCTTACCATTTTCCGCTATATAATCGATTTGTTCTTTTGTTAACGTTTCGTGTTCAATTAAGTTAGAAGCTATTAAATCAAGTAAATCTCTATTTTTTTCTATTATCTTTTTAGCTTTACTATAACAATCATTAATTATTTTTCTAACTTCATTATCTATTTCTAATGCTACTTGGTCAGAGAAGTTTCTATTTTTATTATAATCTCTTCCTAAGAAAGAACTTCCCTCTGGAGTTTCTAATTGAACTGGTCCTAGACTAGACATTCCATATTCCGTTACCATGCTTCTAGCAATCTTTGTTGCCTTTGAAAAGTCATTGTGTGCTCCAGTTGTTATTTCACCAAACACAACTTCTTCTGCAACACGGCCACCAAGTAATCCCATTATTTGTTCTAATAATTCTGTTTTAGTTGCCGTATATTTCTCTTCTTTTGGAAGCATTAAGTTATATCCACCAGCCTGACCACGTGGAATAATAGTTACCTTTTGAACATCATTTGCGTTATCTAATTTTATTCCTAATACAGCGTGTCCAGCTTCATGATATGCTACTAACTTCTTTTCTTCTTTAGTATATTTTTTAGTTACCTTAGCAGGTCCCATAATAACTCTATCTATTGCCTCATCTATTTCAGACATTGTAATAGCATTTTTTTCTCTTCTAACAGCAAGTAATGCAGCCTCATTAAGTAAGTTTTCTAAATCAGCTCCAGAAAAACCAACTGTTCTTTTTGCAATATTATCTAAGTGTACGTTTTTAGATAATATTTTATTTCTTGCGTGTACTTTTAATATTTCTTCCCTTGCTTTTTGTTCTGGAAGAGCAACAGTTACTTGCCTATCAAATCTTCCTGGTCTTAAAAGTGCTGGGTCAAGTACGTCAGGTCTGTTAGTTGCAGCAATTATTATAATTCCTTCGTTTGCTCCAAATCCATCCATTTCAGTTAATAATTGGTTAAGAGTTTGCTCTCTTTCATCATGGCCTCCACCAATACCCGTACCACGTTGGCGACCTACAGCGTCTATTTCATCAATAAATATTAGACAAGGTGCATTTTGCTTTGCCTGTTTAAACATATCTCTTACTCTTGATGCTCCAATACCTACGTATAATTCAACGAAATCAGAACCAGATATAAAGTAGAATGGTGCGTTTGCTTCTCCTGCAACTGCCTTAGCAAGTAATGTTTTACCAGTTCCTGGAGGGCCTACAAGTAAAACACCTTTAGGTATTCTAGCTCCTAATTTAGTAAATTTCTTTGGATTTTTTAGGAAATCAATTAACTCTTGTAACTCTTCTTTTTCTTCAGGTAATCCCGCAACATCCTTAAATGTTACCTTTCCATTATCAGGATTTAATTTAGCCCTACTTCTTCCAAAGTCCATTGATCCTTTTTGCCCACCTAGTTGCTTTGTAAAGAACCAGAATGCAATACCAATTAAAACTATGTAAGGAAGTATGTTAGTTAAAAACATAAACCAAGTACTTGATGTAGGATCTGATTTAGATACTATCTTAAAATCCTTTTTCTCACTTGCACTTACTATTTGTTTAATAACAGTATCTGAAAGCGGTGTTTTAACGCTAAATGTCTCTCCTTTTTTTGCATCTCTTAACGTACCTGTTAATTGGTATGTGTAAGCTTGCGTAGAAGGTGTTATAACAACTTCTTTAATGTTATTTTTATTTAATGCTTTATTTAATGTAAATATCATGAAAAAATTAGTCATATCAGCCATTAAATTCAATTATTTACAGTAAATATTGAAAAAATCACGAAAAAAATTGTACTTTTCATACTCTACATTAGTTTCAATAAGGAAAAATACGGCA
>ERZ827043.3739-NODE-3739-length-10554-cov-17.139728_pt1 | contig 10554 bp, 9 predicted proteins | sample MGYA00519923_ERZ827043 | MGnify/ENA primary metagenome ERZ827043 (study PRJEB31778, sample SAMEA3449251) | human gut metagenome | biome: human gut; feature: human-associated habitat; material: faeces | place: United Kingdom | collected 2010/2012 ...
TATAAAAGTTCAAAAGATGTGCCGCTCGTATTCCGGAAAAGTTTTATATTTGCACACCCTGTTTTTACCATTATCAGTTTAAACACTTATCCGAATAAGATATGAGTAAGATTTTAATCGTTGATGACGAGGTACAAATCCGTACCCTTTTGGCGCGTATGATGGAATTAGAAGGATATGAAGTTTGTCAGGCTGGTGATTGCAGGGCTGCCCTACGACAACTGGAACTCCAACCCCCCGACGTAGCTTTGTGTGATGTTTTCCTGCCCGATGGAAATGGGGTGGATCTGGTGCTGTCCATCAAAAAGGCGGCTCCCAATGTGGAAGTCATTCTCCTGACGGCTCATGGCAATATTCCCGATGGCGTACAAGCCATCAAGAACGGAGCTTTCGACTATATCACAAAGGGAGATGACAATAATAAGATAATTCCCCTCATCAGCCGTGCCATGGAGAAAGCGCGGATGAATGTCCGTTTGGAAAAGCTTGAAAAGAAAGTGGGACAGACGTATTCGTTCGAGTCCATTTTGGGAGAATCCAAATCACTGAAAGAAGCGGTATTGCTTGCACGGAAGGTTGCGGTGACCGATGTTCCTGTGTTACTGACGGGAGAAACGGGAACGGGTAAGGAGGTATTTGCCCAAGCCATTCATTATAATAGTAAGCGGGCAAAGCAGAACTTTGTGGCTGTGAACTGTTCCTCGTTCAGTAAGGAGCTGCTGGAAAGTGAGATGTTCGGGCATAAGGCAGGTTCGTTTACGGGAGCGTTGAAAGATAAGAAGGGTTTGTTTGAGGAGGCGAACCATGGCACTATCTTTCTGGATGAGATCGGTGAGATGGCTTTTGAACTGCAAGCCAAGTTGTTGCGTATCCTCGAAACAGGAGAATATATCAAGATAGGCGATACGAAACCGACACGCGTCAATGTGCGTATTATTGCGGCAACCAACCGTAATCTGCCGGAAGAGATAGCCAAAGGGCGTTTCCGTGAAGACCTCTTCTATCGGCTTGGCGTATTCCAAGTACACCTGCCGCCGCTGCGCGAGCGTACGGGAGATATCCGCCTGCTGGCAAAGGCGTTTATACGGAACTTCTCAGCACAACTGTCGCGTGCCATTAATGAGATTACTCCCGAATTTCTCAGTACACTGGAACAACAACCCTGGAAAGGGAATATCCGCGAGTTGCGTAATGTGATAGAGCGCAGCCTCATCGTTTGCGAAGGTGATCGTCTGGATATTGCAGATTTACCGTTGGAGATTCAGAATGCCCATTACGAGCAATCGGACGACGGCATGCCCGGCTGCTTTGAGCTTTCGGCTATGGAACGCCGTCACATTGCCCGTGTACTAGAATATACGAAAGGGAATAAGACAGAAGCGGCACGACTGTTGAAAATCGGCTTGACAACGCTGTACAGGAAGATAGAGGAATATAAGATTTAGGCTTGCATTTCGGGGCATGCCGAGACGGGCTTTTCGGAAAAACATTGCTATCTTTGTATTGTTTAACAAGAAAGAGATAAGATACTATATTATAAACGAATAGGAGGAAAAGCTATATATCACTCAATATGCCTTAATCTCAGTCTGATTTGGGTATCTATGAAGTATAGTTTATTATCTATTCCATAAAGAACATTATCAGGAACAGCATCAAAAACTTCATATTCTTCATTATGGTATTCATCTTCATAGTCCATCTCAAAGCCTAATGCTTCCATGTAATCTGCTATTTCTTCTTCCGTAGCTTCTCGCTTTGCCCTAACATAAGGCTGAACTAATACAGCACAAAACTCATGCATACTATTATAGGCAAAACCTACTAAAGTGTAAGCTACATTGTAGAAGAAATGGTTATGTGCTTCTATTCGGATGAAGAAGTTGGTAAGGTCATCACCTGCATATTCAAAGTTATTCAATTTGAATACAATATCTTCATTACCGGTGAAAACTTCATTCTCCCCACCTTTATTGAGGTAAGATAAAGAAAGAGTATTTGCCCTCTCTTATATCCCTCTGGCGGTTCAGCATTTCCTGTTGCTTCTTTTTCTCTTCTAACGAGATGGGCTGCTTCTGCCAAGAGGTTATCGACTTCAAGGTGCTTTCTATCCATTGCTTATGAAATTCATTAATATAGGTTCTTTCCATGCTTTAACACGTTTTATGTGGCTGATGCAAATGTAGTAAATCTATCGGAGAAACCATAGAAAAAGCATTGGCTAAAAATAAATACAGTTGATTTATCTGTCTCTGTAGACCTGTTATCCTTTATCAACTTAACCATTAAAATTCCCTTCCAGCAGCACTAATCTACTGTCCGAAAGGGATTTCTGTCTTCCTGCCTTTGTGCGTGCTGTCTATCCTAGCGGGTTCTCTTCTAAATTGCCATCGCCGTCCGGGTTGGTTTTTGGGGTTCTGCCGTTTTCTGTTTTGATAGGGCACCCTTTCATTTTGGAAGGGTGGGGCGGAGGCGGATTGGCTGTAATGGAATTGTCAGCTTATTGTAAATCAGATTGTTAAGGCTCTTCTCTCGCTTTTGGCACGTCTTTGGCATTGTTGTGGCAAACAAAGTAATAGTATTAATCTGATAAAAGGTAAAAGACATGGGAATAACGATTTCATTTATTTTCTGCCTCGCGAGCGGGTTGCTCGCTTTCGGGCTGTTCTGGAAATGTGTGGATTGGTTTGAAAAGATTTAAGAAGGAGAGAAAGATTATGTATATAACATTATTTGTATTGGGTATTGCGGTTTTCGGGTATTTGATGTATGTACTTGTGAGACCGGAAAAGTTTTAGGCAATTGACAATTGATCATTGACAATTAAGGTATCATTTTATTAATGAATTAGAGAAATGAACACAGAGATTTTAGGTGTAATCTTGCAGATAGTCCTGATGGTGGCGTTGGCTTATCCGTTGGGAAAGTATATTGCAAAAGTCTATAAAGGACAAAAGACATGGTCGGACTTCATGAAGCCGATTGAGAGACTTATTTTTAAAGTGTGTGGCATCAACCCCACCGAAGAGATGAACTGGAAACAGTTTCTGAAAGCGCTTCTGATATTAAACGCTTTCTGGTTTGTGTGGGGCATGGTGCTGCTGGTTACTCAACACTGGTTGCCTCTGAATCCCGACGGTAACGGGCCGCAGACACCGGACCAAGCATTCAACACCTGCATCAGCTTCATGGTGAACTGTAACTTGCAGCATTATTCCGGTGAAAGCGGGCTGACTTACTTCACGCAGTTATTTGTCATCATGCTGTTCCAGTTTATTACGGCGGCAACGGGTATGGCGGCTATGGCAGGTATCATGAAGTCCATTTCCGTGAAGACAACGAAGACAATAGGTAACTTCTGGAACTTCCTTGTATTGAGTAGTACACGTATCCTGTTGCCACTTTCGCTGATTGTGGGTTTCATCCTTATTATAGAAGGTACTCCGATGAGCTTTGACGGAAAGATGGAGGTGACCACACTCGAAGGACAGGAACAGATGGTTTCACAAGGCCCTGCGGCTGCCATCGTGCCCATCAAGCAACTGGGTACCAATGGCGGCGGTTATTTCGGTGTAAACTCTTCGCATCCGTTGGAGAATCCTACGTATCTGTCCAATATGGTGGAATGTTGGTCTATCCTTATCATCCCGATGGCAATGGTTTTCGCACTCGGTTTCTATTCCAATCGTAAGAAACTGGCTTATAGTATATTCGGTGTAATGCTCTTTGCCTATCTGGCGGGTGTCGGCATCAATGTCTATCAGGAGATGAACGGTAACCCGCGTATTGACGAACTGGGTATTGCGCAGGATGGCGGAGCGATGGAAGGAAAAGAAGTACGGCTTGGTGCGGCTGCAACAGCCTTATGGAGTATTACGACCACCGTCACTTCCAATGGTTCAGTGAATGGTATGCACGACTCTACGATGCCGCTCAGCGGACTGATGGAGATGCTGAATATGCAGATTAACACTTGGTTCGGTGGTGTCGGGGTAGGTTGGATGAACTACTATACATTTATAATTATAGCCGTGTTTATCAGCGGACTGATGGTGGGGCGTACACCGGAGTTCCTCGGTAAGAAGGTGGAAGCACGCGAAATGAAGATTGCGACCGTTGTGGCGTTGCTTCATCCGTTTGTGATTCTGGTAGGAACGGCTCTGTCCACGTATCTGTTTGCCCATCATCCCGACTTCGTGGCAAGCGAGGGCGGTTGGCTGAATAATCCGGGTTTCCACGGGCTGAGCGAGCAATTGTATGAGTTTACTTCGTGTGCAGCTAATAACGGGTCCGGTTTCGAGGGACTGGGAGATAATACTTATTTCTGGAACTACGCTTGCGGTTGGGTGCTTATCCTGAGTCGATTTATTCCGATTATTGGTCAGGTAGCCATTGCGGGACTGCTGGCGCAGAAGAAGTTCATCCCGGAAAGTGCCGGTACGCTGAAGACGGATACGGTGACATTTGCAGTGATGACTTTCGCGGTTATCTTCATTGTAGCTGCCCTGTCATTCTTCCCGGTGCATGCGTTGAGTACGATTGCTGAACATTTTAGTTTGTAAGTAGTAGAAAAAGAAAGATATGAAAGATAAGAAATCAGCTTCTTTGTTTCAAAAGGAGCAAGTTATGGAAAGCTTGAAGCAATCATTCGTGAAGTTGGAGCCACGGGTGATGATTAAGAATCCGATTATGTTTACGGTGGAGCTTGTGACGCTGGTGATGCTGGTAGTCTGCATCCTCTCGCTGGGGACTACGGAATATGGAACATTCGGGTACAACTTCCTGGTGTTCGTCGTTCTCTTTGTTACTCTGCTGTTCGCCAACTTCGCTGAGGCCATTGCCGAGGCTCGTGGTAAGGCTCAGGCCGACAGCCTGCGCAAGACGCGTGAGGAGACTCCCGCTAAAATCCTGATTGATGGCAAAGTCTGCAATATCAGTAGTGCACGCCTGAAGAAAGGTGATTACTTTATTTGCGAAGCCGGTGATACGATTCCGGCTGACGGTGAGATTGTAGAAGGACTGGCTTCCATTGATGAAAGTGCCATCACAGGCGAATCTGCCCCGGTAATCCGTGAGGCGGGTGGAGATAAGAGTTCTGTAACCGGTGGTACGAAGGTGCTTTCTGATAAGATAAAGGTATTGGTAACCCAACAACAGGGTGAGAGCTTCCTCGACAAGATGATTGCCCTGGTGGAAGGCGCTACCCGGAAAAAAACACCGAATGAAATAGCGTTGACTATCTTGCTGGCCGGTTTCACACTGGTATTCGTGATTGTTTGCGTCACGCTGATTCCGATGGCGGACTATACGAATATAGATCATCCGGGAACGTACATCTCGATTGCAGCTATTCTCTCCCTGTTTGTCTGCCTGATACCGACCACAATCGGTGGTCTGCTTTCCGCTATCGGCATTGCAGGTATGGATCGTGCGCTTCGTGCCAATGTGATAACGAAATCGGGTAAGGCGGTGGAAACGGCCGGTGATATTGATACGTTACTGTTGGATAAGACGGGAACTATTACAATCGGTAACCGTAAAGCTACGAAGTTCTATGCAGCTCCCGGTGTGGACGAACGTGATTTTATTGAGGCTTGCCTGCTGTCCTCCATCTCCGATGAAACGCCGGAAGGTAAATCAATTATAGAACTGGGACGGGAAACAGGTCGCCGTATGCGTGACCTGAATACTACGGGTGCCCGGATGATTAAGTTCACTGCCGAAACGAAGTGTTCAGGCGTGGATTTGCAAAATGGTACTCAGATACGTAAAGGTGCTTTCGATGCTATCCGCCGGATTGCGGAGAGTGCCGGAAACAGTTTCCCGAAAGAGGTGGAAGATGTGATTGCTGCCATTTCAAGTAACGGCGGTACACCGTTGGTAGTGTGTGTCAACCGGCAGGTGGCTGGCGTTATTGAGTTGCAGGATATCATCAAACCGGGTATTCAGGAACGTTTCGAACGCCTTCGCAAGATGGGAGTGAAGACGGTAATGGTGACCGGAGATAATCCGCTGACGGCAAAGTACATCGCAGAAAAGGCCGGTGTGGATGATTTTATAGCTGAGGCCCGGCCGGAAGACAAGATGGAATATATCAAGAAAGAGCAACAATCCGGTAAGCTGGTGGCAATGATGGGAGACGGTACCAATGATGCTCCGGCATTGGCACAGGCAAATGTGGGCGTTGCTATGAATAGCGGTACGCAGGCTGCAAAGGAAGCCGGTAATATGGTGGACTTGGACAATGATCCTACGAAGCTGATTGAAATTGTAGAAATCGGTAAACAGTTGTTGATGACGCGCGGTACATTGACCACGTTCTCTATAGCAAATGACGTGGCTAAATACTTTGCGATTATTCCCGCTTTGTTTATGGTAGCCATCCCTCAGTTAGCACCGCTGAATATCATGGGGCTGCATAGTCCTGAGTCAGCCATCCTTTCAGCTATAATCTTTAACGCTGTCATTATTCCTATATTGATTCCGTTGGCACTGAAAGGAGTACAGTATAAACCGATTGGTGCCAGTGCATTGCTTCGCCGCAACTTGCTGATTTATGGCTTAGGCGGTGTCATTGCACCCTTTATCGGAATTAAATTAATAGATATGGTGGTCAGTTTATTCTTTTAGGGGCGAGGCGCCCCGGCCGGGTTTCCTTTCGGAAGAAGGCCTGATAATAACAAACTAATAAATAACAAGATAATGAAAACTTTATTGAAATCCCTCAAAATAACACTTGCTTTTTGCGTGTTCTTCTCTGTATTCTATATCCTTATCCTGTGGATATTTGCTCAGGTGGCAGGTCCAAATAAGGGTAATGCGGAAGTAGCGACTCTGGATGGTAAGGTGGTCGGTGCCGCTAATGTAGGACAGATGTTTACAAAAGACATCTACTTCTGGGGACGTCCTTCCCATGCCGGTGACGGTTACGATGCTACCAGTTCTTCCGGTAGCAACAAAGGCCCTACCAACGAAGAATACCTTTCGGAAGTAGAAGCCCGTATTGATACTTTCCTGGTGCACCATCCCTATCTGCAACGTAAGGACGTTCCGGCTGAAATGGTGACAGCCAGTGCTTCGGGGCTTGATCCGGATATCACTCCCGCCAGTGCTTATGTACAGGTGAAACGCGTGGCCCAGGCACGTGGCATGGATGAGGCGAAGGTGAAGAGTATCGTGGACGAGACGATACAGAAACCACTGCTCGGTCTTTTCGGGACGGAAAAGGTGAATGTGTTGAAACTGAACATTGCACTCGAAGAGATAGACAATATTAAATGATAATTTAGGGGCGAGGCGCCCCTAAATTATCATTTGTACAACCAATTATTTTAATAATCAGAATCTAACTTTAGGTTGGTAGAAGAGAGGCGGACAGGCTCCGTTCATATTTTGCCATGGTGATGTCTAAAAACAGGGTGAACGGAGACACGCCTCTCTCTTTTTAAGAGATTGTATTTTAAAGATTGAATGAATTATGAAACAAGTAAAAAGAACGTTTTTTGTAATAGCAGCCATTGTTACTGCATGCTTTTTGGGGACAAACGATGTGAAGGCACAGGAATTTACCGTGCAGGGTGATTTAGTAAGCTCTTACGTCTGGCGCGGCGTATATCAGACGGGAGCCAGCTTCCAACCTACACTGGGTTTCGGCATCAGCGGCTTTTCTCTGACTGCGTGGGGTTCCACGGACTTCGACGGTTATAAATCTACCAAAGGCCAGGCAAACAAGGAGATAGACCTGACGGCAGCTTACGCATTCGGCGAGTCCGGTCTGTCACTGTCTGTGGCAAGCCTTTGGTGGGCGGGACAGGGTGCCCGGCAGTATTTCAACTTCAAAAGTCATGAGACGGCACATTTCTTTGAAGCTGGTCTGGCCTATACGTTGCCTTGCGAGAAGTTTCCCCTGTCCATAGCTTGGTACACCATGTTTGCCGGTGCCGATAAGAATGAGGAAGGCGCGCAAAACTATTCTTCCTATTGTGAACTGAACTATCCGTTCAGTGTGAAGTCGGTAGGTTTGAATGCAACCGTAGGATTCGTTCCTTATGAAACTTATATGGTAGGATATGGAAACTCCGGTTTTGCCTTTACCAATGTAGCATTGAAAGCTACTACGGCTATCAGGATAACAGACTCATTTTCATTGCCTATATTTGCACAGGCTATCTGGAATCCTTGTTTGGAAGATACCCATTTAGTCTTTGGTATAACCTTAAAGCCTTAATGTAAGTGACAGAGGTATCTTGTCTCTATGACTTAGCATAGAATCATTGGCATTGATTGTGGGAATCATTGGCATTGATTGTAGGAATCATTGGCATTGATTCTACCCATCATCCGTATTGATGATATGCCAACTCACTTACTAATCCCGGCTAACCCATAATGATAACTACTTAAAGGTATGGACAGAGAACAAAACGTGCAACACTTCCTCGACCTGATAAAGAAATCCCGTCGTGGCAAGTTCAAGATTTACATCGGCATGATAGCCGGTGTGGGCAAGTCTTACCGGATGCTCCAGGAAGCCCACGACCTGCTGGACAACGGCGTAGACGTGCAAATCGGCTACATCGAAACCCACGGACGTGCCGGGACGGAAGCTCTTCTTGCAGGCCTGCCCGTCATCCCCCGCCGCCGGATATTCTACAAAGGCAAGGAACTGGAAGAAATGGATTTGGAGGGTATCATCCGCATCCATCCCGAAATAGTCATCGTGGACGAACTGGCGCATACCAACGTAGAAGGCAGTCGCAACGAAAAGCGTTGGCAGGACGTGATGGACCTTTTGGACGAAGGCATCAACGTGATTTCCGCCGTCAACATCCAGCACATCGAGAGCGTGAACGAAGAAGTGCAAGGTATCTCCGGCATCGAAGTCAAAGAGTGCATCCCCGACAGTGTCCTTCAGGAAGCGGACGAGGTGGTGAACATCGACCTGACTGCCGAAGAACTGATAACCCGTCTGAAAGCCGGCAAGATTTATCGCCCGGAGAAGGTGCAGACGGCACTGACCAACTTCTTCCGGACCGAGAACATCCTCCAACTCCGTGAACTGGCCTTGAAGGAAGTAGCCCTGCGAGTGGAGAAGAAGGTGGAGAACGAAGTCGTCATTTCGAGCGTAGGTGTCCGGCACGAGAAGTTTCTGGCATGCATCAGCAGTCATGAGAAGACGCCACGGCGCATCATCCGTAAGGCGGCACGGCTGGCTACCCGCTACAATACTTCTTTCATTGCCCTGTATGTGCAGACGCCCCGCGAGAGTGCCGACCGCATCGACCTGGCAAGCCAACGTTATCTGCTGAACCACTTCAAACTGGTCACTGAGTTGGATGGTGAAGTCCTCCAGGTACAGTCCCGGGACGTGCTGGATGCCGTGGTACGGGCCTGCCGGGAGCGGCAAATTACGACGGTTTGCATGGGTAGTCCTGCTTTCCGCTTTCCGCAATCCTTGTTCATGGTGTTGAAATACAGAAAATTTGTGAGCGAATTGGCGCAAGCAAACATAGATTTGATTATACTTGCATAAAATTTAATTCATCAGTGCATTATGAATATTCGTACTAAATTAATACTCAGTGTAGGCATTCTGGCTGGTATGATCATTCTGCTGGTTGCTCTCTCCGTAGTGAATCTTCAGATACTGACAGCCACCGAACCGGACAGTCCTGCCGCCATGCCGGGTTTGCAGCGCGCTCTGCTGTGGATTTCCGTTACCGGAGGCGTCTGTATTCTTGCCAGTATCGTGTTGTTGGTCTGGTTGCCCCGTTCCATCAGTAAGCCTATTCAGGAACTGACGCACGGCATCTTCGAAATAGCCAATCACAATTACGAGAAACGCCTCGACATGAGTGGGCACGAAGAGTTCAGCGCAGTGGCCGACAGCTTCAACCGCATGGCGGAACGGCTGACGGAATACCGTGCCAGCACACTGAATGATATTCTCGCTGCCAAGAAGTTTCTGGAAGCCATTGTGAACAGTATTCACGAGCCTATCATCGGCCTGAACCGGGAGCATGAAATACTTTTCATCAACAAAGAGGCACTCACCGTGCTGAACTTGAAGCGGGAAGAGGTTATCCGCCATTCCGCCGAAGAACTCTCGCTGAAGAACGACCTGCTCCGCCGTCTGGTGCGCGAACTCATCACTCCCAGTGAAAAGAAGGAACCGCTGAAAATCTATGCGGACAACAAGGAGAGCTATTTTCAGGCGTCCTATATCACGATTATGAACACGGAAACCGATCCGGACGAACCGCAAAACCTGGGTGACGTCATCCTGTTGAAGAATATCACCGAGTTTAAGGAGCTGGACTCTGCCAAGACCACCTTCATCTCCACCATCTCCCACGAACTGAAAACGCCTATTTCTGCCATTCTTATGAGTCTGCAATTGCTGGAAGACAAACGGGTAGGAGCTTTGAACGACGAACAGGAACAACTATCGAAAAGCATTAAAGAGAATGCCGACCGCCTGCTGGGTATCACCGGTGAACTCCTGAATATGACACAAGTAGAAGCTGGCAAGCTCCAGATGATGCCGAAGATAAC
>ERZ827043.3740-NODE-3740-length-10554-cov-13.230212_pt1 | contig 10554 bp, 9 predicted proteins | sample MGYA00519923_ERZ827043 | MGnify/ENA primary metagenome ERZ827043 (study PRJEB31778, sample SAMEA3449251) | human gut metagenome | biome: human gut; feature: human-associated habitat; material: faeces | place: United Kingdom | collected 2010/2012 ...
AACACATTAGCAATCAATTCGTTAGGAAAAGATTAACATTTCCCGACAGTCCCTATTTTAAACATCCAGCATGAGGGTTACGTGCGATACAGTCCTGAAAGACAAATCTATAAAAACTCATTTTATTCTCAGTTTCAATATTTTGTAGATTCTTACATAATGTTTTGGGAAAACTCTAAACAAGAAAACTTCAAGCCGATACTTTATAGAAGAGGCATTTTGCATATCCAAAATGAGGTGTTCATTTAAGAATATCGCATCATCAAGCAATTTCTGCTGTCTCTTGTCTGCCATACATATATATGCCAATGCATTGTTCAGATACAAGGCTATCAGGTTATAAAAGACCGGCCTATGTTCCTTACGTACAATCGACTTACAAAATATCGAAAGGTGTGTACACACAACATTCACAAGGTCAAAGGCACGTTTAGGATTTGGAGTTCTGGTTATTGAGTTCGGATTCTGAAACACATAGTATATTATGTCATTAACAAATGATACCTTATCTGCCAAATAATACGCTCGTGGCGTAAACTCAGAGTCTTCATGAAAAATTCCCTCAAAAAAGGAAAGTTCATACTTCTTAAAGAACCTGACCGACCATATCGCAAATGGGGCGCAAGGAGATACTCCTTTCTTTAGCAGCTCATACCCTGACATTGGTGTTACATCTGCATAAGCTTGCCTTCTTTCTATCATGCCATCGCCTTTTACATTTGCAGCACAAATAGCCAACGCATCAGGTTGTTCTATTTTTAGCTTACTACATATCTTGCCAAGGCATTTTTCAGCAATCCAGTCGTCAGAATCCACAAACATTATGTAGTCTCCTCGAGCATTTTGAATGCCTTTGTTACGGGCCGCGCTCAAGCCAGCATTGCTTTGAGAAAAAACGCGGATATTCGGGAACCTTCTTGCTAGATCATTAACAATATTTAGGCTATTATCCGTTGAACCATCATTTACTACGATGATTTCATATTCGTCTTTATTGATATCTTGAGTCTCGCAACTACGAATACATTTTTCTACAAATAATTCGACGTTATACACGGGAATAATAATCGATAATAGTATCATATGAATTTTATGAAATTAAGGTAAGAAGATATATTCTAGTGTCATCATATCGCCCCTTATTATATAAAGCCAGAACATATATAAGGCAAGGAATGCATAAGACGCACCTAAAATAGTTTTACTCGACGATTTACTCAATAATGAATTAATGCCAATAACCACACATGCATAGTAGACTATGATGAAGTAGTATAAAAAACGATGAGCTAAAATACCACCTAGCATTAGACCGATTATTGTATATAATATTAAGAACAATGGTAATATTACATTTGAATCATTGCTTAATTTTCGATAATATAAATAACCTATGTAAGCTATATTTATTTCAAGAATTTTTCCTAAGCCATAATTTGAGACAGAAGTTTCAGCATCGTTCATGTAAATAGAATATTTTTCTATTTCAGAACCATTATTCAATAAAACAGCTAAACTGCTATCTAGATAATTAGATAGAGAAATCCCCAAAAACCAACACAAATCTGCCAACAGTAGAATCGAGATTAAAACTGTGTTTGGCTCCAAATATTTTTTGAAAAAGATCACAAAGTATAAGGGGATAGCTATTAATGAAGAATGATGAAACGTATATGCTATTGCAATTAATCCAAAATAACATTTCCAGCTTTTATTTTTTATGAACTGGAGAGCATAAATTATTAACGCAATGGACATACCTTGTCTCGTGGCAGCCAACATGCTTGGATATAAGAAAAATAACAATGCTAACACACATCGTGCTTGCTGCGTTGTCAATAAACTCGTAATGCCTATTATTACTAGGGCCATTTCTATAGCAAATAGTGTAAACTGGAAGAAAATGTATTCCGGTACAATACTTTTGCATATTGCAGCTAGTAAATTAAAGCCCGCTTCAAAGCCATGAGCAGATAAATCTATTCCCTGTGAGATTGTTTTTACTTCTCGATAGAAATATTCCATGTATCCTTCGACGTCTGCAGCGTACGTATATGATAATCCCCAAAAGCCGACAATTGCTATATATAGTAGTAAATAAAACTTACGATTATCCCGTATTAAAGAATTTAGTATACCAAATAGTACAAAATATAGAAGTGCAAATGTAAAATAAAACATATAATAGTAGTTGATCATATGATTTTATATATACTACTCATGGCAGTGTCGATATCCAACATTTTAGAGCGTTCAAGAGATTTTATCTTATAAAATTCTCTTAATTCGACAGAACAATAGAGCTTAAAAATACCATCTGCAAAGCCTTGAGGTGAAAGGTCTGTCAGGATTCCATATTTATTATTGTCAAGCAGATCTCGAGAACCAACTATGTTTGTTGCAATGACGGGCGTCCCTAATGCCATTGCTTCGCAAATAACGGTAGGAAAGCCTTCCACGTCTGAACTTAAGCAAAATGCATCTGACCGCTTAATAAATGGATAAGGATTAGTGCAAAAACCATGAAAAGTAAACACTGATTCAAGACTAGATGTCCTTACTAATTCCATTATACGTTCTTCTTCGGGTCCAGTACCAAGCACATCAATATGAATGTCACAATTTTTATCTACTAATATTCGTGCGGCTTGTACTAGACGGTCGTATCGTTTTTGTTGACAGATTCGTCCAACCATGCAAATTGAAAACTGTTTTTTAGCTGCTATTGGTTGTTTTGCTAACTCTTTAATTCTATTAACATCTATGGGATTATGAATGACAACAAGTTTGTCGGATTTAATCCTAAATAGTTTTGTGAAATTATCCTTAGCCGTTTCAGATACAAAAACGATAGTGTCCATTAATTGATATGCTCGAAGTTCATGTCCTAGACCCATAAAACTATAACGAGAATAATGATTATTAAGTAAGTCGGTGTGAACCCATGTTACATTTTTATCGGCCTTATCTGTAATAAATGAGTGATATTTTATTGGCCCGTTTTCCATAAATGAAACAATCGTATCATAGTGCCCTTTTACGATTCGTCGAATTTCATATTTTTCAAACAAATGCCCTAGATGTAAACGTGCTATAAACCATTTATAGAAAGGTCGATCCCCCTTATAGATACATCCAATATAATTTATGTGAGGAGGTATTTCATTGAGATATACTCCTCTTCCATAAATTAAAAGTAAATCAACAGAAAATTTTGATTGATCGATATTTTTAAGCAAATCAATTAATACCCTTTCAGCTCCTCCTCCTCCAAGCGAGCTATGAATAATCAAAATCTTTTTCATTCGGCTATATTATTTTTTAAAACAATGTTTTTTAAGAGCATCTTTTATAAAGTATTTCTCCTCTTTGTTCATTCCGATTATGAAAGAAACAGCACACACGCTAGCGACTGAAAGGGCTATAATGAGAAATGCATCTTTGGGCGAATCTGATAAATTACATTTAACGGCTATAGGTGCGATTAATGATAAAAAAGCAACACTCAATGTGTTAAGTATAACTTTCTTAAAATAATCGAGTATCGAAAGGTTAACCATTTTACTTACTAAATATAATCTTACCCAAATTACTACTATCTGAATAGCGATTGCTACAATTGTTGTCATAACTGGAGACGCCCCTAACTTCAACACCAGATATGATAATGGAAAGTTCAAAAATAAGACAGATGAAACAATTATTTGATATTTTTTAATTTTACCATATGCCCATGCAATTCGTGGTAATAATGAAGAATTTACAGATACTAAAGAGCAAATAAGAACTAATTGGCAAAATAATGCAGTATATGGAGGCACTTCTTTTAGCCAAATGCTTAATACAAATTTCATTTCAATAATTAATGGTAATGAAAGAGCATATAGTAGGTAAAATGAAAAACGAGTACTTCGGTATAATAACGAAATCATCCCTTCTATTGAATCTTGAGCATATAATTTTATTAACTGAGGGTTTACAGCGGTTTGAAAACTAGCAACAAATCGAGATACCGCACCATTCACTTGCTCGGCTATACCTTTAGCTGCATTTATTGTAGGTCCCCAAAAAGCATTTAATATTAAATTAACCCCCGGCCCCGTAAGAGTCCATGCAACTTCACTTAGCATGTTCCAACCTGAAAAGCTTATAAGTTCGTTAAACAGTTTTCGGTTGCGTATGAACTTGATTTTGGCTTCATCAAATTTTTTCAAACAATACACCCTATATGCCAATAAGATACTTATAGTGACAATCATAATTAGTATCCCATATAACTTAAGTTTGTCAAAAGTTCCTATCGCAAGAAGATAAACTATCAGTAATTTCAACGCAGCTTCTAGAATTGATAAATAGGCATATATGTCCATCTTCTCTTTTGCTATTATCATCGCGTTATATGGTACTTGCATGATAGTAAAAAGAGTTGTTAACAATGAACATTGAAAAACCCAATTTGCAGCATTGATCCTACAATGCGGAATATTCATATGTGTATTCAAATACCATAAACCGCCTATTTCCATTATAATGAAAACAGTTATAGCTATGGTTATGTGAACAAGTATTGAAACATTGAAAATAAGATTTACTTTCGCTTTATCATTTTTGCCGATCTCGTAGGAAAGATAGCGTTGAACAGAATTGCTCATGCAGCCGCTTAAAAAGCCAAGCATTGCAACGATACCTCCTACTACATTATAGATACCATAATCTGTAACTCCTAACTTATCTAGAACTACTCTATTAGTATAGAGAGAGATTGCCATTAACAAAAGCATACGGAAATATAAAAACAGCGTATTCTTTGCAATCCTTTTGTTATTTGATATCTTGTCAGACATGTATAATGTTTATCGCTTACTAATTAGGAGTTATCGTTAATTGTTTTCAACCTGAGTGAAGCAGCGGTCAATACCTTCAACCTTTGCATTCGACACATAAACCATTTTATATTTATATCCAAGTATCTGTCACCTGCGTTCATATCGTATGAAGGACAAATCGTTGGATGATAAAACTTACATTCTACAACAATGACGTCATCACCTCCGATACAATAGATTCTACCGCAGCTTTACATGACGTTGAGGCCACACTATATGCAAGCGACCTGAATGATTTCTTCAGCATGTTGCGTTTTGGTTTAGTCTCTGAAAGTTCAGATTTAATGTCGATTATATCTTGAGCAATCTCATCATGTTCTTCATCATTTTCTCTTATAATTCTGTCAATGTTATCGGTCAGTGACAGTAGCTTTGCAATCACTTCTGGCGACAAGGAATTGTCCGCATTCGCGGCAATCGTTAAATGTTGGGCATCTATAACACCTGAACCTGTCTGGATTATTCCGGCTGTGAAATTATTTGTTATCACTTGATGGATTTCTTCTTTTGTTGCTGGAGACTTTAGGTCTATTTCACCATCGAATACGGTATTATTCAAGTTTATAAACAGGTCGATGATTTTGCTTTGGACATTGTCTATGATAATTTGAAATGCAGAAGGTGGTATCACTTTATGGGCGTTTTGTATTTGTGCTTCACCAAGTATCTGTTGCACTTGTATTCGCTCGTATGGAGAGAGCGATACGACTACTTCTTCCGGTTTTGGATGCTTGGAATAGTTTATGATCGCCGGTATGGTGTCATCAAACTTAATTGTCATTATCTTCTCATACTCTTCAGCGCCTAAATTTAATACAGGTACACTTTGTCCAGGTACTTGCAAGACACCAAATCCCTGCGGTACGAGATAGGTTGCCTTGATGTCTGCTGCTTGAGTAATACGATAATCAGGATGTTCTTTCCCTTTATATCCAGTGATGAACTCATTGTTGTACCATTCTTTAAGTTTGTCATCGCCTAAAAGTCTGACGATTATCTGAATCTTTGTAGATACATCCTTCAATGACTTGTTGTTGCCCAAGTCCAATAATACTTCTTCTATGAGTTTCTTGGTGTCCATTTATGTTTGATTCCGGATAGCCATTTAATGTTTTCTATGCCAGCAAAGCAGAGAGCGCTCTCTTTACAAGAGCTTCATTTCATCCTACGACTTTGGCACAATCAATTAGAGCTGTCCATACATTGCCCGTTGCATATCACATAGCTGAGTGAACCATATGTGTCAAATCCTGTGGTAGCAAATTGCACTTGGAAGTTTTCTTATATAGATAGTAAGGATAAGGCACTTACACCTCGGAAAACACAAAGTCGAAGCGATCTGGACGCATACAATTGGTGCAATACCATCGTCACATCAGAATGCTTAAAATAATATTATTTCTCCTGATCTTTTGATTTCTCTTTCAGATCTTTTTTCATAATATTTTTGCCTGTGACAAACAGCCCGACCAAAACAACCATAGTGATGGAAAGGAAACTTGCCGCAAAAAATATCGCTACTCCTATACACAAGAGTATTGCAATAAATCCAAATATTTGGCCTCTTTTGCTTTGGTCAATTTGGCCGCCAATGGCTTTTTTCTCAAGTGACATTCTATGATCTTGCTGTTTTTCAGCCATCTTAATGATTCTGTCTGCAGCGCCAGACTGGATTTCTTCGTAACGCGCAAGCGCTTCTGGCGGTGGAATCGGGCCTGAAAACACCTCGCTGCGAATTACCATTAATGCTTCTTTGACTTCCTTCTTCTTGTTTTCTGGAACTGCATTAAGGATTACTTCATCCGGACAATCACTGTCGTGCAGTTCTTCTATATGTGTTACTTTGTTTGGAATAGTTTCACTCATAGCACCAGTATGTTTATTATTTATATGAACTTAAAGCAGAATAAATGTCCTGACCAATAACTCCAAAGTCAGATTCAATGGCCGTCTTATCTGCTTGCATTTCAGAGTTTGAGCCATTAAAGGTATAGTACGGCGCGAAGATACTCATGATGCTTCCCATCCCCAAGAGATATGATCCCTTAGAGAAAAGATAGTCTGTTCTATAAAATGACTTTTTCATTTTCATGTGTGTTTGTTGCAAATATACAAATTTTATGCAATTCTCGCGAAGTCTTTGAATATAGTTGGATTACGTTCTTGCAAAAAAAGTAAAAACCAGTTCCAAGCCTAATACTTTCTCCAAACCATCTTGTTAACCACTCCCACATAGCTCTGGATTATCTTCACGACTTTCGTGCTGACGTTTTCGTCGGTGTAGTCCGGAACAGGTGTTCCGTAGTCGCCGTTCTTGACCAGTTCCACTGCAGTCTCCACCGACTGGAGCAGTCCGTTGGTGTCGATGCCGGAGAGAATGAAACCAGCCTTGTCGAGTGATTCCGGACGCTCTGTGGAGGTGCGGATGCAGATGGCAGGGAACGGATGGCCTACGCTGGTGAAGAATGAACTTTCTTCAGGAAGGGTGCCGGAGTCGCTGACCACTGCAAATGCATTCATCTGGAGACAATTGTAGTCATGGAAGCCGAGAGGTTCGTGCTGGATGACACGCGGGTCTAGCTTGAATCCGCTGGATGCCAGTCTGTTGCGGCTGCGCGGATGGCAGCTGTAGAGAATAGGCATGTCGTATTTCTCGGCCAGTTTGTTGATGGCATTGAAAAGGCTGAGGAAATTCTTTTCCGTGTCGATGTTTTCCTCACGATGAGCACTTAACAGGATATATTTGCCTTTCTCCAGACCGAGACGTTTGTGGACATCACTTGCCTCGATTTCGGCGAGATTGTCATGAAGCACCTCGGCCATAGGTGAACCTGTGACGTAAGTGCGCTCCTTTGGCAAGCCGCAGTCGGCAAGGTAGCGGCGTGCATGCTCGGAATATGCCAGGTTCACATCGGAGATGATATCTACGATGCGGCGGTTGGTTTCCTCCGGGAGACACTCGTCCTTGCAGCGGTTGCCGGCCTCCATGTGGAAAATCGGAATGTGAAGACGTTTCGCGCCAATGACTGAGAGACAGCTGTTCGTGTCACCGAGAACCAGCACTGCGTCCGGCTTGGTCTGGGCAAAAAGCTTGTATGAACAGTTGATGATGTTGCCGCATGTCGCACCGAGGTCGTCACCGACTGCATCCATATAGACTTCAGGTTCAGCGAGTTTGAGGTCCCTGAAGAAGATGCCGTTCAGGTTGTAGTCATAGTTCTGGCCTGTATGTGCGAGGATGACATCGAAATATTTGCGGCATTTGGTGATGACCGCTGCCAGACGGATAATCTCAGGGCGCGTACCTACTACGATACAGAGCTTGAGTTTGCCGTTCTCCTTCCAATGAATATCTGAATAATCGAATTTAGGTGTCTTTTCCATTTTTTATTTCTCCACTTTATCGAAATATGTGTCAGGTCTTTCAGGATTGAATACTTCGTTGCAATACATTACGGTCACGAGGTCTTCGGTCTCGGAAAGATTGATGATGTTGTGAGTGTAGCCCGGGAGCATGATGACAGACTGGATCTTGTCACCGCTTACTTCGTAGTTCAGGACTTCATCCGTACCTTCTTTGCGCATCTGAATGAGCCCATGGCCGGAAACCACGATGAACTGTTCCCATTTCGAGTTGTGCCAATGCTCTCCTTTAGTGATGCCAGGCTTGGAAATGTTGATGCTTACCTGACCGCAATTCAGCGTGTGTACCAGTTCGGTAAACGACCCGCGCGGATCCACGTTCATCTTCAAATCGAAAATTGCCTTCTCTTTCGGGAGGTAGCTGAGGAATGTGGACATCAGGCGATAACGCAGACCGTCTTGCGGCATTTCGAGAGCCGTCGAAGGTCCTTCCGCAGAATCTGGCACGGCACGCACTGCTCGTGCACATTCATATATGGTATCAACGATTTCTCCAAGCGTAGTCTTGTGAGTGACAGGACAATAGCAATAACGTCCTTCAGTAGATGGCAGTACGTCAAGTCCCTCGAATTCGCAATGATGTTCCTGACCTTTGAGCGCGCAGATCATCTCCTCGACCAGATCGTCGATATATAAGATTTCCATCTGGACGCTTCTGTCATTGACCTGGATTGGGAGATCATTGGCGATATTGTTGCAGAACGTGGCGATGGCCGAATTGTAGTTCGGGCGGCACCATTTTCCGTAAAGATTCGGGAAACGATAGACAAGCACTTTCGCACCGGTCTCCTTGCCGTATTCGAGGAAAAGGTCCTCGCCGGCTTTCTTGCTCCTGCCGTATTCGCTGTTTCCGAAACGTCCTGTCAATGAGGCTTGTTGCGAGCTGGAAAGCATCACGGGACAGGTGTTGTGATGCTTTTTCAATGTATCGAGCAATGTGGAGGCGAAACCGAAATTTCCCTTCATGAACTCGTCATTGTCCTTCGGCCGGTTCACGCCCGCGAGGTTGAATACGAAATCGCACTCGCCGCACCAGCTGTCCAGCTGCTCTGGAGTCGAATCAATGTCGAATTCAAATACTTCATCGACCGGGAGGTCTCCATAGCAGCGGGCCTTGCCTTCTTTTATGTTGTTCAGTTGGCAGCAAAGGTTCTTTCCCACGAATCCTTTGGCGCCGGTAACTAAAATCTTCATTATTTTGCGAGGTTTTCAACTCCGTTCAATTCGTTCTGGATATATTCCAGAGCACCGATTTTGGCGATTGTTTCTTCCAAGTTCAGACGGTAGGTGTTGTCAGAATTGAACTCCTCTATGGTAGCACGCTTTACATCACCCTTGGTGAAGTACTGGTCATAGTTCAGGTCGCGGTTGTCTGCCGGAACACGGTAGAAGTTACCCATATCCTCGGCTTTGGCGCATTCTTCCTTGGTAAGGAGTGTCTCGTACATCTTCTCGCCGTGACGGATACCGATGACCTTGATGTCCTCTTTCTTGCCGCCGAAAAGGTCGCAGACAGCTTCTGCCTGTGTCTGGATGGTGCATGCCGGAGCTTTCTGAACGAGAATATCGCCATTGTGGCCATGCTCAAATGCGAAAAGTACCAGGTCCACTGCCTCTTCGAGGGACATGATGAAACGTGTCATCTTAGGCTCCGTAAGAGTGATAGGGTTGCCGCTGCGAATCTGCTCGATCCAAAGAGGAATCACTGAACCGCGTGAGCACATGACATTGCCATAACGTGTGCAGCAGATCTTGGTGTTGCGGGAGTTACGGCTCTTGGCTACGGCGATTTTCTCTTCGATGGCTTTGGTGATGCCCATTGCATTGATCGGATATGCTGCCTTGTCGGTAGAGAGACAGATGACTGCTCCGACATTGTTTTCGATAGCTGCCGTAAGAACATTGTCAGTGCCTATCACATTGGTCCTCACTGCTTCCATCGGGAAGAATTCGCAGCTAGGGACCTGCTTGAGGGCGGCTGCATGAAAAATGTAATCTGTGCCTGGCATCGCCGAGCGCACGCTTTCCAGACTTCTGACGTCGCCGATGTAGAATTTTATCTTGTGTGCAACATCAGGGTATTTCGCCTGATACTCGTGGCGCATGTCGTCCTGTTTCTTCTCGTCGCGTGAGAAAATTCTGATTTCAGCAATGTCTGTTCTGAGAAAACGCTTCAATACTGCGTTTCCGAAACGAGGCTGACCCAAAAGGTCAGCTTCTTTGTTTATAAGGATAGTATCTGAAT
>ERZ827043.3749-NODE-3749-length-10533-cov-4.389292_pt1 | contig 10533 bp, 9 predicted proteins | sample MGYA00519923_ERZ827043 | MGnify/ENA primary metagenome ERZ827043 (study PRJEB31778, sample SAMEA3449251) | human gut metagenome | biome: human gut; feature: human-associated habitat; material: faeces | place: United Kingdom | collected 2010/2012 ...
TCGAACTCTAAATAAACAAGATAATGAGACACCTCAAATTAACATATAATCTTCTAGTTGCTCTGATAGCTATTGCCGGTTTTTCAGGATGCTCACAAGATGAGTTCGTTGAAGGACAGGAGATGCAACCGCAAATTGAAGCTCAATTAATGCTATCTATCAGCATGCCACAAATAGGTACACGGGCGGTTGACGGAGAAAAAACACTATCCGGTACGACAGAAGAAAGCAAGTGCCGTAAGCTTACATTGTTTATTATGGATACGAATGGTACCAACATTCAAGATAAAACAATCACCGGAGAAGATTTAGAGAATGAATTCCTATACTTTGTCGTAAATACATCTATTGGCAACAAAAAAATATTCGTTGCAGCTAATATGACAGATACACAAATAGAATCGATCAAGGCAACTCCTGATCATAATCCGGAACAACTGATAAATAATATAGGAGACATCACTGAAGATAACAGTTTTTTAATGACCGGTCAGGCTGTTACTGAAGGCAGTAACAGTGAAATCATTAATATTGAAGAGCATAAAATGACACGAATCAAAGCAACTTTGACTCGTGTCATGTCCAAAGTATTGTTGACTTGCACTACAAAAAGCAATACAGAATATGTAAACTTGACCAAAGATAACGGTTATATCAGATTGAGTGACGTACATTATATTTTGGAAACAACCAATAAAAAGTTCTTCCCGTTTAAAAAAGCGAACAATGAAGACCCGAACTTCACGATGAGTACGACACTGAATACAAATTATGACGCCAACTTTTTTACAGCAGTCACCAACGTGACTGCTGGAGAAAATGCTGTAAAATATGATATTCAACGAATAGAAGAAGATGACAAGCGATATACAGAAGGGATTTATTGTCTGGAAAATACAATAAATATAGATACTGAGAGTTCAAATGATTTCAGCGATGCTCAAAAAGTGGCAACCTACTTGAAAGTCGCCGCCAAGTTTACTCCCAAAAACATAGACGGAGAGACCAACTTGACCGAACAGGAAGCCAAAAACAGATTATCCGGTAACGGCACTTTCTATACCTGCAAAAAGGTCCCGACAAGTATGAAAGATATGTGTTACAGCAATATAAATACCGGAATTGATTACTTGAGAGAGTCTGGGCTGACTGTTACCGCCAATGACTTTATCACTTACGAAGGTGGTTGGCAGTACTATGAAACATTTGTGAACTCACCGACAGATTTTAGCGTAGCGTCCGGAATTATACGTAACAATTATTACATAATCAATGTTACTGCATTCAATACTCTGCAATCTGATAAAACAATCGAAGTAAATACAACCATGATACCATGGGTTCTTAAAGGACGGACTACAATTGATGTTGAAACTGGAAATAATTAATAAAAGGAGTATAACTATGAGACTAATAAGACAACATAACATCATCAATGGATTGCTCCTGATAGCAGCAGTTAGCGTCAGCAGTTGCAATAGTATACTAGAAGACGACTCCTTGCCCGTTAGCAACAAAAACATAGAAATAAGTTTCACCCGTTCCAATGAAAGCATGATCGGGCTCGATGATAATGGAACATTCAAGGTTGCGTTTTTCACAGGAGCAGACTATAATTATTATAACTCAACAGATAACTTGTCAGGAATTGATAACTACAAAGAAGATGCATATGACACAGCAATACCTTATCCAAACGGTACTACGGTATATGCAGTAGGTTATGCTCCAAGTGATCGTTTGACGGTATCCGATGATTATAAACAACTGGCTTTGAGTTTAACCATTTCGGCAGGAACCGTTGATGTGCTCGCCTCACAAACGGAAGAAGGAAATAAAAATAGTCCTTTTTCAAATAAATCACCATTAGAATTCAAGCATCTGTTAACTAAAGTCACTTTCTACGCCAAACGTGACAAAAAGATGCAGAGTAGTAAACTTGTACACGATGTAAAAGTAACACTCAGCAAATCATATCTCATTAACAAATGGGAATATAATAAAGAGACTTATGTAGCTGCCGGAGCACAAGAAACTATTGAGAATGATTTAACATTACACGTTCCCGATCAATATTTGACTGACATCGATCAAGAATATACCATAGGCACTTGTTATCTAAATATGCCAGCTAACAATAACGGACAACTCTCTTTCAATCTGGAAGCAACAATGACCCCCGTAGGTTCAACAGATAACATTAAAACCAACTATGGAGAGATGAATGTACAACTACTGGAAGCTAATAATCAGACTCCAGTATCAATAGCACAGGCAGGAGAAGCTTATGAAGTGGTTATCTACTTCACCCAAGATTCATTTACGCTTACAGGCGTAAAAGCACCCTGGAAAGCAGGAGGATTAATCACAGTCCCCATTAACCCGACTAAACAATAAAAACATCCAAAACAACAATTAAGCCATGATGAGATATAATAACATAATCAACGGTTTGCTTGTGATTGCATCCATAACAGCATTCGCAGCATGTACAGAAGACACTTATGATAATAGTGCTGCAGAAGGGAATGGAGTTTTTCAATTCTCGGGCCTTCCAAGCATCTATACGAGAGCAGACGTATCCGCCGACGACGATCAGAAAGCATTTGAGGCAGGTACAAAATACCAGTTATTCGCTGTCGAAAATGACAACTGGAATGCTAATTATCTACAGAAAACCCCAAGCAAGAACGCAATAGAAGGTACTGAAACAAATGAACACACTATATCATTCGACGGAAACAATAAATTCAATAATCATAGTTTAAACTTTTATGCAGTAACTCTGAGTGATAAAGAGTATGTACCGGAAATAAAATATAATGCTGACAACAGCGCTCCCACTTGTTATGTCTCTTATGAAAACGGGGCATTAACCGATGTGATGTGGGCGGGTAATCTTAAAAATCAAACCTACAAAAACTCAGGAAAATTACAATTGAATTTTGAGCATACTTTATCCAAACTTCATATCTACGCACAAAAAAATGAAGAATTAGCCAATTCCACTGTTGTTCTAAAAGAAGTAAAACTAATAGACTATTTATCCGGTGACTTAAGTCTTGCAACCGGAGAGTTCAGTAGCGCAACAGATACAAGAGTTGATAATACAGCCCATACACATTCTGTATACAAGGCAGACACTGAGATAAATGAAGAAACAGCTAAAAATGAAATTTTTTCGGCAATGACGTTCCCTACCAGAGGAACAGACACTGACTCTCATGCTTTAGGACTGAAAGTAACAACGAAAGTGGATGACTACGAAAAGACAACTACATATCGTATTAAAGAAGTAGACGTAGAAAATACAACTGATAATAAAAACCCAAAATACAAAGCATTCAAGTTTAAACCAAACTATGAATATGATATCGTACTGACCATGACTCAAACAACCATGGTAGTAACCGTAATTCCTCGTGTATACGACTGGATAGACGACAACTCGGATTACGAGGATACACAAATAGGTAGCTCGGTTACCTTCGGCGGTGTGACATGGATGGATAGAAACTTAGGAGCTACAAGTGCTGATGCAACAAAAAGCATTCAAAGCTGGGAAGCTTCGCGGGGATTCTACTACCAATTTGGACGTAGTATTCCTTATTACTTGAACGGCAGCTGCTTAGACCCTGATGTGAAGGATCCTATCAATGCAGCCCCTACATGTAAAGGCGCTAATAAAACGAATAATGCTAAACCTTTCCCATACGTTCCAGGACATTATGATGCTGTACAACGTACTGATAAGAAAAAAGGCTATGATGATTGCGCGCAGGATCCAGGAGAGACAGATATCAATAAGTCATTTAGCTTCAGTTCATCAGAACAAGAAACAGAATATACGGTACATAATTCTGCGGGAAAAGAAGAGAAAAAGTATGATGGTCATGGTAGAGATTGGGCCTCTGAGCATTCTGTAAGTGCTACATACTGGGATCAACCGGAGCATCAGCCTTGCCCGAAAGGTTGGAGACTACCTACTAAAGATGAATTTTTATCAATTGTTCCAAGCAGCCAAAATGCAGGAGATATAACTTTTTTAAATCATAGTGGAACTTACAGTATAACCGTAAATTATGATGTTCATAATGAGAAGGCAGTATATGTAGGAGTTCCTTCTGATAAAAAAGAAGAAAAGTGGGGTACAATCTATGCAATCAAACGCCTGGGAACATCCAATGCTTACCGAGTACGTTGGCAAATCAAACGCGTAGGAAATACATCAATTGATAAAGATAAATGTGACACAGGAGGCGATGCGCAAGGATATCGTTCAGTACTTGTTATTTCACGTTATCCTGCAGAAATACTTAGTACACTGACAACGAGTAATTACAACACAGAGTATACTGATTGGGATAATCCGGTAGAAACCCTCATGCTACCAATTAGCGGATACATACATGTAGACGGAGGAGCAGCTCTGATATACGCCGGAAGTGAAGCGATTTACCATACATCCACAGCAGATACAAATAATAATAAGTTCTGGAGTTTCCGTATAAAGTTCAGTGGTGATACCAACCAAAGATATCTATATATGTGGAATGAGGAACGACGCGGTTATGGTTGTTCTGTACGTTGTGTACGCGATAAAAATGTGAATTAAGAACAAAACAAATAGAAGAGATATGAAAGCAAGGAATTATATACAACAGCTAATGCTTCTTCTCATACCGGTTGGGTTACTAACAGCCTGTACGTCCGATGAAGAGGGAGGATCCCTGCCGAATGAAGGCAAAGTACCGGTAACAGTACAATTAGGAGGTCAGTATGCCATTATGTCCGGAAAAGATGCACCCGAAAGCAACACCCGTGCTACCAATAACTCAGCATTAAACGGAGTTAAGATTCTGAACCTTTCAGAAGGTAATACATTATGGCTTTTCGCAAAAAGTGGCAGCACTACGCAAACACAAGGCTATGTTGTAAAGACCGGAGATGGTGGTGTACAATCACTTTATCCTTGTTCTCAATTTGATGAAAATGGGAATTATAAGGAAGAGGATGTAAGCAAGACTCCATTGTTCTTAGATCCGGGTACATATACATTTAGTGCTATTTCACCGGCGAAGGCATCCTATAAAGATGGTACATGCATGATTAAAAATGGAGAATATGTGATAGCAACCAATAATGCTTGGACACAAACTGAATCTACCACTTGTCAGATTTCAGGTAATGAAGGCGTTATTCTTCTAAATCCACTGATGCAAGTAACTTCCCGCATGAAATTCTTAATTAAGGGTACTGATAAAATATCCGATTTATCTATCATGCAAGCGGGTGTTGAAATAGACGGCATACAAATAGATCCTACCACGGGAAATAACTATACCGTAGGAGACAATATGCCATCTAAATTAGGAGATAAATACAATCGAATTTATGTTCCGGCCAAAAGTTTTGTCACTACATCTGAAGGAATCTTGCAAGGAGAAACAGGCATCTTGCCTACAGATTGCCGTTCTACCCCGGTAGTAGTTATTATGAATGTATTGGTAAATGATGTCCCCACACAATTTACTTATTCTATTGTTGGCAAACAGTTCCTACCGGGATATTCATACAATTACACCGTAACACTTGATATAAAAGACGGCATTACAGTGGCCAACTGGCAGGAGTCTTCCTGGACAGCTGACATAGATCCCGATAAATAAACATAGGAGAAGAAAATCATGAAACGAAACGCAATATATACTTTAATAGCTTGTCTGTTTTTAGCAGCCTGCTCATCCGAAGAGGAATGGATGATATCCGACGATCAAACTCCGGCGATTGAACTTGGAGAAGACCAGATCGCCGTGCAACTCAATTTACAGACTACGGATTTCACAGTAGAAGAAACCCGCTCTGCCAACCCGATAGAGTTAAAAATCGAGAATCCGATGTACAACCTATGGTTATTGCACTATAATGAAGAAGGGGGATTAGTAGAAAGTGATACAGAATACATTCATTTGAATGATAAAGGAGAATTATCAACTAATCATACTGCAAAATTAACGCTTACTGATAGTAACAAAGGAACACTTTGTTTAATTGCCAACCTCGAAGGAACAGCCGGCGACAGCAACCCTTCAACTGTCAAGACTCCAAGTAATGACAATGGTTCATGGCCAAAGACACTGCAACTATTACAAAAAGAACTTTTAACGTTGCCTATCAACCGAAATGCAACAGATGCTAAATTGGGTTTGCCCTCCAAGATGTTTATGTATGGTTTCTACCAAGGTACATTAAGTACTTCGCATCCGGTAAATATCACATTGGGACGTATGGCGGCTCGTCTGGATATTGTAATTAAAGCAGCAGATAGTGAAAAGACATTAAGCAATCTTCGATTACAATTAAAGAATGCAGTCATCAAAAGTCATTATTCACCAATGAAGGTAAGTAGTGAGGAAAATATTTATGTAGATTTTCCCGAAGATAATACTTTTAATGATAAAGAAGTGACTAGCTCATCCCCAATCACTTGTTACTATTTTACAGGAGAAAATATCACACCGGAAAGCGGAAAAGAGACAGTACTTATTGTAAAAGCTGATAAGGTTACTACTGTAACAGAAGAAATAGAAAAAACAATTCAAGTTACTGTGAAATGTAATGAGGGCGATAGAGGCGCTATAAAATGCACAGCTAAGTATAATCCAGACCCTAGCAGACAATATGGTGGTTTCATTGATTATGATTCAGGAAAGGAATACATAGCTCGTATAGGGACCCCCGTCTACTACAAGTGGGTAGATCGCACAATCACAGAAAAAGTAGAAGTAGAAAAGACTATCCCATACACCTATAGCATCAAACTAGGAGCTAACGCTCCGGGTACAAGTGATGATTATTCTCTTTACCGCAACAACAACTATACCTTTAATATCAACTTAAAATAATACTTAATACGCCACATTATGACACCGAAAGACATCCTACAACTAGAATCAACAGATATACGCCAAGCGTATCTGTTTGAAGAAAACGGGCACTGGTATGCATACGAACATTCAGCCAACCGGATAGAGAAATTCGTGAAGGGTTTTGTAGACTTTAAACACAAAGTGCAAGATGTCTGCGGTAGAATAAAAATAGAGATCGATCTCAACGTCCTGGAAAAATGCTCCGTTACGCTGTGTGAAGACTCACTGCTTATACTCGACTGTCCTACGGCATAGAAGCCGTCAAAGAGTATAAGCTTCATAACTAGATATAAAAGAATTACACAGAAATTGTTTGTTTTGTTTGTGTTCCTCAGTCCACTCAGAGGCAGCTTGTGAAAGTAGCGCTGAGTGGGTGGGGATTTTTTTTATGAATTATCTTTGTTTATCTCCCATAAACCCGTATATTTGAGGTATTATAACTAGAGACTTTATATTAATACAGAATTACTATGAGCCATACCTTTTTTCTCATCATCGCTCTTGTCACAACGGGAATCTTTCTCATCCAATTCATATTATCTATCTTTTTCGGAGATCTGGATGCAGATGTAGACGTAGATACCGACATCAGCAGTGTGGTTTCCTTTAAAGGACTTACCCACTTCGGAATCGGATTCGGCTGGTATATGTATCTAGCGGGAAACACGGAAATCCAAAGTTACGTTGTCGGTATTCTGGTAGGGTTATTCTTTGTTTTTGCCGTCTGGTTTCTGTATAAGAAAGCCTACCAACTGCAACAAGTCAACCACACGGAACAGACAGACCAGCTTGTGGGACGTGAATGTACCATCTATTTCAAACAAAGCGGCAGCAAATACACTGTACAAACCAACCGTGACGGAGCAATGCGCGAAGTAGACGTCATCTCCGAATCGGGAAAAGCTTATCAAACCGGAGACCGTACCGTTATCACCAGATATCAGGACGGAACATTGTATATTCAATAATTATTCTAAATACACAAATTTATGACACAAGAAATGCTAATCATGGCCGCTATATTAGTAGCGGTTATCCTGCTCACTTTCATCGGTATCCTTTCACGCTACCGCAAATGTAAGAGTGACGAAGTCCTCGTTGTATATGGTAAGACGGGAGGAGAAAAGAAATCTGCTAAATTATACCACGGTGGTGCCGCATTCGTCTGGCCGATTATCCAAGGCTACGAATTTCTGTCAATGAAGCCGATGCAGATCGACTGCAAACTGACAGGCGCACTTTCCGCACAAAATATCCGTGTAGATGTTCCGACTACAATCACTGTTGCTATCAGCACCGATGCCGAAGTCATGCAAAACGCCGCCGAACGTATGCTGGGATTGACCATGGACGACAAACAGAATCTGATTACAGATGTCGTTTACGGTCAGATGCGTCTGGTCATAGCCGACATGACAATCGAAGAACTGAACTCCGACCGCGATAAATTCCTTTCTAAAGTAAAAGACAATATCGACACGGAACTCCGCAAATTCGGTTTGTATCTGATGAATATCAACATCAGCGATATCCGCGATGCTGCCAACTACATCGTGAACTTGGGTAAGGAAGCCGAGAGCAAGGCCCAGAACGAAGCACAAGCTAATATCGAAGAACAGGAAAAACTCGGTGCTATCAAAATCGCGACTCAAATCAAGGAACGTGAAACGAAGGTTGCAGAAACCCGCAAAGACCAGGATATCGCCATTGCAGAAACCAAGAAATTGCAGGAGATATCTGTTGCCAATGCAGACAAGGACAGAATTTCCCAAGTAGCGATTGCCAACGCAGAGAAAGAAGCGCAGGTTGCCAAAGCCGAAGCGGAGAAAAACATCCGCATCGAACAGGCAAATACCGAAAAGGAAAGCCGCATCGCCGAACTGAACTCCGACATGGAAATCAAACAAGCGGAAGCCGGTAAGAAAGCTGCTATCGGACGAAATGAAGCACAAAAGGAAGTCGCTCTTTCAAACTCCGAACTAGCCGTGACACAAGCCAACGCCGACAAACAAGCCGGTGAAGCTGCTGCCAGATCGGAAGCTGCCGTACAGGCTGCCCGCGAAATTGCTCAGAAAGAAGTGGAAGAAGCGAAAGCCAAAAAAGTGGAATCTTCACTGAAAGCAGAAAAAATTGTCCCTGCCGAAATTGCCCGGCAAGAAGCTATCCTGCAGGCGAATGCTATCGCAGAGAAGATTACCCGCGAAGCAGAGGCCCGCGCAAAAGCGACTCTGGCACAGGCGGAAGCGGAAGCCAGAGCGATCCAGTTAAAATTGGAAGCAGAAGCGGAAGGTAAGAAAAAGTCATTGCTCGCCGAAGCAGAAGGTTTCGAAGCAATGGTAAGAGCAGCCGAATCAAATCCGGCTATCGCTATCCAATACAAGATGGTAGACCAGTGGAAGGAAATTGCCGGCGAACAGGTGAAGGCATTCGAACACATGAACTTAGGAAACATCACTGTATTCGACGGAGGAAACGGGAGTACAAGCAACTTCCTGAATACATTAGTGAAAACGGTTGCTCCTAGTCTCGGCGTATTGGATAAACTGCCTATCGGTGAAACTGTAAAGGGAATTATTCATCCGGAAAACAAAACGGAAGAAAAAACTGAGGAGAAAAAAGAGGAAAAGAAGAAATAATCCCTAATCTCTACTAAAAGAGAGAGGAAACAACCATAACTTCTCTACCATAAGTTTGAAAAAGTATGAAGGTATCTGCAACTATTTTGTTGCAGATACCTTCATACTTTTCAACTTTATAGTAGAGGAACGAAAAAATCAAATAGAATCCATTTGGTAAACTAGAACAAAATAGTGTATATTTGCAAGCAAAAAATACAAAATGGCCATACATAAACTTCGTATTTTACCGATCTTCCTACTAATTACAGGGCTTACGCTTACTTCCGGTTGCAAAAAGAAAGATATGTCGCTCAGACTAAACGAACCACGCAATATTCGTGGCGTTGTCAGCTACAAACGCTCTTTCCCCGATTTGAATGACAAACATCTGGAAGTAGCAAAAGCTGTTGGTATCCGTCCGTTGGAGGACCGGGAAGAAGCGGAAAGCATGAAAGAAAAGTTGACACATATCACTGATAATGAGTTCTATGTGGTAGATTCGCTGACCCATTCCATCCCCTACCTCGTCCCTCGTGCAAGTGCGTTACTCGACACTATCGGTTCTAATTTTCTCGATTCACTTGCTGCCAAAGGATTAAATCCCAATCAGGTGATTGTCACTTCCGTATTGCGTACCCAAAGCGACGTGAAACGTCTGCGTCGCAGAAACGGGAACGCTTCCGCCAACTCGGCGCATTGCTTCGGAGCTACTTTCGATGTTAGCTGGAAACGGTTCAAGAAGGTGGAGGACGAGGATGGAAGACCCTTACAGGATGTCGGCTCCGATACCCTGAAACTTGTTCTGTCCGAAGTTCTGAGAGATTTGCGACAAGCCGAAAAATGCTACATCAAGTATGAGCTGAAACAGGGTTGTTTCCATATTACTGCCCGGTAAAGAAAAGATGAGTATAAATTGCAATAAAATTCATCCCCAAACAATCAGAGAATCCAAAACGTTTCATTAAATTTGCAGAAATTTTTCTTTA
>ERZ827043.3758-NODE-3758-length-10513-cov-4.381144_pt1 | contig 10513 bp, 9 predicted proteins | sample MGYA00519923_ERZ827043 | MGnify/ENA primary metagenome ERZ827043 (study PRJEB31778, sample SAMEA3449251) | human gut metagenome | biome: human gut; feature: human-associated habitat; material: faeces | place: United Kingdom | collected 2010/2012 ...
GGCCGCAGGGGCCGGAGCCGTGCTCCCAGAAGTTGTCCTCCTTGCCGAAGCGGAAGATCTTCTCGGCGGGGATGCCGATCTCATCGTGCCAAATGTTCCACGCCTCGTCATCGCTCTCATAGACGGAGGGATACAGGCGGTCGGCCTCCAGGCCCACCCACTCGGGACTGGTCAGGAACTCCCAGCTCCAGGCGATGGCCTCGTGCTTGAAGTAGTCGCCGAAGGAGAAGTTGCCCAGCATCTCAAAATAGGTGCCGTGGCGGGCGGTCTTGCCCACGTTCTCAATGTCGCCGGTACGGATGCACTTCTGACAGGTGCAGACGCGGCGGCGGGGCGGCTCCTCCTCGCCCTTGAACCAGGGCTTCATGGGGGTCATGCCCGCATTGATGAGCAGGATGGACTTGTCGTTCTGCGGGATCAGGGAAAAGCTGGGCAGGCGCAGGTGGCCCTTGCTCTCAAAGAAGCGGAGGAACATCTCTCTCAGCTCGTTGAGGCCGTAAACAGGATGGGACATTGTTGATTTCTCCTTTGTATGATAAATTTTTTGTCTTATTTTTTCTTGATCTCCATTCCGATCAGCTGCATATCGGGGTCAAAGGCGATGCGGAAATAGACGCTCTTTTTCTCGTACTTTCGCCGGATGACCGCGATGGCGTGCGGCTCGTCGGTGTCTGTCACGCCGGTGACCATCGTGTCCGTCACCTCCTTCGGCTCTCCGAGGCCGTCGGTCGCCGTGTCCATCACGTCCTCCAGGGCCGAAGCGGTCGTCGCATCGCGCACATCGCTGCGCAGTTCCTCGTAGACCTCGTCGTATTCGCCGCGGATCAGCTGGTCCATCACGCCGAGTCCGGCGCTGAGGACCGCGTCCTCCTCCATTCCCTTTGGCAAGGGATTTCCCTTTACCGCGCACGCGGTACAAAGAAGCAGCGTCAGCGCTGCGAGTGAAAGCAGTATGCTCCGTTTGATCCTCTCTCACCTCTTTTCAGAATCAAAAAGGCTCCGCCCCCGAAATAGGGGCGAAGCCTTGCTTCACGGTACCACCCTAATTATCTCCCCGCAGGGAGCATCTTAGCCGTCCGGTAACGGGGACGAGGCGTTCCGCTCCTCGCGGACGGCTCCAAAGCGGCTGCCGTGCCTCGTAGGCCGAGGGCTTTCACCAGCTCCCTCTCGCTGCGGGCTCGTCTGCACGGCTGACTTTTTCATCGCGTTTATGGAGCTATTATATCCGAATTTCTTTTTTTGTCAAGCGCCCGCTTGCAATTCCTCCGCCTTTGCCGTATACTTTTTACACTTGTGCTACCGTATTTTGAAAAGAGGGAAACCTATGAAGCGCTCCTATTCCGGCTATCTGTACATCGTTCTCTGCGCCGTCATTTTCAGCACGATGGAGGTCATGCTCAAAACCGTTCACGGTGTCTTCGCGCCCATGCAGATCACCTGCCTGCGCTTTCTTATCGGCGGTCTCCTGCTCATTCCCTTTGCCCTGCGCTCGATGAAGAAAAAGGGCGCCGCCTTCACCCGCGCCGACGTCGGCTTCTTTGCGCTCACGGGCTTTCTGTGCGTGGCGTTCTCGATGGTGCTCTACCAGATGGCGGTCACGCACACCAAGGCGTCGGTCGTCGCCGTTATCTTCTCCTGCAATCCCATCTTCGTCACCGTGCTTGCCTATTTTCTCCTGCGGGAGGAGATCCACCGCAACCACCTCATCGCCCTCGCGCTCGAGCTGCTGGCGGTTTTCATCATCATTGACCCGCTGCACGCCTCGCTCGATCCCACCGGCGCGCTGCTCGCCATTGCCTCGGCGCTCGTGTTTTCGTTCTACAGCGTAGTCGGCAAGAAGCGCACGCCGCGCTTCGGCGGCATCGCCGTCACCTGCTTCAGCTTCCTCTTCGGCTCGACCGAGCTGCTGGTCATCCTGCTGCTCGGCCGCACGGCGGCGGTCGGCGGACTGTTCGCCTCGCTGGGGCTGGACATTTTTGTGAATGTCCCTCTGTTCTCCGGCATCCCGCTCTCCGCGCTGCCCGCGCTCGCCTACATCTGCGCGGTCAATTCGGCGGCAGGCTACGTCTGCCACATGATGGCGCTGGAGAAGACCAGCGCGCAGGAGGCGTCTCTCATCTTCTTCCTCAAGCCGATGATCGCGCCGCTCTTCGCGTTTCTCTTCCTGCGCGAGGAGATCACGGCGAATATGCTCCTCGGCATCGTCTGCTTCCTCGTCGGCTCCGGCATCGCCATCCTGCCGGGCCTGCTCGCGCAGAAAAAGCAGCAGCGCGCCTGATGCATTCCGTAAAAAGGTGCCGCTATCCTTCAATAGCGGCGCCTTTTTATCTCTTTTCAATCCTTTGCGCTCAAGTCCACCGCATGGTTTTCTATATACAGCAAAAGAGGAAGCCGCGGCATTGCCGCGGCTTCCTCTTTCTCTTGTTCAGTCCTTTTCCTGGAAGGCTCGGATGTAGCGGATCAGCATCTCCGCCGTGCCCTCCATGCCCAACACGTCGCTTTTGACCGTGAGATCATAGGCGCGGGCGTCGCCCCACTTCATCTCGCAGTAGTAGTTGTGGTAAGCCTTGCGCTGGTGGTCGACCGTGCGGATCTCCTCGATGGCCTCCTCTGCGGAGAGCCCCTTTTTCTCCATCACGCGGCAGAGCTTGGCGTGCGGATCGCCGCCGATGAAGAGGCTGACGCGGTGCGGATCGTCCTTGAGCACCTGCTCGCCGCAGCGGCCGATGAGCAGGAAGGATTCCCCGCTCGCCGCCTTGGCGCGGATCATATCAAAGGTCTTTTCCGCCACGTTGACCTCGAGCGAATTGGAAAAGCGCCCGATGCGGCGGGAGGCAAAGAAGTTGACCGGCTTCTCGTCCATCCGGCGGATCAGCTCCTCGCTGTAGCCCTCGGAGACGATCTCCGACTCGATGGAGTCCTTATCGTAGAGCTTGATGCCGAGTTCACGGGCGATCATGTCGGCTATGTAGTGGCCGCCGCTGCCGTGCTCACGGCCCATGGTAATGATGATCTGGTCTTTCATCGTGGTATACTCCTTTCTTCTCTCAGAGGTAGCGCAGGAACAGACACACCGTGGACACCGCCATCACGAGGATCGTGGCGGGCACGCAGTATTTGCAGTAGCGCCCCCAGCCGATGGGATAGCCGCCCTTGGCGGATACCGAGGTGCCGACCACGTTCGCGCTCGCACCGATGGGCGTCGCGTTGCCGCCGAGGTCCGTGCCGAGGGACAGCGCCCATGCCAGCACGCCCACGTCCATGCCCTCGACCGCGGCGATGGAGCGGATGACCGGGATCATCGTGGCGGCAAAGGGAATATTGTCCACAAAGGCGCTGGTGACGGCGGAGAGCCAGAGAATGATGACGACGATCGTCGCCACATGGCCGCCGCTGATGTTGGTGATAAAGCGCGCGATGATATCCAGCACGCCCGTCTTTTCCAGCCCGCAGACCGAGACGAACAGGCCGATGAAGAAGAGCAGCGTTTTGTAGTCCACGCCGCGGATGACCTCGAGCACCGTCGCCCTTCCGTGCGACAGCGCCATCACAAGCAGCGTCAGCGCCGCGACGATCACGCCGATGCAGGCGACCGTCAGACCCGTCTGCGCGTGCGTCACGAGCAGCACGACCGCCAGCAGGAATACGGCAGCGCTCGCGCCGAAGGCTCTGCGGTCCGTGATGGCGCTCGACGGCTCCGGGCAGACGACCGGCCCGCCGTTCGCGCGCTCCTCACGCAGCAGCTCCTTGCGGAAGCACAGCCAGAAATAGACGGCGACAGCCGCGAAGCAGACCGCGACGATCGCGCCGGTATTTTCGATGAAGTCAAAGAACGTATAGCCAAGCGAGGTGCCGATGATGATGTTCGGCGGGTCGCCGCACATGGTCGCCGCGCCGCCGAGGTTCGCGCAGAAGATCTCCGAGAGGATCATCGGCACGGGGTCGAACTTCATCGTCTGCGCCAGTTCGAGCGTGACGGTGGCGAGAAAGAGCACGACCGTGATGCTGTCGATGAACATCGAAAGCACCGCCGAAAGGCACATGAAGCAGATGAGCAGCGGCACCACATGGTAGTGAACGAGCTTTGCGAGCGACAGGCACAGCCAGCGGAAGAAGCCCGCCTTGCCAAGCCCCTCGACCATGATCATCATGCCCGCGATGAAGAGGATGGTGGACCAGTTGATGCCCGCCGTGCTCTCCTCACCGGCTCCGTACCAGAAGCCCGCCGTGAAGAACGAGCGGAGATTGAGCGCCTCCCAGATCGCCGCGGGCGAGTGCATACAAACGCCGAAGACGAGAATAAGTACCAGCGCTCCGCTGACGAGCGTAATGACATGGCGCTCGAACTGATCGAGGATGATCAGAAGGAACATCCCGAGAAAAATACAGATCGCAATGACCTGCGCAAGCATAGCAGTGACCCCCATTTCAAAAAGCAAGTGAGGGTATTATACGTCTGCCGCGCAGGTCCCGCAATCGAAAAAGCACAAGATTTTGCGTCAGAAAATTAAGAAAGCCGCTATATTTGCTAATTTTCCGTTAAGAGCCTTGCCGCCCGGCAGCGCCGCCCGACCGACACGCGGACACTGGTCTTCCGTCTGCGGCGCTCGAAAAAGGCGGCAAGCGCCTGTCCTCTCGCGGCTCTTTCCTCATCTCGGGTAGCGCTGCGGGATCAGTCCCGCGCGCATGAGATAGTAAACGATGCTCGGCACGACGGCGAGCTGGAGCACGATGCCCGGCAGCGCCGTCACGAAGCTCGCGGCGATCCATGCCTGCATGGTATACTGTCCCGCCATGAAAAAGAGAGCCTTTGTCACACCGGAGACAAGGCGGCCGACCAGCATTGCGGCGACGAGCGAAAGGTAGAGGTCGGCATAGGTCTTCCCCGTGCGTACAAGGCACAGCATCAGGCCGGTTGTCAAGCCGTAGGCCGCGCACTCGACCATCATAGCAGGCATCAGGGCCGCTGTCGGCATTCCGGTGAGAACGCTTGAAAGCATGGGGCCAAGCAGGCCGCAGACCGCGCCGTAGGGAGCGCCGCAGACCATGCCGCACAGCAGCACGGGAATGTGCATCGGCAGCATGATCTTGCCGCCGTTCGGGATGGAATGGAATGCCATTGGCAGGACAAGGCACAGCGCGATGTTCACGGCGGTGAGGACAAGGCGTTTGGTAGCGGTCATTTGCGTTGCTTTTTGCACGGATCGGATTCCCCTTATCTTTGGTATGCTTTTAGTTTACAACAGAAAATCTCTCCCTGCAAGCCCCACGGGGATAAAATTTGAAGGTGGCGACACAGGGCTGTGCCGCCGCTTCCCCTTTTCCCCGTTATTCCGCGAGCCTTGCGTCAAAGGTCAGCGTGACCGTGATGGGCTGACCGTCCTGCACGGAGAGGAAGAAGCCCTCGCTGTAATAATACTCCCCCTCGATCCGCGCGTCGTAGCGCATTTCGACATTCTTCCACGCGGCGGAATAGTCGGCATCGCCCGCCCAGCGGTCCGTGTCGATCTGGGCAATCACGCGGCGGATGTTGAAGATGCTCGTCCCCCTCTGCGCCGCGGCGAGCGCGAGGTACGCCACGCGGGCGTTCTCATCGCCCGTGCCGTAGATCGTTTCCGCCGTTTCGGTATACGCCCAATGCACGGCACGGAGCGTTCCGTCCTCCACTGTGTAGGTGAACGGCGCGGGACCGTCGCCCCCGCCGAAGTAGACCACGTTCTCATATTGGTTCTCCGCCCACTCGCCGTTTTCGTCGAGCGACCAGCGCTCACCATAGTCGAAAAAGTCGCGGTAGAAATTGACGTTCTCCGCAAATTCCGCCACGGTCAGGTCGCCGCGGTTCGGCGGCAGCATGGCGGCAAGCGCCATAGCGACGGTCAGCGTGCCGCGCACAGCCCAGCATGCCGCGCAGAGCAGCGCCATCTTTCCCGTGCCGCGCCCGTCGAAGCGCTCGACGCTGCCCTCCTCCCACGCAAGCTCCTCGCCCCGCGTATAGCGTCGGTAGCTGAGGTAGCTACACACAAGCTCCACAAGCGGCAGGCCGAGTCCGGCGCCGTAAAACCACACGAGCGCCGTTCGGTTCAGCGCTTCGCTGTAGCTGAGTCGTTCGCCGTCCGGCCGCGTCACGGTGATGCCCATGCACCACTTGCCGGCGGTCGTGCCGAAGCGCGCGAGCAGCAACGGCTCAAGGAGGAGCAGCAATCCCCAGCCGATCAGAGCGCAGACGATGTCCTCCCACCGGGAAACGGTTGTGTAGTTGCGGTGCAGCAGCACATACTGCACGAAGGAGACCGGAAGCCCCACGAGTGCGAGGTCGATGCCGCGGGCAAAGTAGCGCCGCCACGGGTGCGGCTCGGCAACGTCCCGCTGCTTCGCCGCTGCGTCCGGCTCAAAGCCGTTGAGGTAGTCCTCCGGCCGTAAGGCGGAATAGCTTGTCACCTCGCGGGAGATGGCGTCGCACACGTTCCGCGCCGCCAGCAGGCGCTGACCCTCGCTCTCCAGCGCCGCGCTGCGCTCTCGCATGGCGGCGGCAAGCTCCAGCTCGCCGGATTGCAGCTGCCTGATCTCGTCGAGCGAAAAGCCGAGATTTCGCAGCAGCGCGATGCGCAGCAGCGTCTCCAGATCCTCCTCGCTGTAGTCGCGGTATTTGTTCTCCCGCCGCGCGGGAGCGAGCAGCCCCTCCTGCTCGTAGTAGCGGATGTTCGCGCGCGTCAGGCCGCTGCGCTCTTCGATCTCTTTGATGTTCATAGGCTCTCCTTCCGCGCTCTGCGCCGATCCTTCCCAATGCTATGATACCGCATTGTAAGGCATAAAGCAACTTGACAGTCAAGCCCTTTTTCCAAATTTTTCGGTCATATTCGAGCCTGTCTCCCGCTATGGATAGAGATAGACACAAAAATCTGGGAGATCGGAGGGCTTTTTATGACCCATTCCTTCTATCGGAGCTACGGCTTCCTTGCCGCGATGCTCGCCTGCATCGTGCTCGGCTGCGCCGTCGGCGCGGCCTGGCCCAGGGCTGTCTGCCTTGAGCCGCTCGGCACCGTGTTCATCAACATGATGTTCTGCCTCGTCGTGCCGCTGGTGTTCTGCTCGCTCGCGGGCAGCATCGCCAATACGCGCTCGCGGCGCAGGGCGGGGCGCATCCTCGGCGCGACGCTCGGCGTCTTCGTTGTCACCGGGCTGCTCGCGGCCTTTATCATGCTGGTCATCGTGCGTGTCTTTCCTCCGGTGCTGACGCCGTGGACCGATGCCGCGGCGGGCACGGTGGACGATCCCGCGCCGCTTGCGACGCTGCTCGTCAACTTCTTCACCGTCAACGATTTCTCTGCGCTGCTCTCGCGGCGGGCGATGCTGCCGCTGATCGTCTTTTCCCTGCTCTTCGGCTTTTCGGTCTCCGCCTGCGGCGGGCCGGATACCGTAACGGCGCGGGTGCTGGACGACGCGACAAAGTGCCTTTTGAAGATGGTCTCGCTCGTGAGCTGCTACGCCCCCATCGCCTTCTTCGGCTTCTTCGCCGCGATGGTCGCAAGCTACGGCGCGCAGATCACGGCGTCCTATGCCCGCGCGATGCTGGCCTACTACCCGCTCTGCTTCGTCTATGCGCTGCTCGCCTTCCCGCTTCTGGCGTATCTCGGCGGCGGGCGCGAGGGCGTGCGGCGGCTGCGGCGGCACATCCTGCGCCCCGCGGTGACCGCGCTCGGCACCTGCTCGTCCGTCGCCACCATTCCGGCGAATATGGAGGCCGCGGAGGACAGCGGCATCCCGCACGAGGTCGCGGATCTTGTGCTGCCGCTGGGCGCGACGATGCACATGGACGGCTCGTGCTTCAGCTGCGTGCTCAAGGTCGCGTTCCTCTTCGGCGTGTTCGGCCTGCCGTTTGAGGGCGCGGGACTGTTTGCCGAGGTGTTGGCCGTGGCGGTCTTTTCCTCCGTCGCCATGAGCGGCATCCCGGGCGGCGGCTACATCGCCGAGTTCATCCTCTGCTCGCTCTTCTTCCCCGACCGGATGGCGGTTGCCTACCCCATCGCCGTCACCATCGGGAATCTGGTCGACCCGCCCGCCACGATGGTCAACGCCGCGGGCGACTACGCCGCTTCCTTCCTCGTCGCCCGCATCACCGAGGGCAGCGGCTGGCTGGAGCGCACGGACGGCGAGCGCGCTGCATAGCAGAAAAGCATCTGCCGCAAGGCAGATGCTTTCGTTTATTTGCTTGTGCCTCCCTCTTCGAGGTAGGGCGAATACATCATGATGGCGTCGTTGCGCACGACGGGCTTCTCGTCGAGCAGCACACCGTCCGCGTCGAAGCGCTGCTGCCAGAGCACGTTGTGGCGCGTGTAGCCGCCCCAATACTCCGCGCGCATCTCATGATCGCGCTCGACGATCTCATAGCGGCACTCCGACGCGGCGGAGCAGCGCCACTCACCGATGAGGTCGTGCTCGCCGACCGTGACGAGGAGCTGATAATCGTCCGCCGTGTCGTTGCGGATCATCAGGTCGCCGTAGGGATAAAAGCAGGTCGCGCCGCTGCCGAAGGGCTGTGTGCGGTCCGAATCGGGAAAGACGTCGTAGCCGTGGCGGTGGCGCTCGGTGACGGTCAGCGGCGTGTGGAGCGTCATCCAGAAAATGAGGTTCGAAAGCTGGCACAGTCCCCCGCCGACGCCCGCAACGGCTCTGCCGTTACGCAGCAGCATACCGGGCAGATAGCCCTTCCTCGCCGTCGGGCGGCCGATGAGATACCAGTAGCTGAAGGTCTGTCCCGGGTGGAGCACGATGCCGTTCACCCGCGCGGAGGCAAGGCGGAGATTTGTCACCTTGTTCTCCTGCATCCACATATCCACATCCCGCAGCCTGCGCATCAGGGGCGTTTTGTGGCTCGCCGCGCTGTAAGGCAGGATCGCCTCACAGCGCTCGCGTGTGAAGGAGCTTCGCTCCTTGATCCACAGGAGCTTGCGCAGGGTCCCATAGTAGGCCCCGCCGAGAGCGAGGCGCAGGTCGGAGCGGGCAACGGGTTCTTTCATCGGTCGTTCCTCCTTGATTTTTCTTGTTTCTATTCGCGCGGTCCGGGCAGAAAGCGCTCTCCCTCGCGCCGCGCGGTCATGGTGCCGGCGGACAGCTCGGTGAGCGCGGCGTCAAAGCCCGCCGCATTCTCCTGCGGCAGCAGGATGCGGACGCTCACCGCCGCGCCGAAGTCCGTGCCCTCCACCGTGCCGCCGTGGGCGGCGGCGAGCAGCTTCAGGCGCTCGAGCATCGGATAGGGGCAGTCCACCGTCACGGCAGACCACAGGCGCATCCTCGCCTTGCCCGCCGCGTCAAGCGCGTCCTTTGCCGACTTCGCGTAGGCGCGCGTCAGTCCGCCCGCGCCGAGCAGCACACCGCCGAAATAGCGCGTCACGACGCAGACGACGTTCTCCACGCCCTCGCGCTGAAAGACGTTCAGCATCGGCTGACCGGCGGTGCCCTGCGGCTCGCCGTCGTCGCCGTAGCGCACGACGCCGCCCTCGTGCAGGACGTAGCACCAGCAGTTGTGGCGCGCGTCGTAGTATTTTTTCCGCATCTCGTCGAGAAAGGCACGGGCCTCAGCCTCGGTCTCCACGCGGCGGACGTGGCCGAGAAAGCGCGAGCGCTTTTCGGTGAACTCCGCTTCCCCCGCGTCCACGGGAACATAGTAGCTCTGCGGTGCGCTCACTCCCAGTCCTCCTTCGGCTCGGTGTAGCCCTCGACGTAGTCCTTGACCCGGCCGAGCACGCGCGGCGTGCAGACCGCCACAATGTCGATGGTCTCGCCGTACTCCACGCTCTCGACCTTGGCCTCGCGGTAGAGGCTGTCGAGCCAGCCGCCCTTGTCGTAGGGCAAATGGATGGTCACGCGGCGCGTGCCCTTGTCAAGCTCGGCATCGATGGCGCGCAGCAGCTCGTCGAGCCCCTCGCCGGTCCTGGCGCTGAGGTTCACCGTGCGCTCGCCGTGCGGGCGGATATCGCCGTAGAACAGGTCGGACTTGTTGTACACGCGGATGCAGGGGATGCCCTCCGCGCCGAGGTCGTGGATGAGCTGATCCACCACCTCTGCCTGCGCGATCCACTCAGGGTTGGAAATGTCGATGACGTGCAGCAGAAGGTCGGCATACTCCAGCTCCTCAAGCGTCGCCTTGAAGGCGTCGATGAGCTGATGCGGCAGCTTGCGGATGAAGCCGACCGTGTCGGAGATGACGACGTCGAGCGTGTCGGAGACGGTCAGCAGCCGGGTGGTGGTGTCGAGCGTATCGAACAGCCGGTTATTCGCCGGAATATCCGCGCCGGTGAGGGCGTTGAGCAGCGTCGATTTGCCCGCGTTCGTATAGCCGACGATGGCAACGACCGGGATCTCATTCTTCATCCGACGCTCGCGCTGCGTGCCGCGCACGCGGCGCACCTCGTCCAGATCCTCCTTGAGCTTGTCGATCTTGCGGTGGATGTGGCGGCGGTCGGTCTCGAGCTGCGTTTCACCGGGGCCCTTGGAGCCGATGGGCCCCTTGCCG
>ERZ827043.3769-NODE-3769-length-10496-cov-4.808735_pt1 | contig 10496 bp, 9 predicted proteins | sample MGYA00519923_ERZ827043 | MGnify/ENA primary metagenome ERZ827043 (study PRJEB31778, sample SAMEA3449251) | human gut metagenome | biome: human gut; feature: human-associated habitat; material: faeces | place: United Kingdom | collected 2010/2012 ...
AGATAGTAATCATCGACAGTCAAATGAATTACCGAGGAAAACTTGACACTTACGCAGCGATTCTTTCCTCTTGACAAACAGTTGAAAAGGATATAATCTTCTAAGCAAGAAACCGTTGAAGCGGAGATCAAAGCAGGAAATGCACCCAAAGAGAGTCCTAGCCGGTGAGAATGGATGGAAAGGCAGCCTGCCAAATGGACCGCTGAGGGTGCGGCGAAATGGATGACAGAGTATCCCGCAACGTGAGGCACGCGTTAGCTGCCGGAGATATGATGGTATCTCGCAAAGAGCACGATATCGTGAAACAAGGTGGCACCGCGGATTGAATCCGTCCTTGGCAGAGTTATTTCTGCCATGGGCGGATTTTTTATGTCCAGGCAGATGAGGAAGCACTGATTCATTCATGGAGTTTGCTTTTGTAAGAATAAAAACAGTGAGCCATTGAATCAGCGCTTCCATAAGGAGGTCATTATGTATCCTACACTAGAAGAAATCAAAAAAGTCAGTGCATCCGGTGATTACAGAAGAATTCCCGTCTGCCGGGAAATCATGGCAGACGCCTTCACCACCATTGAAGTCATGCGGACCCTCCGCGCCGCCAGCCATCACTGCTTTATGCTGGAAAGCGCGGAAATTGGCCAGCCCTGGAGCCGCTACTCCTTCCTTGGTTATGATCCCACCCTGGAGCTTACCTGCCTGAATGGTCATCTCACCATTACGAAGGGCGCAGAGGGAGAGCATCCGGAAATCATCAGGAAAGAGGTCACCCATCCCGGCGAAGAAATCAGGAAAATCCTTGCCGATTACAAAAGCCCCAAGCTGGAAGGACTCCCTCCCTTTACCGGCGGCCTGGTAGGCTATTTCTCCTACGACTACATCAAATATGCAGAACCTACGCTGAAGCTCGCCCACGAGGACAATGCCGATTTCAACGATGTGGACCTCATGCTCTTTGACAAGCTGGTGGTCTTTGATGCCTACAAACAGAAAATCATCCTCATCACCGGCGTCTCCACAGAGGACATAGACCATTCCTACCGCCAGGCGGAAAAGGAGCTTCGTGAAATGGAAGAACTGCTGAAAAGCGGAGCCAAAGCGGTATTCAAACCCCTCCATCTGGAAGAAGAGCTCAAGCCCGCCCACTCCCTGGAAGAATACAGCACCATGGTGGAAAACGCCCGCCGCCACATTTATGAAGGCGACATTTTCCAGGTAGTCCTCTCCAATCCCCTGACCGCCAGAGCCAGCGGCTCCATATTTGACGTGTATCGTGTGCTCCGCATGGAAAACCCTTCGCCCTACATGTTCTATTTCACCAGCGACCATGTGGAAATCGCCGGCGCTTCCCCCGAAACCCTGGGCAAAATGGAAAACGGCATCCTCCATACCTATCCCCTGGCCGGCACCAGGCCAAGAGGAAAGACAGAAGCGGAAGACCAGGCCCTGGAAAAAGAGCTCCTTTCCAATGAAAAGGAACTGGCAGAGCACAACATGCTGGTAGATCTGGGCCGGAACGATCTGGGCAAAGTCAGCCGCATCGGCTCCGTAAAAGTAGAAAAATACCTGAATATCCTCCGTTTCTCCCATGTCATGCACATCGGCTCCACAGTGGAAGGAACCATTGCTCACGGCAAGGACGCCGTAGACGTCATCGACGCCGTCCTGCCTGCGGGCACCCTCTCCGGCGCCCCAAAACTTCGGGCCTGTGAAATCATCGAAGAAGAGGAATCAAGAAAACGGGGCATTTACGGCGGCGCCATCGGCTACCTTGATTTTTCAGGAAATATGGACACCTGCATCGGCATCCGTCTGGCCTACAAGAAAAACGGAGTCATCTGCGTCCAGTCCGGTGCCGGCATCGTAGCCGACAGCATTCCGGAAAACGAATACCACGAATGCATCAATAAAGCCAAAGCCGTAGTGAATGCCATTCACCTGGCAGAAGGAGGCCTGGACAAATGATTATACTCATCGACAACTATGACAGCTTTTCCTACAACCTTTACCAGCTGGCAGGAAGCCTCTACCCGGATATTAAAGTCATCCGCAATGACGCCTGCACTGTAGAAGAACTGGAAGAAATGAAACCGGACGCCCTCCTCATCTCCCCCGGTCCCGGCCGTCCGGAAGACGCAGGCATCTGCGTAGATGCCATCCGTTTCTTCGGCCCCCGCATTCCCATTCTAGGCGTATGCCTGGGCCACCAGGCCATCTGCCAGTGCTATGGCGCCACCGTATCCTACGCCAAAGAACTGGTCCATGGAAAAGCCTATGACGTGGAAGTCGATACCGAGAGTCCCCTCTTTAGGGGCATGAAATCGCCTATCAAAGCAGCCCGCTACCACTCCCTTGCCGCCGTGGAATCCACCATGCCTTCCTGCCTCAAAATCACCGCCCGCACCAGAGACGGGGAAATCATGGCCGTGGAACACAGGGACTATCCCACCTACGGCCTCCAGTTTCATCCCGAATCCATTATGACCCCGGAAGGCGGGAAAATTCTGGAAAACTTCTTCACCATGGCGGAAAAGGGAAGAAAATAGGTTCAGGGTTCAGAGTGTGGTGGATTGCCCTGCGGGCAATGCTTATGAAATCTGCGTTACGGGATTTGGTTTTGTGTCACCAGTGCTGCAGGACGAAGAGCCAGAGCCCCCTTTCCTAGAAAGCGGGTGGCGCCAGCCACCAAAGGGGGCATTTCCTCGCGCCGCAGGCGCGGTTATATGGTTTTCCCTCGCCCGTAAGGGCGGTTGTATGGTTTTTACTAGCCCACCAGCTCACTAGTCCACCAGCTCACTAGTCCACTAAAGCTGTTTTATCCATACTGGCGACTTCAATAAATTAAAAGGCGCCCCACTCCCGACCGCGATCCCGACCGCGCCGTAGGCGCCCCCCATTCCCTACTCTCAAAAATATATTGACATCACTCCATGAATCCCTTATAATATAAAAGCTGTTCATATTCGATCAGCATAATTTTTAGAGAGGTGATTTACACAATGGCAACAAACAGAAATCTCCGTTTTAAGACAAGCAGACGTTTCGGCGTAAATATTTACGGCCATCCGAAAGCGTTAAAACGGCAGGTCGCTGACGCTCGTCAGAAGAAACAGTCTGAATACGGCGTACAGCTGTCCGAAAAACAGAAGGTTAAAGCGATGTACAACCTGCTTGAAAAGCAGTTCTACCGCTATTATGATAAAGCAAGGAGAATGTCCGGCGTCGTAGGCGAAAACCTGCTGTTCCTGCTGGAAACCAGACTGGACAACCTTGTATACCGTGCAGGCTTTGCACGTTCCATCCGTCAGGCTCGTCAGATGGTTACCCACGGACTCATCGTGGTTGACGGCAAGAGAGTAGACATTCCTTCCTACCCCGTTCGTCCGGGACAGGTTATTTCCCTGAAGGAATCCTACAGATCCAATGAAATGTTCAAACAGTCCTTCCAGGAACTGAAGACCTTCGATCTTCCTTACATCGAAAAGTCCTTCGACAACTGGACCGCAACCCTCACCCGTTTCCCCCAGAGAGACGAACTCCCCTACAAAGACGAAGTCAACGAAACCAACATCGTCGAACTGTACTCCAAGTAATTCGTTTTTCAGCGGACTATGGAAATACAAAAGAGGAAATGCTTTTTGCGAAGCATTTCCTCTTTTTTTCGTGCCTTTTCCCTGGGAACACATCTGCTCATCGCAAAAAGCCCACCGGATAACCGATGGGCTTTTTTCTTACTGTTTGAACTTGTCTATGATTTTGTCCAGGAAGGAACTTTTCCCTTTGTACTGGGAGCAGTCCTCACCCATTTCATTGGCGAAATGGAGAAGGGCGTTCTTCTGGTCTTCGTTCAGCCGTTTAGGCACGGTGACATGGACTTCCACGTAAAGATTGCCTTTGCGGGAGGACTGGAGATGAGGCATGCCTTCGCCGGAAATGCGGAAGCGAGTGCCTGTCTGGGTGCCGGCTGGAATCTTCAGTTCCACTTCTTTGTCAAGGGTCTTTACCTTGATGGTGGAACCCAGGGCCGCCACGGGGTAGGAAATATTGACGGTCTTGTAAAGGTCGTCGCCTTCCCTTTCAAAGTCCGGGTCGTCTTCCACGTAGATGTATACGTAAAGGTCGCCCTTGGGGCCGCCCCGGAGACCCGGCTCCCCTTCGCCGGACACTCTCATGCGGACGCCGCTGTCGGCGCCGGCGGGGATATTGACTTCAATGGTCTTGGAGGCCCTGACAGTACCGCTGCCATGGCATTCCTTGCACTTGTTTTTGATAATCTTCCCTGTGCCGCCACACTGCTGACAGGTGACGATATTCACCATCTGTCCGAAGGGGCCGTTTCTTACGATACGCTGCTGTCCGGTGCCGTGGCAGGCAGGGCAGGTATCTACGGAGGAGCCCGGTTCTGCGCCGCTGCCGTGGCAGTGGCTGCAGGTATCATTCTTGGTGACGGAGAATTTCTTCTTCACTCCGGTGAAGGCTTCCCGAAGGGTGATGGTCATATCGTAGCGGAGATCCGCCCCCTGCTGGGGACCATTGTTCCTTCTGCGGCTGCCGCCGGTGAACATGTCGAAAATGTCCCCCATGTCGAAGCCGCCGAAGTCGAATCCCTGGCCGTTGAATCCGCCCTGGCCGAATCCGCCGAATCCCCCGGCGCCGGCTCCACCACGGGATGCCTGCTGGAAGGCGTCGTGGCCAAGCTGGTCGTACTGGGCTCTCTTGTCGGTATCGGAAAGTACATGGTAGGCTTCATTGACTTCCTTGAACTTTTCTTCCGCTTCCTTAGGATGGTCCTTATTCAGGTCCGGATGGTATTTGCGGGCAAGTCTTCTGTATGCTTTTTTGATTTCATCATCGGTGGCGTTTTTGCTTACGCCAAGGATGTCATAATAATCCTTGCTGTCTGCCATAAAGAAATCACACTATTCCTTATTTCTTATCGTCGTCCACGACTTTATAGTCTGCGTCTACTACATTGTCCTTGTCTTTTTTGGCTCCGGCCTGGGGTCCCTGCTGGGCGCCTGCATTCTGTGCCTGCTGCTGTGCCTGCTGAGCCTGCTGTGCCTGCTGGTACAGTTTTTCGGTCAGTTCATGGAGCGGTTTGGTGAGAGCTTCTGCATCGGCTTTGATCTTTTCGGTATCATTGCCTTTGAGTGTTTCTTTCAGTTTGGCAATGGCGTCGTTCACTTCTTTCACCTTGCCTGCATCGGCCTTATCTCCCAGTTCCTTGATGGTCTTTTCTGCCTGGTAAATGAGGGCTTCTGCATTGTTCTTGGCAGTAATGGCTTCTTTCCGTTTCTTGTCTTCTGCTTCATGGGCTTTGGCATCATCCTGCATTCTCTTGATTTCTTCGTCAGAGAGGCCGGAAGAGGAGGTAATGTCGATCTTCTGTTCCTTGCCGGTGCCCAGATCCTTTGCAGAAACATGGACAATACCGTTGGCATCGATGTCGAAGGTGACCTGAATCTGCGGAACTCCCCGGGGAGCCGGCGGAATGTCACTCAGTTCGAAACGGCCAAGGGGCTTGTTATCAGCAGCCATGGGACGTTCGCCCTGGAGTACATGGATATCTACGGACGGCTGGTTATCGACAGCAGTGGAGAATACCTGGGTCTTGGAGGTCGGAATGGTGGTATTTCTTTTAATCATAGTGGTGAATACACCGCCCAGGGTTTCAATGCCCAGAGACAGCGGAGTGACATCAAGAAGCAGTACGTCTTTCACTTCACCTTTAAGAACGCCGGCCTGGATGGCAGCACCTACAGCTACCGATTCATCAGGGTTAACGCCCTTGGACGGTTCTTTATGGAATTTGTTGCGGATAAGGGTCTGTACGGCGGGGATACGGGAAGAGCCGCCGACCAGAAGAATCTTATCGATATCGTCAATAGTGAGGTTTGCATCCTTCATAGCCCGTTCCATAGGTTCTACGGTAGCCTGTACCAGATCTTCGGTAATCTGGTCGAATACGGCACGGGTGAGGGTAGCGTCGAAGTGAACCGGCTGGCCGTTGGAGTCGATGGTGATGAAGGGGAGGTTGATGTCCGTGGACATGACGGAGGACAGTTCAATCTTTGCTTTTTCAGCAGCTTCCTTCAGTCTCTGGTTGGTCATGGGATCCCGTTTCAGTTCGAAGCCGTTCTGGTTCTTGAAGGTGTCTGCAATCCAGTCCATCACGCGGGCATCGAAGTCATCGCCGCCCAGATGGCCGTTGCCGCTGGAAGCTTCTACTTCAAATACGCCGTCTGCCAGGTTCAGGATAGATACATCGAATGTGCCGCCGCCCAGATCGTAAACCAGGAAACGGTGCTCCTTGCCGTCTTTAATCTTGTCAAGGCCGTAAGCCAGGGCAGAGGCGGTCGGTTCGTTGATGATACGGAGAACTTTAAGGCCTGCAATGGCGCCGGCATCCTTGGTGGCCTGGCGCTGGCTGTCGGTAAAGTAAGCCGGGCAGGTAATAACGGCTTCCGTTACTTTTTCGCCCAGATAAGCTTCTGCATCCACCTTCAGTTTCTGCAGAATCATGGCGGAGATTTCCTGGGGAGTATAGGATTTTCCGTCAATGGTTACCTTGTAGTCGCTGCCCATATGACGTTTAATGGAAACGATGGTGCGGTCCGGGTTGGATACGGCCTGGCGCTTTGCCAGCTGGCCTACCAGCCTTTCTCCATTCTTGGAGAAGCCTACCACGGAAGGGGTAAGACGGGAGCCTTCGGCGTTAGGAATGACGACAGGTTCGCCGCCTTCCATGACAGCTACTACGGAGTTTGTTGTACCTAAATCAATACCAATTACTTTTGACATTTAAAATGTCTCCTTTCCAATGTATTTCTAAAACTGAAATTCTATATTTAACCGCCAATGTCAGCTGTTTTTCACAACCTGGACCTTGGCAGGGCGAATCACTGTATCTTTATAGAGATAGCCTTTCTGGAAAACCATGGCAACGGTTTCATCATCCATTTCATCAGATGCGACCATCATCACCGCTTCGTGGAAATGGGGATCAAAGGTCTTGCCCTTGGCTTCGATTTCCTTGACGCCGAAGTCCGCCATGATTTTCACCATCTGCTTCTGGAGCAGTTCAAAGCCCTTCAGGTAGGCCTCGCCGGATGCATCCTTCTTCATATGGGATAGAGCCAGTTCGAAATTATCCAGTACCGGAAGGAAGGATTTCAGGGTTTCCGCCTTGTAGGTATCGGCCGCTTTGGCTTCGCTTTCCTTTGTGCGGCGGCGGAAATTGTCGAAGTCCGCCTGAAGTCTTACATACTGGGAAAGGGCGGTCTCCAGCTTTGTCTCTTCCGACTTGGCCTTATCTTCCGCTTCCCTTGCCTTCTTCTGGGCATCCGCTGCCTGTTTGGTGAGGAAAATGACCTGCTGCTGCAGTTCCTCTATTGTAGGCTTCGGCATTTCCTCCGCCTTTTTTCCCTTTTCCTTCGGTTCCTCCGTATTCACTTTTACTTTGATTTCTTCTTTTTTTGCCATTGGGGAGCCTCCTCATTTTTACTCTTTATTCTTCAAAAGCTGATCCAGCCTGTCCTGCATGAACCGCATCATGCCGATAATCCTGCTGTACTGCATGCGCGTCGGTCCCAGCACTGCCACAGAACCGATGACCCTGCCGCCGGAGGAAAACTGGGCCCTCACGATGGATAAATCGGACAGGGACTTCATGGGGTTTTCCGTGCCGATGTGGACGGCAATGGGCTGGTCGGAACTGGAGAGAAGCATGCTTTCCAGCATATCCCGCTGCTCCAGAAGATTTAGGATATCCTGCATTTTTTCTACATTTTTGAATTCCGGTTGCTCAATCAGCTGGGATGCGCCGCCGGAATAAACTTCCTGCTGCGGTGTCAGCACACGCTGGAGGGTTTGGAACACATTCATATAGGGGCTTAAATTCTTTTCTACATCCTTCTGGAAGGAAAGGATTTCCTTCTCATCCATACTATCAACGTCCCGGCCATGGAGGAAATGGTTCATCCTGTCCGCCAGGAGCTGCATTTCATCAAAGGTGCTGCCTTTAGGAATATCCACCACTGCGTTGGAAACGTCTCCCCGGTCTGTCACCACCAGGAGAATGGCCCTGGCTCCGTCAAGGGGAAGGAAACGGACATAGTTGAATTTCTTCTTAATACCAGCGGACGTGGCGACGGAAAGGTTATGGGTCAGGGATGAAACAGCCTTTGCCATATTGCGGAAAATTTCATCCACCTTCGTCACATGATCCAGAAGCATGCTGTCAATCATGGACTTTTCTTCATTGGAAACAGGAGCGGGCTGCATGAGCCAGTCCACGTAAAAACGATACCCCTTGATGGAAGGGATACGTCCTGCGGAAGTATGGGGCTGTTCCAGGTATCCTTCATCTTCCAGATCCTGCATTTCGTTCCGGATGGTGGCGCTGCTGACGCCCAGGTTGTACTTCCTGGCAATGGTTCTGGAGCCTACCGGTTCAGCGGTATCTGCATAATCCTGTACCACTGCCCACAATACTTTCCTCTTTCTTTCATTCAATTCATTGGCCCCGTAGCGGGGTTCATTCTTATTTGTTCTGCGTGCCATGATTATCACCTTGTTATTAGCACTCATCTCTTCCGAGTGCTAACTTACGTTATTAGAATAGCATTCATACCCCTCTATGTCAAGGCTTTCCCCTTCTTTTCCTCATTTTTCCACATAAAAAGCACCTCCCGAAGGAAGTGCTTTTTTAGTGAGCTGGTGAGCTGGGGAACTAGTGAGCTAGTGGACTAGTGGACTAGTGGACTAGTGAACTAGGGAGCTAGTGAACTAGTAGACTAGTGGACTAGTGAACCAGTCGAAGTCAATGTTAGCGGGAACCAAGATTCTTCGCTTCGCTCAGAATGACGATGGGGCGGTAAGGTTAGCACATAACACAGTCTGATGTCTGACCTCTACCATCTATCGTCTCCCCTACCCCACATATCCCAGCCAGTGCCAGTAGGTGGCGGAAAAGACAAGAATCATGGCGTAGGCCAAAACGGTGAAGGGAATGCCGGTAATCAGAAAATCCTTAGACGTAATGTAGCCGGTGCTGTAGGCAATCATATTCTGGGGTGCATTCACCGGAAGGATGTAGCCGAAGCAGATGGTGTACTGAAGAATCATGGTCATGCCCAGCACGTCGATGCCCGGCGTCTTCACGCTCTGGAGAACCGCAATGACGATAGGAATCATGGCTGATGCGAGCCCCGTGGCGCTGGCAAAACCCAGATGGATAAGGGTGAGGAAGAAGGCCATCACCGCAATGATCATAAGGGGCGACATGGTTTCCATGCCGAAGAGGGATACAAAGTGGTTAGCCAGCCAGATGGCAGCTCCCGATTTCAAAAGGGCGGTGCCCAGGCTGATGCCTACGCCGAACAGGGTGACCGTGCCCCAGTTGATATGGGGCACTGCCTGTTTCCAGGTCATAAAGCCCACCTTCGGCAGCATCATGAGCATAATGCCTGTAATGGTGACAGTGGTAGTATCAAAGGGATGGAGCTTCTTTTCTGTCACCCAGAAGAAAAGGAGCAGGATGGAAATGAGGAGCAGTTTCTTCTCATCTCTGGAAACAGGGCCCAGATCCTTCAGCATCTTTTCCAGTGCTTCCCTGCCGCCGGGCATTTCCTTCACTTCCGGAGGCATCACATGAATCAGGAGGAAATAGAGCACCACCGACATAATGGCCGCATAGGGAGCTGCCGCAATGAACCATTCCAGCCAGCTGATGTCTTTCCCCAGCACCTGCTGGATAAAACCGATGGCCACCATGTTCTGGGCCGCTGCCGTCTTAATGCCGATATTCCAGAGGGAATCGGCCTGGGCCACCGCCATCATGAGCACCGCCGCAAAGGTAGAGCCCTTCTGGAGACCGAAGGCACGGATAATGCCTACTACGATAGGAACCATGCAGGACACCCGGGCCGTGGTGGACGGCACGAAGAAGGAAAGGAGGAATCCTACGAAAATGACGCCGATGACCAGATGACTGGACTTTACGCCGATGTGGGACATGACCACCAGGGCGATTCTCTTATCCAGCCCTGTTATCATCATGCCTGCCGACAGGAACATGGCCCCTGCCACCAGCGCCCAGGCGGTGGTGGAAAAACCGGCAAGCCCCATCTGCAGAGCCTTGCCGGTGCCGAGAATCACTGCCGGCTTAGCAGGATTCGGCGCCAGCCCCAGGGAAAAGGCCATAAACACAACGATAACAAAAGCGCTGACCGGATAGGACACACCTTCCGTCATCCAGATAATAACTGCAAATACCAGAATACCGATGAGCCGATGGCCTGAGGTAGGCAGATCCGCCGGCGTAGGGAACAGATACACCAGGGCCATGGCCGCCAGTGCAAGAGCCAAACCGTACTTCTTGCCAAATCCTTCCGATTGATTCATAAGGCACCTCCAGGAAGGGAAAAAATGAAGCGCCCTTTCATTAGGGAAGCACTGATTAATTCGCAGAATCGAATTTCATATGAATTTTTATCCAA
>ERZ827043.3776-NODE-3776-length-10474-cov-3.444668_pt1 | contig 10474 bp, 6 predicted proteins | sample MGYA00519923_ERZ827043 | MGnify/ENA primary metagenome ERZ827043 (study PRJEB31778, sample SAMEA3449251) | human gut metagenome | biome: human gut; feature: human-associated habitat; material: faeces | place: United Kingdom | collected 2010/2012 ...
GAAAAAGTCAAAAAAAAGGTTCGAACAGGTTTGCCCGACAGGGTGTTCGTGATGAAAAACCAGGCATTCGTTGAATTTATTTCCAAGATACGCGCCGCATGGCTATTTTTGCACATTGCCAATAAAAAACTCGTACCCATGCGCATAAAATCCCGGACATCCGGCCTCATGCAAACGCCTCGGGAGATTTCACATACCGGTAATCCGACCGGCGGTGCTGAGGCACATCCCGCCGTCCTCCCGGCAGCGCACGAAGCAACCGACAATCCCGACAACATCTTTTACCGAACGATCCGGACTGCTATGAAAAAACAACTTATATATCTATTGGCATCGGCGTGCCTGCTGGCCGCCGGATGCTCCACGGAAAACAAGACGGACGAGACGGGGTACGGCACCCTGGCCATCAATTGCACGGCCGACACGTCGATCGACACGGCTTCGGCCGAGGCTTCAGGCACGCCCGAAGCACCTGCAGCCGGGGCTTTCTCGCTCACGGTAACGGGCGAAACGGGCACGCAGAAATGGGATACGCTCACCGAGTTCGAGCAGAGCCAAACCGTCTTCCGGATGGGCGCCTACACCGTCGCGATCGCCCACGGCAACCCCGATGCGGAAGGAGCCGGCAAACCTTACTATTATGCCGAACAAAAGATCGAAGTGCTGCCCCGGCGCACGGTAAATGCAGATCTGACCGCCACGGTGGCCAATTCGCAGGTGGTAATCCGCGCCACGGAGCAGTTCCTCGCCTATTTCCACGATGCCAGGTTCACCGTGACGACGGCCTCGGGCAATGAATTCGCCTTCACGCCCGGCAGCGATCCTGCCGACGAACCGGTGTTCGTCAAGGGTGGCACGCGGCTCACGGTGACCGGCACGGCACGCCGCCAGAGCCCGACGGGCACGGGGGAAGGCCCCGAGGTGACTTTCTCCGCCCAGACGCTCGACGCCACGACGCCGCGCACCTGCCACATCATCACCTACGATGCCAAAAACGCGGGCAGCGCCACGCTGACCATCACACTCGGCGACAGTTACACCGATACCCGGACGCTTGACTGCGAGGTCAACGAGGGAGCCATCGACGATACCGAAAAGAAATAAAAACAGGGAAAGATATGAAAACATTTACCAAATTTCTTACGATGTTAGCGGTTGCGGCACTCTTCGCGACCGGGTGTGTAAACGAAGAGCCCCCGTACAAGGAGGATCCGAACCCCGAGCCCGCCGGGACGACCGGCTATCTGTCGATCGGCAACCTCTCGATGACGGTCGTCTACGACGAAACCGAAATCCGTCCCGACGACACGTCGGACGAGACGCAGGCCGCACGCATCGCATCCGGGACGCGCGCCACGGCTCCCGACGTGGACAGCTTTATCGTGGAGATCCTCGACGCCGACAACGCGCAGGTACTCGAAATGACCTATGCCCAGCTGAAGGAGCAGCTCAAGACGCCGATGGAACTGAAGGTGGGCGCCTACCGCATGGAAGTCCGCTCGGAAGACACGATGCCCGACGCGGCCTGGGAACACCCCGTCTACGGGGCGACGAGCGACTTTACGATCACCAAGGCACAGACGACCTCGCCCGAAGAGGTGGTCTGCACCCTGCAGAACATCAAGGTCTCGGTGGAATATTCGTCCGAGCTGGCCGATATGCTGGCCGACACCAGCAAGGCCACCGTATCGCTGGGCGACACCAGCCTGGATTTCCTCAAAACCGAAACCCGGGCGGCCTATTTCAAACCGCTGGCACTGGAAAACACCCTGGACTTCGTATTCGACGGCACTTTCGCCGACACCGATGTCCCCGCTAAATTCAGCAAGCAGATCACCGGGGTCAAGGCCGGGCAGTGGCGCAAGGTTTCGGTCGTAATCGGCTACGCCGACAAGGGCAACATCCTCTTCTCGGTCAAAGTCGACAACAGCATCCTCCAGGACAACAAATTCGTCGTCGACGGTACGGAAAACCTCGGGGAAGAGCTCCTCGAAGACCCCAACGCCCCGGCACTCACCTGGCCCGGGCACGACATGACGCAGCCCTTCACGCTGACCGACGCCATGTTCGACGCGGAGGGGAACTGCATCGAGCCGTTCGCATTCGACCTCTCCTCACCCAACGGCATCGAATCGCTGCAAGTGACCGTCGGCTCCACCAACAGCCAGTTCCTGGCGTCGATGTCCGCCATCCAGTTGCCCGAAACATTCGACCTCTGCACCCTCGACGCATCTTCGGCGGCAGGGATTATCCTCAAGGGCTTCGGCTACCCCGTAGGCAGCGAGCTCAAAGGACAGACGGCCAAGAGTTTCAACATCGCAGGGCAGATCAGGGCGCTCTATGAATTCGACGGTACGCACACCTTCGCCTTCACGATGACCGATGCAAAAGGCGTCTCGTCCGAAGCCGTACTGACGCTCGCAGTCGATAAAAGCTCGGGACAGACGGGCCCCCGGATCACGTGGCGCGGCTACGACATCGACCAGCAATACGAAGTGCAGAAGGACATGGTGATCGACATCGACATCGAGGCCGACAAAGGCATCAAGTCGTTCTTCGTGACGATCGACTCCGAAACGCTGAGGCCGCTGCTGCCGGAGATCAACCTGCCGGAGAAATTCGACATCTGCGACATCCCCGACGAACTGGTCGAAGTCCTGCACGGCGAATTCGGGTTCCCGATCAACGAGCAGGTAAAGAACCGAACGTCGGTGACCTTCTCGATCACCAAATTCGTCGAGATACTGCTGGAAATCCCGGGCGAGCATAATTTCGTCCTCGACGTGACGGACAACGATAATGTACTGACACACAAGACTGTCAAACTCATCGTCCACTAAAGCCGACCGATAATGAAACGATATATCTCATATTTTGCCGTACTGCTCGCGGTGCTCCTCGGCGCGGCCTGCTCGAAAGACGACTCCGCCGCGGGCAGCGACAATCGCACGGGCGTCATGGCGATGACGGTCTCGACCCGGCAGACAGCCGACACCGGCGAATACGACCCGTTGCAGCACCAGACCGTCTACATCTACAACGACGAGGGCGGCCTGCTGCGCAAATACACCTCGAAAGAAGCGCTCCCTGAACGGTTGGAACTGTTGGCCGGCACCTACCGCGTAGCGGTCGAAGCCGAAGAGGAAGCCCCCGCCGATTTCACGAAACGGTTATACAAGGGCGAGGAGACGTTCACCGTCAAACCCGGCGAAACCACAAACGTTGCGGTCGTCTGCCAAATCGTGAACACCGTCGTAGAGGTGAAATTCGACGATTCGATCCTCCAGAACCTCGCCCCCGGCTATTCCGTATGGATCGCCGGCGGGGAAAAGGTCGACGAGCAAGCCGCCGAAGCGGGCAGCGTCCCGGCGCTCAGGTTCACGGCCGAAGGGACGGGTTATTACACCCTGCCCGCAGGCATGACGTCGTTGGCCTGGCTCTTCCGCGGAACGCATGTCGAGGGTAAGAACGTGGAAATGGAAGATTACATCCCCAATGTCAAAGCCGGCGGCAAGTATACCCTCACGTTCAAATATTCGCCCGATCTGCCCGGTTATATCGACTGTGTGCTGATCAGCGTCGACCCCGATACCGACGACAAGGACGACGAAATTATCTTCAGCCCCGATCCGGCCGTCATCAGCGAAGGGTTCGACATCGCCGAAATCCAGAAATACGTTTCCGGGGAGAAGAAATACCGGATCCTGGCCTTCTCGGAACTGACCCGGTTCACGGTTTCGGTAGGCGACAAGAGCTACGACGCGCTCAACGGCACGACCGAGGGCATCTTCCTCGAACCGGTCGACAAATACAACGTCCGGCTGACGCTCTCCGATGCGTTCTTCGCTTCGTGCCAGGCCGGCGACCAGAAAGTGACGCTCCGCATCGAGGACGCCAACGGCGGTTCCTCGGAGGTCGCTACGACCTACCGCCTGGAGGGGCTGGTTCCCGTAACGGCGGACGACTACGACCTGTGGGCCAATACGGTCACGCTGCGCGTGGTTTCGTTCACGCCCGGCACCACCGTGCAATTCGGCCTGCGCAGCAGCGGCGGCGAATGGCAGCCGATGGCCGGGACGTCGCAGGGCGACGATTTCATCACGGCGACTTATGCGCCCCAGTGGGAAGAGAAAACCACGGCGGACTGGAGCACCCCGGCCACGGTACTGCCCTATTCGCGTCTCAAAGAGGGCACCGGCATATCGGCAGGCAATACGTACGACTACAAAGCGACGGTCGGCTCGAAGGAACTCAGCGGCCGGTTCACGGCCGCTGAGGGCACACCCATGCCCGACGGAAGCCTGGAATCGTGGAGAAGCGCCCAGCAATTCCCGGGTTCCGGCACCAACTATACCTTCTGGGGCAGCGGCTACAACGCGTTCGCCAAGGAACTCTGTACCCGTGACGAGGCGATGCCGGGACGCGTCGGGACATACTGTGCCAAACTGTCCGCGACATATAATACGCTGGCCAAGGTTCCCGCACCGGGCAACCTATTCACGGGAGACTTCGCCATCCAGGTTCTCGGCGGGATGGGCGGCAACGTCTCTTTCGGCAAAAAGTTCGCTTACAACGCCCGCCCGAGAGCCGTCAGGTTCAAATACCACGCTACGATCGGGGAAGTCAACTACAATCTCCACGGCGGGAAAATTCCCGTCGGCGAAATGGACAAGGCCCGGATATTCGTCTGCATCGTGGACTGGACGGCCCAACAGAAAGTATTTGCCGGGACAAAAGCCCCGACGGGCACCTGGGATCCGGAGACACAAACCGAAGCGGCCAACGGCCCCATCATCGGGTATGCCTCCAAATTCATCGAAGAAACGACCCAGGGCGATGAAATGGTAGAAGTTATATTGCCGATAAACTATTACCAGGACACGGCCGCCGCTCCCGATGGGAAGTACAATATCGTCGTATCCTGTTCCACCAGTGCATACGGGGATTACATGGATGCCTGCACCACCAACGTGATGTACGTCGACGATTTCGAATGGGTATATTAACGATTAAACGTAAACGCACGACAATGCGCAAGATAACCACCAGTACGCTCCTGGCACTCCTGCTTCTGGCAGGCACGGCGCCGGAGAGCCGTGCACAACAGACGGACGCCGCGGCGTCCCTCGCCCCGCAGGCCGACAGCACGAGCTGCATGCAGCACGAGGAACGTCCTCAGACCGTCAACGAAATGCGGCGCCAGCGCGGCCTTACCGACAAACACAACCTCTTCGTCCCGCGCGGGCAATGGATCTTCGGAGGAACAGCCTCCTACTCGACCCACTCGAACGATACGTACAGGTTCCTGGTCGTCGAGGGCATCGAATCGAAGGGCTACACGTTCAAGGTCAGCCCGATGATCGCCTATGCCTTCCGCGACAACATGGCGCTCGGAGGCCGTTTCATCTATTCGCGCTCGCTGCTCAAACTGGACAAGGCCGACCTCAACCTGGGCGGCGAGGATTCCGACCTGAATTTCGAGCTGAACGACTGCTATTCGCTGCAACAGAGCTATTCGGTGGCCATGATCTGGCGCCAGTACATCCCGCTGGGCCGCAACAAGCGTTTCGCACTCTTCAACGAGATGCAGCTCTCGGGCGGCGGTACGCAGGCACGCTTTGCCAAGGACTCCCCGGTGAAGGGCACCTACCAGACGGGCTATACCTTCTCGCTGGGTATCTCGCCGGGTATCATCGCCTTCGCCACGAACAACATGGCCGTCGAGGTCAACGTCGGCGTGATGGGCATCAGTTACAGCCACACCAAACAGGTACACAACCAGGTGACGGTCGGCAAGCGCAACGCCAGCATGATGAACTTCAAAGTCAATATCTTCTCGATAGGGCTCGGCATGGCATTCTATCTCTAAACACGGCACGCACATGAAACGAATCATACTTTCCATTTTATCGGTATTCATCACGCTCGGCGCCGCAGCGGAGACGGGACAAGCCCTCCCCGCAGTGCAGCGGGCCGCTACGGCCGCAGTCGAAGAAACCCCCTCCGGCAAAGAGGGCAGCGTGCCCCCGGAAACTTCGGACACCCCCGGAACGGGCACCGAAGCCACGACGGAAACAACTTCGGGACTCGCCGCAGAAACGGACACCGCAGCCGCAGCGGGTACCCTCGGTGCCCTGGCGGCCTCCCCGGCGACGATGCCCGCAGCCATGCCGGCCGAAAAGCACAAGCGCCCCCAGGTGGAGCGTTTCCTGCCCACGCGCCGCCGCATCGACCGCGAGATCAACAAACTCAAATTCGCCTACAAGGGCGAAGTGATGATGGGTCTTACGGCCTCCTACGGTACGGTTTCGAGCGACGACACCGACCTCATGCTCATCTTCGACAACATCGATGCGGATGCCACGATCGCAACGGTAAAACCCTTCGTCGGTTATTTCTACCGCGATAACAACTGTATCGGCATCCGTTTCGGATACAGCCACATGGGCGGCACGCTCGACAACACCTATTTCGATGCGGGCGAGGGCAACGACCTCTCGGGGCAGCTCCCCTACGTCGATCTTTCGAGCGACGAATACTCATTTGGCATTTTCCACCGTTCTTATGCGGGGCTCGACCCCAAAGGACGCTTCGGGCTCTTCGCCGAGTTCGAGCTGGCGCTCTCGACGGGACATTCGAGCTTCGCATACGACCCGGATCATAACGAAGGAGGCGCACCCAACCGCACCTACAACGACAAAACGCAGGTAAAGCTGGCGTTCAACCCGGGAGCTGCCGTATACATCTTCCCCAACGTCTGTGCGACGATTTCGTTCGGGCTGGGCGGCATACAGTATACGAGCATCACCCAGAAGGATGCCGACGGCAACAAGATCGGTTCGCGCAAGGCTTCGAACATGCGTTTCCGGCTCAATATCGCGGCCATCAACTTCGGTATGACGATACATTTGTGGGACAAGAAAAAGCAGTAAACTATGAAATACCTACGCATACTCTTTTCGGCGGCGGCACTCCTGCTGGCAGCGTCGTGCATCGAGAACGACATACCGTACCCCACCATCGAGCTCAACATCCGCAGCATCGAGGGCAAGGGGTTCACGGTGGCCGGCATCAGCCTCGTGAACCGTACCGTGACGCTCACGCTGGACGAGAAGACCGATATCCGCAAGGTCACCATCGACAAGGCGGAATTCGACGTCGCCACATCCAACCCGATGATGACCGACAAAGAGAAATTCATCAGCCAGATCAGGACTTCGCAGCCGCTGAGCGGGGAGTTCGACCTGCGGGCGCCGCTCTATGTCACGCTCTCGCTCTACCAGGACTACGAGTGGACGATCGTGGCCGAGCAGCCCATAGCCCGGTCGTTCACCGTCGCCGGGCAGATCGGATCGACACTGATCGACACGCAGGCGCGTACGGCCACGGCCTATGTCGCCGAAGGCACCGACCTGAAGGCCGTCACGGTCACCAGCCTCAAGCTGGGGCCTGCCGACATCACCGCCTACTCGCCCACGGCCGAGGAACTTTCCGCCACGGGCTTCGAAACGGTTCGTCTGGTCGACGTCACCTGCCACGGCCGCACGGAGCGGTGGATGCTCCATGTCCAGCCCACCAACGTGAAGATCGGTGTCCGCGAGATCGACCTCTGGAACAACACGGCCGTCGTAACCACGATGGTTACGCCCGAAGATTACGCCACCGCCGAAATCCAGTACCGGCTGAAGGGTACCGCCGACTGGCAGACGACGCAGAAGGGCGCACAGGACGAAAGCGGCATCTTTACGAGCTCGATCGCACCCGAATGGACAAGCCTCACCAACGATGCGGGCATCCCCGTAAAACGCCTCGTCACGACCAAGGGCGTCTACGCCGGGCAAACGTATGAATTCCGGCTTCTCGTCGGCGGGCAGCAGACCGAAACCGCCGAATACACGGCACCCGCGGGCGACACGATTCCCGACGGGAACATGGAAAACCCGGGCTTGTCGTGCTTCACGAGCGAAAATACGAATGCGGAGTTCTGGGCCAGCGGTAACAACACATTTGCGGATAAGCTCTGTAGGCAGGGGACTTTCAACGGAATGGGCGGCAGCTATTGCGCGAAACTGGCCGCGGCAGCCCCTCCCCTCGTCAACATCGCAGCCGGCAACCTGATGTCCGGCATCTTCTACAAAGACGGCCTGTGGACGGGCGTAGTAGAATTCGGACAGCCCTACAACTGGACGGCGCGCCCTTCGGGCATGAAGGTGAAATACCACGCGACACTGGGCACGATCGACGCAAGCAAACATTCCGGGGCCCCGGTCGGCATAGGCGACCCGGACAAAGCCCGCATTTTCGTCGCCATCATCGACTGGAACGCCCGGCACCGGGTCGCTTCGGGCACCAAAGACCCCACGGGCATTTGGGATCCGGCGGAAACCACCCAGACCGCAGAAGGGAAACTCATCGCCTACGGGTCGCTGTTCGTCGACAAGTCGACCGAAGGCGAGCAAATGGTAGAGGCCACCCTGCCGCTCAACTTCTACGACCCGGCTGCGGGACGCCCCACCGGCAAGTACAGCATCATCATCTCCTGCTCCACGAGTGCCTACGGCGATTACATGGTGGGCTGCACGACGAATGTAATGTACGTCGACGATTTCCAGTGGGTCTATTGACCCGGCGCCGGACAAGTCCGCCGGCAACTCAGAAGATATAAAGAGAAAAGGCTGAACCCCTGGGTTCAGCCTTTTTGCTGTAGATTCAGACTTTTCAATTCCTGCCGGAGTTATCTCCGAGCAATCCGGCAGTATTTGTCATAGCGTCCTATCACGTCGTTCACGTAGGCCAGCGTCTGCCGGCTGCCGGTGAAACGTCCGCACTTGACCGCCTCGCTCTCGTAATACTCGGGCTGCGCCTTGAGTTGCAGGTAGCGGGCCACGACCTCCCACGAATTGGGATCCTCGCCGTTGAGCCGTGCCAGGCGCCTCGCATCGTTCACATGGCCGATCCCGCTGTTGTACGAGGCCAGGATGATGCTCATCCGATCCTTCTCGGGAGTCCCCTCGGGGAAACGGAGCGTGTTCATAATCTTCGACATCAGCTTGTTGGCCAACCATATGTTGGTCTCGGGATTGGAGACCTGCTCGGTCGGGACGTCGAACTGGCGTGCCACCGAGGGCATGATCTGCATCAGCCCGCGGGCCCCGCTGCGCGAGGTGATGTCGGGCGTGAACCGCGATTCATGGTAGGCGATGGCGCTCATCAGGCGCCAGTCGTGGCCCTCTTTTTCGCTGATGTTGCGAATGACATTGTCATAAGCCGAGATCACATAGTCGCCCTCACCGAGCAGCGAATTGCCGAAATCGGCCGCATCGTCGTTCAGCAGCATGTCGTCCGTCACGGGTGTGCTGAACTGGGCGTTAAAGCCGTAAAAAGTCGTCAGGATTGTTAAGAACGCAAAAGTTAAAACTGTCTTTTTTAACATAAAATGTTGTTTTGCGGGCAGTTCATACCGCGCAGAACAATACGCTAATCATAGAAACCCCATGAGATACCGATTTTAAACATGCCCGGATTGAGCGGGTAACCCGCCGCGGAGAAATACTCCCCGTTTCCGAACAGTCCCTTGTTCACATGCTGATATTTCAGGAATATCCGCATTCTCTTCCACTTTCCCATGACGAAGGCGTCCATGTAGGGGTAATTGCCTACTTCGACGTCCCGTTGGTTGTAATAGGCCGACAGCGCAGGGTTGTAACTGGGCGCATAATAACGCGTGTTATAGCGTCCGTCCAAACCGATCTGAAGGCGTAATACGTTGCGCACGACCCAGAACTCGTAATAATACGAAAGGAACGCGCTCAAAAGCGGAACGGGTGCAACTTCTTGATTCGTACTCCACTGCAACAATACCCTGTTGTCCAAATGAAGTCCGCCTAAGCGGAAATCTTTGCGAGCGTACACACTCGTGAGGCTTACGTTGTCACTGCTTTGGGCGATCTGGCTCTCCTTGTCGTAAAAGATCTTGTTGCCGACCACACCTTGCCATGCCCCCGCTTCAAACGCATAATCGGGGACTGAAAACTTCACCTCGAACCGAGTTTCATTCTCCTTATTCAAAGGAGTGGACCACACGTAGTGGTTCGAGAACAGATTCTCCTGCCAGTAGTTGGGCGAACGCCGATCCATCGTGAACCGGCCTTCGAGAATCAGGGGGTGTCCGCGGAGATATCCCGTCAGCGCCAGGTGGGCGCCGATGGTGAGGTCTCCGCCTCTGTATCCCGACGGGTAGAACTTGAGGTTCGCGTCCCAGTCGACATATTTCTTTATCTTTCCTCCGACGGAACCGTATGCGAAATAGCTGGTCTTGTTGACCTTCGTATACTTTCCCGTCTGGTAATCCCTCATTTCGAATTGCGAGTAGGTATGCATGTCGATACCGATGCCTGCATCAATCGTGCCTACCACGCCGTTACGATCCCAAGGCTGTGCCTGCACGAAGAAGCGGTTCGAAATCACACGCTCG
>ERZ827043.3779-NODE-3779-length-10466-cov-4.820286_pt1 | contig 10466 bp, 12 predicted proteins | sample MGYA00519923_ERZ827043 | MGnify/ENA primary metagenome ERZ827043 (study PRJEB31778, sample SAMEA3449251) | human gut metagenome | biome: human gut; feature: human-associated habitat; material: faeces | place: United Kingdom | collected 2010/2012 ...
AAGGATAGGGTAGTGCTTCTACCCTTCCATTGTCTAATTTTATAAATCAGAAAAGGAATGAAGAATTTTATTTTTGCCATGTGTGGCTTTTTAATGATGTCTTTGGTTTCGTTGAGCGTGCAGGCATCAAGTGTGGAATCTCCTAAGCGTGAATACGTGAATCCATCGGTTGATGTTGGTCTGCCGGATATTCAGTTTATCACTTTGGAAACGGCTCCGGCTGATTGTGTTGTACTGACCATGACACCTCCCGTCTTCTTGGTTGCAAATAACCCGGCTATGATGTGTTCGATGAAAGAGGAAGCGGCTATTCAAGGGATACGAATTAATGTTCCCAAATGTCCGTTCAGATACATCTATAAATCTAAACATTGTACGCATTATAGCTATACCGCATATAGTAAACTGATTACACCATATTGAATGATATCAGCCATGAGTAACAAGGAGTTTGTATTAAGCGTATTTGATAAGAACACCCCGTCTAATCTTGTAGTTGAAAATATACTTTCAAGAACGGGATTGGATGGTGAAGAACCTTTTGCCGAGGAAAATCGGGCAAGATTAGAGGTCGCTTGTGCAAAGCAAATTCCGTGGATGATACAAAATCCATCTTCGGTCAGCGAAAGCGGATTTTCTGTGTCTTGGTCTAATTATGTTGATAGCCTAATGAAATTGTACTCATGGCTGTGTAAGCAGTACGGCTTGAAAGACGAACTGAGTAACAAACCTAAAGTGACTTTTTTATGATATTCGCTCCACACATATTGCAGGTAAAAGTTATCACCCCGATGGATAAGGATGAGTTTGGCAGACCTATTCCTGGAACAGGTGGTGAATACTGGCAGGAGGTATGCAAGTGCCGTTGTGATGATAACACTACCAAAGAGTTTTCATCTGATAACGGCTCTGTGTATCGTCCGAATTATCATGTGGTGTGTGAGAAGAGAATTACTGTCAAGGCTGGTGATGAAGTACGTTGCATGGATGGTGATGGCGTAAGAGGTCAAGGCGAAGTCTACACGATAAAGAGTACAAACTACTTTAACTACTCGGAATTATGGATGTAGATTTCGATTTCTCAGATGTCGACTCCTTTTTCGATGAAGGAGAATGGGAGGTCGAAAAGAAGATGATTGATGTAGGCGATGAAGCTGTGAAGTACGCAGAGGAACATGGGGATTATCAAGACCATACACTCACTTTGAGAACGTCCAATGATTACGATGTCGATAAAGACGGTTTGACACTGAAAAACGAAGCGGAATACGCATCATTCGTAGAATCTAAAGGGTATGATGTTTTAAGTGGTGCCGCTCTTCATGCGGAGAAACGATTAAAAGAAGAATTTGAAAAATGAAAAAGTACATTGGAACAAAACAGATTGAAGCTGAACCTATGAAAATGGGCGAAGCTGACGAAAAATGCTTGATTGCAGTAGGTGGAAAGCTAACAAAAGAAGAACGGTCTATAAATGGCTATCATGTGAAGTATGATAATGATATAGAATCATGGCTTCCTAAAGATGAGTTTGAGGAAACATATAAGTGCGCTGATACTTTCCTTGACCGTTTGCTTATTGAGCAGCAGGATTTAGCCGAAAAGTTTAGTAAGCTGTGTGCTTTTGTAGATACTCCCAAGTTTGAAGAAGTTGTAAAAAATGAACACCAACGTGATTTGCTTCTGCAACAGCGTGATTATATGGGCGAGTATTTGAACATTCTCAATCAACGTATCAAAGCATTGGGATGATAGTAACTACCGACATAGGAAACATTCTCTACCGGGATTGCAAGGCTTTCGGAATAAGCATAGTACCCAACGGGGAAACGCTGACGGGTGAATTGAAGTCCGAAAGGATTGTCATTCACACGAAGAAGCAACAGCCGGGGACTTATTGGAAGAAGTCTTTCGCAGAAGTGAATCTTTGTGTGCCCGATTTGAGCAAGAATGAAGCCAACTCTATCCGACTGAATGAGCTTGAAAGACAAGCTATGAAGATATTAAGGAGTACAGGTTCCTATAATGGTTCTTTTTATCGCTATTCTATCTATAATATAGGAACGGAAGCGGATACTGCTTTAAAGTGTCATTATGTGAATGTTAGTGTTTTGTTTGAAGTTTTAAATGTAAAATAATTATGGCAGAGAATAAAAAAATTGTGGTGGTAAACCTTCAGAAGCTGGAGGTTGCGCCGATCGGGGCTGGTGGTACCGAAGGTTCTGTTTTTGAAGAAGTCCCGGTAGTTCATGAGGACACCTTCACTTATGAGGATGAAGATCCGGAGGTTAAGGATTACAAAGATGTAGCTGGAAATACCTATTATTCCTCTAAAAAGCCGGGTGCGGTTAAGATCAATGCTTCTATTGGTATGTATGATCTTGAGACTAAGGCTAAATTCCAAGGTGGTAAGTTTACAGCGGGGTCAGAGAGTAAGCCGGGCACATGGGAGCGTGCCGACCATGTAGAGAGTAAAGAGTTTACCGTCCGTGCCACAACTGAAGATGGTGTGAAAATTATTTTTCCTCGTGCTGGTGTTTCTGCTTCTGGTAAAGCGAATGAAAAAGCAATTGGCTTAGCCCTTGTTTTTACGGCGTTGAAACCAACCAAAGCCGGCGTTCCTATTGAGCGCTGGGAAGACGGGGAGGATACAACTTTGGGTGGATAAGTTAATGACGAGGGTGAGCAATCACCCTCTAATATTTAAACTATGAGTGAGGTTTCAAAAAACATATCAGAGTTACTTTCCGGTACTTATGGAAAAGCTATTGTTGTAGGGGGAACAGTATATGTAATCAAAGCTCCTTCTATCAAAGTGATAATGAGGGCTACCCAATATTTAAGTAAGGTCGATTTACCGGAAAATGGCACTGTGCGGGAATTAATGAAGGTTGCTCCTGTCAATTTGGAGAATATCGTCAAGGGACTTTCATTCTTGGTGGTTGGTGATGTCCCGAATTATCAAAAAAGAGCTGAAAGCCTCGAACGGCAGATGCTTTCAGGTTCTAAAGAAGAATTATTGCAAGCGTATTTTGTCGCTTTTGAGTTAATAACCGGACGTGATTTTTTCGTAGTCTGCCAGTTAGCGATGGAGCTGGCAAATCTGATAGTAAAACCCAAGTAGTAGGAGGCAATACCATCGTAGGAAGTATTACCTTATTCATGGAAAATTTGAACCTTTCTTACAGGGAGGTGTATGAGGATCTTCCTTATCTTCTTTTGCTCTTGATGAGTGCTGATAAACCGAGGGCTGTCTATGAGGACAAAGAGAAAACTGAAGTAAAAAAGATGTCGGGAAAGGATCTTATGAGACAAAAAAGAGGAGCATGATTCTATATTCACGACAATCTTTTCATTGTCATGTATCTATTCCCATAAAATTCTACTACTTTATTGGTCTGATGTACTTTTATCCAAAACATTGATGTATGCCTAAATTAGCGTTTCACATAGAAGCTGACTATCAAAAAGTCATTAAGTTACGGGAAGAGATAGATAAGTTAAAATCTACTATTGCCGGGATGGATAGTAATACTTCTCCGGCTACTTTCCGGGCAATGGAAGTTCAACTTGCTAAAAATACGAAAGAATTGGATTCTCTTGTCACTTCCGCAGTACGTGCAGGCAATGAAATAAACCAAGGTTTTAAAAAGAAAATATTCGATGCTTCGCAAGTTGTAAACGGATTATCAGAAAAAATTATCACTCAAAAAGCTGTTATTAAAGATGTAGAGACTGATGTAAAACGACTTGGAGAGGCCTATCGTATTGCATTGAAAAGAAATCCATTGTCCGCTAATGAGAAATTGGAAGAATACAACGCTGCACGCAAGGCCTTGGATGGAGAGAAAGCTGCTTTATTTGGATTAACGCAAGAACAGGCTAATGCACGACTATCGGTAAAAAACTACGTGACGAGTATACTTTATATCGACAGGAGGGTATAGAGAATGTCGGTGTGACAAAGCAGATAGAACAAGCGATGTCTAATGTCGGCAAAAAATTATTGGGAGGATACTCCATTAAGGAGTTTCTGTCAAACATGGTTCGTGTTCGTGGCGAGTTTCAAGCAGTAGACACCGCTATTCAAACTTTGCTTGGAAGCAAAGAAAAGGCGGATGAACTTATGTCACAAGTCCGTGAATATGCAAAGATTTCTCCTCTTGAGTTTTCTGATGTAACCCAAGCTACGCAGATGATGTTAGGCTTTAATATCGAGGTCGAGAAAGTACCACGTTATTTACAGGCTATTGGCGATGTCTCTATGGGAGATACCCAAAGGTTTAACTCGCTTACGTTGGCTTTCTCTCAAATGTCGGCAGCAGGAAAGTTGATGGGGCAAGATCTTAATCAGATGATTAATGCCGGATTCAATCCGTTGCAAATCATGGCAGATAAGACCGGAAAATCTATTGCTGCGCTCAAAGATGAGATGTCTAAGGGGGCTATTTCCGCAGAAATGGTACAACAGGCGTTTATAGATGCTACTTCGGCAAGTGGTAAATTTTATAATATGTCCGAGAACGCTTCAAAAACTATCAACGGTCAGCTATCCATGATGCAAGATGCGATGGATTCAGTATTCAATGAATTGGGGCAGAAATCGGAGGGTGTCATAATTAAGGGTATCCAAACAACCACTTCGTTGATAGAAAACTATGAAACGATAGGTAAGGTATTGGCTGGGTTGGCTGCTACTTATGGAGTTTATCGGACTGCTTTGATAGCCAGTATTACATTAACTCGTAGTTGGGCTGTTGCCGCAAGGGTAGATGCGGCCGCAAAAGGAATCCAAACAATTATGACAAAAGCGCAGACTGTCGCTCAATTGGCTTTAAATGCGGCAATGAAAGCTAATCCTTATGTTTTACTTGCCACCATCGTAGCCAGTTTTACCGCTACTATGTGGGTTCTTCATGATAGTACAACCGCTGTCGAGAAAGCCCAAAAGCAACTTAATAAAGAACAAGAAGAAGCCGCGCACAGGAAACAGGAACTTACCTCTAAAACAGACAGTCTGATTTCAAAAATAAATAGTGAGACTGAATCTGTTTATTCGCAGGTTAAGGCATACAAAGAGCTGATAAAACTGTTTCCCGAACTTGGAAATGTGAGTCTCGAAGAGTTTAAGAATTTGCCTCAGGATCAGCAAAATAAGATGTTATCATCTGTCAATGAGAAGAGAGAAATAGACAATGCGGTTAAGGCTTATGAGGCTGATCTGAAAAGAATAGAGGACCTTAAAAAGAAAATACAAGAGACAGAATCTTCTCCGTACAATAAATCTGGTAATTCATGGATTCATGATGTAGAACGACTTAATAAGCAACTTGATACTGCTAATAATCTTGCAAAACTCCATAAGGAAGAAATAGATAAAATAAAAGAAGCCCAATGGGAGGCTAACACTCCTGTTGAAGAGAAGGTTAAGCATTATGAGGATGTGAAAAGAAAACTTATCGAGGAAAGGGATGAACTTGATAAAACTTTGACGGAATCAGAGGATATAGCTTCTGTGTGGGTGGGTGTTCCTGATATCATTAGTAGTATCAGGCTTGATGCTTTGAATAAGCAGATAGATGAGACAACAGGAAAGATCAATTCATTAACGAGGAATAGTATCTCTGTTGTACAGAATAAATCCTATTGGGAGAAGCAGAAACAGGATGCAGAAGCTGCTCGTAATGCCTTGGATGTATCAAAAAAGAACTCTGAAGATTGGAGCAAGTATACAAAACAGATACAAGAGGCGCAAACGCAAATAGACAAATATTCTGATTCGACCAAGCGCGAAAAACAAGAAAAGAAAGAGGCGGATAAGCAACTCAAACAGCAAAAAACGATTCATAACGAACTTTTATCCCTCCGTCGTCAAAACCAGCAATCCGAAATAGACCTGATGAAAGAAGGTTCCGACAAGAAGATCGCCCAGATAAACCTCGATTATGACAATGAGATTGCAGCCATACTCGCCAAAGAGAAAGAGTGGAAAGACGCGCAAGGCGGCAAACTGAGCAAAGAACAGACGGTCGAGATTCATACCGCTTTGGTCAATTCATACGTTAAACGAGAGCAATCGACCTCCAATGTGAATAAGGAACAACTGGAGGAAGAGAAACGCGCCATGAACGAATACTTGAAAGAATATGGTTCATATTTGGAAAAGCGTCAGGCTATCACGGAGCTTTATAATGAGAAGATAGCAAAGGCCACAACGGAAGGTGAACGGCTTTCCCTTGCAGAAGGTATGAAGAAAGATCTGGCGGACGTGGATAATGAAGCCCAAAAGAGTACCTCCATTATCACCCGGCTGTTTGATGATATGAGTAAAAAGAATATCACCTCTATTCGTGCCATTGCGGATGAAGCGGAAAAATTCTTGTCTTTTCTTGAAAGAGGGGAATATTCATCTGATAATTCATTCGGTATTACCAAAGAACAGTTTGATGTGCTTCGCAAATCACCGGATCAGTTGAAGGCCATCAAGGATGAAATAGCCAATGTCCGCCGTGAAGCCGACCAAATGGAAACCTCTTTTAATAAAGTTTCAAATGGCCTAAAAAAAGTCTTTACCTCTGAAAGTGATGCCAGGAAGTTAAAAGAAGGTTTGGCTGAAATAGAAGAGGGCATGAGTGAAATTATGCAGACCGGGCAGTTCCTCTCTGACACGTTTTCGAAGCTCGGAGATTCGTTTGGTGGTGTATTCGGTGGGATAGCTGAAGGTTTCAGTGTGGCTATGGACACTGTAAGTTCTGCAATGAACGGTGCGAAAGCCGGTTCCATGTTCGGTCCGATCGGTGCGTCTGCCGGTGCTGCCATTGGCGTTGTTACATCTTTGGCCGGTGCCATCGCCAAAATCCATGACAAGAAGAACGAAAAACGTATTCAGCGGTTGCAGGATCAGATCGACACATTGGATAAATCATACGAAAAATTGGATAAATCCATTCAGAAGGCTTATTCGAATGATGCTTCCCGATTGATCGATCAGCAGAACAAACTGTTGGAACAACAGAAAGTTTTAATCCAACAACAAATCCGTGAAGAACAGGATAAAAAGAATACCGATAAGGATAGGATAAAAGAATGGCAAAGCCAAATTGACGAGATAAACGAAGCCATAGCGGACAACAAGGAGAAGGCCAAAGATGCCATCTTCGGGGAAGACTTGAAATCCGCCATTGACAACTTCGCTAACGCACAAGCCGAAGCATGGGCTTCCGGTGAAGACCGGGCAGAATCGGCGAAAGATACCGTCAAGAAGATGATGCGGCAGATGGTCACAGAATCCATCAAGGCAGCAACGGAATCTTCCGGTGCGATGAAGAAGATTCGTGACAAACTGAAGGAGTTCTATGCCGACAATGTCCTTTCCGGCTGGGAACAGGATTATATCTATAACATGGCGGAAGAACTGCAAAAGGAGATTGACAGGCAGTTCGGTTGGGCTGATAGCCTAATGAAAGATAAGGTGGAAGAGCCGGAGAAAGAAGAAGATATATCCGAAAATACCCTGAAAGGCGCATATGCCAAAGCTTCCCAGGAAAGCATCGACCTATTGGCCGGTCAGACCGGGGCCGTCCGTGTCCTGTTGGAAGACATCCGCGGCAGTATGCAACCGATCCGGGAACAAATGAGGCTGATCTATGATATGCAATCCAGAGGTTGGGAAGAAGTGAAGGCCATCCGCGAACTATCAGATAAAGTGGAAAAGAATACCGATCGGATCGCCGAGAATACGAGAGAGATCAAAGAGGTTGCCGGTAAGATATCGGAGAACACCAGAGGCACGGTTGATGCCTTGGAAGGTACTATTAACGTAAAAGTAAAAATGTAGCATTATGGATAAAGAGTTTTTTGAGATAGCAAACCGGTTAGGTGCCTGCCGGTTGTTGCATGGCACGGAAAACAAAGAAGAGCTTATGCGCCTTCTGCTGACACCGCAGGGTACGGAGTTCTGCATGAAGAATAATTTCCCGTCTATGGAACAATTACGAGAGTTCCGGGGCAAGAAGGCCGAAAGCATGGGAATCTATATCGAGACGGACGTGAAACTGACGAATCCGGTGAAGGTATTCCTGGCCGGTTCCAAGGCAATCCTTCATTTTGATACGATCGGCCGCTACAACGTGATCCTGATGCACGGGGCGGAAGCCGAGATCCATGCGAGTAACTATGCCGTGGTGTTCGTAAAGAACGCTGGCGGTAAGGTAATAACTCATAAAGACCATACAGCACGTGTATTATGACAATAGACGGAAAAGACGTATATACTGAATGGGGATGTAAATTATTGGAAGGTTCTTTTGATGATCTTCTGAAATACCCCAAACGTAAGGCAGTCAAATATAACAACTGGGCGGAAGCCGACGGGATCGATCCCGATCTCTCGGTTGTGGAGTTCGAACCTAAGACCGTCAAGTTGAAATTCCTCATGAAGGCAGAAACGCTTGAGCAGTTCTGGTCTGGGTATAGAAAGTTTGTTGCTGATCTGTCCGCACCGGGCTATCGGGAATTCAATCTTATTGCCGGTATGACCAACCGCTTACGATTCAATGCAGGCTCTTCTCACGAACAGCCTGTGCCGTTTAATGCAGGGGGGAATGTATCTGTGTTTGAACTTTCTTTTGTCGAGGACAACCATGCCATTTATCCGGCAACTCCGGCGGTATCGGGCTTCGCGGGCAGTATGCGATTAATGGGATAGACTTTGCAGACTTTGGTATAGGATCGGACGATAACCAGGAGGACATTTTGAAATATCCTGCGGTTAAGGCGCCGTTCACCGATGGCCGTACGGTAGACCTTTCGACAATCAAAACCCAGCATCGGGAAATAAAACTGTCCCTTTGGATGTTGGCCGGCAGTGTGGAAGAGTTTCTGAATAACTATCGGGCATTCTTTAGCCAGATATCCGGTGTAGGGAATCAGGAATTATATATTAAGACGTTGGATGGTATCATTCAGGTGTACTATACGGATTGCCCGTCCTTTTCTGTGGAAGTCTGGCAGGAGAACCGGATAGGGGCAAGATTCACTATTTCTGTTGTTGCTCCCGTAGTGAGTTGGATAGATGCCGGCGGTGATGTTCGTTACCGTGTGCTGAAGGATCCGGATTTGGGGTTATTGGCAGACGAGCAAGGTAGAATAATAGTTTTCAATTGATATGGCAGAAGAATTTGAAATAATCAGGGCTAATTTGCTTCCGGCAGCCGGAACTATAACCGATAATGATATGATCCTGATCATTCAGGGTGGGAGACCTAAGCGTGCTTTGCCCTCTGCAATGAAAGGTAAACAGGGCGATCCCGGCCTTAGTGCGTTTTTAGGGATAAACGATAAATACATCCTTTGGAAACAAGGAGCTAATGGTGCTTGGCAGAATCTGTTGGAAATTGAGAAAATTCGTGGGCCGAAAGGAGAGAAGCCGGTTTTTCGAAAGTTGAACGGTACGCTTCAAATGAAATACGAAGGTGAGCCGGATAGTGCATACGTGGATATTTTCGACCGTGAAGAATTGAAAATGAAGTTTTCCGATCTGACACCAGCAGAAGTGGATCAATTGAAACTGCATTTTTCTGATCTGACAGAGACTGATAAGGCCGAACTTATGAAGCCGGCAACGGATGCGGCAAAAGAAGTTCGTGAACAGATGTCCCAAATTAAGGAGGAAGCTAATACTGCTATATCGAATGTAAACACCGCAAAAGTGAGCGCAGAGGCGGCAACCAAGGCTGCAAATGATGCCGCAGCTTTAGCAAATGCCGCAGCTGGTCAAGCAACTCAATCTGCCGGAGATGCTGATGCAGCGACCAAATTGGCTGTTGCTGCCGCTGCATTGGCGGAGGAAAAAGCCGGTATAGCCAATACCGCAGCCGAGAATGCCGATACCGCAGCAGCTTCAGCCAATATGGCAAAGGAAGAAGCAGATAAAGCAATTGTTGAAGCCAATGATGCCGCAGGAAAGGCCAATGATGCCGCAGGAAAGGCTGACACGGCAACATTAAATGCCAATACCGCAACGGATAAAGCGAATGAAGCAGCATCCTCGGCTACAACTGCCGCCGAAAATGCTAATGCGGCTGTAGAGCGTGCGGATGATACCATAGCTTCTGCCGAGACTGCTACAAAATCGGCGACGGATGCAGCTTTGGCCGCAAACACGGCAAAAGAAAATGCAGACAAGGCGGCAAATACAGCCAATGTTGCCGCTACTCAGGCCAATGAAAAGGCAGGACTGGCGGATATGGCTGCTTTGGCTGCTAATGCAGCAAAGGAAGATGCCATAGTCGCAACCGGCAAGGCCAACACAGCCGCCGACCGCGCCAATCGTGCAGCCGAAGCCGCCGAAGGAGTCATCAGTGGACTGCAACCCGACTGGAACGTTACCGATCCTGTCAATAAGAACTACATCAAGAACAAACCGGAGATCCCGACGTTGGAGGCTATCCCGGACGAAAATACAT
>ERZ827043.3782-NODE-3782-length-10440-cov-19.011748_pt1 | contig 10440 bp, 7 predicted proteins | sample MGYA00519923_ERZ827043 | MGnify/ENA primary metagenome ERZ827043 (study PRJEB31778, sample SAMEA3449251) | human gut metagenome | biome: human gut; feature: human-associated habitat; material: faeces | place: United Kingdom | collected 2010/2012 ...
CTTCGGGAAGAACGATAAAGATAGCAGACTTTTCATTGCAGAACTTCTCAGCGTCTATCGCCGTTCCAAAACACAGCATTTGTTCAAGTTCAGAATCTAGAAAACTGTTGAGCCTTGAAAGTGCAGTCGACATTACCGACAGCATAGACTGGTCAGACGCATTCAGAGCCGCTCCTGCAAGCCATTTTGCTTTGTGTTCGCTTGGAAGTTTGTCCATAAGCTTTGAAAAATACATTTTAGGTTTTACTTTCGGGTCTGGCTGATACTTAGCGAGCAAGTCCTGAATAAGCTTGAAAACGGAAACTATATGCCGTTCGTTTTTGTCGCCAAACTCCGCCAAAAGCAGGATAACAGAGGCAAGCAAGCCTTCCGCTGCATCGTAAAAGAACGCATTCTGACCGTAGCTTGCACTGTCACCTCCGCCGATATTGATAATTGTCTTTGCTGTTATCTTTGCATACTTTTCCGCTTTTGCTTTCGCTGAAAGATTGTTTTTATCGGACAGATAAATATCCATATACTTGTTTACAAGATGCAGGATATTGTTTTCGTCTGAACGAGTAGGATTTCTCAAGTCTAGCACAGAAACATTGTAACCGTAATATTTGCTTGCGATAGTTCCGTAATTTCGTGCTACGTCCCCTTTGGTGTCCGTACTGATGAACGACATTCCGCTTGCGCAAGCAAGTTCAATGTTCGGGTACAGGAAATATGCGGTTTTGCCCACGCCCGCAGCGCCTATCATAAGCGTGTGAACATCGCCGTCATCTACAATAGCCACAGTTTTTTTGCCGTGTGTCCGACAGCCTACCACCGTACCTTGAACAGTCGGCAGGTTCTGACCTTTTCTCCACATCTCCGGCTCGAATGGCAGAGGGATAAAAGTACGCTTTATCTCAGCTTTTGTCGCCCACCTCGCAGTTCCGTGCTGTCCGTTGCCGACTTTTTTTGCCTTTATTCCGTTAAGCGACTTGTTGTCAAGCAGATTTACTACCACTAAAAAGGCAATGAAAATTACAACAAGTACGCCTATCAAAATCATCTGTTTCTCATTCAAAATTTCATCTCCGATCTGTATAAAATATTCTTTCTTTTGTATTTAATACGACAGTTAGTTTGTTATCTTCAAGGTATTGCACCGTGAGGCAGAGGGTATCGCATCAACCAAATTCCATAAAAGGTTCAGGTTCGGAAACGATGTCCTCAGATTCGATATGTTCTGCCACAGGTTCAGACAGAGTTTTTTCAACAGATAACCTGACAGCACTATCCGCAAGCTGATACAGCAGTTTCGCAGTATTTATACACTGCTCACGGGTACGAGCTGTTTGCCTTAGATCTTTCATTACTGCCGTAACACATTCCTGCAAATTTCTTTGCTTAGCGGTTATTTTGCCTTTATCTGTGTACGGCTTGTACTCTGCTTTCAGCTTGGCTCTAAGCTTTGCAAACATATCCTTTTCACAGCTTTTATCAATAAAAAACGCCGAGCCTGCAAGTGCATACTCAGCGAAATATTTGTATTGTTCGTTTTTGAAGGCGGCATAGATCTGAGACGTCAGCTTATCCGGACGGCATTTGAGATACTGCAAATTTTCAGCCTGACGATGATATTCTTCCTTTCGCTTATGAGGAACAGCAGGCAAAAATTTCGCTCCGTTTTTTGCCTTTAAATCTTCATTCCAATCTTTAAATTTGGGAGCAAATCGCCGTACATTTTCATAGCCGTTTTCTCTCAAAATATCCCGAAGTCTGTCAACAGCCTCGATTCCGCCCTCATCGTTATCAACGCAGAGAATGACTTCTGACAGGTTAGAATGGTTCTTTAACGCTGTTAAAACGGCATTTTCATACACACCGTTCATTGCAATGTAGCTGTTTTTCTGCCATTCCTGCGGATAGAGTGTAAGAAAACTCATCATATCAATGGGAGCCTCAAACACGAACAGCTTTTCCGACTTGCCAAAGTGGGAAAAGCTGTAACGGGTATCTGAACCCTCGCAGGTAATGCGGAAAGTTTTCCCGAAAGAATTGGTTGAACGCTTGCTTGCCTGACGTGGAACGCCGTTTTCATCAAGTCCTACAAACACTGCATTGTGGTGCTGTTTGTACTCATAAAGTGTATGCTGTTTTGCAAAATGGCTGATAATATCTGGAGAAATAAACCGCTGTTTTATGAGGTATGCGAACACTCTGTGCATATTTGAATTGGCTTCGGGAAGCTTGAACTCTTTCGTTTTTTCTTCATGCACAACAGCTTTTGAAGGAGCGTGAGAGAGGGGAGTTATCGTCTGTCCTAACAGTTCCTGAACAGCCGTCTGAAAGTCCATATCATAGAATTCCTGCATGAATTTTATTGCTCCGCCGCCAACCTGATTTTTGTGGTCAAACCACCTTGAACCCGACATTGTGATGCTATCATGCTTGCCCGAACCGTCGTAGTAAATGAGTTTATGCTCTCTGCCGACACGTTCCAGTTTTTCGCCCCGCATACGCAAAAACTCCGCTAAATCTACGGAGTTTGCCATTACTTTTTGTTCTTCTGTAAATGGGATATATGGCATAACTACACCAACCTTTAATACTTGACATTTTCCGCAAGCTTACCCATAAGCTGCGAAAAGCTCTGCCTTTCCATCATATCCGTACCAAGATATGCTCCTGATACTACTGTCAGCTTGTTCTCAGAAAGCACAGCATAGGTTTCCGTGTACCCAAACTGCGTCGCCATACCATCGGTTTTCTGAACGGAACTGTAACGCTGATATTTTCCCTTTGATACAACGCTGCTTGTCATTCTGTAATCGGACACAAAATCGTCCGCTGTGATACCGTTCATCTGAGCAGCAGTCTGCCTGAAGTAATGATCCCCTAAATTTTCAAGGATATATTCCATATCGTAAGAAAGACCGCTTTTACTCAGATCAATACACATCACCTCAACAGAACCACCTCCGTTTGTGCCTTTAAGCGTTATCTTCTGCACACCATTTGAATCATCGATTTCATTATCAAAAGAACAGCCTTTCATAGCTTCCGCTACCAATTCACTTGTATCCACAAAGGATATATCGGAATCGAAAAATTCGGCAATAAAGGTGTCCGTCTTTATCTTTTCATCCTCTAAACTGCTTTCAGCCCCTGAAGAGGCAGCCGAGTCGTGTATGGACTCGGCTGTGGTTGTAGTAGTTGTTTCCGTAACAGCATTCTGGATCGGCGGACTGATCGTTCCGCAAGCTGTCATTGTCAGCATAAACGCTGCTAAAATTGCAGTCAATGCTTTTGCTTTCATATTCATTTTCCCCCCTATCAGATTATGCTCCAGATGTACAGCGGACAGGTCAGGGAAAAGATCAAACAGCCGAAAATGATAGCGATCGGCGTCCATTCAAGCTGACCGTGTTTGCGATAATCGAGGTATGCGAGTGTTATCTTCACAAACAGCAGAACTGCAAGTATAACGTCTATCACGGGAAACACCACATTGTTTACGACTGAAACGACCTGTGCTCTTGCTGTAGTCCAAGTGCTTGTCACCGCCCCCGCAACATCGCCCGAAGCATAAGCGGTTATTGACATCATCTGCACAAAACAAAATGCGCTTACTGCCGCCGCAATGATTTTCTTTTTTGATCTCATTACACATCATCCTCTCTGTTTTCGATAATTTTCCCTACCAGAATTGTGCGGCTGTTACCCTCTGCAGAAGTACAAGTTGACAGCGTTATCAGGTTATCTTCTTCGGAAATGCCGATCTCCTTGTAAATACTCGCGCAGTTTCTGAGCTGTAAATCCCACTCTTCAAAGGTCGGATCAGCAAGATAAAGTCCGCTTGTGTCTGTAGTTCTTGCAACCGCAAAGAAATCTATCAACCGAACATTGTCATCGGTAGTCAGCCAGCCGTAGCTGTGTTCCATGAAATATTCCTCGTTTTCGTAATTCGGAATATCTGCAAACATCGTTCCATTGCCCATATTGTGACCATAAATAACGCTGTTGAAGTCCGAAAAATCACTTGAACAGCGGTAGTCCATAAACAGCGAGCCTGCATAGAGATAGCTTCCGTCCGCCGCCCTGTGAGCGTAATATTCATTATCTTCCGACTGCATGACCGGGTAATCGATATTTGTACCGGGGATATACAGCCAGGCCACGGAGTCACTATGCTCGTTGGAAAGCTGCCGTACCTGTGCTGTAAGCTCCTTTTTTGTATCTTCGGGAACTCTGTCCGCCGATGGCTTGTCAGAACTATTGTTGACTGCCTCATCAAGCGTTTCTCTCGCTATCGGGGTAGGAGCATAGATCAGAATATCCTGCCAATTGATTTTCTGAGCCACGTCGTTTTTCACCAGAAGATAAATTCCCCCTCCGAGGAGGGCGGCTGCGGTCACAGCCGCAATAGTGCGAATAGCTTTGGTTTTCTTAGTCATAGATCAATCCTCATCAATTTCAATAAATTCGGGGCAAAGAGCTGAATGATCTTCAGGCTCCTTGTCATCATTTTTCTTTCTGCTAATGATCAGCACAAGAAAGATTATGAGCGAAGCGCCCATAAGTGCAAATGCCGCAAAATCACTGTGGTTATCGCCTGTATACGGAGTAGTGGTTTTAGGTGTAAGCTCGTCATACATAACGACTTCGGTCACGCTGCCGTCAGCGTTTACCGTGAACTTGATTTCATTTGCAATCTCGTAACCGTCGGGAGCGATAGTTTCACGAAGCGTGTACTCCTTGCCTGCGATCAGCTTTCCTTCGATGAAGTGAGCCTCGTCCGTGGATACCCATTCCTCAACAACATTTCCGTCCTCGTCAATGATTTGGAGCGTTGCACCAGGCAGTTCCTCACCTGTTGTAATGTCCCGCTTTGAAATACGAACCTTAGTGGTATCATCCACCATAACGATAAGCGGATAGCCGTTATCTGAAACGGCTGTTGAATCAACGTTTTCTACGGTAACATTGCCGTAAACATCAACGTTGAACTTAATGTCTGTCGCAATAATATAACCGTCGGGTGCGGCAATTTCTTTAAGCACATATTCACCTGCACCAAGCTTTGAAACAATGTGATTTGTGCCGTCGGAAGTCCATTTATCAACTTTCTCACCGTCAGCATTTTCAAGCACCATTTCAGCACCCACAAGTTCGTTTCCGTACACATCACGTTTGGAGATCTCAACAGTAATAGGTTTGTTTTCCGTAGTTATCTCAATAACCTCTCCGTCCTCTGAAATGCTGACAGCATATTCCTTGTCGCTAAGAATATATCCACTCGGACTTTCTATCTCACGAACGATATACTGTCCGAAAGGAACATCTGTAAACTCAAAACAGCCATTCTCATCTGAAGCGGCAGTCATTATTGCAGTATCTCTGCTGAACTTCACGCAGTCGGCAGTAAACAGCCCGAACACAGCATTTTCAAGAGGTTCACTCTTATCATCTACCTTGTGACCCTCTATCCTGCCACGCTTGAGAAGATTTACAAACTGTCCGCAGTCAATATCCACAGTCTGAATGTCCTGTCCCATATATTCGAAGTTTACAAGATACTTTTCGCCGCTGAGAACATAGTGTTCATCGGTTGCAATTTCCTGAACATAATACCTGCCGAAAGGTATCTGTACATCAAATTTTGCGGTCATATTTTCATCAAGTGAAACTTCTGAAATCATTCCGTCCGCAGGAATAACCGTACCGTCAGCGGCAGTAATATCTTCTGCGGTGAATAGCCCGAAACGAACGCTCGTATAGTAGTCCTTGCCGTAGATCCCGAACAGTTCATCACTTTCCATAACCTTAGAAAGCGATATCCTCACGCTCTGATACTCATTTTCAAAAGCTGTATTCACAGTATCTCTCACCTCAAATTCCTGCCCTGCATATGTCAGCTCAACATCTTTAGGCTTATTGTTCAACACATAACCGTATGGAGCTTTGGTCTCTCTGACCTCATACTTGCCGAGATAAAGCGGCTCGGTTTCGCCATAGCCGTTTTCGTCTGTCGTGATCTCTGAAACAACATCTCCTGCATAAGCTCTTGTTGTACCGTCGAGTGTAACGATATCCTCTACAGCGATCACCTGAAATACTGCGCCGCTGAGATCTCCGTCTGCAAACACGGGAGTGTAAGTCGTTGGATTGACAACTAGCTCGCCGTTTTCGTCTGTATAAGCAGAGCTTGCCATATTCACGCTTGTGAAAATATCGCCTGTTTTCCGAACGCTGATTTTTCCTTTCTGAGCGGTGTTTTCTTTGCGGACTTTAATAACCGTCAGGGCATTTTCTTCCTCTGCGTTATCAGCAGAAACTGTGAAAGACACAGGCGTACTGTCCAGAACATAACCCACAGGAGCCTGAACCTCAACAAGCGAATATTCACCGTAGGGAAGAACTTCGGGAGTGATCAGATAGCCCTCGCTGTTTGTGTAGAAAGTGTCGATTGTGGTTGGGGTAGGGTATGCAAAAGTCATTGAGATCTTCTGACCGTTTGAATCATAGATCTCAAAGCCTGCACCCTCGTAAGGAATGGTTTTTCCCGTTTCGGAATCCACTTTTACTACCTTGATATAGCTTTTAAATTCTGCATTGTTGATGAGGTAGCGATAGGTCTGACCGTCAGCCGAAATTTTCACATCAAAATCAGCCATAAACTCAGTACCTTCCCAGCCCTTGGTCTGATGCACGGTGTAAATTCCGTATGGCATATCCTTGGTTTGTGCAAATCCGTTTTCATCACACGTCAGGTAATCACGTTCTGTTTCAACAGCATTTGCATAAGAACCCGAAGATTTCAGATACACCTCAAATTCAGCTCCCACTTCTGGAGTTTCTATCTGAGTAGAGCCGTCATCGGAATGCTTGATCATTGCGATATTTCCCTTGATAACGTCCTCAGTCACTGTCATAGAAAGTGGGTTATGCTCAATGAAATAATTCTCAGCTTCTGCACCAACTGAGTAAACTGTTTCATCAAGCAGATAGCCTTCGCTTGGTGAAATTTCCTGAACAGTGTAGTTTCCGCAGACATACTCTTTTGTCTTGAAATATCCGCTTTCATCTGTTGTGTAGGTGTCAACAAGCGTTCCGTCACGGTAAATGCCATAAACTGCGCCTGAAAGAGTGCCGTCGCCCTGTGCAGAAGATGTTTCGGAATCCTGCTTTGTCACCTCAACCGTAAACTTTTTGAGGATATTTTTGAATTTCTTGGTTGTTGTTGCGTCCGCCGTCAGGGTTGCAGTCTGATCTGCAGGAACAACATATCTAATGGGAACATTTTTCTCGGAAATGGTGTACACGATCTTCTCATTATTGCTGTTGTAAACAGGAATATCGGAAAGGATTGCAATACCGTCCGAACCTGTTTTTATTGTGTAAGTCTTACCGTTGCCCGTAATAGTGAACTCTCTGTCGCCGTTCTGATTGTCCTCGGACTGCTTATTTATCTTTATCGAGCCCGTTTTAAGTTGATTGTTGAACTTCACATTCACAGTCAGATCAACATCTCCGCTTGTCAGCGTAACATTCTGAGCCTTAGGAACTTCGTATCTTGTATCTACATTGATCTCGGATACGGTGTAGGTGATCGCTTTGCCCGTAGATGTGTTGTATACCTTTAATCCGCTAAATTCGGCAACGCCGTTTGCATTGGTTTTCTTGGTGTAACTGCTGCCGTCGTTTCCTGTGACCTTGAACTCTCTGCCGCTTACGATCTCGTCATCGGCGGTCTTATTGACCTTAATTTTGCCTCTCGTAAAATCTTCGGTCACAAATATATTTTCGTCAGCCTTTAATGCGAACACTTCTTCAGAGATACTGTAACCTGTCGGTGCGGAGATCTCCTTAACGTAATACTGCTTTTCAGGTAACTGAATGGAACCTGTTCCGTCCTTGCCGATAGTGATCTCGCCGACCTTGTTTTTACAAGCCTTATCGGTATATACTCCGTATTTTGCAACCGTGCCGTCTACCTTGCTTGTGCCTGAAATCTTAACCGTTCTGTCTGAAGCAAGAACCTTAGTTATTTCAAATTTTACATCATTTTTTGTTATCCTGAACGCCGACATATTCATAGCGGTAGCAGTCTTACCGTCAGTTTTGTTGTTGATAACAACGCCCTCCGAACCGCTGGATTCTATTCTCCAATGCTTTCCGCCTGCACCTTTTCCATCGCCGACTGTCTTTGAGTTTATGAGTTTTTCCGAAACGCCGATAGACTTAAGGTAGCTTATTACATCATTTCTTGAATCAAATTCACCCATATATATCCAAACGTGATCCTCACCACCCGGATTCTGAGCGACCACCACAGAACCTGCTGTAATAACCGAACCGTCAGCACACTCCCAATACGGGCGGTCCGTTGTCTTGATGTTTTTCTTTTCGACTTCGACCTTTGAAGTCTTTCCGTCGTAAGTTATGGTGCAGTTATCATTGACTGTAAGCCAATGATCTGTGTCAACAGGCACAGGGTTGTTCCAACTGAACCCCGATGTTTTGTATCCAAGCTGCGTAAGAGTATAGTACACAAGACCCGAACAGTCAATGCCGAGATTATTTATCGTTTCAACAGAAAGCGGAGTGTACTGACCCTGAACATACGCATGCCAGTAGCCCTTGTTTCCATAGGTATACGGCGTACCCAGCAAAGTCGCCGCCTTTGCGATCACCGTATCCGCTGACGGGAAGGTCGGGTTTTCCATAGGTGTGCTTGCGGCACTTGCTGTGATAGCTCCGCTCATAGATGAACCGAGCATAGAAAAAGCACAGAGTCCTGCCATGAACCCTGCGCTGAGTTTCTTTAATATTTTCGATTTTTTGAACATAAAGTGCATTTCTCCTTTTCATTTTTGCAAAGAAAAAGAGCCGGATTTCGGCTCTTTCGTTTGCACATCTTAATATATTTCATCATATCTTTGGTTGCTTATCAAATCCGCCACTGATACATATGATTCATCAATATCTATTATTTCGCTGAATCCGCAGTCGTTATTCAGCAGAAATCCTTGTCCCTGCGTATCAAGAACAAACCATGTTCCGTTTACCTTAACGACATTTGCTACATGACCATACAGTTTTGACGGCGTCCATGCAAGATAGCATTCCAGACCTGTACCTTTGCACAAATAGTAGGTCTGCCACGAATAATTCACACAAGTGCCCGAACCGTTTTCAGTCATCCAGTTGTATACCGCCTCTGCCTTGCTGTAATCAGAGCCGTTATGAGATAAGCTTCTGCCGATATCCATATATCGTTCTTCCTCAGTAGGCACCGGCAAGGGTGGTTGAGTCTGCGGAACTTTTGTAGTCTGCGGCTTTGTTGTTGTGACAGGCGAATTTGTTACCGCAGGCTCTGCCGATGCTGACTGCTTTGCCGTTGTTGATCGGGTGGCAGACGGCTCGTTATTCTGAGGTTTCTCATTGGACGGCTGGGCGTTCTGCTCCGCTAAGTTATTGTCCTGAGAATTGTTGGATGGAGTATTATTCTGCACAGCTTGGTTATTACCCTGTACAGCGTTATTATGCTCCTGAACCGAATTGCCGCCTGTATTTGAAGTGCTTGATTTCTTAACCGCAGTTACTTCAGTATCTGTCGGCTTTGGGGAAGATGATACCGTCTGCGAACTCTTTTTAATGGTCGCTGTGGTTTCGCTTGTATCCTTTTCTTCCTTTGCCGTTGCTGCAGAGGTTGTCAACGTAGTTGTAGTTTGGCTCACCTCTGAGGTTTCCGCAGTTTCAGAAACATTTCCGCAGGCTGATAAAATCACCGCACAGAGTATCAAAATTAATATCGCTCTTTTCATATCATCACGCTCCTTGTCAAGCAATATATCATATATCCGCCCACAAATCTATACTTTTTGCAAAAGTTCTACCTTTGTTACAAGATACACAGCAAATGCTTTAGCAAACTACATACTTAGCTCCGGTTCAGGTTCATCTTCAGGCTCCGGCATTTCCTCATCGGGAGTGTTCTCCACCTCGATATCCGTCTGCTGAACCTGCTGCAGCTTGAGATCATAAGCATTGAGCACAGCCTGATTTACGGCAGTTCTCGCCGACTTGGTTATGGCGTGGAAGGTGTCGCTGTACTGCTTGTTGCCGTCCTTATCGGTGTATGAGGTGGAGGGCATATTGACAAATCTGCCCTTTTCGGTCTCAATGACCCTAAGTCCGTGAACGGCGAACATACCGTCCATTGTTACGCTGGCATATGCCTTGATTGCTGAATCCTCTTTGTTTACCATTCTGTTGATAGATGCGTGTATTCTCATAGTTTCATTCTCCTTTACATTGTCTGTTCGATTTCCGGTTCTTCTTCATATTCTTCAAGCGGTTGGATCACTTCAGGCCTTGTTTCTCTCACAGCAACCAGCCCGATTCCAGGCAGATCTACTATGATATGATCAAACTGCTGTTTGTACTTTTCTATCTGTTCAT
>ERZ827043.3783-NODE-3783-length-10438-cov-2.772128_pt1 | contig 10438 bp, 11 predicted proteins | sample MGYA00519923_ERZ827043 | MGnify/ENA primary metagenome ERZ827043 (study PRJEB31778, sample SAMEA3449251) | human gut metagenome | biome: human gut; feature: human-associated habitat; material: faeces | place: United Kingdom | collected 2010/2012 ...
CACGCTTTAAATAAACTAATAATTTCTTTATTAGTCTTCTTTATACTCAACTTCCCTAAACAACTTATAAATTTGTCCAGTCGGTTCAAGAGAAATAAGCGAAGTGTCGTTATTTTCCTCGTCATAGTGAAGATAATAATTCCAGTTTATATTTACCCAAACCTTTTCGTCGGTCCATGAGGTTTTAAATAAATCTATAATTTCTTTATTAGTTTTTCGCATTTTAATTAGCAACCTCCTGATTATATTCGTTAGCATAAGTCTTTAAAATACTAATAACCTCATCAATTGTATAGACTAAATCTCCATATTGCTTAATCAAACCAGTGACATAAAGGTTTTGATATGAATATTGTTGCTCGCCAAGCGCACTGGCTCCACCTGCGTCTTTTGCTGGGCTACTAGTTAAATAACATTGACGGTTATCGGTACAAATGCCGATAATGTGTTTATTGTCTCCGCGTTCAATCTTTTCATGGAATTTGCCGATTTCTGCGCACGTGCCACTTGGCAATACATCGCCATCTATACAAGCTACAAGCACATCAGTATTATTCAATCTATCATTATCAGCTTTTGCGATTTCTCGTGATCCAGCAAATTTCTTTTTACCTTCTACTCCATTAATATCTGTATTTTCGACTGGGCTATATAAATCAACGCCAGGAAGAGCCTGACGAATTTTCTCTGCCCACTCGGTATTACGAAGCAAATCCCCATATGTAAAAATAGGACCCGCCAAATAAATTTTCATACTCATTATTCATTATTCTCCTCTATTGGTTTAATAGTTTCGTTAATATTTGTTTTTTCTTCATTGTTGGGTATTGCTTCTAAAAAGCTAATCTGTTTCCCCATCTTATTAGCCCAATCAATTTCGCCATATGTAGAAGGGCCAATATAACCATTTTTATTAACAACAAAAATCATATCGCTCATATTAATCTTCTGTCGATGGAGGTTGTCTAGCTGAATTTTATTTTCTTCCGTCAGTTCAATTCCATCTGCATGCGCGAATATACCAGGCATTAATACAATATGTCCGGCTAATGTCAATTCTCGTGAAATTTGTTCAAACTCTTGTTTAAATCTTGTGCTTCCACACAACGTAATAACCATAATTATTCATACTCCCAATGCTTTATCATATCTATTATATCATATTTTTTATTCAAAGTCAAGAGGTATATAATTCACAATATATTGTATATAACAAACGATATATAAAATCAAAACTAATACATTTATGATTATAATTCTTATAATTTGTAAAATATAATATGTGATCCTAACGCTTTTTGTAATAATTCTTCAAACGTTATTGTTAATTTCATTTAGCTATACCTTTTTATTTCTATTATATCATATTTTTAATCAAAAGTCAAGAGTGCTTATATATAGAAAAAAAGAGAGGGAAAACTTCCCTCTCTTTTTTATTTTATATTTTGTGCAAGGCGCGCAAAATAAGAACCTAAACCGTTTCCAATTATAATAACAAGAATCATTAATAAATGTTGTAATGTAAATTGTAAATTACTAATTACTAAATAACAAATATCGGCAATACTATGCTCTGCTCCACATAAAATAAATGAAGCAACAGCCAACATTGTTATCCATTCGCGCTTAGTCTTCCAAGCTTCAACGGCTATATAAATTAATATTCCACAAATAATAGCTTTACAGAATATAATGTGAAACGGTATTGCCATTTTTAGATTAATTAAGTTAATAGCTTGTTCGTGTCTAAAAGGAAATAAACAACAACCTATAACATTTCCTATAAGAATCTTTAAAGCTGTTAATAAATCTTTTAGGTTTTCTACATAGCCAATAAAACCAGTATAAAGTTTATAATTTAATAATAAAATTGATAGAAGACCAATAGAGAAGAGAAAGGCGCCTATTATTCCGCCTACTTGGAGATATAAATAGGCGCCAATCCCTATACAAAAACCGGCAAATATAGATTTAATAATTAATGCAATATTTTTCATTTTTTTAATTGAATTATCCTTTGGTTAGAACTTCCTCTTAAAGGGAGCGTAACGTCGCGCAATTCATCTATATATGGTCCATCTATCAATACATCTACGTTGTTTAAAATATTAGTTATATAATCATCATCTATTGCAAGCAATTCTTCATATATATAACCAGTCCACAAATAAATTTTAATATCTGGATAGTCGTGCCGGATATTCCATATTAAATGGAGTAATTCTTTACGATTCTGTTCTATAAGTGGCTCTCCGCCCATAATATTAAAATTTCGTTTAATTCCATTTGCTCCAATGGCGGCTAAAATTTCCTTGGTAGTTGCGTCAGTAAATAATTCACCACCGTCTGGGTCCCAAGTTTGCGGATTATGGCATTTATCGCAATGGAAGGGGCACCCTTGTGTAAATAACGAAACGCATACTCCTTCTCCACCAGCAAGGTCATTTTTAATTATCCCCGCATAGCGCATATTTATCATTGCCTCCATATAATTTCCGTGCAAAACGAAGGTGTTTAACCCTTTGTTCTGTTTCTTGTTGTTTACCTAAATTAAAAGCGGTTGTATAATTCCCAGTAAGGTACCCTGTAACGCGTCTTAAACGCTGGATATGTGTACTCCCGCAGATGGGGCAATGGTCATTGAACTCGTCGCAATAACCACATTCTAAGCAAGTATCATTTGGGACATTTACTGCAAAATAAGGAATATCGTGATCCATTGCGTAATTTACAATTGTTTCTAGTGCCTTTAAATTATTTTTTACGCCACTATCAAGTTCAACATAAGTTATACAACCAGCAGAACTATAACCAGTTAATTGACTTTCAATATCAATTTTTTCAAAAGGAGACATCTCAACCCAGACTGGAACGTGAATAGAATTTGTGAAATAATCTTTATCACTAACATTTTTAATTGAGCCATAAGCTTTTTGGAATTTTTTCATCGCTGTATAGCATAAATTTTCAGCGGGAGTATAATATACACCAAAATTTAAGTGATATTTTTCTTTAAATTCTGCGCATCTATCCTTAAAAAGCTGTTCAATTTTTTTTGCGAGTTCCATGCCCTCTGGCGTGGTATGGTCTTTACCAATTAAAATTTGTAAAGTTTCTGCTAAACCTATTTGACCTACCGCCAAAGTCCCATGCTTTAAAGCACTACGAATGCCTTCTTCAGGTTTATAACCAAGCATTACATTATTTTCATACATAAATTTCGCGCTTTCTGGAGGTTGCGAACAAATCCAATCAAAACGTTCAATTAACATATCTTTTGCTTCATTAATTTTTTGGTCAAGTTTATAGAAAAATCTATCAATAAGAATTTGATTATCATCAAATGAACGATGTTCTTTAACATCTTCATCAAAATTAACTTTACATTCCATTGCCAAGGTTGGCATAATAATTGTAACGGGACAAATATTGCCACGTCCATCTTTTATCTGCTCATTTACATCAGGGTCGTGATTAATATCCCAACCATTAGCAGTTCTACATCCCATAGTGCTAAAATAAGTTCTTGGGTCGTTTTTATCATAACCAGCGTTTCCGCTCCAATCAACATTGGCATAGTTAGGATAAAGACGTTGTGCAGTAGATTTTAATGCTAATTGATATAAATCGTAATTTGGGTCGCCAGGTTCACGGTTCACACCCTTCATTAATTGGAAAATACCACACGGGAAAATTGAAGTTTTATGGAGTTTGCCAAGACCTTCAATAGATACATCCAATAATGCTTTTGTAATCATTCTACCTTCTGGCAAAGTGCAAGTTCCATAGTTGATTGAAGTGAATGGTAATTGATTACCTGATCTCGATTGAAGTGTATTTAAATTGTGGTATAATCCTTCAACTGCCTGATGGATTTCTTTCACTGTCATATCCATAGCATAATCATACATTGATGTGCTAATTGCTCCAGTATATCTAATATCTTCAATGGAAATGTTATTAACTTCTGCTTTTAAATTAGAAATTTTATGATAGGTTTCTGTCCAAAATGGCTCTGGATCACGAGTCCCATCATTATTTTCATTCCAAAGATATTTAACTGCGGTTAAAATATGCTTCCAAAAACTTTTTCTTACGTATGGAACCATTGTCCAATCTAAGTGAGTTGCCGAAACGCCCCCAAATTGCTGTAAAGATTGAAGCTGAAAAATTACAGCGACCAATTGAAAAGCTGTGCTTACCGACCCAGCTGGACGCACATCAGTCTGACGAGTGTTAAAACCATTAGCAAGCAAATCATCAAATGGAACGCTCAAACAATTATGAGACCCAACATAATAAGCAGATAAATCGTGAATATAAATTTCATTATTCAAATGATTATTACGAGCCATCTCGCTAACAAGTTCATCTAACGCAAGTTGCTTTGCTACGGCGTCATTCGCTTCTCCCATACGTCCACCGAATGAATGCTCATCAACATTTGCATTTTGATTTTGAACGTTAGAAGCGGCTAATTTTTCTTTAACGACTTTCATTAAATCATTATTTTTTTGACGAGCGCGATTACGTTCATTCCTATAAGTGATATAAGCACGAGCAACATCTTTACGCTTTGAACTCATTAAGCCGTGCTCAACTAAGTCCTAAATGTGCTCAATATCAACAATATCGCCATCGTTAATATGCTCTTCAATATAGTTTGCAATATTATTAGCTTTTTCAATAGAATAAGGATTTACTTCTCCATCAACAGAAGCAAATGCTTTTTCTACGGCTTCGATAATTTTTTGACGGTCAAAATTTACAATTCTGCCGTCTCTTTTTCTAACTTGTTTCATAATATAATTTACCCCCAGATATATAAATAGTTTAGGTGAGCTAGCCATTACAAGGCTATTCAGTTATATATTAAAAATTGATTATTATTCTTTCAATAAATCGTCCAACCATTTTTTTGCCAATTCATCCACTTTTTTACATACTTCATTAATGTCTGATCCTTTATCATTCACAACAAAAGCTTGACTGATATTCTTTTTATCGTTAAGATAATTTAATAAATATTGGAAATCAACTTTATCTGTCGAATAACGTCGAATAATTTCGTCTACATCAGGATGTTCTTCTCTGTTAAGCTGACGTAACACTCGCTCCTTGTCCGAGCATTTAACCATTATACCAAGAACCTCTACATTATTATTTTCCAAAAGCGATATATAACCAGTAGGATTATATACTCCTATATTAACTTTATTTTCATTGAGATTATCATAAGAAGTACCATAGTGCCATTCACGGAAGTCGGCAGTTTCTAACATTTCACCATTAGCTTTTTTGCGCGCGAATTCTTCGTTCGTTAAATAATGGTAATTAACGCCATCTACCTCGTTTTCACGAATTGGACGGGTAGTATTACTAATAATTTCGTGATAATTCCCGTTAGAACAGAGCTCACGCAAAATGCGATCCTTACCAGATCCACTCTTTCCTACGAGCGCAACAATCTTATACATACAATTTCTCCTCTATTGGATTATATTATTATGTTATTGTATTTATTATATCATAAAAAAGAAGAAAAGTCAAGAGGCTAATTTCTCTTGACTTATTCTATGCCCAGTTCTTTACGGTGAATTGAGCGTTCTTTATCGAATCCTTCTGGATAACGTTTAGATAGTTTTTCAATATTACCCGTAAAAACATCTTCAAAATTAAAATTAAGCGCTGTTGCTATTTCGGCAAGATACCAACACACATCGCCCATTTCGCCTTTGATTTTTTCAACATCAAGGTTATGCCCGTGAAAAGCGCTCTTTTTAATTAAGTCTATAACTTCTCCGCTTTCACCGCCAATACCAAGAGCAGAATTAATTAACATAGTTTCTTTTGTTAATTCTGGACTTATAAAGCGTGAAGCGGATTGTTGATATTCATTTATTGTCATATTTTCTCCTTTGCGAATAAGGATAATGTATATTATCCTTATTCGTCTTCTTCGATATCTCCAATCAATCTAGTTGAACGAAGTTCCAAATCACCATTGTCATAAACTTTATCAATTTTATAAAGAAGATGTCCGCCAGTGCTACTATATTTTTTAGGAATAAAATTGTCATCTCTACGATAACCTTGAACAGCTATCATACTACCACGATCAAACCAACTTGTTTCAATAACCTGTTTAGTCCCATCTGGTCTTTTATGTGAGATTTTTTTATTAAATAAACTAAAAACATCGCGTTGGAACTTAATTTCAACTACGCCAGTAGGGGTTAAAAGTGATACAGTCGAGTGATTTTTATTTTTTGCGATACACGTTCCACATATTTTATAAGTTTTAAAACGTTTAAATTTACTGTCTTCATTAAAACCGTCTGCAAATTGTGGTTCTTCTGGTAAAGTATAATAATCAATAAATCCATATTTTTTATTATTAATATCTGCCAATTCGTGTTTCCCATGATAAAAACACATTGCGTCCATTTCCCAAGTAGATGTTGTGCCTTGACAATACTTGTCCCAATCTTCTTGGAAAATTTTATTATTTAATTGATTTAAAATCTGCTCTTGATTATCAATCAGCCAGTTTTTAAGATATATAATTTTTTTCTGATAAACTTTATTCCATATTTTTATGTTTAATAAATATTTGCCATCTTCGCAAACAAGCAACTCTCCATATCCATTGTTATCTAAATATTGAATAGCTCTATCATCTAAACAATAATATTCATTATCATATTTACATTGTGATTTAATGTATCTATTAAATTCATATAATTGATAACATTGTTTTCCATCGTCTGTATCAGGCATTAAATTATATTTAATTAATGCTTGTATATTTTGAAGATTAACTTTTTGTTTAATATCTGCTGTATTATAAACATATTCTTTCATTGCGGTAACACGTTCTTTTAAATTGTCAAATGCGCCACTTTTAATTAAAGAAATCATACTTTGGCGAGTAGGGCCTACCTTATCTATAAAATCTTCAATAGAATTATATGGACGGTAAGCTATGATATTTTTAATAAGCTCGTCTCCAACTTTTGATAAACCTTTCATTCCATAAAGAATTTGATTGTTTTCTACATCGGGAATAAAGCCAAAATCTGCCTTATTAATATCGGGAAGATTAATTTTAATTCCTGCTTTAATCATTTTACTCATAGCAACAGCAATTTTATCATAGTCAGTTCCGCCATCTTCTCCGCCACTGTCTGACATTAAGCAAGCACAATTCCAGAAAATAATAGGATATTTATAGCACAAATTCATTTCTTGAAGTGCCACTAATGAATATGCCAAGCAGTGCGCGCGGTTAAAAGAATAGCCTCGCTGGACCTTTAACAACACATCCCATACATAATGAGCGAGCTTCTGCGAACATCCTTTTTCCGCAATATTTTTATAATACGTTTCTTCGCACTCTTGGAATAGAGAGCCTTGTTTTTTTGCTATACCTTTACGACATTTATCGGCAAAAGTTAGGCTGTTTCCACCTAATTTTTCCTCCTGAACAAGAGACATAAGCCCTTCTTGCGATTCACAGATACCATCTGTAATCGCATTATGATGGCTTAACCAATTTATTTCATCATCTGTTAGCCCATATTTTTTCATTTCTTTAATCCATACGTTAATATTTTTACGATATCGCGCCCACATTACAAGTGGTTGCTCTCCGCCTTTTTCACTCGCCATTAAGCGAATGACAGAGTTTAAAACGCTTAAATCATTAACATTTTTAGGATGAATTAAAGATATACCTTGTAAACCAGATCCTTGTTCCATTTGGAACAAAGAATTTATTTTGTGATCCCAAACCATTTGCCACATTTTAGGGTCATCACGTTCAAGATTGTAAATACCAATTATATTTTCATAAGTTTCTTTTAAAGTTGCTTTCTTTTCAGCATAACCATATTTTGTTAATAAATCAATACAATTATGTATTTTATCTAAACATTCAACTGACAATAAATCTATTTTAATAAGTGAGCACTTTTCGCAATCATGAAGATCAAATTGCGTCACGATGTCTCCATTTGGAACTCGCATTAAAGCTGTTGATTTTGTAAATTCTTCATCAACAAAAATAACACCGCCAGCGTGTTCACCTACACGACTAATTAATCCTTCAATTCTTTGCGCAACTTTCCACAGCTCTGGGTAATTATTTTCCATTTCATATCGAAATTGTGGGACTTTTTGAATACCTTTTTCTTCATCGCCATAATAAGCCTCTTTAAGACTATAAGTTGCGCCACGTTCAGAAGGAATAAGAGAGGCAAGATAAGTGGCAATATCATTATCAATACCAAGTCCTCTTGCGCCAGTCTGGATAGCACTTTTTGAGCCCTCGGTTCCAAATGTAATTACATTGGCTACTCTATCTTCACCATAAAAATCTCGCAAGGCTTGAAGAACTTGTGCTCTTCGCCCGCCCTCTATATCTGTGTCTATATCTAACACCGATACACGCTCTGGATTGAGGAAACGCCACGAAAAACACTTTGTAGTTTCCCATAATGGATTAATTTGTATAATATCCAAAAGGTAAAGAAGAATGAAACCACCACCAGAACCTCGCGCAGGTCCAACTAATGTCCCAGCATTCCAACATACTTCAATAATTTGTTGTAGATTAAGAAAATACGCACTCCAATGAGTTTTATTAACTTCTGAACTGCGCCAAGTCGCAATTAAATTATCTTCTACCTCTGCGTAGGTTTCTTCGTTTTGAAGTCGTGGGTCGTCCTCAATTTTATTAACAATCGCCTGCGCCATAATTCTATCTCCATCAAAATCTGATTCAATAAACTTATTAAGAGTAGGCATCTTATAACGATAAAAGTCTTTAATTCCTCGTGCTTCTGGTATTTTCCATTGAAGGCTTGGTATTTTTAAAGACTTTAATAAACTATAATCTTCACAAGCATTTTTAATATTAATAATATTTTGATAAGCAATATTTAATTGCTCTTTTGTAAAATAAGAAAAATAACTTTCGAGTTCTTCTGTGCCCATCATATAAGTAGTCGCATAAAATAAACTTGCCTCTCTATCACCATCTTGTGAATTAATATAAGCTTCGTGAATTTTAGCGTCTTCTTTTTTAAGATAGTGACTATCGGTAGTTATAATATATGGAATATTAAGTTGCGCAGAAATCTTTAAAAGTTCTTTATTGACAATTTCTTGCTCTTCATAAGCCGAAGGCTGTAATTCTAAAACAAAATTACTTTCGCCAAATAAAGAGACCATATTTTTACACCATTTTAAAATATTGTTATATAAATCCGCGTTTGGCGCTGAATAATATTGTAAAATTTTTTTTGGTAAGAAACCGCCCAAACAGGCGGTAGATCCAATAATATGCCCTTTGTTTTTTCCAACAATTTCAATTAAATCATTATAATAGGTTGGTACCCGCGTTAATCCTTTATAAGAGAATGAGCGTTTCCAAGCCCTTGTTGATAATTCACGAATTTGTTCATGCCCAATTGCATCTTTGGCTAATAAAATAAAATGATAAAAATAATCATCATTGGTAATATTGTCAAGCGCTAAACCGTTTCGGCACAGATAAATTTCATTACCTAAAATTACTTTAAAATCAGGATGTTTTTCTTTAACTTTTTTATAATACTCTTCTACTTTAACAGCATTATTAGTTGCTTCGTGTTCTGTAATAGCAATAACTTGATGATCAAGTTCAATAGCATAATCTATTAGAGTATTATATTTATTAATTGCATCACGAAGTCTTAAATTAGAATAATCACTATTTAGTGATTATGAAGACTCCCGGGATACGAAGTAATCTCCATAATTTAATTGATCACCCCTTATTAATAACAATCATATTCTATATTTATTATATCATAAAAAAATTAAAAAGTCAAGAGGGATAGCTCTTGACTATTATTATTCCATAATCTTATTTTCAATCAGATATTCTTTTAGCAAACTAATATCTTCATCTTTATTGTGTATTAATACAATTACGCCATCTTTTTTAAACTTTAAACGTTCTTTTAAAAGATTAATTGTATTAGCGCATAATGTTATAAATCTAGCGCTATCCACTTTCGTTAGTTTTTCTTGATAATTTACTTCTAGACGCAATGGCTCATATTTTAAACCGCAAATGACTCCATTATTATTAATATAATAATCTATACTATCATCGTTAGTTTCAATGAACCAATCTGGCGGTTGATTGCTAATACTAACAGGTATCATATTTGGAGTAAAATTTTCAATGTTGTTAAAAGTATCAAAAATAATATTTACCATTCATTTTTTACCAAAACAAGTTTTTGGCTGGCGCGAGTAATTGATGTATAAAGATGACGCAAATGTTCTTCTCTGTCAAAAGGAAAACATTCTTCAATAACTAAAACCTTAGAATATTCAGAACCTTGTGCTTTATGAGCACTAATAGCGCTTCCATAGTCAAATTCAA
>ERZ827043.3790-NODE-3790-length-10428-cov-2.764292_pt1 | contig 10428 bp, 9 predicted proteins | sample MGYA00519923_ERZ827043 | MGnify/ENA primary metagenome ERZ827043 (study PRJEB31778, sample SAMEA3449251) | human gut metagenome | biome: human gut; feature: human-associated habitat; material: faeces | place: United Kingdom | collected 2010/2012 ...
CTTTTTTTCAACTGCAAGATTTTTTGATACCCATTGAAATTCATCGCTGTGAGCAATGCCTTTCGGGAACATTGTTTCCCAATTATCCCACATCGTTTAATACCTCCTGGGCAAAAGTAAGAAAATCAACAGCTCTACGATAACTCGTTTGATACGCATTAATTTTCTTTAATACATCAAGAGCGCCTACCTCTTGAAGTTTTTTAATGATAGTTTGCCACTTTACTTTATTTAATTCACAAATGTTTTCAATTGGCATAAACATATCATTATTATTTTCAAATTGACAACCCATACACCCTTGAAGACAATGCGAAGCATAAATGCAAGTATCGCATTTAATATGCCCTGCTCTATGATTTGTTAAAAGAACTCGAATTGCATTGTAAACATTATTTTGTTTAATGCCAACAATTTTGTCGTTTTCTGTTTTAAACCAGCCATATAAAAGTTTGTTATAAGCTGTTCTATGGCAAGGACAAATTGCTAAATCTCCCATTCGTATCGTTAACGCTTGTGCAATTGTACAAGGTGGATACAGTTCGGCCGCTGCCATATTTACCGGCGTATAACCAGATACTATATTACTTAAAGAATAGTCTCCATCAAAATAGCTCATTATATAGCTTTCTATATCGCCATTGTGCCGTTTGATATTTTCATCAATTAGAAAATTCAAAAAATTAGCAAAATCTTTTAAATTTTCTTCTGTCCATTCATTATTGCGAACTTCAAGGATCATAACGGCGTCAGGTGGAAATTCATATTCTTCTAATTTTTTCATCCACCATTTATAATTTTCAATCCATTTAGATACAGAATGAGCACTTAACATTGGGTGAAAATAAAAATGATTATGATAAGCAAACATAAAAAGATTTTCATAATAATCTTCTGTGCGCACTGTGCCATTGTTCAATGGACGTTCTTCATTATCAATGATTAAGCCATCAACAGATAATGAAAAGCACAATGGATGACCTAATGCGTTAAACTTGTCAATATATTTCTGAATTTTTTGTGTTTGAACTGTATCAAGCACAAAAGAACAATTTGAAGGAATTACAAACGCTCCAATACGCATTCCTTTTTGAAGGTACTGATAAGTTAGTTCAAGAACATCCAATCCAAATTTTGTATGCCAAATTTCACCAGAAAAGAATTCGGTTTCGCGAATATAATAATTATTGTCTAAAATCCAATTATAAACAATTTCAAGATTTTTCATAATAATTTCTGGTTTATTATATTCTTGCGGATACAAGTCGTATTTAACTAAATAACAATATTCACATTTTTGATTGCAAGTTGAAGTTAAATACAATTCAAGAGAGGTATCGCCCCATAAAGATAATTCTTCTGCCGTTTTGTCTTCGGGAGTTGTCCATACTTTGAAAAAACGTTCATCAAGAACAAATTTAAGAAGTTCATCTTGTTCTTTTTCAAAATCATTTAACATATTTTTCATAACTGTTCGTAAATCTCCCATCCTAAATATTTATAAGCGCCATTAAAAAGTAATTTAAGAAGCCCAACAGGAACGAGATATAAACTACCAGTTTGATTAATATTATCTTTTACACAGTAGGCTGTATGGCTTTGATAAAAGCGCGCTCCGCGCAAAGCATTAATTTCAGTTGCAAAATATTTGTCAATTTGCCCCGCCAGCGCAAGCGTTTGAATCTCCGCGGCGATATTTACAAGGCGCGCCGTTGTTCCTTCTTTATTAAAATAACTGATTTGTTCTTCATATGCTTCATACTCCTCTTGGGTGAGGCAATAACGAGACTTTTGTTCAATTAAGAAATTATCAAAAGTAATCGTCCCTTTTTCTTTACGAAGGGCACTTTCGGCCGCTAATTTTTTATAGTCGTCCAAAAGATACGTAAATCCTTCGTGGCAAACAGAAAACTTGTTATTTGGTAGAATACCAATCATTGTATAGCCAGTTCCGCACATATGTTGATTGGACCGATAACTTAAACATTCATCACATGGAACATTATCATATGGGGTTATGTTATGATAATACGCAAAATAATGATTAGTTTCATTTTCTTTTTCAATTTCTTTGCAATTTTTAATTAATTCTGCGAAGATTTTTCCTTCTTCAACTGTTACGGGAGATGGAACTGCCGTGTTGGGAATAGAAGGCTCCATTATGACGTTAGAATAGCCTAAATCATTAACTTTTGAAATAAAATTTTCTTCAAAAAATTGATAATATTCTATAATTTTTTCTTTTGAATTTAAAAGTTGAATAGAATTATTATCGAGAGTGGGTTTTAAATGCATTTCAAGAGTTACGTTAGGAGGCAAATTATCTCCTACTTTTTCTATTAATTTATCAAAATTAGCAATGCATTTTTTAGTGGTTCCGTTGCCACGCCCATAATCATTAATATATTCTGGTCCATCGCAAGATAATTGAAGTGAATAAGAAAAATTACGTTCTGGATATTTATCGAATTGCTTCATTAATCCGAAAAATTGATTATCCCAACCATCAAAAGAAAAGTTTGTAGAACTAAACATTCCTTCAAAATAAGGAAAATATTCGATTACTTTATGAAGGGTTGGATAAATTCTTTCCATATGTAAAAATGGCTCTCCACCCCAAGTTTGAAGCCACTTTAATTTAGCCCGATTAGGGAACATTTTCTTAATTTGGTTAAAATAATAATCGCCTTTAAAACTTTCATCTAAATATTTATCGATTTCTTGCAGAATTGGATTTTTATCAATTCCGCAATAGCGACATTGAAGATTACAGGTGGCGCAAGTATATAAAATACATTCTTCTCTGTCTTTTACCATTTATATATGAACTCCTTTTAAACCGAAGTATTGCTATTTGTTGTATGATTGCATCTAATATTAACTTTAAATCCGTGTTGGCATTGACCGTGCGAGCAAATTCCATGGCTAAAAGTTCCGCAAGAACATACGCCATGAGAGTTAGTGCCGTGCGTAAATGGACCCGAAGAGCAAGTTGTGTGTTGGTTGACGCCAGATGAACAAGTGCCATGAGAATTTTCCCCATTTGGGCAACTGCTCCAACTGCATTTATTGTTTTGTGTACAAGTTTGAGCACAATTACTGCAACTGCCTTGAGTCATGGTTGATTGACTATAAGATGCAAAGCTATTAGTGATTGGGTCATGATAATTAGTTTTTGTTCCGCTTGAATTAGTGCCATGCGATTTACTTGTGTTGCTATTTAATTGATTGCTATTAGTGCCAGAAGTGCAAACGCCATTAGAAAAAACACCACTTGAATTCGCGGAATTAGAATTTGCTACATTTGAACAAGTTCCGCTGGTACAAGTATTAGTTTTATCTCCATTATTATGATAACCATTATAGCAGCTATAACCAGTACATTTCCCAGGATTAGAACTAAAAGTGTTTTTTATACTTTGATTCGAGACATATTGCTGTCCACTGCTATGGGTTCCATACTAGCAATTTTGTGTATTTGAGCCATGAGATTTATTGCCATGGCTATTAGTGCCATTTGAATATTCTGTGTTAGAATTAGTTCCATATGCATTAGTAAATAAATTATAACATTTGACAATATTCTGTAAATTTTTAATAGTATTGGGAATATCAAGAATTGTATCGCCCGCTGTAATTAATTGACTTTGAGCTGATACAGCATAAATAATGTTATTACCATTTTTTGGCATATTTGCCCATAAATCTGCATGGTCAGCAGAATTATAATTCAAAAGTGGGTCATTTACTAACTTGGAAAATAAAGCTTGGGCAACTTGATTTATAGTAGACGCTTCTAATTTATCACCTTGTTGAAGATTAACAGATTCTATCTATTCCGATAAATCACTTGCTATATTTTGTAAAGCACTGCCATCTTCAATTCGACGTGGTGTTGTAGAAGTTTTCGCCCAATTTTTTAATTCAGTTTCCCAAGAAGTAATTAAATCTACTTTAATTTGTTCTCCTTTAACAGGATTAGATACAGCCATTATTTAATTCACTCCTTTGTAAAAGCATTAGGCTTAATAATGCCTGTCGCTGGTCCTTTTGGTTTTGTGGAAAAAATATAATTGCCATTTGATGCAATTTGAATAATATAAATATCTTTATTAAAAACCCAACTTGGTATTGAGCGCCCATTATGATAAGTGGCACCAATTTTTAAACGCCCTTTGTCTCCAACTTTAATATCTTCATTTTTTTCAGATTCAATTGGCTTTATTGGCTCAATTGGCTTTGTGGGTTCAACTGGTTTAATTGGCTCAACAGGCTTTGTCTGTTCAATTTTAATACCATTCATTGCATTAGCAACATCTTGACGAAATTTGTCCATATTTAAACCAGTCTTATAAGTATTCCATAATTTTTCTGGGTCTCCGTGCCCAGAAGCAATTCCTTTACGCCCAGCTTCTTTATGAGATAAAATGCCGGTTTTAGGGTCAATATTATATAATTTGCATAAATACGCGTATAACTCAACCGCAACATCATAAGTTTTTAAAACGTGCTCCTTTTTATTAGCAACACGAAAATCTGGTTCAACCATTTCCACTCCAATATGAGTGCGATTACCAGAACCGCCACAATGCCACGCTTCAATGTCCCATGGTAGACATTGATAAACATTGCCATCAGCATCTAAAACTCCGTGAACACCAACTTGCGCATTATATCTATTCCATTGTCGGACAAATACCTCTGCTTGCGATTGTGAGCATCCTACGCTATGTAAAATTAAGCCTTTTGGCTAAGTTTTACGATTATTACGATAGCATGGGTTATTAGTGGTAAAAGATTGAATAATTTTCATTCTTTTTATATCTCCTTTCAAAGGATAAAGCCACGAAATTGCTTTCGTGGCTTATTGTTTTTAAATATATCTCTCTATATATTTGAAAATAAGAAAACCACTCTTTTTGACATTTGTCCCATAAAAAATTTAGCGAGAAGTAAATTATGTTTCATCCAATACTTGTAATAAGGAACTTCTTTTGCTAAATTTAATATATATAGAATCGGCGATAACTAAATTATTTTTCATTAAAATATCTATAAGGAAGTTATTTTGCCGATTGATATTAAGTAGTTGCGAAGAGTAAATCTTTTAGCGTTTTAATATATTTACTAAGGAACTCTTGTTGCAACTTCTTATATATATTATATCATATTTTTAGTTAAATGTCAAGAGGGCTTTCTTTACATTATTCAGTTTTGATCAACTATCTCTAAAAGAGATGTAAAATTAATGCTCGCTGGTGATAAATCAATATAATTAATTTTTTCGCAATTTTCTGTGGTTTCATCAATTATATTAGCGCCAGCCATAAGAAGTAATTCGCGCATAGACATTACATTTGTGGCGCGACTGACAATAGTTTCTAGTGCGTTAGCGAGCATTTCGTGATTAGGAACAATGTTACTACCAAGTTCTCCCACATAAAAGACAAACTCATGTTTGTCATTAAAGAAACCAATATTCATATTATTAGTATCTTTAAAAGTAAGATCAATAGGCGCAAAAATAGCATCCGCAACATCAACCGGTGGAGTAGTAGGTTTACTATGATAATATCCTGTGGCAACGTGGTCAAATTCCTTATCAGTTAAAAAGAATTTGAATGGCATATTATCATAACCAGTGTAATTATTTACAGAAGCAATATATATCATCAGTCGGATTAAAATAAAATGCTTCGCTTGCACCATTGGTTGCATCGGTCATATCGCCAGAATAAAGGATATTATTCCCATCATCGCGATGATAACTATTCCAGCCATAAGATCCTTTCATTCCAGAGAGATGTAGGTCGATATCGCAACGATTACCTTTATAATTCTCCCACGCGATAGCCACAGTAAAAGCCTTCTCCGCAGGACACGAAATTTTAGTCCCATAAGGAATAGTTCCGATAAACTGCTTTTCAGTATAAGGGACCGCATAGTTAATATAACTGGGGATGAAAAAAGTCTTTCCCTTCAACGTCCCGCGAAACCGCCGACAGATCTCCGCCCAGACTACCGCCAGCGCGCTCTTTGTTTCTACCCTACTTTTGGGTTCAACTTCTGCGTTAAAATAAGTCTTACCATTACGAATGGTATAAATTGCGGTTGTCTTATCATCACTACTGGATATGTCTTTAAAATAATCATACAGCTTAATCAACTGACGATTAGATGCTTTTTCAATAGCAAGGACAGCATCATCAAACCTATCTTCTGCAAACAATTTTGAGACATTTTGCACATTAATGTCGCCAAGGGGTTTATGATATTTTACAGCAAGGCGACGAATTTTGTTAATATAACTTGCGCAATAAGGATAAGCTTTAAACGCAAGAAAAAGCGGTTTAAATCTATAAAAAACTTCTGCGAGTTTAGTTAAATTTGCACTATCAAAATACTTATAAAGGTCTGGGAAATTCATAACCTCGCCTTTAATTCGATTAATCATTTCACAGTTTTTAATAAGCATAGTGCTTCTTGTGGTTTCATAAATCAGAAACCGTAAAAATGTGGCTCCATCATCCGGGACAAGCCCAAGTCGATTATATTGAGCGCACTTCAATTCAAAAGAAGCAATTTCTTCCGGTTCAAGAGTGGCATATCGCAGAAGCTTAATAGCGTCTTCTACAAACATCTTATTGGGTGCAAAAGTGGTTTTAAAGTAATTATCAATATATTGAATCGCAGTCAGTTCATCAACTACTTTAATTACAGTAAACCCGCGCTTATTAACGCTCGCATCTAAATTAAGATTGAGGGCTTCTGGCGGAATATAAGGAATAGCATTCAGTCCAAACGATTCAAGACCATATGTCGAAAAATAATGGACAAGTTGCTCGGCGATAAGCTCTTCAATTGGAGCTTCCGCAACGTGTTCAAGAGACTTATGAAAAGTATTAGACCACATCGCGTTAGTTGTAGCAAATAAACGTTGAGCCACATCACGAGTGTTTTTATCAATTTCGTGAATTATTTCGCCTTTTTGATTAATAAAAACAATGCCATAAGGCATAATTTCATCTGCGTTCACAATTGAACCAAATTTAGGTTCTATACAAATATGAAAAAGTTTGAGGAGCTGTTCATTATTGGTTTCAATATTCAACATAGTTTTTCTCCTTAAAGTCAGAAATTAATTGGTCCAAAATGTCCGATTTGAACGGCTCCACTTGCTCCCAAAGCAAGTATGCTACCTTTACACCACATTCTGGAAATATTTTTATAAAAAGTACGAAAATAAATCATCTTAAAAATAAAAACTCTTTTTGCGAATTCTTATATGTTTATTATATCATATTTTTTATTAAATGTCAAGAGGGTTTTTATATAAACCTTTCTTAACCTTGTAAATATATTATATCATATTTAAATTCATTTGTCAAGAGGGTAAATAAGAACGCTCAATGAAAGAGCGTTCTTATTTCACTGTAAGATATTGGGTCCCACGAGTTTCTTCAAAAGTGGTCCGTAGAGTAATTTCATCACTTGTCCATACCATATAAAGAAAATCAGAAGAAAATGGTCTATGCGCTCCATTGTGCCAATCATTTACCGCGGTTAACGCAACTTCATAAAGTCTATCTTCAATAATGTTATTATCATTATATCCCATCCATTGTGATGGCTGTTCGACTACTTCTTGAACGCTATTTGGGTAATAAGGGCTTTCAACGCGATTAATAATCAACCAAGCAATTGCTTTTTGCGCTTCCGGCGAATTGTACCTTGCTTGCCCATAAAGAAGTTTCGCAATATATTCGGCTTCCGCATTATAAGTATTTACTTCTTCTGTTTGCGTATTAAGACGAGCCTCATATTCCGCTACCATATTATTATATCGATTTTCTGCCTCTTGAACAATTGCCTCAAAAGCAATATCGTCATTAGCCTTTTGCGCCTTTTGCCCATTTACATAGCCAAAAACGTAGAAAAATGCGCAAAATAAAATAAACAATATTCCTAGCACTAAAATCCCGAACATAAAAGGATTTTTAATTACAAAACTTAACCTGCGCTTTTTAGCGTGAATTTTAGGTTTTACATGTTTTGGCGAAGCCATTTTTACTCCTTTACCCGATAAACAATGTCTTCAATATAATTGCGGTTTTCTCCTTTTAAAATAGGAATATCATAATCAATTTCCCAATAGGCAATTTCTTCAATAGTTCCAGCAATATTCATTTTTTGTTTATTTTTTCGGCAAGCGGTTCCGCGTTTGCACATTACAGGAAAATCATTCCAATTAATACCGTGCTTTTTGAACAGCATATCTTGAATTTTATCGCAAGATTGCTTATGAAGCTCTTTTTGTGAAAAATAAGCTTGACCAACCATCTGAATTGAGTTGCGCGTAGCGTCCAATTGGCGCCAATAAATAAGATTACAAACTTCTTCTTTTGGGACGTTAAAACAACGCGCATCAAACAGCGCTGGCTTATTCATAATAGCATTTGTATAAACTTCATATTTTTTATCATCTTCATTAAGATTTTCAAAAAAATATTTATTAAAAGCCATTGTAGCCATAGACGCTGTAATAGAGCATAATTTATCAGTGCGATAATTAAACCACGATTCTGTATTAATAGTTTTATCATCCATTAAAATAAATGTAATTTCATCGCTTTGCGCATAAGCAAAAACACAATTTTCTATATTTTTACAGCAATAAAGCATTGTATCTTGCATCGTTTTCATAAACAATTTATCAAAAGGCTTTTCAAAACCTTTTGTGAAACTGTGTCCAGCCTTCATATCTACTCTGATTGCTACGGGAATTTTTCTTTGCAAAAAATATTGATTCCGCGCTTCGTAGTCTTTCATTCTTGAACCTAAATTATCTTTATTCATATCTTTTACTCTCTTTTTTTAATTTCTATATATATTATATCATAAACTTTTATGGTTGTCAAGAGGGTAAAAAGAAAATGCTCTGTGAATTTTCACAGAGCGTAATTATCAGAAGTTTTTAAAGAAATTATCGAAGAATGAACTACACGGCTTCGTAAAACTAGTAAAAGCAAGACTGGGCATATCATCGGAGGACTTATAAGACATATGGAAGTAATTATAGTCCTTTACGAAATTATCCACAAGTTCATTAACCTGCTTCTGCTTTTCCTCAATCTGCTTAGCGCAATCCTTACGAAGGCTATTGAGTTCCTTGATTGCATCTTCAACTTCCTTGGCGCGATCTCCACGTTCCTTGGCAAGCGCCTCTTTCTTTGCCTTGGCTTCTGCAAGCGCCTGTTCACGCTTAGCTTCTGCTTCTGCCTTTGCCTTGGCTTCGTTTTCCAGCTTTTCTGTCAGTTCCTTTTCTGCCTTTTCAAGCTCTTCAACGCTTTCATAGACCTTGTTAGTCATATCACTAAAATACTTCATAATGAAAAAATTCCTTTCTTTTTTCAAAAAATAATTATTTTGCGATAAAAGATTTTGCCAATATCGCTCCCTCAACCTTTCGGGACCAGGCTTGGGACTGGTTCTTTTGACCATAGCGGTTTTACAGATATTTAAAATAGGATGAAAAAGACACATTAGACTGAAGGGGATGTCTAATGAAGAGTGCCAAAAACCTCACCTATATAAAGGTTTTTATTTTTCTTCAAAACATTTAAATGTATGAAAAGGACGCTAACCCCCAAGCCACAAAAGCGAAATCATAAATTAAGAAAAAGGGCCTTCCTTTAAAGAAAACGTTGTGGATTGTCCATAAGGGGTCTTCTGGAAATGGCTTATTTTAAAAACGCCAGCCATTCAGGGCGCATTAGAAGCGTTTTTGGATTATAGAGGAGAACGCACTCCTCTATATCATTCAGTCGGAATGACACGTCCTACTTTGAAGTATTTTCGCATATTCATATAAGCATCAAACCTCCAGAAAAACAAAACAAGAATTATCTTAATCGCGGGGAGCGACCCCGCTCATTAGCCCTTTGGAATATCCTCATCTTTATTTTTATTGGAGCGAGAAATTATCTTACACATAACATAACGACCTCCATAATAGTCGCCTAATATAATTAGGCTATTGGGTGCGGAGTGGGTATCGCGCCCACGGAGTTCTGCTTATGAGACAGAATTGAAAACTTTTTCTTCCCGCCATAAAAATGCGGTTTAAAGTATATACAACCGCAAACTTATACAATCACAAAAACAAAAGGGAGAGAACAGAAGATTTTCATCTTCTATATATATTATATCACATTTTTTATCAAATGTCAAGAGGGTATTTACCTCTTTATTGATAAAGAAAATAACTTTTTAAAATTAATCAAAATTGGCCAAATTAATCTTTGGTGATAATTGTTTCTTTCATCGTATCAACATTTAAAAGAGTCGTATATCCTGTATAGTGGACACCGCAATCAACATCAATTTTATGCCCATTACAATAATAAAAAGCACCATCAGGAACTACTT